>Ga0302293_10000057_pt1 | contig 66555 bp, 53 predicted proteins | sample III_Fen_N2_2_FD_198758 | JGI IMG/M metagenome (GOLD analysis project Ga0302293, IMG submission 198758) | Peat permafrost microbial communities from Stordalen Mire near Abisko, Sweden - III_Fen_N2_2 | ecosystem: Environmental > Terrestrial > Soil > Wetlands > Permafrost | place: Sweden: Abisko...
ACACCTTTGAGTCAATTATTGAAGTTACCCATCAACCAAAACTATGGCGCAAAAGATTTTGCAGCAATGGCAGCGGAAGTTCAACTACAAACCGTTCCCGTATTGATTGCTTGGCAACATCAGGACATTCCGTCTATTGCCAACGCTATTCTGGGTAATGAAAGTGCTCCGCAAAAATGGCCGGGCGATCGTTTTGACTTGGTTTGGGTGTTTGATTTGAATCCGGCAACCGGAAGGTATATTCTGACGCAAGTACCACAAAATCTGTTGGCAGGTGATTTGAATACACCGATTGTTTAGAGAGAAAAAATTGATTGGGAGCGAATCTACTGAAAAGTAGGTTCGTTTTTTTTCTGAGTTTTTTTACATCGGGTGTTCGGGATATCCCAAATTCCCGAATTTCATTCTGGTCTCTCGCTCAAACCCGAAATTCTACCCAAAATGATCCAATATCCGTTGTCGATCTTCCTGCTCCTGTTCGTTTTTGTGGTAAAGTTCTATGAAACAAATTTTTGATTCATCCGGAAAATAAGCGTAAACCAAACGGAATCCTGAATTCACTCCACGACCTTTCAACGATTTACAAGCAATTTTCTTGACTTTAATAATACAGGTTGTTATTCCTAAATGATTGATTTGAAAACTAAATGGCGGGCGTTCATCAGGTAAAATGGTCAATACTTGTTTCACAACCATCAAATCACTTTCAAGTGTTCGGTATTTTTTCAACAGGTATTTAAGATCCTTCTGAAAATCAGGCAACTCGTCAAAAATCATCCTTCTTCCGATTCGTCACTATAATTTCTCACTGAGAATGGCGCTTCTCGGTAAAACACCAGTTCGTAATTCATCACATCGCCTTCTTTTGAAGCCAACCAAGGCATATCTTTGTGCGAATAATTACTCAAGGCAACAGCAGACCAATCACTCATCTGTTCAATTACGCGGTCGATTACTTCCGTTTCACTTGCTTTTAACTGGGTCAAATCTGCCTTTTTGAGCGGTAAATAACGTGTTTGAGCATGACCGTGGTATTCTGTTTTAACACGCTGAATCTGGCCATCCTCTATCATTTGCCGGATAATCGGATCTAATTTTTGTGGAACAGGACCATATGGCAATTTGCGATAAGTTGCACCGGTCAAATGCGTTTCATACAATTCATAATAATTGAAATCGGAAAAATAGAGCAGCTTATACAAAACCGTTTCTCCCACATTCGGTTTTCCGGCACAACGCTCCAAAATATAGAGCAAGGTGTTTTTAAACTTACCGACATAAAACACAGGAACGGCAATGCGTTCTTCCGATTGGATCGGTTTTGCATCGTTTGAGATAGCCATTTCCTGCAAAGCGGTAAATTGTTGTGACATAAAATCATCCAACGAAAACCCCAGAACCATGGAAAACTGTTGCAATTCCAGAATATCAAGACCTCTATTTCCCAACTCAATCTGAGTCAACGAAGGTCTGGAAATGCTGACCTGCTTTGCTAATTCTTCCTGAGACAAGCCCCTCATTTTACGTAGCTCCGCGATGCGCTGACCGATCTGTTTTTGTGATAATTTTTCCGCCATAAACGGTTGTTTTATTCCTTTTTGGAAAACTAAGATACTAAATGATCTAAAACAAAACAACTAATTGATCGATAATAAAACAAAAATCACTTCACCAATCCCATCTCAACTGCATTGGGTAACCAAAGACAAACTTCACTCAACAAATCGGCTTTGTTACGCTGGGTTTGTGAAGCTACATGATGGATTGCTTCGTGCAAATCGACTTCCGCATCACTTTCTTGCAAGAAGTGAAGTAACTCGTATTGCCAATCAGTCAATTCGAAAAACTGAATTTTGAAATGCATGCGTGTTGCAGCAAGGTAAGTGGTTTTGTAATCGGGAATCGTCAATTCCTGATCGTGCATTAACTGACGATACAAATCAATCAACGGCATTTTTTGAATCAACAGTTGTAGTGCCGGATGTGCTTGTAACACCGATTTTTCACCTGAAAAGAACGAGAAAAAACCAAGATCGGGAGCCGCTGTTTCGCCTTCGGTTCCTTTACTGAGAATGGCAGCCAAACGCGCACGTTCCATTCGCACCAACTCGGCCGGAATGTCATATTCAATCGTGTTTCCGGCTTCAATTGCTTCTGCTGGCGGGCGCGTCCGGTCAAGAAAATTCGCATATTCGGCTGTCAGATTAAACAAGGAATGCGATTGCGAAGGATGTTGCAATAAATAAGCCCGGCCGAATAAATCAAACAATGATTCGCCCCAAAACGTGTACAAGGAAGGTAGATCTGCCTGCATACATTCCAGCAATCGCAACATATAACCGGTGGTGTAAATGCCCATTCGGGTTTCTTTCGACACGCGTTCGTCGCCCTTGATCAATTCTTCGGCGCGTAAATTCCACATGGCTTCTGCACGTGCCATTTTTTCAGGTAAATGTCCGTGACCTACCAAAACGGTCGTAAACCATTGCTGCACGTTTGAAATATCCGGATCACTCATATTTTTGGGTCAATTGATGTGAAACCGGATTGGAAACTGCTTCATGCCGCGATTGAAACAAAGGCGTAGCCGGAATTTCACCCCGCATGACATCTTTGGCTCGGTGCAGTTCTTGAATCAATTCCGGAAAATCGGGAATATTGGCATCCCATTCCAACAAGGCTGAAACACCGCCGGTGAGTTCTTGTGCTAATTTGTACAATTCCCAAACGCGCTGCGGAACCGGATTGTCGTGCGTATCCACGAGGTAAAATCCACAATCGGTTGGACCAGCCAGGTGCATTTGTACCACACGATGATGCGGAATGTTTCGAATGTACATTTCAGGGTCAAAACCGTGATTGGTTGCCGAAACAAACACATTGTTTACATCCAGCAATAAACCGCAATCGGTGAGTCGCGTCAGTTCCGACAAAAATTCCCATTCGCTGATGGTGGAATGTGTAAATTCCAGATAAGTCGACGGATTTTCAAGAATCAATGGTCGCTTCAATATATCTTGTACTTGCAATACCCTATCGGCAACGTGTTTTAAACTCTCTTCCGTGAGCGGCAACGGCAATAAATCGTGGGTATTGGTATGAGCAACTCCTGTCCAACAGAGATGATCTGAAATCCAAGCAGGTTGCACAAAATCGGCCAATTCCAATAGCTTTTTAAGGTAATCCGTGTTAATCGGATCGGTACTTCCTATAGATAATGAAACACCGTGCATCACCACAGGTCTTTGGTTGCGGATGTGTTCTAATACATGACGACCGAAACCATAATTATCTAGGTAATTTTCGGTAATGATCTCAAACCAATCCGCTTCGGGATCATGCTGCAAGAGGTAATCATAGTGCTGACTTCTCAGCCCAACACCCAAGCCCAGGTTCGGGAACCCCATTCGCGGAAGTAATTCCTTGTTATTCATGTATGGTTTTTATAAAAAAGACACAGATGCATTGTTACACCTGTGTCTTCGTATTCAATTTCAATTATTTACACTTCCTAGGTCGACGGCGGAAAAGCCAAACGAATGTCGTTCGGAATTGGTTTTTTAGGGATGCGTTGCTTTCTGTTTTCCAGAACAGCACTATACGCCGCCCACGCTACATCGTGCACCAACTGTCCTTTTGTATAATCATAAGTCGGAGTAAGCGGCACACTTTTCCATGATCCGTCAGATTGCTTCACAAAGTCATAGAACTCCATTGGTCCTTTCGGATCAGGATACATTTGCGAAGCAGAAATTGGAACGGCACAACCGCCAAAGGCACCACATTTATTATCGGCAGGAGCTCCATAGGTATTTGCCGGAGGAGTTGGTCCGCTACACAGGTTTTTTGCTGCCGTAGCTTGTACGCCACGTAACGATTTTCCACCACAACCCGATCCGCCACAGCTTCCACCGCCAGCAGTAGATTGCACAAATCCGCAACCGCCTTCTGAACGACAACCATTGGAACCAATACAGGTATGGTAAATGGTTGGCGAAGCACAGCCCCATTCCTGAACTGGTGTATTCGGATCAAGTGCCATTCCCTGACAAGCATGGTACAAAGTATCCGTTTTTTTAGCTGGAGGAGCCAACGCCAAATCAGGCGCTTTACCAAACAAGGCCCAGCAAATCGACATGCGATCTCCGGTACCGCTCATAGCAGGCATAGGGAAATTGGTTCCCGTTTTTTTCCAATAATCATTCAAAACAGATGTCATTCCGGTAATGGAACCGGTTGCAATTTGACTGAACAACTTGTAGTTTGCTTCCCAAGCCGGTTTTCCGACAGGTGTCAGATTATTCATTGCCGTTGCAATTTGTTCGGCTGTTGGCAATTGCGGGTAATTTTTTAAGTTGGTTTCGTAATCTGCCTTATCCTTTATCAAATCAGCAGCACTCCAGCTTTTATGTGTTTTATGCCACATATCCCATGTAAGGAAATCCGGTTTTTTGATCAACACCTGAACGGCTTGGAAAATTTCGAAATGGTCCATTCCACCGTTTACTCCGCCACGCGCAGTTGCATCTGCAGAAGTTGGAAGTTGTGTTCCGGTATCGGTATAACTTGGGTAATCGGTTGCTACATTTTCTTCACTCGGTTGGTATTGATTTTGCACCGAACGCAGTAATTGCAGGTTCAAACGTTTTTGAATCTCACCAACAACACCACTACCTTCACCTTGATCGGTAATTCCGTTGATCATATCCATCACCTGCATTAACGGGTGTTTGTTTGAAGTAGGATCGATTTTCACATTCATTTTCGGGTATTGTGGTGCCGAACTTGGCGGTCCGTTGAAAATGTCCTGTTGAATGCTTTTCGGATCGTACATTTTATCCCACAATGATTTTCCATCGGTATAAGTGATCGAAAGGTATTCCCACAAACACATATACATATGTCCGATGGTACCAAACAACGGCAAATCGGCTTCGGTGCTCTTCTCTGTCCAACCCGCATAAGGAACAGTCGGTGAATATTTTGCTTTCCAAACAGCAGGATCAACGTTTTGCTCGGCATTGTATTCTGTTTCTTCGATGGCCAAAAACAATTTCACTTGCGTAGAATTCATCGAATCCAACTTCACTTTCAAGCCATAAAACTCACTGTCTTTTTTCACGTCTTTCAAGTCAAGCACGTGCGGAATTACGGTTTTGTTTTCACCGTAGCAATTCCAGCTATGATCGGGGTTTTGCAACAACGGACTTGTAAACGAAGGCGTATATCCTACGGCCGTACAAATATTGGAAGCCAATTGTAAGTGAAGCATTTCAGCAATGAAAACACTGAACACTTTGTTGAATACATCCTGATTGGTTGTAAGCGGCTTATCCGTTTTACGGGTAGTAGTTTGCCCCGGCCACAAACGACCTTGGTAAAAATTATTTCCAGCGCCGTTAATCTGGTGCATTCCTTGAACGGAATACAGCGAGGTCATGTAAAGCGGAATGGTAAACAATTCAACATTTACGGCTGCTTGAACCATTGCATTTACGGCAGCTTTATCGGCAGGAAGATTCGATAAATCACGCTTTAAAAAAATAGGTTTGTCTGTAAAGAGATACTTATTCATAAATAGTGTTATTTAGCTTCTTACAAAAAACGTTTCTTGCAAGAAAAAATGTTAGTTAGCAGAGCGTTTACTCAACTAGTGCTAACAAAAATAATTAAATTCCGATACGATAATCGGTTCGGGTAAAAATTAATCTTGTTTACTGATTTAATGACATAAAGGAAAGCATTTTTAATATAAACAACTCATTACAAGTTGCTTAAATCACATTTTAGATAGTCAATTAATATTATGTAACCAAAATTGGATCATGCGTTATTTTGTTGTTTCAATTCGAATACTTACTTTACATGGCACTTAAGCAACTTGTATGATAACACGTCAACTACTTTTTTCTTTTGGCTTATTAGCCCTTCTTACTTCACCTATCGAAGTTTCTGCGAATAATACGATTACAGCTTCTTCTGATGTGGCGACTTTTAGTATTTCGGATAACACGAATACAAACACCGCACGTCCAAAAAAGAAGAAAAAATCAAAAAAATCAAAAAAACCGCATTGCGAAGCGTATTGATAGGTTGCATTTTCTTTCTTAAAGAATAGTAATACTCCCGAGTCAAACACCCTTTATCAGGTACACAAGTTGTGTATCTAGCGTTTTTTAATGCCTAATAAATCTTCGAAAAAAGCTTTCTTAAGCACTTGATTTTATTGTAAATAGTTTTTATGTTTGATAGACAAAAGCTATTCACAATTGGTCGCGCATGTACACTCGAATTGATCACACAACTGAAAATAGTACTTCACAACTCGCTTTGGCAAGCGAATCACTTCGCGAACCTTTAAATCCGCATTCAGAAGCTGCTACACAATTGCAATCGATGGCTAATGAAAGTTTGCAAATCGATCGCTTGCATACATATCAACGAATGGCGAATGCACATTCCGAAAAACAAGAAGTAACGCAATTACAACATTTAGCCGACGATTCTGATTCGGTCATGCAATTGAAAGCTATCAGAGGTGGTGGTTATTTGAAAGGAACTGTTAAATATACGCCTCAAAATAACAATGGAAGTAATAGTGCTTATTTAATGGAAGCAAGTAATATTGAATTGAAAGATCCGAATGTTGCAAGTCTTGCCGGAAATCACTCTCCATCTGTTGACCCACCCGGATGGACTGGAATTCAAGGCTTAGGGATTACAAAGAAAGCCCCTTTTTACAAACGCATGCATTTGCTCAATGGCGAACTAGGTGGCTCTGGTGCTGATGTCGAAAACCTAGCACCGGGAAGTACGGATTTGAACAACGCCCATGCTAAAAAAGTAGAAAATAAACTTCAAAAATATGTTCTCAATGGTGGAAAAATACTATCGTATAATGTTTGGGCATTCTACAGAACAAGCGGATTAAATCGAATGAGCAGCACCACTGAAAACATTTACAAAAGTAGCCTGCATTCAATCTGTTGCGAGTATGAATTGGATGACGGCACAAACATGATCCAAAAAATTGAGATTACAGAGGACAAACAGACGGCACAAAACTGGCCGGATTGATCATTTAACCCGTTTTATTTTTCGCACATGTACGCTTTCACCCATCCAATTCCTGCACATACTCACCAAAACCAACATTCGTCTTCCCAATTACAAAGGAGTTCAGGGTTGGAGCATCAACAACACAATTCGCACACGAATTCGGTAGCTCAATTACAAGCATTGGCGAATAATAGCTTGCAGGTTGAGCGCACAGCACAATTACAAAGCATGGCCAATAACACAGGGCTCCCCGATCGATTAAAATCAGGAATCGAACAGCTGTCGGGTTATTCGATGAATGATGTAAAAGTTCATTACAATTCGGATAAACCGGCGCAATTGCAGGCGCATGCTTACGCACAAGGAACTGAAATACATGTTGCAAGCGGTCAGGAAAAACACCTTCCGCACGAAGCTTGGCATGTGGTGCAACAAAAACAAGGGCGTGTGCAACCCACCATGCAACTCAAAGGAAAAGTTTCCATGAATGACGATGCAGGTTTGGAACGAGAAGCGGATGTGATGGGAGCACGAGCAATGAATGAAATAATTTCCTCGGATCCTCAGAATATTCCGGCAAAACAGGCACTACAATCGCATCAACCTGTGGCGCAAGCCTATTTTATCCAGCATAATATTAAAATTTCAGATAATCACCTGTACCGAATCGATCAGGCAGCTACCCATCAATTACAGGTTGCTCCGTTGGCACCGGGACCAAATCCCCCACATTTGTTTCATGTAGTAGGTAACACTCCCGACGGTTATACGATTTACGAATTGAATGTGGCACCGGCTTTTCAAAACGACTGTCTTGGTTTTGCCGAATTTCTGAAAACCGGTAAATATGATACGAAACCCGCCTTCCGTGCCAAGGGAGATCGCCCAAAAGGAAAAGATCGGTTATTCGGCCATTCAGATTCTCAGAACCTTGATATTGCAGAAGAAGCTCGAATCACAGGCAACAAACGAAGATCGGACTTTTCTCAAGGAAGCGATGCCCATCCGGGAATAGGCGAAGCATACGCAATTGTTCGTGGCGAAGAGGAAGTGGATGAATGTCCGTATCACATTGCACAAGTTGTGGCTCAAGATGTAGATGATAATGTGACCTGTGAAGCAGATGCAGGTGATGCGGCCAGAGCTATTCCTGTTTTTGACATGTACACCACCGTTAAAAAGAAAAAGAAGAAAGGTAAGGGCTCTTCAGCAGTAACAGCAAAAGGTAAAACGTTCCACGATACTTACGAATCCAGTTATCTGACTGCTTCCAACATACCACCTGTAACCGGTATTTTGGTTTGATGATTCATTAACGTGAAATCAGGATAAGACATGGTCATTCAATGGCTTTAAGTACAGTAGACGATTTAGCAATGTTCCGTCGTTTAATTATTCAACTGCGCACTTCACTTATTCCGGTTAAAATGTTCGGTTTTAACCTTTCATTTTTACACAACCAAAATTGAGTAAATATGAAAAAAACTACATTCGTCTTCGCAGTTGCAATTTGTCTATTTGGATTGTTTTCTGCTTGTAAAAAAGAAAAAAAATCAAATAATTCTAGCGGTAATGGAACCAATAACAGTTCCCTTCCTTCCGAATTCAGCTATCAGTATGCCACAGGAACGTTTCACTTTGTTTCGACTAGTGACGGCGTTGATGTTACCCTGAATGCTGCGCCTGAATCAGGAAGTCAAATCAGTCGTTTCACTAATCCGTTAATCATTAACCAATTGTTATTGGTCTCTGAGAAACTATCAGCTCCTGCTCAAACCGGAGATCCTGACTTGATCATTTCCATGGCGAATACCAATCTTCCGTTTTACGCTATAAACACTCCTTACACCATTGTGAATAGCGATGATGCGTTTCAATTTGCAACTACAGTGGGTGTTACATGGGGTCGATTCAAACCAATCAGCGCGCAAGTGACCTTTTCTCAACTTTCCCAGCAACAGGTGTCGGGAACAATATCCGGGACATTTGATTTTGACAATGACGGTATTTCCAGAAATTGTACCGTTACCTTTACACTCAATCAATAAGACATGAAAAAACGGTTGTTTATCGTTGCTCTGACAGTTGCTTTTGGCACTCAGGCACAATTAGAAAATAAAGCCCTTGTAGCTCCTGAGTTTTCAAACGGGTTGGTGAAGTTGTATATTCCTACTTCTGCTACAACAATTGCTGCTGATGCAAATTACACCATCGATTTGGCAAGTCTCCCCAATGGATTGGCTACTGCCGGAAGCCCCAATTGCACGGCGTTGCTAGGAAATGACTTATTCATCACAATCACGTCGGCCAACCAACGTATTTATCGTTTTCCAAACTATCTCACTGATCCTGCTGCTGCTATTGCGGGAGTAAGTCAGGTAACCAATGTTGGAAATGATTATGTAGGATTGGCTTTTGATGCAAACGGCAATTTGTATACTTCTGAAGGCGATTATCTTAATACACGCATTGTGAAGTACACCTCAGCCGATAATTATGCGACACGCATCGATCTGGGTAACGGTTTGATCACTTCTTATTTTGCGAACATCACGTTTGATGCTGCCGGAAACCTTTGGGCTACCGATTACTATAACAATCGCGTAATTGCCATTGCTTCTTCCGATTTAAGTACACCGGATGCCAATTTTCACGTGCTTTCAAGTAATAGCACCAATTGGAATGCTAATAACGGACATGTTGAAAACACCATTGCTACGCTGCAAAACTATGCTGTCGTGAGTGCATTCAGTCAGCCGGAAGGAATTGCGTTTGACGCTAGCGGACGTCTTTGGATTGCCAATAACAACGATTCGCACACGAACGAAGCGGCCACATTGGTGCGCATTAGCACGAGCCTTCAAAATCAAATCTTAAACTCGCTCAACCCACTCGATGCCGACCCGAACTTAACCAATAGCATCAATGGTTATCAAGTGTGGAATGTTCCATCTTCGGCCAGCGGAACGTCACAATTGGGTGGTTTACAAATTGACCAAACAATCGAACGATTATATGTGAACGAACAAGTGAGTGGATCGGGGTTGTGGTTTGACCTCGCTACCTTATCTGCCACTAGTGATGATTTTGCTGCACATCAGTTGACCATTGTTTCTACAAATCCCGGAAACGGAGGAATCTCGTTGGCACCTTATACCAGCACTGCTTCACTCAACGAAAAAGAATCCTTCATTACTTGTGCTCCCAACCCAGCGAAAGAGGTGTTTACGCTTCAATCTAGTATTGACATTACTGAAGTAACTGCTACAGACGCAACCGGAAGAAAAGTCAATCTGTTGAATGAATCTCTTGGTAACTACCGCTTCGAATCACCTGCTACAGGGCTTTTCATGCTTACAATCACGTTAGCATCCGGAGAAATCGTTACACAACGCCTCATTCGCAATTAATCTCACGGAAATGTTGAAACACTTATTATTCCTTGCATGTTGCGTTGTAGGTAACGCCTGGAGTCAGCAAACTACCTTGCAAGTAATCGGGAAAGATCTCACGGCTATTAACGGAGAATCCATTGTATTGCGCGGAGTGAACTATCCGTTCATCAATCAGGGGGATATTTCGCTCGACGATGCTGCCGGCTATCAACACTACATTGATGAAGTGGCTGCTACCGGAGCCAATGCCGTGCGCATTCCATGGTATACTAGTGGACAAAACTGGCGCGATATTCCAGGTCCGCAAACCAACGGAACACCGGGAACAGTTGACGGATATGTAACAAACGGACACTTAAGCAACATCATTGCCTACTGCATTTCAAAGCAACTGGTTCCCATTTTGAGCATCCACGATGATGATTACATTACGTGCAAAGATAACTGGGCCTATTTCAATTCTACGGTCATGGATTTCTGGACCAGTCAAGAAGTGTTGAACCTGATTGAGACCAATCGTTCTCAACTGATTATCAATCTTGCCAATGAATTCGATTATGTGCGCTGGGGAGGCAACCAAGCATCGGAATTAAACACTTTTAAAACCAACTACCTCGCAGCTGTAAGCACTTTGCGCAATGCGGGAGTGAATGTTCCGATTATGATCGATGCGCCCGATTGCGGACAATCTTCTACCGAATTACTTTCCGTTGCCGAAGAGATGAATACGGCAGATAGTCGGCACAACCTTATTTTCTCGTCTCATGCGTATTGGTACGGTTATGCCAACTCCCTTTCGCAAGTGCAAACAAAGCTCAACGAAGCAGCAGCAACCAACGTTTGCTTTGTATTGGGTGAAGTTGCCACCAACCAGGACGGCGATAATCCGGGAGAATGCGGATTTTATAATCTGGCAACATTGTATCCTCAAATTTTAACCGAAGCATGCAGCCGAAATATCGGGTGGTTAGCTTGGACCTTTAACTTCGATTGTTCTTCGGATCGTCAAATGAGCGCCACTAGTAGCAGTAGTAACCTTGGTGTTTTCGGAAACGATATTGTGTTTAACACCAATTACGGCTTAAAATCAACGAATGGATGTGGTGCCGTTTTACCAAGCGGAAACACCAATGCGATTTCAACAACAGGTTTGAATGATGTACAGATCAGTCCGAATCCGGCAAACACCTTTTTGCAGGTAGATGCTCCATTTGAAAATATCCAGTTGGCTATTGTTGATTTACAAGGAAAAACAATCTTCCAAACAGTACACCAATTGCATTCAACTATTGATGTCAGTACGTTTCAGCAAGGGGTTTATGTGATCACACTAAAAAGCGGGCTGGGCAATTATCAAACAAAACTGATCATCGAATAATACGAGATTTACGCTGGGAACTAACCATTCCTTTCAGATTTGTTTAATTTGGCTATTCAACGAATGCAATTCAAATGTTCAAGCATTTCAGTCGGTTATTGATCTTCGTTTCCTGTTGTTGTTCAGCGCAGCAACAGGAATCGTGGCCGCGCTTTGATTTTAAATTGCTTTCTACCGACAACGGATTGAGCAACCGCATTGTGCATACCATAACACAAGATCGCAATGGCTCAATTTGGGTAGGAACGGATGATGGCCTTAATCGTTTAGACGGTTACCGCATTCAGTCTTTTTTCTTTCAGCACAACAAACGCAATTCGCTTTGCAACAACAGTATTAAACACCTTTACTCTACAAAAAATCAAGATTTATGGATTGGAACCGAAGCTGGTGTTTCTATCTATAATTACCATACCAACGCTTTCAAAATCATAGATCAGAAACACGCAACACACCTGCATCAGGAGTTTAATCCGTTCTTCTTTTCTGCAAATGGTCATCGGTGGATTTTGGGTCAACGCTACTACTATTCACTGAGTAAAACCAACCAACTGAAGGAATTCGAATATACCGGAAATTCTACCTTAGGAATACCAAAAGGTGAGCGCATCGATTTTGCCGTTACGGATCAAAAAGGAACCATTTGGGGAGCACAACGTCAGCATCTGCTCCTGCTAGATCAAACGGATTTACATCCATTAAAAAGCCGAAAGATTGGAGATCAAGCCAATGAAGGGATCACCTGGCTGAAAGTCATTGGTGGAAAAATATGGATTTCCACTTGGGGAAACGGGTTGTTGGTGTATGATCCCGTATCCGGAAAAGCTCAGCAGATTCAACTGAAAGCGCATATTGTTCACCACTTTGCAACGTATAGCAACGCTGCAGGTGATTTTGTAATTGCCGGAACAGAACTCGGATATGCCATTATCAACACAACTACATTCGAGGTACAAGAAAAAGCGTTGGAAAGCGAAATACGGTGTGTTTTTGTAGATAAAACAAACACGTTGTGGTTTGCAACCGATAACGGCGTTTTCTATTCGAAACAACGATCCTCCGGCGTAACAACTTTTCCGCTAGACTCTTGGGTGAATGAGCTACACCAAACCACCATCGATAACCACCGCTTGATAGGTGATTTTTTCAGCACTGAAAGCAGTTATTTTGCGAATCTGATTTATGCCAACGGCGTGTTGGAGTTTGATAAAAACTGGCGATTAAAGCGCTACATTCCCTCACTTTCAACAGATCCAAACAACATTCCTCTTCGCGATATTCGTTGCGTGTATGAAACCAACACCCACTATTGGGTTACTACAGATGGTGGATTGATCAAATGCTCCAAAACACTTCAACCGCTCCAAACGTTTATTCCAACTTCGTCACCTGTTAATGACCCGTCGTTGATCTTTTTGCGCACGATCATTCCCTATGGAAAACGGTATTTACTCATTCGCGGACTTCAGTCATTTTCTGTTTTTGATCTGCAAAATGAACGATTTACCCAGGTTTTTAATCGCAAACAAAATGGAAATGGCAGTTTACCCAACGACTACATTGTGGGCGAAGCATTAGTCGGCGATCTTCTGTATGTAGTAGCCGAAAACAATTTCTATACGTTGAACCTGAAAACGCAGCGAGTGGAACAGGTCTCTTTTCCGTTTTACGGTAAACGCATTCGGTGCATGACGAAACGCGGTAATCAACTGTGGATAGGAACTCAAACAGGTTTATTGCGCTTTGATTTAGTCACAAAAAAATGGAAGGCTTTTTACAGAACCGATGGCCTTAGTAGCGATCACATTCTTCAATTAACCACCGATCATCAACAACGATTATGGGTTGCTACCATAAACGGACTCACCCGTTTTTCTCCCAAAACAGGTAAGTTTCTTGTGATCAATCAACAAAACGGTTTGACCGACAATGTGATGGAAGGAGCGTTATTCATTGACGATCGTAATCAATGTGTGGTTTCAAACATCAATAGTATCACATTCATACAACCACAACAACTGATCAAAACGATTGCGCGAAACACTTTTTTTACAGCAATTCAATTATCCGGACAAGATCTGCGATGGCAGCTAAATCGGGGTAAAAAAACGGTGCAAATCCCCTACTCCGATCAAACACTCAGTCTAGATTTTTCCATTGACGGTTATACAACCAATGAAAATCAAGCCTATTATTTTCAGCTGAATAACCGTTGGCACCGCTTAAACTCGGGGCACATCCAACTTAATGGTTTGGAAAGTGGAACTTACCGATTGGAAGTAAGTAGTATGAAAGCGCATTCACCCCACAACGATTTCATTACCATTGAAATTATTCCACCTTTTTACAAAACTTGGTGGTTTAGTTTGCTCTCGATTATTGTAATCGCCGTTTGTCTGGCTTACTTCATCAATATTCGGGTGCGCAACAAACAACGAAAAGTTCACGAACAGGAAATTGCCGAGCATCGATTAAAAGTGGCCGAAATGCAAACGCTCCGTTCGCAGATGAATCCGCATTTCATGTTCAATGCACTCAATTCAATCAACCGGTTTATCTTGGTAAACGACAGTGAAAAAGCAAGCTCTTACCTCACGCTTTTTTCGCGATTGATGCGTAATATTTTGGAAAACTCGAAATTATCGGTGATTCCGCTCAAAAAAGAAATTGATACGCTTTGTTTGTACATTGAGCTGGAGTCTGCACGATTGGAACAGAAATTTGATTACCGCATTGAGTTTCCGGCCGACCATGAACTTGAAACTACCGAGATTCCGCCATTGGTGCTTCAACCATTTGTTGAAAATGCCATTTGGCACGGCTTACACCACAAAACCGAACAAGGCAATTTAACCATCTCCATTCAAAAAGCCGGTACCGGAGGTGTTTTTATTGACATTATTGACGACGGTGTTGGGAGAAAAGCTTCGCAGCATCAGAAACAACATCGCCCCGGACATCAGTCACTCGGAATAGCAATTACCGTTGACCGCATTCGGTTATTTAATCCCGATAACAAGGTTGAAATCATTGATTTGACGGATGAAAACGGTCGATCAACCGGCACACAAGTACGCATTTTCTTAAACGAACAGACATGATCAAAGCACTCATCATCGACGACGAAAAACACTGTATCATTACTCTCCAGTTCTTACTTGATCAGCTGGAAAACGTTGAAGTAGTTGGCGCAATTCAAGATAGTCGACTAGCCAAAGCGGCCGTAGACGAACTCAAACCCGACTTGGTGTTTTTAGACATTGAAATGCCCCATTTAAACGGATTTGAATTTTTAGCACAATTCGGTCAAACCATTCCGTTTAAAGTTGTATTTACTACGGCGTATGATCAATATGCGATCAAAGCACTAAAGCTCAACGCACTTGATTACCTCATGAAACCCATTGATAAACAAGATGTGTTGCTAGCGTTGGAAAAATTTGAACAAGGATTGCAAGTGACCAATGAACAGGTTCAAAATCTGCATGTATTCAATAGCGGAATCATGCAAGACACCATTGGTTTGTCAACCCAAAACGGATTAATATTCGTGAAGATAGAAGACATTATGTACCTGGAAGCAAGCAGTTGTTACACTTATCTGATGATGCGCGATCAAACCCGTCATCTTGCCAGTAAAACGATGGCTACATTCGAAGATGTATTACAAGATAATCCACTGTTTTTCAGAGCTCACAAATCACACATCGTCAATCTTAAATTCATCAAGCAATACATTCGCGGTGAAGGTGGCGATTTGATTTTACAAGACGGAAAAAGTATTCCATTAAGCAGAAATCGCAAACAGGATTTTCTGCAACTCTTTAAAAAGGTATAAAAAAACGTCTATCTCTCATTGAGACAGACGTTTTTACGATTGTAGGTGGTATTGGTATTATTCTTTAAGTTCGTCGCCTAACACTAGTTCGCCGAAGCGTTCGTAATTAACAAGCCACGCTGCTGCATTTTTCACATAACGTCCCGTTCCGGCAGTTTCCCAGTTGCAGTACAAGCGAGTAAAACCACCGTCGATAATCAATCGCTGACCTTGGTCTTCGTAAATAGCCGTTACTACATTTCCATCCGTACTCCAAATGAGCGGTTTCAATTGTTTGTTCGGATCGTGAATTTGCGAAATGGTAATGCCTTCAAACACATACTCCAATCCGGTAGTAATCAAGTGATCGGCTTTCATTCCGGAAGTTGTAGAGTCAGCTTTGAAGGTCACATTTTGTCCGGCATAATATCCGCCACTCATAGAAGCTCCAATCAGTTTTTGCGCTAGAAAATCGGCATCAGCGTGATACGGATCATTATCGCCCCACAGGTAAACACCTTTTCCGCTGTAGAAGAATTTTTTGATGATTTCAGCATGTTCGTCGTTGAGCATTTGTGAAGTAGACGAAATCACCCACAACTGACAGGCTTTTGACAAGGCTTCTTCCAATTCTTTCGGACTCGGAGCTGCATTACTAAAACGGTAAACAGAAAACCCTTTTTCTTTCAAGGCTGCTTTCGGTTTTTCGAAATCGAAATTTTCACCGGTGTAAAATTGGAGCACCACAATGGTTTGTCCTTCAAAGGCACCATCAACTGCCAGGTCGTACTGATTTCCGGAAGCATTTCCGAAGTTATCGGTAGTGGTAACCTTTTTATATTCGACAACGGTTTCTTTTTCGCCGGTTTGTTCATTGCGTCGCTCAACGGAAACAGGTTCAACAACCACACTTTTAGCGGCACACGAGTTATAGGCCTGAGCCGAAAGTTGACACGCTACGAAAAAGGTAAAAACGGATACAATTAGTGTTTTCATAGGGTAATTTTTATGATTTGGCTCACTGTACAGGTGAAAGCAAATCGGGTTCAATTCCAAGGCGTTTTTTACCACAAAAGACACAAAGGAAAAGGACAAGTTTGACGTGTTAAAAGAACACAAAGGGATTTAGGTAAGACACCTTTGTGTCCTTCACAAGTCGCGTTCATCAAAAAACTTTGCTCCTTCGCTAAAGCTTTGGCGAAAGCGTTGTGGCTTTGTGGTAAAATTTTTAGTCATGCAAAACGCCTCTAATTCTTGAGTTCTTCGCCCAAGACTAGCTCACCGAAACGCTCATAATTGACCAGCCAGGCTGCGGCATTTTTTACATATCGACCAGTACCTGCATTGTCCCAGCTGTAGAACAAACGCGTTGATCCTCCGTCAATAATCAACCGTTGTCCCTGATCTTCGTAAATTCCGGATACCACATTGCCATCCGTACTCCAAATCAACGGTTTTAGTTTTCCTTCAGGATCGTTCATTTTGGAAATCGTGATACCCTCATAAACGTATTCCAAACCGGTGGTAATCAGGTGATCTTTCAGCATCCCGCAATTGGTAGAATCGGTTTTGAACGTCACATTCTTATCGCCCATATAATAACCGCTCATTGTAACACCGATCAGTTTTTGAGCAATGAAGTTGGCATCTGCATGATACGGATCATTGTCGCCCCACAGATAAACGCCTTTTCCGCTGTAAAAGAATTTTTTGATCACTTCTGCATGTTCGTCGTTGAGCATTTGTGTATTGGTAGAAATGACCCACAACTGGCATGCTTTTGAAAGCGCTTCTTCCAACTCTTTGGGACTTGGAGCTACATTACTGAAACGATAAACGGAAAATCCTTTTTCTTTCAAAGCGGCTTTCGGGGCTTCAAAATCAAATCCGCTGGTATAAAATTGCAGTACTACGATTGTTTGTCCTTCAAATGCGCCATCTACTGCCAAATCGTATTGGTTACCTGAAGCATTTCCATGGGTATCGGTGTTTTGAACTTTACGCTCTTCATACACAATTTTGGTTTCGCCGGTGTTGTCATCGCGCAGTTCAACGGCTACTTTTTCTTTGATTTCGCTCTTCGCAGCGCACGAGTTATAGGCCTGAGCAGTTGCGAATTGACTAACAGCTAGCAGGGTGATAACGGATACAATTAGTGTTTTCATACAGATTTGTTATTGTTGAGCCAGTTGGTACAGGTAAGGATGAATTAGGTTCATTTTTAAGTTGGACAGTTTTTTAGTTACTAAGTTTTGTGAGTTTAGGTAAGATCAACACTTTAACTATGCAACTCAAAAACTGAATAACTTCACAACTCAAAAACTCACAATCTCTTGACGTTCTCCTAACATTCGATCAGTGGATTCTGTGGAATTTTGCACCAAAAAACAATGGAACTTTTCATCACCGTCTTCGCCGCCTTATTCTCAGTTATTAATCCGTTAGGAACAGTTCCTGTATTTGTGGGACTCACCAAAAACGACAGTAAACACAACCGCGACACCACTTCTATGTGGACCGCCGTTAACGTGTTTGCTATTTTGATCATTGCCTTTTTTGCCGGAAAATATGTGCTCGCTTTTTTTGGGATTTCACTCAACTCGTTACGCCTTGCGGGTGGTTTGATTATTACCACTTCAGGGTTTGCGCTTTTGACCGGTTCGTTTACCCGACACAAGGGAATGAAAAAAGCCAGCGTACAAGAAGACATGGAAACCCGATCGGAAGTCTCACTTACACCATTGGCTATTCCAATGTTGGCAGGGCCTGGTTCTATTTCCTTGCTGATCAACTACAATCAATCGTATACCAGTGCTTCTCAAATTCTGATCGCAATAGGAGCTATCGTTGCCGTCTGCCTATTGGTTTACCTGATCTTACGATCTTCTCATTTTATTGTGAAAATATTGGGCGCTTCAGGTATCAATGCTATTTCACGCATAATCGGGTTTATTGTGATTGCCATCGGGATTGAGTATATCTCGGGAGCGGTGTTGACGTTGTTGGGGAAAAACAGTTGAAAAATGCTTGATGCTTGATTTTTGATGTTGGATTGAGTCTTAATCAAAAATCAAGCATCAAAAATCCAACATTAAAGTCATCCCACCACAAAAAACATTTTCATTTTCCCTTTGTTCTTTGCTTCCAATTCACCGCGGTACTCGAACGTAAACGCGCCGTTGGTTGCTTCTACTACCGTTTCGGAAACATTGATACGACCTACTTCGCCGGTTTGCTCATAACGAGCGGCAATGTTTACGGTATCGCCCCAAATGTCGTAGGCAAATTTCTTGGAGCCCACTACACCTGCTACTACCGGACCAGTATGAATTCCGATTCGCATTTTCAGCTGTTCAACTCCCGTTGGTGCATGTTCAGTAGAAACGTCCATAAATGCCTGAAATTCCATAGCAGCTTGAATCATGTTGGCTGCGTGGTCTTTGTTTTTTGTAGGCACACCGCTCACACAGAGGTAAGCATCGCCGATGGTTTTGATTTTTTCGATCTGGTACTTACTGATAATGGCGTCGAACGCTCTGAAATAATAGTCGAGCAAGGCCACCACATCTTCCGGTGTATTTTGCTCGGCAAAGGTGGTGAATCCCTGAAAATCGGTAAACATGACCGTTGCAATTTCGTGTCTGGCCGAAGACGTTTTTCCATGTTCCTTTAACTCGGCAGCTACCATATCCGGCAAAATATTCAAGAGCAGGTTTTCCGATTTGGCTTTTTCGTGGGAAATTTCGTCGTTTTTCGTTTTAAGAATCGCGTTGCTTCTTCGCTTCTGAAAATATTCAAACAGCAAGAAAACAAGTACCAGCACTACCATTGCAATTCCCAGCCACAATAAACGCTGTGCATTGGCAGCATCGTGCAATTTCATTTCGGTTTCTTTATTCGTCACCGCTAATTCAGCAAGTTCCAATTTAGACTGTAATTGCTCCGTGGTCAATGAATCGATTTGCTGACTCTTTTGCTTGATTTCTTTTTTCTTGCGGTTGATTTCTTTGTTTCCGGAAACAACTTCCGACTCTAAAGTACTTACCGAATCGGTCAACTTTTGGGTGCGGGCAGTTGCTTGTTGGCGATACAATTCTGAAAATGCTTGGTAATGTTCGATCGCCGTTTTGTAATTCACCACGTTTGTTTTCAGTTCTGCCAATTCCAAATGACATTTCATTTGCATGGCCACATCACCACTTTTGCGGGCAGCATCCAAAGCTGCTTCAAACTGCTTTTGTGCCTTGAGTCCTTTCCCTTGACTGCGCAATGCAATAGCCTCATTGTAGAGCGTTCCTGCATTTTGAGCACACATATAATTGCTTGTGCAACTAAGCACCAGAAACACTAGTAACGAACGGAAAAAAGTCTTAGTCGGCATTTTGTTTTAGTCGAGATCGAAAGTACGAAATTTCAAGCCAATCAAGAGTATCCTTTTAAACGAATTCATCCCTGAAAATGACCGCCAAACAAATATAGCTTGTTTGTTTCTGCGCAAACGCAACCATTGGCTTGGCAGGTCGATCATATTTAAAAACACAAGCTTATGAAACAGTTGATTATTATTTCGTTGTTGCACACCTTTGCAACTTTCTCAATGAACGCTCAGGTTGGTTTGCCTTACAGCACCGGCTTTGAAAACGGTTCTGAACAAACAGGTTGGGTTCAGTACAAAAAAGGAACCCAAAGTTCATTATACGAGTGGGAATATCAAGCAAATCAGGGATTCTCAAATTCCGTGGCGTTAATGCATTATTATCCTGTAGGAGGAAGTATTGCAAGCGATGATTGGTTTGTATCTCCAGCATTTTTGATTCCAACAGGAGGATCTCTCGATTCACTGCGTTATTCCTTTAGCGGTTTCGGAGTACCACAAGCCGGAGATACAGTTTTTGTGTACTTACTTTTCGGAGACCAAGATCCGGATGTGGCCAACACAGCGATCATTTTATATGAATTTGCCGGAGCGAATTACCAAAACGACGATACCTGGCGCTTACTAAGTCCTATTACTTTGCCTGCGCAACCCGGCGGAGACAGTTATTTGGCGTTTCGTTACAAAACAATCAGTAATTGGCTAGATGTACGTTTTGACAATGCGGCCATTAGCGGAAATTCGGCAGTTGGAATTGTAGAAACCAAAACAGAGAACGCAGTCATTTATCCCAATCCTTCAAACGGTTCTATCTCGCTAAAAGTGGAGAACGAACACGCTTCGGAATGTCATTTTCAGTTGTATGATCTTACTGGGAAATTAATTCATGAAACTCCGGTTACGAACAACAATAAGATTGATCTACCGGTAGACTCCGGATGTTACAATTACCGAATCGTATGTAATGATTTTTCCGAAACCGGGAAACTTATTATTCGTTGAAAACAAATCAGTAACGGTGGGTTCATGAAATTGGACTCATCGTTATTCTTCCTCTAAAATCGCTTGCACTCGACCAACCAACCGGTCTTCTGTCATGATTTTGATACCATGCGTATGCTCGGGCGATTTCGTCAAAATTCGCATTACGATTCCTTCTGTTAATTCACCCGATCGCTGGTGGTGTTTTTGGATGAATTCCACCAATTGCCCCGGTTTTATTTCACTGCGTTTTGGTACCATGTTGCAAACATAGTTGTTTTAGCGGGAGATCGGAGCGCAGTTGAAAAAGCCGTAGAAAATAAAACAAATCCACATTTGTTATATTTGCCGCATGAAAACAGGTGGATTCCTTCTTCTAATACTACTGATCAATTTCCCGTTATGGTCGCAAATCATTCAAGCCGACACAAGCGATTTAACGTTTAAAGGAACGCACTTTAATTCCTACAATCAAGAATACGATACTACTGGTAAGGTTGAGATTTCAGGCTATATAGATACCTATTACGCTTATTATTCGGACACTTCCGGAGCGGGAGGCTATCAGAAATTTCCCACCATTGCTCCGCGCAATAATCAATTCGGGTTAAACATGCTTCAACTCTCGGCCAAGTATCATTCGGATCGGTTTAGGGGAATTGCAACCGTTTTTTTCGGAGATACTCCCAATAGCGCCTGGTCGAGTCAATTCAACCTGATACAAGAAGCACACGTTGGTTTTCGTTTGGTTGGCAAATGGTGGATCGATGCCGGTTTTTTTCGCACACACATTGGTCTGGAATCCATTCAACCGCGCGAAAATATCACTAGCAGCATTGCTACCACTACTTATTTTGAACCCTACTTTTTGAGCGGAGCCAAACTCACGTGGCAAAAATCGGATAAATGGTCGTTTCAAGTAAATGCCTTTAACGGATTCAACACTTTCGTTGAATCCAATAGCAATAAGGCTTTCGGATTTTCCACTTCATTTGCACCCAACAGCAAATGGTCATTTATGTACAGTACAATTGTATGTGATGAAAGCGCGGATGGATCAGCCCAAAATCAATTCCGCAATTACAACAACCTGATTGCCATTTTTAAAACAACGCGATTTACTTTGGGACTCGAAGCCAATGCCGGTTTCCAGCAACATTCCCAATTAAGCGACAGTAGTGCCACTGCTTATGTCTTCTCGGCTGTTGCCGCAGCCAAATACCGTGTTACCGATCATTGGGCTATTTACGGAAGAGGCGAATTGTTTTCAGACCCCGATGAAATTCTTACCGGACCACTTGTAAATGAAAACCACACGCTCACCGGTTTAGATATTGTAGGTTTCACAGCCGGTATCGAATATAAACCAATCCCCAATGCCTTTTTCAGAATCGAGGATCGTTACTTACTTACAAAATCGACCGAACGTATTTTCTTTACCAACGGTTCATCCACCAACGTTCGTAATGAATTGGTGGTGAGTTTGGGCGTTTGGTTCTGATTTTGGATCATAAACTTGTATTCACGTTAAACCCCACATTTCAAAAAACAGGAGTGCGAGATAACAATCCGGTTCTATCTGCGGGTTCAAAAACCGTTAATCTACTTTTTCAACAAGCAATTCATTAAAGTTTTCGGCAATTTTTTTCTCTTCTCCATCCACGAGTAAAATTATTTCCGGAGCGTCGGCTTTTCCATCACTTACATCAAATACCAGCAAACCGTCATTATTCATTTCTGCAAATCCATAATTGTGTGCGCCATGCATTAACCCAAGTAGACCAAAAGGAATCCATTCGTTGTCGTCTACTTTTTGTTCAAAATCTTCCTCTGCTAGGAAATAAGCATAAATCTCGCCCAAAGCCCCAACCGGTGCGTTGTTCCAAAATGCATCCTTCTCTTCATCTGTCATACCGGTCGTTTTGGCAAAAACAGCATCACTTTCCTGCACAATGGCTTGCCAACTAACAACACATAAATTGGTTGTTTCGCCATCTATGTCAATGGTTAAATTTTGTTCTACAAAATCTGCAATAATTTTTTCAGTAGTATTCATTCTGTTTACTTTTTAATTAAACTACAAAAAAGCATTTTTTTTATTGTTACCCAACGATTAATTTTCCCTCCTCACAAACTTCCCTTTCTTCACCACAAATGTTTCTTTACCTACCTGAAATGTAGCTCCTTCTTCGAACGTATGCAGGTTCGAATAATCTTTGTTATTAAAGTGCAATGTTCCTTTGGTGAAGCGCGCCAGATTCATGTAATCTTCGTTCAAAATGGGCGAATTACCGCACACAATAACATGTACCGGCTTGGTTAATTGTGGTATCAACGACATATCACGCGGCGAGGCCATATTATCAGCAATCATTACAGTTGATTGGCAAGTGGGACAAGCTGCTTCCGCTTTTAATAATGCTTCAATGTTGTTTTCTTCTAAATCGCCACCAGAACCGGCTTTCATGGCATCCGACATATTGGTCAAGGCTTCGTCGAGCGTGGTTGCTTTTGCAACATAGATCCCTCCTACACTTCCTACTTTTTTGGTGTTGTCTTTTCGGTCGTTGCCATCGTTGAAAAACACAAAATGCGTCATGGATGTGTCCTTTTTGGCGAACTGTCCTTTGATAAACTCGAGTACTTGTGCGCTATACGGAGCCATACTTGCCGTTACGTCACATACCAGAATGGATTGTTTCCAGTTGTTATTGGCCAAGGTTGTGGAAACAAATTTGCCTTGCGGTGTGGGTTTAATGCGGGAATAATCAAATTTCGGGATGTTCGGCGCCGCTTCGCTGTCCATTGCATACACTTCCAACGGACTGGGAACGATGCTTCCGCGCTCTAGAAAATCGACCGTAAACATGACCATACAATCTACTTTTTTACCCCCAACCGAACCGGGCGACCACTTCGGCATGGTGCGCATAAAACGCAATACTTCATCGTGATACGGAGTCGGTTTTTCAGCTCCGGGCAATGAAATGTGCTGAATATTTCCTTCTTTATCGATGATAAACTGCACCACCACTTGTTCGGCTTCACTTTTCTCTGAAGTTGTTGGATACTTGAGGTTACGGGTAAAAAAATCAATGCGGGCACGTTCACCTCCGGGGAAATCGGGCATCTTGATTTTAGGCGGTTCAGCACTAGCCGCAGTTCCTGAGGTATCACCTTTCAATTCGTTTTTCAGGTAGGCATCATACGCTGAGGGTGGAACCGTTCCATCAGCCACACCTTTCAAAAATTCCAGTTCCGTATCGCGCAGCGCAGCAGAAGCAGGTTCACGATAGGTAATCGCAACGCCGTGAAAATAATCTTTTCCTTCCTCTGCAGATGTGCAACCTGTTTGTGCCATCAACACCCATTCAACCGATGGTTGGGTTAACAATTGTGGAGCGGCAGCAAATAATGACCGTAACCGTTTGCGATTCAATCCGTGCTGATCGAAGGTTTCTGATTTGCGGTACGTAGTATAAATCAATTCAACCTTCGTGATGACCTTTCCTTTTAAAGCTGCCAATGAAGCTTTTTCCTGATAAATGGCATCGTTGAAACCCGTACGCAATAAGAAAACATTGGTTTTTGGTTTGGTTTCGTATTTCACCAACGAACGCGGTGTTAGCGCAATGACATCTGCGATTAGTTCATCAGCGGTTTGCTGTGCAGTTGCAGACAAAAAACTCCCGATAATCAACGCTATTAAATACCACTTTTTCATACAGATCGTTTTTTAACCTAATGCCACACAAACGGCTTTGTTACAATTTTCAGTCCAAAAATCGGGTTGAAATTCCCGAATTCGGGAATTTGGGTGTTCGGAATATCCCGAACACCCAACCCGAAAATCAATCATTCGTTTTTCCTTAAAAATCATCAGAAAAGGTGGTCATCTGCCCCCTAATTCGCCATAAAAGCCAACGTAAGATGCTTGGTCAAAAAGAAAAAGGTGAACAAAAACACAATGTTGCGGTGGATGCTCGCTTCTTTGTTATCGGCATAAAAACAAACTAACCAAGCAACTAGTGGTGCCATTGCAATGAGGTAACTATTAAAGATAAAGCATCCTACGAACCCGGCAACCATTAGCATTCCTGTAACGCGTAATGACAGTTCTTTCCATTGCCAGCATACCAGTATACCCCAAGCAAGAAACACAAGTGCAAATTCCAACAGCAGGTAATCGATGAACAAACTTTCTTCGAACCAGTCGAAATTGCGTTCGTTGATAAAGAATTCGAGTACAAAATCAGAAGCAATCACCTGAAATATAGCCCATCCAATTGCCGTGAAACCAATCAAATCGGGCATTTTACGATCAGCGATGTAAAGCATCACGATGGCAATCAGCATACTGATTTCATACAATGGAAATGGAAAGATCCATGTGTCTTTTTGCATGTAAATGGAAAACCCAAAGATACACGCGGTAAGAATGGTTAGTCGAACAACGTGTTCCCTAGTCATTTTTCTTCGCCAGTGCTTCTTCTATGTAATCGAAGGTGGAAAGAATGACCGGTTTTCCGTTTACTACCGCAATATCGTGCTCAAAGTGAGCGCTTGGTTGACCATCGGCAGTAACGATTGTCCAGTTGTCTTCTAACTGCGTTACTTTTTCAGTTCCCATATTGATCATCGGTTCGATGGCGATGGTAAGACCGTTCATGATTTTCTTTCCTCTACCGCGTTTTCCGTAATTGGGAACCTGCGGATCTTCGTGCAAGGTTTTTCCCAAACCGTGTCCTACCAACTCACGCACGACTCCGTAACCGTTCTTTTCAGCGTGGGTTTGAATAGCATAGCCAATATCTTCCATGCGATTGCCAACCACAGCTTGCTCGATACCGAGGTACAAGCATTCTTTGGTGACATCGAGTAATTTTTGTCGTTCGGGTGAAATTTTCCCTACCGCAAATGTGTAGGCATGATCGCCGTAATAACCTTTGTAAACCGCTCCGCAATCTACGGAAACGATATCACCTTCCTGAATAGGACGTGAGGTTGGTAAACCGTGAACTACTTGCTCGTTGATCGAAATCAAGAGCGTACTCGGACAACCGTACAATCCTAAAAAACCGGGAATAGCATCTTGCGAGCGGATGTATTTCTCTGCCATTGTATCCAATTCGAGTGGTGTCACTCCCGGACGCAATTCAGCGGCAATGAGTCCAAGCGTGCGACTTACCACCAAGGCAGCCTGACGCATGATTTCAATTTCTTCTGCGGTTTTGTATTTAATCATAGGGCGATTCAACAAATTCATGAGGGGCAAATTTACGTTTTTTTTGTTGGCGATCGTAGGCGCGGGATGCGTCCCGCGCTTACGACCAACATCAAAAACCCATTATTTTCCTTTTGGTACGTGTTTGTCTGTATATTTTTGTGCCGTTCTGTTCCAATTGTCGATGTATTTGCTGCGCAAGGTATTCAACAAATCATTGGTTTTATTGTACGTTTCAACACCTGCATTCATTTCGTTGACAGCTTTGTTGTATCCGTCGATGTCTTCTTGTTTGCGATCGCGTTCTTTTTTCTGATCAAAAGCCGCTTTTACTTTGTTGAAGTTTTCGGTTTTTAAGAAATAATCGGCCATTTTCGGAACGTCTTTGTCAGCTTCCGTGATGTAAAACTTCAATAATTCTTTCGTTACGTCAATCAATGATGCATCGTTGGAATAACCTGTCAACTTACCTAATTTCTCTAATCCTTCTTCAGCGGTTGATTTCAAGGCATTTCTGTTTTGTTCGATAGCGCTCAAATCTTTGCGATTGATGGCGTCCATCATGTACAATTCTTGTTTGAAGCTTTTGAAGAAAATCAAGTATACTTCGTTGTAATGGTCGTATACCTGACCAGAAATTTCCATTTTTTGATCCAAGGCATCCGAAGTTTCAATCAAGTTGATGTTATTAGCTTCGGCAAACGTTTTTTGCGAACGACCAACCATTTTACCAGCTTCCACCAATTTGTCGTTGGCTTTTTCGCGTGTAGTCATGTAGGCTTCCATGGCATCATACGAATCTTCTGCAATGGCTTCCATATCTACGATTTTGGCGTAATCTTCTTTCAATACCAAGTTTACCATGGTAAAATAAGCAATCACCGAATCGCGGTAAGCAGTAGAACCGCCGAAACCTTTAGCCGATTTTGCTTTCGAAAGTGCTGCGTTGGATGTTTGGATCAGTTCGCCACGACGTTTTTCTACTTTACGTGCGCTTTTTCCGTGAGAAACCGAGCTGGTATAATCCCACATGTCTTGTTGAATGCTGCGGTATTCGGTGCTAAATACGTTCATATAGTCCAAGGCCGCATTTTGGGAATAGGTTGTTCCAGCAATCACCAATACGATTGCGGTGAGCAGGTGTTTGAATTGATTTTTCATTGTATTGTTTATTTGGTTGTAAAGTTCGAATTATTTTTTGCTTTTGATGAGATCGTTCATGATATTGACCGTTTCCATTAATTCAATATCGGTGCTCAATCGCTCGAGAAACTTATCGTTGTATTGACGCAATAAGTCATTGGCGCGGTAAATCTCGGTGTCGAACAAGTTGGCTTTGGGTTCAAAACCGGCTATTAAACTATCCTGAAACGTTTCCAATTTGTTGCTCAATTGCTGCCATTCGTTGCGTTGTTTCAGCTGAGCGGTCAAATCCAATACGAGTACTGTATCTTTTTTGTACATCGTTTGGTATTCATTGATCAATGCCACATAGGTTGAAAATGCTGCGGTGTTTTGAACGCGGTTTTCCGAAGCCGTTTTGAGCAAACTCACCGGTAAAACCGCATTGGGCGTAAAGGTCATTTTCTTCGTAATCGAATCCGGGACAAGTGCATTTTCATACGTTTCTTCGCGGATCGATTCACCGGTTTCTATTCGAAAGGGTAAGGTAATATCCGGAATCACACCATTTTTCTGGTTCCAACTGCGCGTGACCCTGTACAACACACCGCCGGTAATATTGGCATAACCGTAATCGCTGTTTTCCTGCATTAAAAACGCCGTAAGGTCATTGTAATTCGGATCGAGTGGATGAATGCGCTGACTGGTGGCTTTTCCAAACGAACGTTGCCCCACAATCACGGCTTTGTTGTAATCCTGTAACACACCTGCCACAATCTCAGAGGCCGAAGCACTTCCTTCGTCTATCATCACAATCAACGGACCATTGTAGACTGAACCACGATTAAAATCTTTGAGCACTTCCACTTCGCCCGATTGGTCTTTGATGGCCACAACCGGTCCGTAATCGATGAACAAGCCCGATAAGTCAACCGCTTCATGCAACGAACCGCCTCCGTTTCCGCGCAAATCCAAAATGAGTCCTTTGATGTTTTCTTTGTTGAGTTTCAAGATGCATTTGGCCAAATCGTTGGAACACCCAAGTGCGGAAGTATCGGTCCAATTGACATAAAAATCGGGTAAGGTGACATAACCGATTGTTTCTTCGCCATGCAAAACGGCATTTTTGATGATATCGCTATCGCTGTAAACGCGCGCTTTGGTGAGGTAGACTTCGCGCACTTTTCCGGCTTCATCTAAAATCACCAGCTTGATTTCATCTTCATCGTGTGTATCGAAGTAATTGCGAACAGCTGTTGCTCCGTTTTTAGGATCGGTTAGATCAAGCATCTTGGCTTTCCCGAGTTGAATCCCTTGCAGAATATCGCCTTCGTGTACCTCATCGCTCAACCAAGCCGGACTTCCCGGAAACACATCAGTAATGATCACTTTTTTCGACTCGTCTTCACCGAAGGAAAAACCGAACAATTCGCGGTCGGGCGTCAATTCTTCCTCAAACTCGCTTTTTTGCGACGGAGAGAAATACAAGGTGTGCGGATCGAACGCCAAAGCAATCGCCTCCAAATAAGCGTCTTCCAATATCCGTTGATCTTCGGTAAATTCCTTCGTCACCGTTTGGTAGGATTCACTGATTTCGTCACTGATTCGTTTTTCCCATACTGGTATTGAATCGGCGGGAAATTGATCTTGTTCGTCGGTCAATAAACCGAGCATGCGGTCCATTACTTCCAGTTGCAAACCTTGTTTCCAGCGTTCGTGGTGTTTACTCGCAGCGGCGGGATGATCAAAAACGGAAAAAGGAATGCGCACATTGCTCTTTAAACTGATCGGATTCGCTAAATACGTTTGGGTTAAAGCTGACAGTTCTGCAAGTCGCTGCTCAAAACGTTTGGCAACCACCGAAAAGTAGGTCAGTTTTTGTTGCGCGATATCTTGATCGATGGAAGCCGATAAGCGTTCAAACTCCTGGATGTCTTCTGCGGTAAAAAAACGGTGTTGCGGATCGAGGTACTGCATCACCAAGTGGTGAACACTTTTCCCGAAATCGTCGTTGATGGCGCGCGGTTTTACGTGTTCTTTTTGGATGCGTTTTACCAGAATATCGGCTTGTTTGATTACCCTGGATTCGTCAATGGCCATTGCGGCTATTGAATAATATAAAAAAACAAACACAAAAAGGGAAAAGCGCATAAGTTGATAGTCAGGGTACAAAAGTACGGAATAGTTCCGTCACCTACCGAACCATCACAAGACAATAGTGTTTGTTGAAACACCAATTGCCATCCTTAACAAGCCATTGATTTGATTGAAAAACAATGAAGGAACGCGAATGCTACTACTGAATTCACGTTCCTTCAATGCGTATTATCGTAGTAGGTCAAAAAAACCGGTTTCCTTGTATTCTTTCAGGTCTGAACCAATAGCATCCAATTGGTAGAAATACGTTCCTTCAGAGGCAGGTTCGCCATTGATCAGTCCATCCCACCCTTTGGAAGGATCAACACTTTCAACAATGAGGTTTCCCCAACGGTTGAACAATTGCAAACGGTATGTTTCTATTCGTTCACTTGCGATCATAAACAAATCATTATTACCGTCGCCATTTGGTGTAAAGACATTCGGAATAATGATTAAAGAAGGCTCTGAAAACACGGTAATTACAAGGGTTTCAAGGTCGGTGCAACCTAACGAATTGGTTACTGTGAGTTGCACGGTATAGTTTCCGGGATCTGCATAAACATGGTTGGCATTCACCGAGTTGGATGTGCTTCCATCACCAAAATCCCACGAACAGATCGACAAATCTGAGACACTTGTGTTCGTGAAACTTACAGGTAATGGCGCACTGCCACTGGTTGGTGTTGCAGTAAATCCGGCTTGAATCGGAATTTCAGTTAGCGAAACAGAGGCAGATGAAGTTCCACAAGAATTGCTTACGGCTACTGAATAGTTTCCTTGAGTAGAGACTGTAATGGTAGCTGTTTGCGCACCGGTTGACCACACATACGCGTTTCCTCCGGATGCAGTTAAGACAGTGGATCCTCCGGAACAAATGGTAAGATAACCTGAAATTTGAGCAACCGGAAGTTGTTGGATCGTTACAGTAAAAGGTGCTGAAGTTACTTGGCCACATTGATTGAATGAAGTAACGGTATAATTACCGGCCACCGTAGCATAAATGGAAGTTGTTGTAGCTCCGTTTGACCACAAGTATGCTAAGCCTCCGTTGGCTGTCAACAAGACTGAGTCACCCGCACAAAAAGTGGTGTTCCCGGTAATCTGAGCTGTTGGAAGTGGGTTTTGTGTGACCGTAAACGGATTGGACGTTACCGTTCCACATTGATTGGTGGCGTCAACTGTATACGTTCCAGCTGTGGAAACGGTCAAGGTAGCACCCGTAGCGCCATTTGACCACAAATAGCTACTGCCTCCGCTGGCTGTCAACACCAATGAACTGCCTTCACAAAACGAAGTGTTACCAGTAATCTGAGCTGTTGGAAGCGGATTTTGTGTCACCGTAAACGGATTGGACGTTACCGTTCCACATTGATTGGTGGCATCAACCGTATACGTTCCAGCTGTGGAAACTGTCAAGGTAGCACCCGTGGCGCCATTTGACCATAAATAACTGTTGCCTCCGCTTGCTGTTAACACCAACGAACTGCCTTCGCAAAACAAAGTGTTTCCAGAAATCTGAGCTGTGGGAAGTGGATTTTGTGTGACCGTAAACGGATTGGACGTAACTGTTCCACATTGATTGGTGGCATCAACCGTATAGGTTCCAGCCATGGAAACTGTCAAGGTAGTACCCGTAGCGCCCGTCGACCATAAATAACTGTTGCCTCCGCTTGCTGTCAAAATCACTGAACTGCCTTCGCAAAACGAAGTGTTACCAGAAATAAGAGCTGTCGGTAGTGGATTTTGCGTCACCGTAAACGGAATGGACGTTACCGTTCCACATTGATTGGTGGCGTCAACTGTATATGTTCCGGCTACGGAAACGGTCAAGGAAGAACCCGTGTCACCTGTAGACCATAAATAGCTGTTACCTCCGTTGGCTGTCAACACCAATGAACTACCTTCACAAAACGAAGTGTTACCTGTAATCTGAGCTGTTGGTTCAGGCAATGCAGTTACGGTAATAGTTGTAGAAACATCCGTTCCACACTGATTGGTGGCGGTAACCGAATAAGTTCCCGGTGTATGAACATAAATAGAAACTCCTGAATCACCATTAGACCAATTGTAGGTATCTCCGCCGCTTGCTACCAATTGCACAGAATCACTTTGACAGATAGCAATTGGACCGTTCGCTGCAATTCCGGCAACAGGCCCCTGAATGATCGTGATTTGCTCGGAAGCATTTGCTGTATTACAAGTTCCTACAACAGATAACGAATAAGTACCAGCTGTGGAAACAACAATACTTTGTGTCGTTTCGCCGGTAGACCAAGTATTGTTATTGGCATTGCCCGAAGTTAGCGTTACGCTTGAACCGTTACAAAAAGCAGTTGGACCGCTAGCCGAAATAGATGCGACGGTTGCGCTTGTTGCCGTAAGTGTTTGTGATGCATTCAACGTAGTACAAGCGGTCTGAACATCCAGAGAATACGTACCAAAAGCAGTAACTTGAATGCTTTGAGTCGTTTCTCCTGTCGACCACACATTTCCACTCGCGTAGTTGGATATTAACGTAACCACATCACCTGCACAAAAAGTGGTTGGTCCTGAAATGGTTAGCGGTGTAGGTGCACCGATGATCGTAACTGAGATTGTTTGCGGTGGACCTATTGCCCCACATGCATTGGATGGTGTAACGGTAAGTTGGTACGTTCCTGCGGGAGCTGATCCCCAATTGACATCCATACTGTTAGAAGAAGTAGTTCCATTGGCAGATACAAATTGTGCTCCGGCCGGTAAACCGCTCCAGGTATAAATCACATTAGCTACCCCTGTCACACTGTAATTTTGTATTCCGCCGCAAACAGATACAACTCCCGAAATGGGAGAAGGTTGTACACTTGAAACATTCATCTGAGGTGTTGTTAAGAGTACATCATCCACAAACAATAATTCATCCGCACGATTGGTGGTAACACTTACCACAAAATAGAAGCTGTTCACGCAAGGAGGAATACTCCAAGTATAACTATGTGTTAGGATACTGAATTGAGCGTTATTAGAACCCGTTGCCAAGGTAACAGGTGTTTGAGCAACTCCATCATGGTATGCTGTAAACACTAAATTCTCACCCGAATCCCATCCTGTGCCGTTGCACATAGGAAAGCGATTTCCCCAATTAAAAGTCAATGTTCGGGTATAGTCATTGCTTTGAGAAATATCAACGGTGTTAAAGGTAAAAGTACGGGCGGTTGAAGGACCATTCCCAGAACCTGAAGCAAAACAATTCCCTCCTCCGGTATTACCACCTACTACAAGAGAGGTTGTTCCGGTTGTTTTATTTGGTGCTTGCTGCGCTTCTGATTGTGAAAGTGCACTTGCTAATGTAGATGAGTAATTCCAGGTATCTCCCGGTTCGCCACCTTGCATGGCTACAGTAATTTGACCGATTGCTGTTCCGGCTACTAACCAGACGAAACAAGCTACTCCCCATTTTTTGACGTTTCCTGAAGTAAAATTCATGTTGCTTGATCTATTTTCTGCTAATTTTTACAAAGCTACCCCATCCTTATTCGTTGTCATTTAAGCCTGTATCAAATAAGAGTTAAACCTTTTAAAAATCATTGAAAATCAAACAAGTGAATCGATATAGTTGTGAAAAAGGCACGCAAATGCAACAAAAACTAACAGTTAGCTACAAGACCAGACAGTTAGATTTACTAAATTTTTAGCATCATCGCAAAAAAGAAGCTCATTTAGTCATGAAAAAACATCAAAAATCAGCTGTTTAACAGGAATTCGGTAGTTGGAAACGCCTATATCATCGCAATGTGAACAGAACTAATCTTCACACTGAAAAAGTATGTAAAACCTGTTGAAACAAAAAACACCCGCTCCACTTAAAGCAGAACGGGTGTAACATCGTTATTTAAAATGCTTTTACTGCACAATCAATTTTCCAGTTCCGAGTTTCAGTCCATTTTGGCTGATGCGGTAGAAATACAAATCGGGAGTAAGATTGTTCTTTTTAATGATTGTTTTTGAGTTAAAATCACCTAGTTGAACGGCAACCACTTTGCCTGTCACATCTATAACTTCAACAGTATATTGACCATCTAATACGGTAGATTGCACCAAAATACTTGTTTGATCGGCAAAAGGATTCGGAAACACTTCAATAGAAGAAACGCCGTTTAGTTCCGTTACTTCAGTTACCGTAACCGTAATGGTAGAACACACTTCGGTTGTATCACCGCATTGATTGATCGCCTGCAAACAAACGGTGTATTGTCCGCTTGTAGGGAATGTGTGTGATGGTGATCCTACAGTAGAGGTAGTTCCATCACCGAAATTCCAAAGATATTCGCTTGCTCCGGCAGAAATATTTGGGAATGTGTAATCTAAATCAACTCCGTTTATTGCGTAAGCTGCCGTTAATGTTTCCGGACAAACCGTAACCATGTAACAAACCGTATCTGCCGAACAAGCACTTGAGGCGATCAGACATACCTGGTATGTACCGTTGGCAGCGTAAGAATAAACAGGATTTAATGCCGTAGTGGTACTACCGTCACCGAAATCCCAAAAAGCAGTCGTAGCATCAACGGATGCATTTGTAAACGCAACATTGGCTCCGGTAATTACGTTGGAAAAATCAGCTGTGGTCGGAAAACAAACCGTTACGGTAGAACACATCGTATCGGCTGTGCAATCGCCTGTACTGATCAAACATACCGTATACGTTCCGGAAGCAGCATAGGTATGTGATGGCGATTGAGTTGTATCCGCATTTCCGTCGCCGAAATCCCAAAACCACGAAGTTGCCATCACTGATTGGTCAGTAAAATCAACTACATTGAATGACGAATTGGTTGATTGGAAATCGGCAGTTGTAGGAAAACAAACGGTAATGGTTTGACAAATCGTATCCGATAAACCACAAGGGTTCGTAGCAATCAAACATGCTGTATAGGTGCCACTGGTAGCATAAACATGCGATGGCGATTGAGTTGTATCTGCGTTTCCGTCGCCGAAATCCCAATACCATGAAACCGGATTATTGGTCGTATTGTCGGTGAAAAACACTGTTCCAACTGTATCCAATGTGGTAAATGATGCTACCGGATTATTCGCACACACATTGACAGTGGTACACAAGGTATCAGTTCCACAACTGTTGGTGATGTAAGTACAGACATTGTAAGTACCATCAGCAATATAACTATGAGTTGTGTTATCAGCAGTATCAAGTGGTGTTCCGTCTCCGTAATTCCAAGTAGAAACAAATGATGTATCGGATGCATTGGCAAAATCAAATGTCCCGGGAACGGTTTCGTTGGAAGTCAGGTTATACGTTACCAAGGTATCATAATACAAATTCACACGACCGATGCTTCCTGAAGCTTCTGTCCACAATTGTTGCGGTGCGGTTGTGGTCAATGGAAACTGCATTCCCAAGCGGTTTAAGGTAACATTATTCCCTTCAATGGTTGTTGTATTTCCCGCGTTGCTATAAGAAACGGTTGTGCCACGACACCCTAGTACTCCAATGACATCGCCGGCTTCTACCTGAATGTTCATCGGAAAAATGCCACTTGTAGATCCGTTTTGTACCAGAAAAAGTGTTGTAAAGGCATCGGTTGTTGCAGAATACAACGGCGGAGTTCCAGTATTGAAGCGCACAATGGCAATACTTTGGTTACCTGAACTGGCATCCGTAGGAACATCTGCTCCGGTAATGGTGAAACAAGTTGGGGCTGTAAACCAATAACCACGTACATTTCCAGTAAAGGTAGAGGTCTGTGCGGGCATGGTTGCCTGGATTTGAGTCTGTGACCACAAACTGCCTGTAAGTAGCAGTGATACAAGTAGTAATAACTTCATATTAGATTAATTTTCGGGCAAAAATACAACAAAAAAAATCACCCGCAGTAAACCACGGGTGATTCAACTTATAATTACGTTCAGCTTACGCCAATACTTCTTTTACTTTATCTGCAGCTTCTTGCAGCAATACCGCCGAATGTACATTCAAGCCAGAATCATCGATGATTTTCTTAGCTTCGATAGCGTTTGTACCTTGCAAACGAACAATGATCGGCACAGGAATGTTTCCGATGTTTTTGTAAGCATCAACAACTCCCTGAGCAACACGGTCACAACGAACGATACCACCGAAGATATTGATCAAGATTGCTTTTACGTTCGGATCTTTCAAAATGATGTGGAATGCTTTTTCAACACGCTCAGCATCGGCTGTTCCACCTACGTCCAAGAAGTTGGCCGGATTTCCACCTGAATATTTAATGATATCCATGGTAGCCATTGCCAAACCTGCTCCGTTTACCATACAAGCAACGTTTCCGTCTAGTTTCACGAAGTTCAATCCTGCAGCGTCAGCTTCCACTTCCGTTGGATCTTCTTCTGAAGTATCGCGCATAGCCAAATAATCCGGGTGACGGAACAATGAGTTTCCATCAAGGGTTACTTTCGCATCTACAGCGATGATTTTATTGTCTGATGTTTTCAACACCGGGTTGATTTCGAACATTGAAGCATCACATCCTTCGTAAGCAGCATACAATGCCACAACAAATTTGGTCATTTGCTTGAACGCCTCGCCCGACAAACCAAGATCAAACGCAATTTTACGCGCTTGGAATCCTTGAATACCAACACGTGGATCAATTGCTTCACGGTGAATCAAGTGCGGAGTGTCATGTGCTACAGTTTCAATATCCATTCCACCCTCGGTAGAATAAACAATCACGTTGCGACCCAATTCACGATCCAACAATACCGACATGTAGAATTCGGAAACTTCCGATTCGCCCGGATAGTATACGTCTTCAGCCAACAAGATTTTGTTCACTTTTTTACCTACACCGTTTGTTTGAGCTGTTTCCAAGTGACCGCCTAAAATGCCTTTCACTTTTTCTTCAACTTGGTCAATTCCTTTGGCAAGAACCACACCGTGAGAACCTGTTTCTGCAACAACTCCTTTTCCACGTCCACCTGCGTGAATTTGTGCTTTTACCACGTACCAGCCGGTACCTGTATCTTCCGTCAATTGTTTCGCTGCAGCTACTGCATCTTCAACTTTTTCAACTACAACACCGCGCTGAATGGCTACGCCGTATTTCTGCAAAATGGTTTTACCTTGATATTCGTGTAAGTTCATGACAACTATCGTTTTTTTTGGAGCGCTAAAGGTAGGAAGTATTCTTGAATTAGCTAGCGGTAGAATTGGTGGAAATTATCAATTATAAGTGATTTAATTATAAAGGTTAGATTCTACTTGAAATATCGGACCGACAGTTAAAAAAAACAGTTATAAAATTCACAATCAGTTCAACTGAATTATTTGATTAGCATTTATGGAATTCTAATTATTTATACTTAAATTGCGTTGTATGTTATCTGAAAATCAGACGACTACAAACAGCATCATTATTCACTTTATATTCACTACTATGAAAACAACACCACTATTAGTAAGCATTTGCTGTGCCTTTGCTTTTCTTGGAAATGCACAAACGATCAACAACACCGGAACCAGTTACATTGGAACACCACCCGGAACAAATTCACAAGTACAAAATGCGATGGATAATCAATTGATGATTCAAGGAGCAAGTGCTTTTTCAACTCCCGCATTGCAAAACAACATCAAAGTCGGGATCGGTTATTTTCCGTTGAACAACATCTTTGATCGGTTACATATCCACGACAACACTGCTTCGGCTACGGCTATGCGTTTTTCGAATACCGTCACCGGAATCAATTCTGTAAGCGGTTTTCGTGTCGGAATCAACGCTGCCGGTCATGCAACTTTATTGCAATTAGAAAACTTACCGATGCGTTTTGCAACAAATGCCATTGAACGGATGCGGATCTTGGCAAATGGAAATGTCGGTATCAATAACACTACAGGTAACAATCGTTTGGAAATCACCAGTGGAATCGGAAATCCGTACTTCAGTACAGGATTTAGTAGCGGTTTACGTTTAACCAATTTACCTTCTTCATCACCGGTAACGACTAATCCCGGTTTGGGCGTACTTTCGGTAGATGCTTCAGGCGATGTTATTTATGTTGCCGCAGGTACTTCTTCTTTTACCAATGCCAACAACGGATTAAGCGTAAACTTAACAACCGTTGAATTGGGTGGTCCATGCGGTTCTGCAACACCAGCCGCTTTGTTGAACGATCGGGAAATCCCAATGGCCGGATTCAATTTTAGTTATACAATGCCGACCGCTTCACCTTCACAATTTTTGATCGGTTATACGAACTGTATTCCCGGTTTTCCAACAAGAGTATTAATCAATAATGATTTTTACACTACAGGGAGTTTGACAAATAGCGTTCTTGCCAGTACCGCTCAAGTTGCTGCCGGCCGATTTAATTCCCAAAATCTTGGAACAGGCACTGCAGTTGCCGTTGTTGCACGTGCGTTAGCAAGTAACACATCTTCCAATGCAGTTGCGGTAGCCGCCAATAGTACAGGAAGCTTATCTTATGATAACTTAGGAGTAAACGCCCCCACAGCCAATGCAACCCATGCTTCAATTGGTGTGAATGCTGATATTATGAACTCCACTTCGCCCATTAATCAAGGACACAACACCGAGATTTTTAGCTCAACCGCTACTTCTAATAATACAGGTGCAAGTTTAACGGTGAATACCCCCGGAAACAATAATTTCGGCGTTTATGGTTATGCAGGCGGTGGAAGTTTTAATGCCGGTATTTACGGTCAATCACCTGTTCTTTATGAAGTTTTGGGAGGTACAAATTGGGCCGGTTTTTTCAATGGTAGTACAATGACCTTGGGAAGCGTATTGCCTTCGGATAAACGATTAAAAAAAGATGTAACGCCCATAAATGATGGCTTGGAGATCATTAAAAAGTTGAATCCAGTTACGTATTTCTATGATCGCGAAAATCATCAGAATATCGCTTTCGCTGGAAACAAACAATATGGTTTTATTTCCCAGGAAGTCAAGGAAATTTTACCTGACTTAACAGCACCTATTGTTTTTCCTGCAAGCTACGATTCTACCGGAAATGAGATTTCGCCGAGAGAAGAATATTTGGGTCTAAATTACGATGGATTTACGTCAATTATAGTAGAAGCCATTCAATCACAACAAAAAACAATTGAAAGCCAACAACAACAAATTGATGAATTGAAAGCTCTGGTTCAATCCATGGTTAGCAGTAGTAATACAAATCCGAACACTCAAAACATTGAGTTAAGCGATAAAAACAGTATTGTGTTGAACCAAAATGTTCCTAATCCATTTGCAGAAAGCACGGTGATTGAATACTCTATTCCAATTGACTTCACCAAAGCACAATTGATTTTCAGCACGGTAAATGGCACCGTTATCAAAAGTCTTGATATTCTTACAAAAGGAAAAGGCACGCTGAATGTATTTGCGGATGATTTAAGCACCGGTATCTATACCTATACATTGGTTGTTGACGGAAGAACAATTGAAACCAAAAAAATGATGAAGCAATAACAGACAAACCGTATTTCAGCAAGAGTTGTTCAATGATTTGGGCAACTCTTGTTCGTTTACAAAACCAATTTCCATACTTCAAACACAAAAAAACACTCCCCCACCCAAGGTTTTCAAATCTGTGGTTGTCTATAGAGGCAAAACACATTTTTGACATGAAAAAAGGATTATTTATTATCGCTGCGTTATTTGCAGCCGGAACAGTTACCGCACAACAAGTACCGAATGGCGGATTTGAAAATTGGACAAATTTTGGAGGCTACGAAGATCCGGATTCGTGGGCAACGGTGAATATCATTAGCCTATTGGGTGGCCCTATCACGGTTAGTAAATCTACAGATGCACACAGTGGTACTTATGCGTTGGAATCTAAAACGGTAGTTTCCGATTTGGGTATGCCCGGAAACACAGATACCATTCAAGGGATTGCCATGTTAGGGAATTCAGATCCGATGGCAGGTGAAGCAACACCGGGTGCCGCTTTTTCAGGAACTCCGGATTCACTTGTTGGGTGGTATAAACTAACGTCTCCGAACAACATACCGTGCTTTGTGAACTGTGTACTTTCTTATTGGAACAATGGCACACGAGAAGAAATCGCAGCCGCCATTTTTATAGGGACAGGAAATAATGCCTATCAACGCTTTAGTGTTCCGGTGAACTATTTTTCGAATGCAACGCCTGATACAATAGCCATGTTTGTGCTCAATACAACAGATGGTGAATTGGAAGTTGATAATGTATTGTTGTTAGACGATTTGGAATTTATTTACAACAGTGCCGCCGGAATAGCAGAACAGCAGTCATTTTTCCAGGTAAGTCCGAATCCGGCAAAGGATCAATTGCTGGTAAAAAGCAGCAACTTACCATCGTCTATCGAGCTGTTTGATCTAAACGGAAGAAGCGTGTTGAAAGTAGATCAACCAACTATCAATACAGTAATAGCTATCGATGATTTGGCGCCAGGAACCTTTATTTGCAACGTAGTTTCAGCCGATGGAACCGTATACCAAGAACGCATTATCAAACAATAAACCTCTTTCTAACACACCTTTGAAAAAGTCGTCAGCTTTAGGTTGACGATTTTTTTTTGAAAAAATATCACCTCCGACCAAAGGTTTTTTACCGCTTGATTGTCTATTACATGAGGATCAGATTTTATTCAAGCTATTGAACACAATCTTGACCCCACTTTGGATGATTCCGTTTTAGTTGCAGATGATCTCATACTCGTTACAAACGGCCACATCCAAAAAACTGAAAAAGAAAAGGAAATCGAACAATAGTGCACCCCTACGATTTGTTTGAAAAGGTCGTCAGCCCAACGTTGATGACCTTTGTTGTTAAAAGAGTTTTTTTTATAATCGTATTTTAGATAAAACACTGAGACTGGTCCAAATCGTAACACATTTTTTATATTTCTTACTTTTTGCCAAGGCTGAAAAAGTAAGCAAAACATCCTTTTGCGCCATTCTAAAGCCGCTCGTGATCCGCCTTTGGCGGACTGTGTTTTAAGGTCAAAAGTGGCAGATCAGGATCTGAAACGCAACGCACAGGCGATTTGGCAATCGCCGTACGTTTTAGCGCTTTTGACAAAACACAACGAATCAGCCATTTTTCTCACTTCGCTTCCTTGAATGGCGCTTCGTCCGCAATAAAAATCTGCCCTTAAAAATCAACATCGATCCTAACGAACAAATTTACCTTCCCAACTTTTGGGTCAAATCCAAAATTATATCGTTTCAACCAAAGGTTTTGGTGTGTTTAATTGTCTATCTAATAGAACATTAAAACAATGATTAACATGAACAAAATAGTAAAATTCGGATTCATCTTAACAGGCTTTATGAGTCTGCATACAATCCACGCGCAAGAGCAAACAATTGCCCCTGAAACGGAATCTACTGTACAACATAAACACCTGTTTGTGGCGGGTTATTCTCCCGGAATTCCAATCTTTCAATACGGAACACGTACCTTATTCAATCGCGATTCGGATCGATTCAAACTAACCAATTCGGGTTCTCTTGGCACTGTAAATCTGGGGTATGAATACCGCGTTAGTCCTTCTTTTAGTATGGGAATTATGGGCTATTACAGTCAATTCTCGTCGGAAGGAACAATGACTTTAGACTCTTCCAACTTCGAATCAAAAGCAACCTTCACTACCAATCGATTTAGAGTTCAAGCGCGATTTAATTACCTATTCAACGTATCAGACCCCGACTTGGATGTTTACATAGGCGGTGCTATCGGCACAAACAGACGCACCAACACACTTTTCATCAATGATGTGCGCAACTCAGACCCAGCGAAAACTCCGGTCACATTAAATATCCCGTTTTCAATGCGCATTTACGTGGGAATGCGCTACACCATCTATAAAAATATCGGGTTGCATGTAGAATTCGGTTTGGGCGGACCTTTAACCAATGTTGGAATCAATTACCGATTTTAGATTTTGATACAGAGGTTGTTGAAAACCGGCAACCTCTAATTTTTCAGTTGAAACTTCCTTCGGAAATACCGTCAAGCTTCCTTAATTTTACCTGTTGAAAGTTATTTTGAAAAAAAATCGTTTTCGACCAAAGGTTTTTCAATGTAGAATTGTCTACTCGTTTAGAAATGGTTTTTAGTATGAAACAAACATCCTCACAAGCAATGGCAAATTCGATGCGGAAACTTCGTGATGGCGTGCTGTCATCTATGCTTGCTTTGGCAATTCTAACAGTTGTTTTTAAGCCGGTAAACGTATCTGCGCAAGATTCAACACACTATTCAGTGAGCCTTAGTTATGGAGTCGGTGCGCTGTTCTTCACGCCCAACCTGCAAAACTATAGTTCCTACGATTTCGATTCGACCGCTATGCAAGGATCAACGCGCAGTGAACAGTTGTCGACAGATTTGAAAATCAAACCCTTTTTGTTGAAATTCGACATGGATATCACGCCGAAAACCAGTATCGGATTGCAATGCATTTACAATGGTTTTACCTCATCCGGAACGCGCATTGATTCGGTGTGGGTACCTGCTTCAGGCACGTACAATGTCGAAGAAAAAAACACGCAATACACCATGAATCGTTTTCGGGTTCAAGCCACTTTTACCTGGCACTTTTACCATAAAAACCCGCTGTTTGAAAGCTACTTTTATACAGGTGTTGGCTGGAGCAGGAAGTACCGGAAATACCTTGTTGGTAATGAAAATCATAATCTGAGTGAAGCCCCTGTGTTTGATTTCATCAATTTTCCGGTCTCCATCCGATTTGCTTACGGTTTTCGGTTCAACTTCACCGAACGCTTTGGTTTGCAAACAGAAATTGGTTTGGGTGGACCGTTATTATCCATTGGCTTATCGGCCAAGTTTTAACTCTTGTTTTTTGATACTTAATAGCGAGAGAAGTGGAACTTGAATTGATAAAACAGTGTTTGAAAGAAGATAGAAGGGCGCAAGAAACCTTCTACAAAATCTGCTATACACGTTTCATCGGAACGGCCAATAGATACGCCACCAATAAAGAGCAAGCGGTTTTCTTTTTTAACTTGGGTTTTGTGAAACTGTTGATGAACCTGAAACAATTCAATCCCGAAAATCCATTTGATTATTGGGCAAAACGGGTGCTCATCAATACCATATTGAACGAACTGAAAAAAGAAAAACGCGAACAAGATCGGGTGCTCATTACGGATGATTGGAACAACCTTTCGGTGAATCACCACGAAGCAGACTACGAAGAAGAACTCAAGGCAAAAATAGAACTGATCAAAGAAAAAGTGCAGTTTTTGCCCCCAATGACTAAAAACGTGTTTAACCTCTACGCCATAGACGGATACAAACACCACGAAATAGCAAGCATGCTGGATATTAACGAGAATACCAGTATGTGGCATTATTCGGATGCTAAAAAGAAAATTCGCAAACTGTTAGAACTTAATTAAGTGGCAGATGGAAGACTTTACTAACAATCAAAACGATTCTATCCCTGAAGGATTGGAATTCAACGAAAGCTACATGGCTCAGGCTTTCGAAATGTACGATGCCGCCAAAAAATCGCGCAAACGCCGGTTGTTTATTTGGTTCTGGCGTTCTTCGCTCGGGTTTGCCGCTGTTGCCGGTATTTCCATTGGCATCTATTACGCTATGCGCGCGGAAGAACCTGCAACGCAAGGAACTCCCAAAACAGCCATGCATTCCTCTTCTATTCCAACTGTTGAATCTACTACTTCAACTAGCGGAAATGAGATCTTGGAGAACGGCGAAACAACTCTTGCGAAACAGCAACAACAACCCATTGCAGCAAGTCAGACTTCTCCTGAAGCAACACGTGCATCGAAAGCCAACAACAACAACAACAACAACAACAACAACAACAACAACAACAACAACAACAACAACAACAACAACAACAACCGGAATGGATCAATGAATGGATCAAACGGATCATCGATGGTCGGGCAAAATGGTGGGGGTACTCAACTAACATCTGCCGGACGTTTTTTGGTGTCATTGTTGAATGGCTCGCCATCGCCGCTTTCTGATGCATCAACCAATCCGAATCGTTTGGCCGCCCGAACCAACACGCCTGCTTTAGCCGATAGTGCTGATCTGAGCAATCATTTGCGCGATTCTGTTTCGGTAATTGCCGATAGTTTAAGTGCGAATGTCATTCCGGCAACCGTTGATTCTGTATCATTCAGAAACCGGTTCGAAAACACCAGTAATCACCACATTTACATGAACATGGGGGTGAATACCTTGTTTGGGATTTCGGAATTAAAAAACTCCTTCAACATGCGTGAATCGTTCGGATTGGGATACGATTACACCATCAACAAGCGGTTTTTTGTGAGTGTCAATGCCGAATACCATTCCATTTCCAAGATCAATTATTACCGTTACATCGGTGAAAACACCAAAAGTCTGGCTTCCAGTACGTATTTCACCAAAACAACGTTGAAATATGTGTCGCTGGACCCGAAAATCGGGGTAAGTTTCGGGAAACGTCATTCGGCAACCTTAGGCATGGGGCTTGAATACTTAATCAAAGACAACGACCCCAACTATGAGGTGAAAGGCTACACCGATTCTGGATCAGGCGCATCTCCCGATTATTATTCAACTTTCAATCAGTTCAACTTTTACGCCGGCATCGGTTACGGATTCCGCTTCTCGAAAAACGCCAGTATTGTTGCTACGTACCACTATGGTTTTTCAGACATTACCCGCAACTCTGGTACGGCAAATACCTTTGATCGAAATAGCAGATTGCAATTGTTGTTGCGGGTGAAGTTGTATTGATGGTTCCTCTGATTTCGAAAGGAAGAATTGGGTATTCGGAGAAGTGAGCGAAATCGGGAAGTGCGACAAATCTGTTTTAGGCGTTCTCAATATGGTTTTGCGGGAAGTGTTTACTGATTGCATTTATCAATCGTTAGCCGGATCATTTTCCCTAAATCTTCGGGATTGACCGTTTCCTCGTGATAATCGTGATAGACCCACCGTTTTTTATGTTGCTCTAAATACCCTGTGATTTCAGTGAAAACCTGCGGCCGATCACCGGTAAAATTGAAGGCGTCTTCGTGAATGGCGAAGGTCATTAATTGTTTCCATTTCGAATTGCACAGCGAATAGATTTTACAACTGTTCACCCTACTAAAATCTAAATGGTCGATCACAAAAGCTATTTCGTCTTTGCCATCAGCATTATTGTCTCCAACATTTATCAAACAATAAAGTCCTTGAGCTGTGCCTAAATGCAATGTACCACAGTTCTTGTTATTCATCGCCAAATACAGGTCGGTATTTTGGTCATAAAACCAATTGATAACTGTATCCCACTCCTGCTGGAAAGGATCAGCGGCACTGTCTAGTTCAGCTTTTGTCAATCTTGAATAATTATGTTGAAATAGGGTGTCGTTTTTTCTGTCCCCGTCAAAATCACCTACAACAAAGTGTTTCTCCAACTTACGCAGTTTGATTTCAACCTCTTGCTTTTTAGGAACTGTTGAATGGTGAACTGAGTTAGTTGGGCGGCTATTGCAACTTAAAAGGACAAGGGCGAATGACAATAGGTATATGATGTTCATTGGTGTTTTTTAAACTTTTAACTGCACAAATTGATTAACTCCGTAATCAATTCGTTCTGATTTTCTCACAAGCTTTGGCTATATCAATCACTAATTGGGCTATTTGTGTTTCCAGTAAGTGATTTGTACCGACTAATTTGTAACGAACATTCGACCAATCGATCGGAGAAGCTTTAACAATAATTCTTTCTACTTCCCCTTGTCCGTATTTCCGTTCCATATCGGTTGTAAGTGTCAATTGTACGTAATCTACTCTAAAAGAATGCTGCGCTTTAGCTTTACTGTTATTCAACGAATGCCAGTATTTGTTTCCTGGTTCTATATCATCTACCTGATCTTGCCATTTATCAAGTGTGGCCTGAATGAAATCTTGTAATTCGCCTATATTCAGAGGCCATTCTTTTACGATAACTGAATCTAGTTCTCGTGACTTCCATGGGTCTATTCTGCCCATTGGTACAAATAGTATTTCTTTGTATTTCTCGCTGATGAATAATGAGCAATACCTTTCAGTATAAGGAAAATCTTCTCTTGACTCTTCCGCCTCTTTTCGCAATTGTATGGGTTTAGGGAGTTTTGATTTTTTTCAGAACATGGTTCGATATTTTGAAAGTAATAAGAAATGAATCTAGAAAAACGCTTTATGCTGTCTCACATAATTGATATTTAGGGTGTTCAGATCGTCGATATATTCATAGAATTGTTGATCTAGTTCATTCCATACTTCATTCGCTGTTGCTTCTATCTGCTCAACCAACTCATTTCTTTCATCTCTATCTTGCGGAACCTTTTTATCAGGAAACTGATCTATGGCTTTTTGCAAAATGTCGGCCGTTGTGTTTGCTCCTATTAGCTTCAATGATTGAATTGTCTGATGGGCAAATTCGCCACTTGAGTTGATGAAGTATAGATTAAAGCCCCCATTGTTTACTTCTCGCTCTAAACATTGGATGTAATAAAACAGTTTTTGGGGTTCTGTCAAAGTTTCCATTTCATCACCATAAGCGCACAATTCTCCAATGAAATTATCTAATTCAATAATGCTGGTATTGGTATTATCAGATAACAATAAAGCCTCGAGATGATTGATTCTTGTCATGGATGAATTATTAAATGAAAAACCCATCTTATGCTTCTGCATTTTGTCAAAAAAAACAGCAAGCAATTCTGTCTCTGTAATGTCTTTATTTTTGTACCTATCAAAGTACTTTTTTAGTGATTCCTTGTTGTACGCATCACCTTGAAAAGAAATGAGTAATGGCAAATCTTTTAATATCATTATTTGATGTAGCTCGTAATAGATTACACGAGGCAAGTCTCCGGTTATTTTTGCATTGTCATTTTTCACAACAAAAACGCTGTTATCGAGTTTGGGTAGAATTTCATGTTCTATAATATTGATGTATTGTTTTTTAGAACTATAGATAACTATTTGCGCGCCAGGGTTTTCATCGAGCCAATCCATCAATCTTTTATGATACTTTTTTCCTCTTATTAGGTTAGCGGCAACTACAAGAAAAAAGAATGCGGGAATTAGAGCTAAAAAGTAAAAGCCTAATAACAATAGGCTCAATGTTACTATCAGAAAACCTAAAGTTGTAAGAATGTAATGCTTTTTTCCGTGTAAATAATGCCTATTTATCATTGTCTGCATAGTTCCAAACTTTCGAGTCTTTTTAGTTTATTGAGTATCTATGATGGGTGGCTTTCTAATCTCCGTAAGCGATTAATCCGCATTTTTCCCAAAACACTTGTTAACGGTTCATTGTTTTTGCATGTGTTAATTACCGCTTGGAATATATGGGCCTCCCGTTTCTCCCCAGCCCCATCTAGGCATTGGTTCGTTTGTATCCATCGGATTTTCTGTCAAATTAGAGTTAATGACGGCAATTCTTGTTCCCCACTCTATGTAACCTAAAAATGCAGAACGAAATTCCGGGTCGCTTTTTAGCCCCACTTCATCTGCTGTCTGCACTAAAAGTTGAACCCAACGCTGACGTTTTTCTTCAGTCAACATTTTGCCAATATGCTTACCTACCATCTTTGCGTGGCTTCCATTGTCAATGGATGTGTAAAGCGTTTCCCCACCAAAAACTTCAGCCACGAAATGTGAAACATGTTTTACATGTTCTGTTGACATATCCTTAAATACTTCACCTAATAAATCATCTTTCAGCACCTTATCATAAAACTTTGTGAATAAGGTTTCAAATGTCGGCATATCGCCTGCCCATTCGTAAAGTGTCGGTGTGTTTTTCATCGTTTATTTTATTGATCAAGTTAATCAGAATTCAGCTTTTCGCAAACTCTTTTTGATCTATTTGCTGCCTTGTAAACATATTGTTGTGCGGTAATACGGATTTAGAGATTCGCGATTTGACGGTTTTTCAGCACAAAAGCTCATTAGAATTCATACTGCTTACCAAGTATCTATGGTGGTGAATTTCATAGAAGTGCCCTGCAACAATAGTGCTAGAACGATGTTACCTGTTCATTATTTTTTTATAGATGACTCATCTTAGTTTCAATGTCATTTGGTCTTCGGTAAAATAGTTTCCTTTCCATTTTATCGCGTTGCTTTCAGAGCCAAATGTTACAAAGCCAAATTTTTCGTAGAGTTTTTTCGCATTGTCATTTGTTGCAATAACCGTCAAATTGATTTGTTCAATGTCAGCGATTTGCTTCACTCGTTCAATTAATTCTCCAATTAACATTTTTGCAATTCCTTGCCCACGAAAACCGTTAGAAACATACATTCTAAAGAGAATACCTTTATGCCTCAATTTTTCTCTATCTCCACCATCACGTGTAAAACTTACAATTCCCGCTAATTCATTGTCCGAATATGCTCCAAGCGTAAAACTGTCTAACGTATCTTTTGTTGGGAAAAGCACATTTAAGTCATCGTTCGGTGTTATACGAAAATTTTCTTCGTCATGAATAAGCCCAAAAGTTAGAAACCTTTTATACTGCTCCAATTGGTCAGACTTGATCTCTGTAATTTCTAGAATGTTCATTTTTTTTGGAAGTTGGAGAGTTTGTTTTACAATGATTGTTGATGGTTTTGCACTTGGCGATATAGCAATTTTCTAACACCAACATATCAACTGAGCACGAAACCCTGCCTTTTGCAAATAAGCCGTGCAGTGGCACTATTGAATGAATATTTTCTGATGCATGATATTTTTGTCCTTATCGAATAGTTTGACAAGATAAACTCCGGCAGGATGGTTGGTCAAATCCAATACAGCTTTTTGATTTAGAGATAATTGCTCAGTGATGAGTTCTCCAAAAATGTTGTAAACTTCAATTTTTAAATCAGTTTCTAATCGCGTTTCTATTGTAACGATGCCATTGGATGGATTAGGATAAATAGAGACATCTGGTTGAATACTAACTTCTGAATTCCCTACGTTTTCCTTAGAAAATTTAAAGATCACTCCCCTGTCATAATCTCCTCCACTAGATGTCATTCCGTATAAAGCTGCTCCATCTGAAATCAATGATCTGCGCGGATAGCTACCATTGATCGCACCATCAAAATCGAGCAGTTTTGAAAATCCGGTTCCATCGGGTTTTATTCTGAAAATAGTCCCCAATCCATTCGTCCCGCCAAACATTGTCATTCCATAAAGGTAATTTCCTAATAGGACAAGATTATCCATTGGTTGTTGTCCATCATTTCCGGAAAAACTAAATAATTGTTGATATTCTGTACCATCTGGTTTGACTTTAAATATACTTCCAATATCGTTGACGCCACCTGTTCCGGTGTTTCCGTACAAAAACGTTCCGTCTGAAATAAGGGATCCATAAAGATAGTTTCCGCTTGGAGCACTTGCAAAATCAACTAGTTTAGAATATCCTGTACCGTCTGGTAATAGTTTAAATACGGTTCCATTATAGTTCAAACCGCCGACCGAAGTTGTTCCATAAAAAAATGTTCCGTCATAATTTAATTCCCCATACGGAAAACGTCCTGACGCCGTTTCTGAAAAATAAAATAGTGTTTCGAAGTTCGAACCATCCGTTTTTATCTTAAAAACAGTACCATCTGTGCCGCCGTACATGGACATTCCATAAAGAACATCTCCGATTAAATACAGTCCGCTCCAAGGAGTACTACCATTCGAACCATTAAAGTTCAACAGTGTTGTAAAATCACTTCCGTCAGGTTTGATTTTATAGATTGTTCCATAAGAATTGACACCATTATCCCCTTTAGTGGTACCATACAAAAAAGTACCATCAGATATTAGAGTAGCGTAAGCATGATAGCCAGTAACCAACGCGTTAAAATCGAAAATTTTGGTGTATAGTGTTCCGTCTGGCTTGACTTTAAAAATAACTCCATTGTCATATAAACCTCCAAAAGTTGTCACTCCATATAAATAGGTTCCGTCATAGAAGAGGTTACTAAATGGATGACCACCCTCTAGATTTCCATCAAAATCATGAATTTTAGTCAATTGAGCAGAACTGAATATTCCATTTAATAGAAATAGTACTGTAATAAAGAAAGTTGATTTTTTCATTTGATGGCTATTAATCGTATCTGAAATCGAGGTTATTTTAAACTGATGCATAACTTAACAATTCATGAAACAATCAATTATTCACAACCAATTATTCATGCTAAACCTACCCATTTCACCCGAAACAAACAACTATAAAACACTGTAATTGATCTTCGGGTACCACAATATGAGCAAAATAGTTGCCACCCTCCTTAATCCTTCCGCCTAAGGCGGAGAGGAGGTATATCTATCTCATCATTATAAGCTTTCCTAACCTCCTAATGCGCGTGCATCTTCCACATCGAATCGATATTCCGCGAAGCGGCATCAGCATCGGCTTGCTCTTTCAAGTCGTTCCAGATTTGATTGACACCGGCTTTGAGGGCTGCGGTTTCGTCTTCGTATACCGACCACATGGTGCGCGGGTCTTCGAAGTAGTGTTTGATGAAGTTGGTGTCGAAATCACCGGAGCGGAACGCTGGGTGTTTCATCACAAATTTCCCGAAATCGAGGGTGGTTTTAACTCCTGAAATTTCATACGCATCAATAGCTTCTACCATTTTGTCCATGGCGGCTTCGCGGGTTGGCGCCCACACTACCAATTTGGCAATCATCGGGTCGTAAAAAATCGGAACGTCCATTCCTTCTTCAAATGCGTCGTCTACACGCGCTAAACCGGTGTTTGGTCTGCGGTAGCGGTGCAAGGTTCCAATATCGGGTGTAAAGCCGTTTAAGGTATCTTCAGCGTACACACGCACTTCAATGGCGTGTCCGTGAATGGTCAATTCGTCTTGCAATTTCGGTAAACGCTCGCCGCGTGCCACACGCACCTGCCATTCTACCAAATCCAATCCTGTGATTTCCTCAGTCACCGGATGTTCTACTTGCAAACGGGTGTTCATTTCCAAGAAGTAGAATTTCAATTCGGCATCCAATAAGAACTCAACAGTTCCGGCGCCTTCGTAATTGCAAGCTTTACACACTGCAACCGCGGCTTCGCCCATTTGTTTGCGCAATTCGGGAGTCAACACAGCACTTGGTGCTTCTTCGATCACTTTTTGGTGACGGCGCTGAATGGAGCACTCGCGCTCGAACAAATAAACGGTATTGCCCATTTGATCGGCAAATACCTGTATCTCGATGTGACGCGGTTTGGTCACAAACTTTTCAATAAAAACGGCATCGTCGCCAAACGAAGAACGGGCTTCACTTTGCGCCAATTGCATTTGCTCTTCAAATTCTTCAACATTGTTTACCAAACGCATTCCTTTTCCACCACCACCGGCAGAGGCTTTGATCAAGACCGGAAAACCAACTTCAGCAGCTACAATTTTTGCAGCTTCCACATCGGTAATGGCTTCGTCAACGCCCGGAACCAATGGAACGTTGTAACTTTTTACGGCTTGTTTGGCGCTGAGCTTATCGCCCATCAATTCCATCGCTTCGGGTGAAGGTCCGATGAAGGTGATACCTGCAGCTTTTACTTTGCGCGCAAAACCGGCGTTTTCAGATAAAAATCCATATCCGGGATGAATTCCGTCTACACCCAAGTCTTTGCAATGCTGCAAAATCACATCCTGTTTTAAGTAACTTTCAGATGAAGGTGATTTTCCCACATAAACGGCTTCGTCAGCTTCCAGCACATGCGGCGCAAACCGATCGGCATCCGAATAAATAGCAACGGTGGTAATGTTCATTTTTTTCAGTGAACGAATCACACGTCGGGCAATTTCTCCTCTATTGGCAACCAAGACTTTTTTCATGGACAGTATTGAATTTGCACAAAAATACGATTCCTTGGATGAAGACAAATAATTGCAGGGAAAACTTTAAGAATAGAACCGCTTTTTTTGAACCACTTAAGACAATAAAGGAAGATCACGCACATTTTTTTAACACAAAGGCACAAAGAAAATGGACAAGTTTGACGTGTTAAAAGATCACAAAGGTGATTTCGGTGGAATTCAAAAATGCTGTTCAAATGTCGGGACTAACTTTAGCTCCAAATAAAAAGAACCAATCTTATTACGATCACGAAGGTGATTTAGGTAGAACACCTTTGTGTCCTTAACAAGTCGCATTCATCAAAAAAGCTTTGTGCCTTTGTGGTGAAATTTCAACCTTCATTTATTCCTCCTTTCTGGAATCCGGCTCTGTTTGCGGTTCCGTTGTAGGTGGCGTTACAGGTGTTGCCTCTTTAGCGGGTTCATCTACCGGAGCTTCACCGGGTTTGGGAATCGGAGTTTTTTTGCGGCGTCTTTTTACATTCTTTTTCTTCTCTTTGAGTTCTTCCAGGTTATTGAATTCCTTCTGGTAATGCAAACCGACACCTTGCGTAAATGCCCCTTGTGATTTATCTTGAATAACACTGTTGTCGTTCGATTCGTTGAATAAATTCACCCGGAAAGATCCGTCGTCGTTGATCAGGTATTCCAAACTCATATCACCGATAAGGTTACTTTGTGTCTGGCTTTGGGCATCGGTTGAATTGGAAACACCCAGTGTGGTTTTCAGGATCACTTTGCCGATGTTTTTCTGAAAACCAACGGCAATATCCGAACCGTTTTCTTTATTGTCGTATGCCAACTGGATTTTTACATCTTTTGACCATTCTTCCAAATACCCGTTGATTTGCTGGGTCAACACATCAGCAAGTCCTCCTCCTCCTCCTGTGTTTTGACCGGCGAGGGGTGCAAATTTCTTGAAGATCAGGAGCGAGAAAAACTGGCGTTGCAATTCGTCAGGCGAAGCTTTTACACTGGCCAAAATGGTTTTTTCAGATTCGGTGGCTTTTGGGGCTTCAATATCCAATGAAATCAATGGCTCAAACAAGGTCTGTGTGATTTTCAGCACACATTGTACTTCTTGGTTACCCGAAGAGGTACTATTGGTAACATCCGGCGTGATTTCGTTGATATCCGCTCGTACCGGATTATAGGCTACTAAATCCAAGCGCGCGTCATACGGATCTCCCGACCAAGCTATGGTTCCTCCTTCTTTGATTTTGAACGGTTGTTTGATTGGCCCCACCACGAAGTTGTAATAGTTATCCTTTCCAACTACGGTATAGGTTCCATCCATTTTCAGGTCATTGAGATTGTCCAAATCAATGTCTAAGGAAGCTTGTCCATGTGAAACAATCTGATCGCCCGTTTTCGGGTTAAAAATCAGCTTCACTTCTGCATCAGGTGTTACATCAAAATGCATATCCAGGTTCAAACCGGTCAAATCGATGTCTTGTTTTTCAGATTCGGTGGTATCTTTCGGATCTTTGATTACGATGAACTTATTTTCCTCCAGCTCGGAAGTACCGTACATCGGAAGTTCTATTTTGGTTCCACGTTCGGTTTTTACATCTACCGTGATTTGGGTTTCTTTTTCCGTCACAAAAATATTGGCTGTTCCGGTTCCGTAAGCACGTCCGTAATACACATCGCCTTCTTTGTACTGCGTATTCAACACCAAGAAACGCTCAATTGGCTGCGGTACGCCCCTAAAATCAAGATGCGAATAGTCGTCTTCCATATTGATGTCAATATCGTAGTTCCAATCCTTGAATTTGGTGTGGTTGATACCGGCATTCAAAAACGCCACATTGGATTCTTCATCCACAATCGGCATATTATCGATATAGAAAGCACTTGATCCGCCATCGAACTGAATAGGACCACTCATTTTATAACTGGTGCCAAGCATGGCTACTTTTACATTTCCGTTTTCGAGTCGCAATTTTCCATCAATAATCGGCGCATCGATATCTCCTGTGAGGTTAATGTCTCCTTTTACTTTACCCCGAATATCGGTAATCACCGACGGATCAATAAAGGCATTGGCAAACTGCAGGTCCATTCCTTTGAACTCCAGAATAAAGTCGAGGTTATCATGTTCTTTGTACGGATAATAATAACCGGTGAAATCGAAGGTTTGATTTTTGAGGTACTTCAAGTCACCACTCATAACCATACGCTTGTTGTCGTTGTCCCACAAACCATCAATGAACACATCGCCTATCGGTTCATTTTCAATTACCAACGCTTCTACTTCCAGCGCTCCTTCGGCCTTAAATGTGGTAAACGGTGTACGCAATTTTACATCACCACTCACATTTCCTTCTATGGCTACTTCAGAATGGATAAAGGAGGAAAATTCATTGAGGTGAATATCGTTCAGGTTTAATGTAACCGTATCTTCCGATTTATCTGAAAGCCTTCCATTGATGGCAATGAACTGCACATCGCGCTCCAGCACAAGGTGATCAATATCTAAACTATTTTCTTCATAAACCAATCGAGAGGAGTTCTGAATTTCCCATAATTGATTTTTCACTGAGAATGAAGACGGCTTCAATTTCACATCGATCCTTCCTCTTTCCGCCAGGGTGGTTCTCCAAACAAACTTAGCTGGGTTCGCAAGGTCTTCGTTCCATTTGATCACCGAATTGTAGATATTTTCCTTTCCATCAATCAGCAAATCCACATTGTTTACAAACAAGGAATCACTCAGGGAAAACGTTCCTGCATCCAGATCGGTTTTTACAACTCCAGCTGCCAATGATTGAGTCACTTTCAGGTTCTTCACGACAATACTGTCGTACATAATTTCACCCGATTCGAGGTAAATACTGTCTTCCTGTTGTGTGGCATCATAATGTACAAAGAGATCTGTGCCACTCGAAATAGTCAAGTCAGGAGCAAAAATTCGCAAGACTTCAGATGCATTTAATACGTTGACTTCTAAATCGAAAAAGGAATTATCTCTGGTTCTCGCAGGAAAAGGTTTGTACTGGAAATAAGCCGATAGGGGTTTCGACAAGAGGTTATTGATCGAGGTGGCAATGTAGGTAGGATTCACCTTCCCAGTCAAGGTAGCATTGGCAACGCCGCTTCTTATTTCCACACGGTCTTTCTGAATGCCTCGCACAAGGGTCAGGTCCATATTCGGAATGACGATTGCATTGCTATCCTCTCGATAATCCAAGTCATTCAAGTTAATTGAACCGCTGTAATTGGACAAGTCGGTTCCTTTGAGGTTGATCGTGAAATCGGTAATCAGGCTTGTATTCGGATTGTTGGTGAAATGCAACATCCCCAAATCGGCCTTGGGCATTTGAAGCGTAAACGCCAGTGTACGGCCTTTGTTCAGATCAATATATCCGTCAAAAACCAGTTGCAAGTGTGGATCGTTGACATCGATGTGCGCATCAAAAACCTTGTTGATGTAAGAACCTTCGTTGACGGTAATGTTGGTATACGTGTATCCGTTGAAACGGCAGGAATTGATCAAGCCGTCAAGTTTCGTGAGGCGAATGACGTCTTTTTGCCCCACCACACCGCTCATAAATAACGAACCTTTCACATTTCCGTACATCGGGTCGTTGATGAATTTAGCGAGGTTAAAACTGTCGATGGCAACGTCGTAACTGCTGTTGGCCGAACGCTCAAAGGAATAGCCGCCTTCTTTCAGTTCGCTAAACAACAAACCGTTGTCGAGATGAACTGTTCCGAGCTGCGTACGCAATTGCCTACTCGACATCACAAATTGCGACCAATAGCCGATTAAGTCGAGTTTCTTGACCTCAAAATACCCCAGACGCTCAATCATCGGATCAAACGAAATGAACTTTTCGACCGCTCTATCAGGCAAACGCAAAGCTTTTACGTCGTTCAAATCGATGTATGCGTAGGTGATTTTTTCTTTCAAAAACGATCCGTCGAGCGAATTAAAATCGGGCAGTAACAAATCACCGCGAAGAATGGTGCGTTCACCTGTACGCAAATCAATGTCGTTGATTTTTAAGTTTTTTACTTTCTGGCGCAATCCGGCGCGGAGATATATTTTTTGGTACATTCCCTTCAAAGCCGGAGCAAAGTAAGAAACATCAACCATGCTCACTTCGCTGGAATCGATCATGGCGTCGAAAGTGACACTGTCTTCAAACGAACGCACATCGCTCAAACCCGTCATGCGCATGTTGAATCGCTGGGCGTAAATACTAGAACGGGAAGTGTTGATTTTTACATTGCTGAGTAAAATACCGCGGTATCCAATCAAACAACGGGCTTTTAAGCGATAGAGATTAATACCGCATTTTTCGCGCGCGCTCAGCTTTTCAAGGTTAAAGGTGAACGTTTTTCCATCCGACTCAAACTCATTGGCGTGAAGCACTACGTTTTTGAATCCGAGGTGATCGTAGTCCATCCCGTATTCGTTGTAGCTTTTACGGTAATCATCGTAGGTAATGTCTACCTGATCAATGTCGAGCGAACGAACGGTAACTTCCATCGGTTTTGAACCCGATGATTTGGAATCGGAGCTAAAGTAATCGGCAATAAATGCGTAATTGTAATCTCCCTTGATCGAATCGCGACTGATTCCCACACGACCTTTGTTCAAAGCAATGTTGCGAAGGGTCATTTTATTGGTCGTCAAGTTCAGCGATTGCAAGGTCACATCAATTGACCCCAAAGAAGCCAAGGTATCACCGTGCAGATCTCGCACAAAAACGTCATCCAATGAAAGGCGATCGAAGAAGTAAATATCGACCTTGCCGATGTGGAGTTCGGTCTCCAATTCTTTCGATAAATAATTGGTGGCCAATTCGGCCAAATACGTTTGAAAAGTACTGGTGCGAATGGCGAACGCAATGGCAATTATTAGGATCAACGACCACTCGAGAGTACTCCCAATTATTTTAGCCAGTATTTTCAGTAATTTCGCCATGCGTAATACACAAAATTAACAAAAGTTGAGTCACAAACCCCTCCTCATTTTAGGAATCGAATCATCTTGCGATGATACTTCGGCCGCGGTTATCAAAAATGACGCCATTTTATCAAATGTCATTGCAGGTCAGGAAGTCCATCGCCTCTACGGTGGTGTGGTTCCCGAATTGGCGTCGCGGGCACATCAACAACAAATCATTCCGGTGGTACATGCTGCTCTTTCTGAGGCAGGCATTGGTTTACAGGAACTTGACGCCATTGCATTTACGCGCGGCCCCGGTTTGTTGGGATCGCTCGTAGTTGGAACTTCGTTTGCGAAAGCAACGGCCTTAGCGCTTGGTATTCCACTGCTGGATGTGAATCACATGCACGGGCATATTTTAGCACATTTTATCAATGAAGGACAAGAAATGCCGGCATTTCCGTTCATTTGTCTCACCGTTTCGGGCGGACATACGCAATTAGTGCTCGTTCGCGACTACCTCGATATGGAAATTATCGGCACCACAATTGATGATGCCGCGGGTGAAGCATTCGACAAAACGGCCAAATTGATCGGTTTTCCCTACCCGGGAGGACCACTTATCGACAAAGCCGCAAGGGATGGAAATCCGCATGCATTTGCCATTTCAAAACCACAAATTGCGGGATACAATTACAGCTTTAGCGGACTGAAAACGTCGGTGCTTTACTTTTTGCAGAAAATGGTGAAAGAAAACCCCGATTTTATTACCGAAAACACCAACGATATTTGTGCTTCGGTGCAACAAGCCATTTTGGATATTCTGTTCAAAAAACTGATCCTTGCCGCAAAGGACCTAAACGTTACCGACATCGCCATTGCAGGAGGTGTTTCGGCCAACTCTGGCTTGCGAAGCCGTTTGAAAGAAGAAGGTGAAAAACGCGGTTGGAGGGTCTTTATCCCGAAATTTGAATACTGCACCGACAATGCTGCCATGATTGCCATCACGGGTAAGTTTTTGTACGAAAAAGGTCAATTTACCGATCAATCCGTGAGTGCACTGGCGCGCTTGCCTTTTACACCGCAACGATGAGTCAACTACTCCCTCCTGATTTTATAACTCGCGTAGAACAAGATCCCTTTTTGGGAAATTCCTTATTGGAAGCATTGGCTACTGAACCGCCAACATCTATTCGCCGAAATCCGTGGAAACAAGTTGCCGATTTACCCGTTGATCGCGCTATTCCGTGGTCGGAAAACGGCTATTTTCTTTCCGAACGTCCATTGTTTACGCTCGACCCCTTGTTTCATGCCGGAAGTTATTACCCGCAAGAAGCTGGTTCGCAGTTACTCGATGCCGTTTTGAAAGCGCTTCCGTTGCCAGAAGAACCTGTGATCTTGGATTTGTGTGCTGCTCCGGGTGGAAAAAGTACCTTGATCGCCTCCTTTTTGAACAATACCGGTTTATTGGTGAGCAATGAAGTGATTCAGGCACGCGCCAAAATTCTGAAGGAAAACCTCACCAAGTGGGGCGCCACCAATACCCTAGTTACCAACAACGATCCGGCCGATTTTGCCAGAGTACCCAATACGTTCGACTGCATTGTGGTCGACGCGCCTTGTTCGGGTGAAGGTATGTTCCGAAAAGACCATGCTGCTCGTAATGAATGGTCGCAAAATAACGTGGATTTGTGTGCAGCCCGTCAGCGCAGAATTGTGATGGATGTATGGGACAGTTTGAATCCGGGAGGATTTTTGGTGTATTCGACCTGTACGTTCAATAGTCAGGAAAACGAAGAAAACGTAGCCTGGTTTGCCCGTGAATCGGATGCAGAAATCGTGCATCTCCCGCTGTCATTTGTGAAACCCGATCGCACTCAAACCGGCTGGTACGCGCTACCGAATGAATTGGATACGGAAGGGTTTTATTTAGCGGTTTTGCGTAAACCCGAGAATAACTCTGCCAAGAAAAAACCGGCAAAAAACCCCAAGTTACAGCTACTGAAAGATCATTCATTTGCATTGCCATTCATTACCGACAACGATCTTTCACTGATCCAATGGCAAGATTACGTATTTGCCCTTCCTAGTGCGTTTGAAGAAACAGCTTTTTACCTGCATCAGCAATTGCGGGTGATTAAATTGGGCACCGAATTGGGTGAACTGGCCCGCAAAGGATTGATTCCGCACGAAGCCTTGGCATTGAATCCGTTTATTCGCAACCCGGAATTATCCAAGATCGACCTTTCACGCGACCAAGCACTCTCCTATTTGCACGGTGACACCTTTCAACTGGAAGGCACACACGGTTTTCAGCTCATGACCTACCAAAACGAACCCTTGGGATGGATCAAGCATTTGGGAAATCGCTTCAACAATTTGTATCCGAAGGAATGGCGGATTAGGATGGACGTTAGATAATTTTGAATGCAGAATGCAGAATTATGAATGAGGAAAACACAATTCCTGAAACCTATTTTAGATTAATTCTGAATTCATCATTCTTAATTCAGAATTGCACTAAAGCATCACATTATTATACGGTTCCAGCTTCGGTGGCAAGTCCGTTTCACCCAACATTTCCAAAATATCGATTTCAATATTGCGGCAAATGGTAGAGATTGGCGTGTCGTTCAAGCCGTTGTCGAAAGGATTTTCACTGGCTTCACCGATTTGTTCCATGGTCATAAACACCCATGAAATAAGGGTAGTAAACGGAATGGTGAGCCAAATGCCATATTCACCGAATTTGCTCATTTCATTGATCAATCCGAAAGGCAATAACAGGATGAATAAGTTCACGAAAATGCGGCTAAACAAACTGTATTGACGAAACAACGGAGTGGTTTTAATGCGTTCGCAACCGCCTTGCAGATCGTACAACTCGCCCAATAAACGTGTCAAATCACTGTGTTCGTATTCGTCGATGATACCGTCGCGTTTGAGTTTCAGAACCGTGACAAATTGCGATTTCAATGCCAGGTTAGCAATATTTCCTTTGTGCTTGATTTGCTCGAACAGCTCTTTTTTGTCCATGTGAGCAAACAACGCTTCAATGGCCGCATCAAACTCCTTTACCTCATCTGATGCCGAAATCACTTGTCGGTGATAATCCTCGCGATTGGTAGCCCATGGAATGGTTTTACGCAACTGCAAACGCACAATGTTGATGTAGGCAATGTGTTTCTGCATAATGGATTTGCGTACTTCTTTGTCGTCAATCAGCGAAATAACCGAAGCTGTAAGCGTGCGACTCACATTGGTGAAACCACCCCACAATTGTCGTGCTTCCCACAAACGATCGTAGGCCTGGTTGTTTTTAAAACCGATGTAAAACGCAACTGCAGTACCAATGGTAGCCACCGGCAAAAACGGAACAGCTATGAATTTCCAGTGCAACAATTGATAAACGCAGGTCACTGCAGAACTGAGAATAGCTGTTTTGATGATGTTTTTACGAGCAAAAACCCACATGGCGTGGATGCCCATTTTTTTTCCGATGTACATTAGTCTGTTGCGTTAAATCCGATATTGAAGTGACAAATGTAAAAATTTACCACAGTATCAGCGAGTTGATTTTCAAAAGAATAAAAATCACCATTGCCGGTTTGAATTTACCACTTAGGCCGCTTTTAAACAGAAGATTACACTTTTTGATTCAACGCGAAGGCGCAAAGTTCGCAAAGTTGATGCTTTAGACCGGGTAATGTGTTGGATAAAGAAACAATAGAACAGTGCGCATATTTAGCAGTCAAGGCTTAGCGATCTCAACCTTGCGTATACATTTCAGTTTTCAATACAGCCCTGACTAATCCAAATGGAAAGCGCATTGATTTGACACGAGTCTAATTGCGGTTTGGGTGGTGGTGGCATGATCACATAATTTGTATCACCCTGAACCGAATGAAGGAGTTGACCACTAATTGCCAGGGCTTGCGTTGGAGAATATAGATTTAAACTGATTCCACCAGAACCGGGATATTCATGACAAGGCATGCAATTATTCAGTAGTATCGGACGAATCGTTTGATTATAACTCACTGTATCGGTTGCTTTCACACAATCATTCACTTCAACAGCAGTTGCAACAACAGGTGTCTTGTCCTTTGTGCAGGAACTATAGAGTATCGAGGCTACAAAAATCACAATCCATCCTTTATGTTTGATACTCATCTGCGCGAAAATTAAACCTTCTTCACCGGTCGGTAAAACGTCATGGTTCCCTTGATTTTATTGGCGAGATTAAAATCAGATACACCCATTTTGCGACCGAATTGTCCGGTATTTTGGTGTATGAGTTCCAGATCGCCGGGACCGTTGACTTTGTAAACAATAGCCGTGTGCTGGTAAAACGATTCGGAATAACTACCGTCTTCCGTTTTTACTTCCATCTCTACCTTGTCGAATTGAACAATGTCTCCGGGTTGAATACATTCCGTAGTGATATCGATTACTCTGCCGAAAACATACAGTCCATCCCATTCAGCTTTTACGGTATTCAAGGCGAGTTCGGCTGCGTCCCAACATTCTCCACGACCTATTTTCTTCCCGATATACGGTTTCAGAACATCAACAATGGCTTGATTCAGCGCCGGAACATCATTACAAGGAGCCGCAATCTTTTGCGCGTTGGAAAACGAACAGATCAACAGAAAACAGAAGAGAAGTTTCATAACCTTAATTTGTGATGAATCCGTTACAAAAACAATGCCTCGCTTTAATTATGAATTGAAAAATTATCAATTATAAAGAATCTGTCTAGCTTGATAATTCTTCAATTCATAATTGATAATTCTCTAAAGCGCAATTTGATACTGCAACACCATCATTCCTTTTCGGTTCTTTTGCACGTATTCTCCGGCAGAATTAGCTTCAAAAACCGGTCGCGATTGATAATTCAAGGATAATTTTCCGGTGTGTGTACCGTGAATGAGCCAGTTAACACCACCTTCAAACATGATCATCGGATCCGACAATTTTTTCAGTTGCGAATATTGAACGGACGCGTATGGTTGCAAAGTTCCGTTATCACCCAACAAACCGTCTTTAAATTTGTACCCTACTTGCGTAAATACTGTTTGTCCGGTTCCGATCATTGGGAAAGCAACTCCGGCACCGTTGTAGGTAGCTCCTGTGCCTGTTCCCGTAGCCGGATTCATAACACCGCTGTTGCGCACATAATTCGGACCCAAATCAAAATCATTGAACGCCACATAAGCCGTTACCGCGCTTCCTTTTTTGTTGATCGGCATGTCTAAGAACACATCCGCACCCAACAATAACATATCCGTACTGGTTGTATCACCAGCCGAATTCAAGTACCACATGGCATCTTTTTGGTGAATAAATCCTGCACCGAGGTTAAGTATTTTCTTTTTACCCAAGTACGTTCCGGTTGTATACGGCAACGTCGTGTTTTCCTTGTCGAAGAATTGCCAAAACACATACGCTTGCGATTGCAATTTTGGTGCTGCCATTGAGAAATTGGCATCGGTGGAAATAGCAGGAATGGTCGTTAATGAATTCTGTGCCGCCATCGGCGAAGTGATTGCTACACGGTAATCCAATTTCCCGATCTGACCTTTGGCGTAAATGGACAATTTTCGTAAAAACTGATCAGTAACACCATTCGTAACCTGTTGGTAAAGCGGTGCATCAACACTCAAAATAGAACCTACCGCAGGCGAAGCGTAACGTGACATACCGCTCCAACCGGTTAAACCTGTTCCCAAGCTCAATTGTGGCGCTACTTTGTACTCAACGATAGCGTCGTGAAAAAAGGCTCCCGTATTGCGTTTAGCAAGAAAATTAAAGTTGTTTTGTCCGAACTGAGTGTAGAAAAAGATGCGGTCGGTCAGTTGTGTCCACACCGAAAAACGCAATCGGCGAATACCGATATCTGAATAATTATTGACCGGCGTATCGTAGATTTTCGACCCTGGATTCATATCCGAGTAGCGAGCCCACATCTGAGCCACAACAGTTGCTTTGATGTAATGCGAACCAGAAGCATTGAATTTATACTTGAATTCCGGAATGACCAATTTAGAAGTGTCTTTCCAGTTTTTTTGCGCTGTTAATCCTTGTGAAAGGCACACAGCTATGGCGCTTAATGCGATTTGAAATTTCATGATATATAGATTTTATGAACTAAATATTGATGGTCTTGCTTGTTTTAGGTAGCAATTCCGTCAAGTTTAAGTTGCTGATACATCATCCACTTGGGAAGTGTTTTTCCTTTTTTTCCACAAACCGAAACAGGAAGTTGTGTTTTGCGCTTTTCAGCAATATGATTCTCGGTTTTACGAATTTCAAATGCCAAGTAACAATCGTCACCACCAAGGAGTTCATTGTCGTTGTCATCATCGGCATCGCATTCGGCCAATTGCTCGGTAAGCGCTTTTTTATCCGATTGAGATTGCGGTTTGCGTTTCTCGAAAAACCCTACAAACACCAATGCAATCGTTGTCAAAACGAGTAAACGATGGATCGGTAACATGGATTTTTGAATCATACCTGCGAATGTACGGCTAGTAAACCGGAAAATGGAAATCAAGTTGTTAAAACTTTCGAATTTACTACAATGCTTGCGCTAAAGCTTCAGCGAAGGCACAAAGACACAACGCTTTCGCCGAAGCTTTAGCGAAGGAGCAAAGAAAATGGACAAGTTTGACGTGCTAAAAGAACACAAAGGAATTTAGGTAGAACACCTTTGTGCCCTTAACAAGTCGCATTCATCAAAAAAAACTTTGTGTCTTTGTGGTGAAAAAAGAACCGAAATCTTCCCGAAAAGAAAACCTTATTTCCTAAACAATTCCACCATCGGTTTCCCAGTCATGGCATTGGGGCGCTGCACTTGCAATAAATGAATAACTGTCGCCGAAATATCTACAATTTCATAAGGCGTAAAGACCTCTTGCGCTGGGATACCTGCACCGTAAAACAATACCGGAACGTGCGTATCGTAATTAAACGCCGATCCGTGACTGGTTCCTTTACGGGCGCGTTCGTTGTCAATCGATTTGGGCAAAAAGCCCGGTTGGAGCAGGTAAATCACTTCACCGCTTCGCTCGGCATCGTATCCTTTTCGCACCATTTCAATCCAGTTATCACCCACCGTTCCCGATTGCAATTGTTCTTGCGTATACACCGCTTTCACACCATCCCACAACCGAATTTGCTCCTGAATGAAGGTTAAAAACTGCGATTTTAATTCACTGGAAACATACTCCGTTTTAAGATACACATTGTTGTTTTCAATGCGGTCGATGATATCGGTTTGAAACTCGGCAATCGATGCTTTGCGCAGGTCTGATAATAAGGTGTCCTCAAACAAATATCCGCCCGGCAATTGGTGGTCGGTTAAGTATTGTGGTACTGGAACTACTGCATGATCTGCCGTGAGGAAAAACACATAATTCCCCTTCCCTACCTGTTTATCAAGTGCCGCCAACAAACGCGCAATTTCTAAATCCAATCGCAGGTACATGTCTTCCATTTCCAAAGAATACGGTCCGAACGCATGACCGGCAATATCCGGTGTGGAAAAACTGATAGTGAGCATGTCTACCACATCGTCTTTTCCGAGTTGTTCGCTTTGAAGTGATTGAATGGCAAAATCGGCCAGATACGTATTGGCAAAAGGCAACACCGTAAATGTTTCCAATTGCGTTTCAGGCGCAAGTTGCGTGAAGTTGTATGGAAACGTTGCGCTTGTTTTTCCACCGATCAATTGCTCGTATGGTGAATCGTCAAAGCTACCGTAAGTGTAGGTATCTTGCGGTTTCAACAGGTTCCATTCTTGATTCAGGTAATTTTGAATCGGATGAGCAACATGAAAATCATCTACCCATTTTGGTAACTGGGTGGTATAAAACGAACTGGTAATGAATTTTCCTGTGGCATAATCGTACCAATAAGCACCGTTTGGCATGTGTCCGCCGGGTAAAATAGCGCTGCGGTCTTTGATGGAAACACTTACCACTTTTCCTTCGGGATAGGTCAGTTTCAACTGATCGGTTACGGTATTTGCACGCAGAAAGTGAGGCGAACATTTTCCGTAATCACTAACGGTTCCAACAGAGGTCATGGTGGTATCCGAAACACAATTGATGACTTTATTATAAGGTCGGTGAAACCAGTCATTGGCAACTATACCGTGATTGGCGGGAGTAGTACCGGTATATACCGAAGCATGGCCGGGACCGGTGTAAGTAGGAACATAATTGTAGGTCACATTTCTGAAATGCGTTCCTTTGGTCATGAGTTTGTTGAATCCGTTTTTTCCGAATTGTTCGTTGAAACGGTACAAATAATCGTAACACATCTGGTCAACCACCACGCCCACTACCAACTTGGGTTGTTGCTGTTGTGCAGTTCCGTTAAAAACCGAAAAAAGGCTGAAAAACAGCAGGATTGCGAGCAATTTCATGTATTGAATTTGAAGATGTGCAACAAAACTAATGGTTGATCGGGATAAATAGCGAAATTTGCAATGAAATTTTAGTGAACATGCTTGGATTAAAGTTGCCAACCGACCCGCGCTGGGTAAACATCGTAGAAAAAAACATTCAGGAAATTCTTATCGATCATGCGTATTGTGAGCAAAAAGCCGCTACCAATGCCATCACGATCATCGTGAAGTTTCCGGAATACCCCGATGTGGTGCAGGCAATGACCGAATTGTGTCGCGAAGAAATGGAACATTTCGGAATGGTGCATACCAAGTTGATCGAACGTGGTTACGAATTGGGAATTGAGCGCAAAGATGCTTATGTAAACGATCTGTTGGAATACTTGAAACAAACCTATCCTGGCGATTCGCGCGTGAGTTTTTTCGTTAACCGCATGTTGTTTTCTGCCATGATAGAAGCTAGAAGTTGCGAACGTTTCCGCTTATTATCCGAAGAAATCAACGACGAAGATCTGCGTGTTTTTTACCGCAGTTTAATGGAAAGCGAAGCCAGACATTACACCAGCTTTTTGCAGTTTGCCCGCAAATATGGCGAAGGAATTGATGTGGAAGCGCGTTGGCAAGATTTCTTAGCTTTTGAAGCCACGTTGATGAATAAGTATGGGAAGGAAGAGACGATACACGGGTAGACCAATGTTAAATGCTTAATTTTTAATGTTGAATGAGATTGTAGTGAAAAGCACAACTACGGTAGTTTAATTGAAAATGTAAAAGTGAAAATTGAAAAGGAGATTAGACTATCTTTCGATTTTACATTCTCGATTTACCATTCCAAAAAAGGTTTCCTGAATTTGAGTTCCTGCCTAAAAATTCAATTCAAAATTAAGCATTCAACATTAAAAATTCTTCTACAAGAAAAAGTTATTCATCTCCTTCAACACCTCATCTTTTTTCTGGCGCGAAATTGGAATACTGTGTCCGTTGGTTAATTTGAGCGCACCACCGTCTTCTTTCACGTATTCTTGCAAGTAATTCATGTTGATGATAAACGATTTGTGCGGACGCAAAAACACCCGTTCACCCTCTAGTTTATCAGAGAAATACTTCAATGGGCGTGATACCAACACGTGTTTCCCGTCATTGAGGTAAATGGTGCAATACGAACTGTCGGCCTCCATAAAAATGATCACATCCAGTTGAATGAAACGCAATCCGTCTGAAGTAGGAACTGCCAATTTTCGTTCGGAATTACCGTAATGTGCAATCCATTGCTGAATATTGGTAGATTGATCTGCAGAAGTAATGGATAAAGCATGACCTACAGCTTCTTCAAATGCATCCGGATCAATGGGTTTTAGCAAATAATCAAGCGCGTGGTAGCGAAATGCCTGAACGGCGTAATTATCAAAAGCAGTGGTGAAAATGACACTCGATTCGAGGTCTTTGAGGTTATCCATCAGTTCAAAACCCGAACCGTCACCTAAGTTGATATCTAAAAAAACAATACTCGGTTTTACGGTACGCAAGAGTTGTAAGCCTTCTTCTTTGCTGGAGGCTTCACCCAATATGACGATCTGTGGAAAATAGCGCTCAAGGTATTTATTAATGATCCGGCGAGCGTCAAACTCATCGTCAATAATTACAGCAGTAGTGGCATCTTGAATAGTAGTAACATCGTATTTGTTTAGTGCCATATTCTAATCTCTATGTTAGCCTCGTTATTGGTAGTTTAAAAACTCATTCTTTCACTGAATATTGTTTAAAGTAATAAAGTAACCTTTCATTCGTTACAAAATTGTGTTTTTTTTACTTATTGATGGTTCAGTTGAAAGGGAGTAATAACAACCGGTATTTTGAGCAAAACAATGGTACCCAATGCTTTACCATCTTCT
>Ga0302293_10000062_pt1 | contig 63317 bp, 41 predicted proteins | sample III_Fen_N2_2_FD_198758 | JGI IMG/M metagenome (GOLD analysis project Ga0302293, IMG submission 198758) | Peat permafrost microbial communities from Stordalen Mire near Abisko, Sweden - III_Fen_N2_2 | ecosystem: Environmental > Terrestrial > Soil > Wetlands > Permafrost | place: Sweden: Abisko...
CCCGAAATTGAAGAAACACTTGGCAAAGAAGTGAAAGAAGGAGCCATTGTGATGGCTATTAAACGCATGTCTCCGGGCTTGTATCACCGTCTTAATCTTAAAATCACCAATATTATCGGTGAATTGGGTGACTTCCTTGTGCGTAGTAACTTAGAGGATTACACCTTTGAAAACACCGAGTCTTTGCGTCAAAAACAAGCCGACTTAGTGCAATTGGTGAATTCGGATTCTGACGTTTTCTACACCATTTGTCGTGGCGTTACCGAAACCACTATCATTGCTTCTTCCAGCATTTCGAATAAAATCAGCAACTTGCTCATCAACGAGCGATTGAAGTCACACACAACTGATTTGGCTTCGATTACCGTAAAACTTCCGGCAGTTAACTCTGAAGTATACGGAGTTTATTATTACATTTTGAAGCACTTGGCTTGGGAAGGTTTGAACATTGTTGAAGTGGTTTCTACAGCAAATGAGTTCACAATTATCGTAAAACAAGACCACGTAGACAAAGCATTCAAAGTATTGATGCAATTGAAACGAGGAAAATAACCTTAATTATAAAAACAGAAAATCCGCGGTTGTTCAATCGCGGATTTTCTGTTTTATAATGCTTGATCACGCCAAAGGCGGACACTGTGTTGGATTTTTGATGTTGGATTAAACCTCAATTAGAAATCAACTTTTTATCCTTCGTTTTTACAGAAGCTTGAACATCAATTTTAACCTGAATTTTCATCAAAAATCAAGCATCAAAAATCCGAAATCCTATCAATCTACTTTAATCAATTCCCCCGACCCCGTTCGAATGACATTAATCACAGACGGATTACCTTTGTAATAGATACTTCCGCTACTTTTAATATAACCATAAAGCGGAATTCCATCTGCACGTACTTTCACATGTCCTGGCGTATCTGAGGCTACGTACACAGAATCAGTAATCGTCAAATCATATACATCGCAATACCCGTTACTTCTGGCACTGATTCGTGCTTGTTCGGTGGTTCCGTGAAACGTATAATCGCCCCAACCATGCGAAATATCGGCATCAATCACTTTTGACTTCAAGGTAAGATCTACCGGTCCGGCGCCATCACGCACCATCAATGTGAAATAATCGATATTCAATGTGCCTTCCGACTTCAAATATTCCGATCCTTCGTAATGAATATTAATAATGCTGGTGAAATGAATTTCAACCAACAGCTCATGTTTCGCATTTCGCAAGAAAGCACACCTGTTTTTATTCGTGACCTCCAACAATTTATCCGTTACCTTACACTCGACCAATTTCACCAAGTGCTCTCCCCCTTTTATCACTACTTTATCTGTAGAATCCTGAATAAGCAGGTAAGCAACATGTGGATGTAATTTTAAGCGTTCAAAATCCGAAAGCGGAATTTCCAAGGTTGTATCCTCCCCTGTTGATTTAAAACACGTGCGATCTTCCGGTTTCTTACAAGCTGTAAATCCTACTACCGCCAAACAAACGATCAACCAATACCTCATTTCTTCTTGTATTTAAACGTGTAACCGATTCCGTATTCAATATAATCTGCTTTTGCCCAATGCGATTTCAAGACCAAGTTGGCTGTAATTCCATTGTCGAATTGATAACGCATTCCGATTCGGTGATACAACGGACCGTCTGGTTGATAGCGATCTTTTACGTAAGCTCCCATTCCCAATACAATTTGCATGTGATCAAGGGGCAATACGTAGGCCGCATACACACCCATTTGGAAAATAGTCCATTGCGTTTTTGGAACATATCCTTTGTAATTGAAAACAGATTGTTTTGACATAAGATCAAATGCTATTTCCATTCCTACTTTCGGCCGGAATAATTTACGTTCCATGATCGACAAGGCATAAATCGGGAATTTTTTACCCGATGTTGGGAAGATTTCCTTGGCGGAAAGAATTCCCAAAATATGGAATTTCCAATTTTTAAAGAACGGTTGTGGAAAACGCTTGGAGAGAACTACCGATGATGGTTCATTCCTTAATCGGTAGGCATATCCCAAACCGATATTCGGCATATTCAACCCCAAATTGGGCACTTTGGAAGAACCGTTTGATAAATGGGTCAAATCGAAACTGTAAATGAGTTGATGGCGCTCAGCCAATTGGATATGTCCTTGAATAGCCAAACAAATCAACGCATTGACATGTGTACTTACAGCTACGTTTTTCGGATTTTTTTCCTGATCAAATACTTTCGTTATATACCCAATTCCGCAGCCAAGTTTTCCGGTTAATTGATGACGTTTTCCTTTATTCATTGGAAACTCGATGAATCCGTAACTACCGAATGCTTGACCTAAAATGGCATTGTTACCAACATTAGAACCATACAACGTAACTCCGATATACGGATGTTTGTAGCGAACATGCCATTCTTTTTGAGCCCCCAATCGTTTTGCAATTGAAACTTCCGCTCCAAATATCGACTCTTTGGGTAAATGACTCATCACCCCTCTGTGCGCCGCTAAAAAACCGCTCTTTTGTTTTATAGAAAGGTAAAGTGAAGCGTCTTCACGAATAACATCAACACTATAAGCGCTTTGTGATTTTGGAGTTCTGTCAGTTGAAGCAACGTCATTTACCTGAGCGTTTGCTAGCGTGGGACCTAAAATCAACAAGAATAACCATTTGACCATAGCTCAAAATTAAACGTTTTTTTGTTTATGCTAAATTTGTAACATGGAAACTTTACCCAACACAGTAAATACAAACGACCCGAGACTGATCGCATTTCAACGTTTATTAAACGTAATGGACGATTTGCGCGAAAAATGTCCGTGGGACAAAAAACAAACGCTCGATAGTTTGCGACACCTCACCATCGAAGAAACGTATGAATTGGCCGATGCAATCATCAGCAACGACATGGACGGTTTGAAGGGAGAATTGGGAGATTTGTTTCTTCACTTGGTGTTTTATAGTAAAATCGCCTCCGAACAAGGAGCTTTTGATGTAACGGATGTGCTGAATGCCATTTGCGAAAAACTCATTTACCGTCATCCGCATATTTATGGTGATGTGGTTGCCGATTCAGAAGACGAAGTGAAATCGAATTGGGAAAAACTGAAACTGAAAGAAGGAAAAACTTCCGTTCTTCAAGGAGTACCTGTTTCCTTGCCTGCACTGGTTAAAGCAATTCGCATCCAGGATAAAGTAAAAGGTGTAGGCTTTGATTGGGACGATATTGCCGATGTAAAAGCAAAGGTTTCTGAAGAACTTTTAGAACTGGACGAAGCAATCGCCAACAACGATCAACCTGCCATTGAAGATGAATTTGGTGACGTGCTATTCTCCTTGGTCAATTACGCACGTTTCTTAAAAGTGAATCCGGAAGATGCACTAGAACGAACCAATCGCAAATTCAGAGAGCGATTTATGCTCATGGAAACATTCATCACCGAAAACGGCAAAGACATTTCCAACATGCAACTCAGTGAAATGGACATCTATTGGGAACAAGCCAAAAAAGCGCTTCGCAAAGAATCTTAATGCACCACCGATGACTCAATAATCGCTACGTTTTGTCATTTTTTTCACAGATACATCGCCAATAAAGGTTAAATATGTACCTTCGAAGCCGCTGAAAAGCACAATACATACGAATACTTATGAAGCTAGTTCTCTCCTTAATTGTCTTTTTATTCGTTTCTGCCACCTCCTTTGGTCAGAATCATATGATCCGAGGCGTTGTGCACGATAATAGTAATGACGAGGTTGTTCCATTTCAAAAAATATTGCTTATTCCAACGGAAAAAGGCCAGGAAATTCTTGGTGCAACAACCGATGTAAACGGATTCTACTCCATTCCGAAAGTAGCCATCGGTGTTTACTTGCTAAGAATTCAGAATCCGGAATTCGCGCTTTACGAACGTGAAATAAAAGTCACCAAAGCAGACGGTATCACAGATGTTCGTATCGATATGTTAAAACCGAACGGAACAGATTTGGAAGAATTTGTTGTTTCCGCAGAAACGAAACGCAAAACTACCGAAGTATTGATTTCAGTGAGCAGCCTTACCAAAAAAGATGTGGAACGTATCCCTGGAATGGGTGCGGAAAACGACATCGTTGGTGCATTTTCGGTTACTCCCGGAGTTGTAACAACAGGTGACCAAGGAGGTCAGTTGTACGTGCGTGGAGGAACACCGATTCAAAATAAAGTATTGCTAGATGGAATGACGGTTTACAACCCGTTCCACTCTATCGGTTTCTTCTCCATTTTTGAAACAGAACTTATTAAGAATGTAGACATCTATACCGGAGGATTTGATTCGCGTTACGGTGGTCGTATTTCTTCGATCATGGACATCACTTACCGTGACGGTAACAAAAAAGAATTCGGCGGAAAAGTTTCCGTTTCACCATTCCTAGGTAAACTAGTTCTTGAAGGACCTTTGTACAAACAAAAAGAAAAAGGTGGAGGCGCTGCTTCTTATGTTTTTTCAGCAAAACAAGCACTCCTAGATTATACGGCAAAAACATTGTACCGAAACGTAAACGATGGTAACGGACTTCCTTATAAATTCACTGATTTATATGGTAAGCTCACTTTCGCGGCAAGCGGTGGTTCAAAATTCTCGTTTTTCGGGTTCAATAACAGAGACAAAGTAAACTACTCGGATATTGCCGATTTGAACTTTAGTCAATCAGGTGCTGGAATGTCCTTCATTTTGGTTCCGGCAGGTTCTCCAACTTTTATCAGAGGTCACTTAAACGGTTCCAACTACAAAACAACATTTGCTGAAATAGGAGCCAATGAGCGCAACAGTAGCATTTTCGGTGCCGACTTAGGATTCGACTTTTCGTATTTCTTGAAAAACGAAGGTCAGATCGATTACGGTATCAACATGAACCTTTTTAAAACGGATTATGTTACTTATAATGAAGCCGCATCTAAAATCCAATCTGTTTCAAACACTACAGAAATTGGTGCTTACTTCAACTATAAATTGGTAAAAACCCGTTTTGTAATTCAACCCGGATTCAGAGCTCAAGTGTATGCTTCGCTTTCAACCATTTCACCTGAACCTCGAATCGGTGTGAAATTCAACGCAACCGAACGTTTCCGACTTAAATTCTCCGGAGGTCGTTACTCGCAAAACTTTACTTCTGCTTCTTCCGATCGCGATGTTGTGAACTTATTCAACGGTTTACTTTCTGCGCCAACCAATGTTCAGGAAACTTTCATCACAGAATTCAACAAGGTGAAAAATCCGAAAAACGGTCTTCAATATTCATGGCACGCTATTCTAGGAGGTGAAGTTGATTTGACCAAAGCGCTTTCATTAAACATTGAAGGTTATTACAAATACTTCCCGCAACTGAGTAACATCAACGTCAATAAAATTTTCGATGACACAAAAGAATTCGACGATGTGGATGACGTTTACAAAAAAGACTTCTTAATTGAATCAGGACAATCGTACGGTTTAGATGTCTTGTTGAAATATTCCAAAAATCGTTTGTTCTTATGGGGAGTTTACTCTTATGGTAAATCAACTCGTTGGGATGGATTCACTACTTACGCACCTGTATTCGACCGACGTCACAACATCAACATGGTAGCAACTTATGTTTTCGGAAAGAAAAAAACATTGGAAGTAAACGTTCGTTGGAATTTAGCTTCTGGACTTCCGTTTACACCAACAGCAGGTTTCTACCAAGGCGACAATATGGGACAAGGTGTTACAACAGATTACACCACAAGCAACGTAACTTCCGTAGGTCTTTTATTGGGTGATTACAACAGCAAACGATTGCCTTACTACCACCGTTTAGACATCACCGTGAAAAAACAATTCAAGTTTAAAAACTCTACCGAGATGGAAATCATCGGGGCGATTACAAACGCATACGATCGCAAGAATATTTTCTACGTGAATCGTGTAACAAACAAAACGGTCTACCAATTCCCGCTACTTCCAAGTATGGGAATCAGTTATAAATTCTGATACTTCATTGATAAAGAGAGAAAGGGTTCGTTAGCGAGCCCTTTTTTGTGTTCTAATATTTTGGACTCTTCCTTGTTAAAAACGCATCATTTTACAAGAATTCAAACTAAAAAAGAACAATAACCCTCCACTCAACATTGAAAACTTCCGATTCTCATTAAAAACTACCCTTTTTAGTATCTTTTCTACTTTCTTAGCCAACCAACAACCAATTAGCTCGTCTAGTGGTTGTTGCACTACTAAACTTATTATGCCCATGCAGTTCTACTACTTTATGCGAGTTGGCAAATGTTTAATCAACGAAAGTTCAAAAAGATACACCTTGTATTTTTTATTCTTTTTCGGATTAAGCAGCCCAACAGCTTTCGGTCAAACGGAATCTTCAAACACCGTTAATCAATTGTTAGCCGAACGATCTGGCAGAATAACACAATCCGAAAACACCCGCGATCTTGATTTGCAGTTGTTCCAATTGGGTTATCGACCAAAAGCGATCGTAACGACACAAACGTTGGAAAACGGAGGATTGCGAATCGTATTCCCTACTTATCTTACGGTAACTGCCGACAAAAAAGTACGCATTGAAGAGCGTCTTTCACAGCATTATTCCTACCTGTCGTCTATTTCAGTTGACACGGAATTACAACAAGTGACCTTGATTCTTTTACCAACTACTTCATCAGAAGAGTTGGATGCTATTATTGATCATTTCGGATATGCGGGCCATGAATAAACTACTACGTTACTTAGGAATCATCGCATTGACGTTAACCGTATCCTTGAATGGGTCCGGTCAATGCAACACCAATACGTCAATTTGTACGCCGGGAACAGCTGGACCTTTCAACTTTGTGACCCCTGGTCCCGGAGTAAGTACTTGCTTAGACTGGATCGGTCCGAATATCGGGTACATTATCTTGCACATTACTTCTTCAGGGCCATTAAACATGCTCATCGACGGGAACTCATCAACGGGTTTCTTGGATGTTTCGGTGTTCAATATTCCGGCAGGACAATCACCTTGTACCGCCATTCAAAATTCGGCCAACGAAATCGGTTGTAATTACGCTTCTGCTTCCAGCGGGTGTAATCAATTCGGAACTTCTTTCCCGTGCACAAGCAGTGTACCTGCCCCAAATGTAGTGGCGGGTCAAGAATTGATGATTATAGTTGAAAACTGGAGTGGTTCTTCCAGTAATTTCACCTTACAACTCGGTCCACCTCCCGGAGCTCAAACTGGGCCTCCAAATCCTGCCATTACACCTGTCGGTCCTTTTTGTGTGACCTCAGGATCTGTGCAACTTATTGCTGCCGATATGGGCGGAACATGGACAGGACCAGGAGTTTCTTCAACCGGTTTATTCAATCCCGCAACTGCTGGAATTGGTACGCATACCATTAACTATTCCGTAGGAACCGCTCCTTGTAATGCATCGTCTTCCACCACTATAACAGTAAACAGTGCTACGGTTAGTGTTTCTCCGGCTGTCACTATTTGTCCCGGAGCTTCAACAACTTTAACAGCAAGTGGCGCCTCAACCTACTCCTGGACGCCGGGAGGAAGTTTGTCGGCCACGAGTGGCGCATCTGTCACGGCAACGCCCGGATCGACTACCACTTACACCGTAACGGGAACTACAGCAGGTTGTACCAGTACTGCCAATGTAACGGTAACTGTTAGTCCAAACCCAACCGTCAATACCGTTGCCAATCAATCTGTTTGTGCTGGAACGAATGTAACATCCACCGTATTTTCAGGCGGAGCTGCAGGAACGGTTTACAACTGGACCAATTCAAACACAGCTATCGGTTTGGGTGCAAGTGGTACAGGACCTCTTCCTGCATTTACAGCCACCAACGCTTCCGGCTCACCTATTTCGGGAACCATTACGGTTACCCCTACTTTAGGAGCTTGTACCGGAAATCCGATTACGTTTACGATCACAATCAACGGATCCAATACTACTGTTTCGCCAAATGCAACAATCTGTTTGGGTGGAAGTACCACATTAACAGCTGGTGGCGCAACAACCTATTCATGGTCACCGGGATCAGGCTTATCGGCTACATCAGGCGCGACAGTTACTGCCAATCCTCTTGTAACAACAACCTATACCGTTACGGGAACCACTGCAGGTTGCACCAGTACAGCTACTGTTACAGTAACCGTTGGCGGAAACCCAACAGTGAATGCAGTTGCCAACCAAACGTATTGTGCAGGTGACGCAGCTCCATCCGTAACATTTAGTGGAGGTCCGGTAGGAACCGTTTACGATTGGACCAACTCAAATACCGGAATAGGCGCTCCCGCTAGCGGAGTAGATACATGGCCTGCTTTTTCGGCTACCAACGCCGGCGCAGCTGCCATTACAAGTACAATTACCGTTACGCCAAGTATCGGAGCTTGTATTGGTAACCCAATTACCTTTGATATTACGGTTAATCCCACACCTACTATTACAGCCGGTAATAACGGACCGCTTTGTTTGGGTACAACCATTGATTTAACAGCTTCAAACTTTGCAGGTGGAACCTATGTTTGGTCAGGACCAAACGGTTATAACAACAATACCCAAAATCCAAGCATTGCCAATTGTGTTGTCGGTGATTTCGGAACGTATACAGTAACGGTTACAGCTGCAGGTTGTTCTAATTCCGCAACAACTACGGTTGTTCAGAATCCGGGAATCCAACCGACCATTGCACAAGTAGGACCTTATTGCGCCAATGGTGCTGCCGTGAATCTTGCTGCTTCAGTAGCAGGAGGAACATGGTCGGGAACCGGAATTACCAATGCCGCAACTGGACTTTTTGATCCGGCAACGGCAACAATAGGAAATAATCTTATTACGTATACCACTGCAAATGGATGTACCAATCCGGCAACAACCACCATTGCTGTGAATGCCATTCCGACCATTCAATTTGCAGGAGATGTGTTAACCGGTTGTGCGCCGCTCGATGTAACACTCACAGATCAAAGCACACCTGTCAGCAGCGCTGTTACATGGACTTTTGGTGACGGAACTCCGAATTCCAATCAATTGGGATCTGTGGATCATACATTTACTTCACCGGGTTGTTATGATATTACGCTTAGTACAACCAGCAACGGATGCAGCAATACGGCTACACTTCAAAATTACATTTGTGTGCTACCGAAAGCTGAAGCATCATTCTATGTAGATGATGCCACGCAAACTATTTCCGATCCAACTTTTACATTCATCAACACCTCGGTGAATGCAACAACTTATTCATGGGAATTCGGTGACGGAACGGGAAGTACTTTGATTCATCCTTCACATACTTATCCGGCTCTTCCCGGCAATTACACTGTTATATTGTATGCCGATAATGCCGGTGGATGTATCGATTCTGCAAAAATTAATGTGAGTATCAAAGATGAATTGATTTTCCATGTACCAAACGCCTTCACGCCAGACGGTGATGAATTCAACAACACGTTTAAACCTGTTTTCTATTCCGGTTACGATCCGTATAGTTATACCTTAACCTTGTATGACCGTTGGGGTGAAATCTTATTCGAATCACACGATGTGGAATTGGGCTGGGACGGAACTTACAACAACGAGCTCGCCAAAGAGGGCATTTATACCTGGACTATTAAATTCAAAGACATTGACAACGATAAAAAAATGGTCTATTCGGGTCACGTATCGTTGATCGAATAAAGAAATAACCGCTACACTACTACAACTACTAAAAAGGTCAGATTTACGTCTGACCTTTTTGATTTTATCTCACGAATGAATGAATTATTTACTCCAATGTTCGAACGCCTTTTTCTGAGCACCATTCGGATTTTCGACTTGTTTCAAGGTGTATTCCAGGTAGAAATTGCGTTGTACTTCAGGAAGAGTCAATTCCAGTAATTTCCCTGAACGCAGAATGGTCAGTTGTTTTTGTTCGTCATCAAGATAATTGAGCCACTTGTCTAACTCACCATACAGAGAATAGTTGTTCACGGCAATAATCGTATCCTCCAACATTACTCCAGCCAAATCGGCCGGACTTCCCGGATAAATTGCTTTTACAATGTGATGTGCCCCATCGGGAATTGTTTTGAATCCCAATCTGCCGTGACTGTATCGTTTTGAAGGTTGGTGCACCATTTCAATACCAATTGCTTCAAATGCTTCGGTAAGAATCGCTTCGAATGGCCGTGTTCCGTAAAAATAATCATCAAAAATGGTATTCATCTCGTCGCCAGCCAATTCGCAAATCAACGCACGGTAATCTTGTTCACTCACTCCTTTTCCTTCAAGTGCGAAATTGAAATAAAGGCGTTTCATGGCTTCATCAATTCCAAACTTGTTGTTGCTATGTTGGCGAATCATCACGTCGGTTACAAAAGCCAGCAAACATCCCTCGGTATAAATGGAAACTTTTCTTCCTGGAGCTCCGGGCACGTATCCGTCTAACCACGTATCCCAAGACGAATCGGCTACCGAATGGTTGAATCGCCCGAAATTATCAAAGTGTTTTTGCAATTGCGCATTCATTTCGCGGAAATAATCTTTGAGCTGAAAAACACCGCTTTTGTACAACATCAAATCGCCCATATAGGTTGTTACGCCTTCACAGAGATAACCTAGTCTTGAAAAATTCTCCTGTTGGTAATTGTAGGGATACATTTCAATAGGTCGAATGGCTTTCACATTCCAGGTATGGTATAATTCATGCGAACTTACACCCAACAATTCAGCGTAAGCCTCACCGAAAACATCGTAAGTTGGCCCCAGAGTGATCACCGTAGAATATTGATGCTCGACACCATGATATGCCCTATATGGTAGAATATGAATCAAGAAATGGTAATGCGGAACCGGAAACTCAATGAATTTCTCAATTTGCTTTACGGTGAATGCTTTAAAATCGTGAATGACGCGTTTCCAATCGATGGTAATCGCTCCATTAAACCACAGGTGAAACACCGTTCCGCTGACTTCATACTGATTGTATTGCAGCATTTCCGAACAAATAAACGGAGCGTCTGCCAATTCATGGAAATTAGGTGCCGACAATTGTTTTCCTTCTCGCTTCAATGAAGTGGCAATGTTCCATCCGTCAGGAATAGAAAGATTTACTTCGCACCCATCATTGATTCTTTCGGGTAAATACACAAAACAGTTTACCGGATTTACGTACAATTGTTCTTTCGACAAGTAGGTTGATCCTGCATTCAAATCGGCAGCAAAATATCCATATTCAACACGTAAATCCGTACCGTTCTCGTTGATGACTTGCCAAGTAGAAGTATCGGTTTTCTGCACAGAACAAGGTTTACCTTGTCCGTCGAACACACGAAAATTCCGCACGTTCTTGGCGAAATTCCCCAATTCATATCTTCCGGGACGCCAACGAGGTAAAACAATGGTTGCATTTTCTGTGACGTTGGTAAACTGCACCCGAAATTGCACGTACTGCTGATTGGATTGTTCCGTAGAAAGGAAATACTGTGTCATACTACTCAATTTGCACCAAAATTAGAAATTCAATCAAGAATGAAAGATTAAAAACCGGTCGAAGGTCTATTTTGCTCCATAATATCGATTAGAAACAGTTCAAACAACGTAAATCTACGTTGAATAAATGTTAAAAAATGAATTGGGTGACAAAGCAATGGAAAAATGTCTTAATTTAGTAGACAAATGTCTAAACTCAAAATTGAGATGGCTAGAAACAACGATATTCAGATTGACAACTCTATCCAACGTTTTGTCAACTATGTACAACAGGAAAGCAACATGCAAGTTTCTGATGTGAGTCTTACTTACAGTGATTTTTTCAGAAACAAATTATTGTTGGTGCTTTCCATTCGCGAGGGTATTCCTCACTTTTTGTTCTCGGCAATTCGCTTACAAACACCCTTTTCAGACATTGACTGGGCCAATTTTCTCAACATTTCAACCAAGTCGCTTCAACGCTACAAAGTAGAGAAAGACTTTGTGTTCAAACCGATACACTCTGAAAAAATCATTGAATTGGCAGAAGTCACTCAGTTGGGCGAAACGGTTTTTGATAGTCAGGAACAATTCTACAATTGGCTCAAACGCCCCAACCAAGCACTTGGCAATATGAAACCGCTCGAATTGCTCAAAGATTCGTACGGAAAAGAATTAGTTGTAAACGAACTCACACGCATCGATCAAGGTATATTTGTTTAATGAAAGTCTATCGCCTAACCCGCAGAAAATTCATCCACGATTTCAACGGCAAAGGTGCTGCAATTTGCGGTGCTCGCTGGAATTCAAAAGGAACTGAAATTATTTACACTTCCGACAGTCGTGCTTTGGCAATGGCTGAAGTAGCCGTGCATTTGTCTTTTGATACCCTTCCTTCCGATTTTATGATGTTGGAAATTCACATTCCGGCTGACCTCGTTTTCGCCCCTACCCTTACCGTTGAAGAATTACGCCCTAACTGGAATGTCTTTCCGCACGATGCTACCACTCAACTTATCGGCGATCAATTCATTCAAACCAATGCATATTGTGTGATGAAAGTGCCGTCAGCAGTGGTAAAAGGAGACTTCAATATTCTTATCAATCCGTTTCATTCCGATTTCGCAAAGATCACCGTCATCGACAAGAGTGATTTTCCATTTGATCAACGATTTGTTTATCGTTAATAGTGGTTGATAGAAAGCGTTTATCGGCACACCAATTAAACGGAATTGATTACTTTCGCAGCGTATCCATTTTATTGAATAGTATATGAATTACGATATTATCGTTGTTGGAAGTGGTCCGGGTGGTTATGTAGCTGCTATCCGTGCTTCCCAATTGGGATTAAAAACCGCCATTGTAGAACGCGAAGCGTTGGGTGGAATTTGCTTGAACTGGGGATGTATCCCAACGAAAGCGTTATTGAAAAGTGCCAACGTATTCGAATATTTGACGCACGCTGCCGATTACGGAATTACCGTAAAAGATGCGAAAGTTGAATTCGACGGAATGGTAGCCAGAAGCCGAACTGTTGCCAATGGAATGAGTAACGGTATCCAGTTTTTGATGAAGAAGAACAAAATCGATGTCATCAAAGGAACCGGTGTTTTAAAAGCAGGAAAAAAAGTAGCTGTTACCGCTGAAGACGGAACTGTTACCGAATATACAGCCGATAAAGGAATTGTAATTGCAACGGGAGCCCGCTCACGTCAATTGCCGAACCTTCCACAAGACGGAGAAAAAATCATCGGTTACCGTGAAGCAATGACCTTGAAAAAACAACCGAAGAAATTGGTTGTTGTAGGTTCAGGAGCTATCGGTGTTGAATTTGCTTATTTCTACAACGCCATCGGAACGGAAGTTACCGTGGTTGAATACTTACCGAACATTGTGCCGATTGAAGACGAAGAAGTATCCAAACAATTGGAGAAATCGTTCAAAAAAGCAGGTGTTACCGTAATGACAAATGCTTCTGTTGAGTCAGTTGATACTTCCGGAAAAGGATGTGTTGTAACGGTTAAAACAGCAAAAGGCGAAGAAAAAATCGAATGTGATGTTGTTCTTTCGGCAGTTGGTATTGCGGCAAACATCGAAAACATCGGTTTAGAGGAATTGGGAATTGTGGTAGACAAAGGTCGTATCATCGTGAACGATTTTTACCAAACCAACATCCCTGGTTACTTTGCTATCGGAGACGTTATTCCTACTGCAGCATTGGCACACGTTGCTTCGGCAGAAGGAATTATTTGCGTTGAGAAAATTGCAGGACACCATCCTGAACCATTGGATTACGGAAATATCCCGGGTTGTACTTATTGTTCGCCAGAAGTTGCATCGGTTGGTATGACAGAGAAAGCGGCAAAAGAAGCCGGTTTGGATATCAAAATCGGTAAATTCCCGTTCTCTGCATCAGGTAAAGCAAGTGCTGCCGGAGCAAAAGACGGATTCGTGAAATTGATCTTCGATTCTAAATACGGTGAATTGTTGGGTGCTCACATGATTGGCGCCAACGTTACCGAGATGATTGCCGAGATCGTAGCCATCCGCAAATTGGAGGTAACAGGTGAAGAATTGATTAAAACGGTTCACCCTCACCCTACCATGTCTGAAGCGGTAATGGAAGCTGCAGCTGCAGCCTACGGTGAAGTGATTCACTTGTAAGAACAGAAAAAAACAATAACTCAAAAGAGGTTTTCGTTTCGGCGGGAACCTCTTTTTTACACCATTGAAATGGAAAACGGTTTGTCGACTATTCAGAAATACTTTCGCATACAGCGAATTGCGGTTATTTTTTTCTTGTTGATGATGGTGGTGAGTTTGTTGTTGCCGTATACGAAAGTTGAGATTCCTTCTTTTAAAATTCCAGGAGGAAATGAAGTATTAATTGCTAATGGCTATAGACACACTACAGCTTTAATTATAGGAGGGGTAGTTTTTATTTACGCTTTATTAATAGTATTAAAAAGGACTATAACAATAGCGATTATCGCATTTTTTGTAGCTATTTTAAGCGGAATACTTTTGTTGATATTACTTCAAGAGATTCATTTAGGTCATTTCTTCAACAAACAATCACTTACCAATTACACCTATCAATTAGGATTCTACCTAATATTCATAGGTGGAATCTGCATTATTATTACTGCTTTCGTAAACCTGCTTTTGGTCTCTAAAAACGCGCAAAAAGAACAATACGTCAACTCAGAATTGATTGATGATTTAGAATGAATTGAGAACGAAGTTAACACTAAAACCCAACCGAAAATTTTATACCTACAGCTGGAAAAACGAGCATTTTATCCAAGGTGAGAGCACTAAAATTGTGTTTATAAAACCCATTGAAGCCTGGAGGTTTTTCTCCAATCGCATGATATTCACCATAAAAATGACCAAAATTAAGACCCGCATACACATCCATTCCGAAATGTTTCAAGAACCAAAATTGATTCCCTATATTAAATGAAACCATCGTTTCGTTTAAGAATCCATCTGTTTCAACAGGGTAACTAACGTTGTTTTGATAATCGTAATTCCGATAGTAATAATGATCATTGTAACGTCTAAACTTGATACGTGGCGCAATGTACCATTGTGCTAATTGACTTGCTTTTTCCTTGAAGTAATATCTGAATGAAATCGATCCTGCATATCCAATAGTACCAGTCACTTCGGAAGAACTATAAAACCAGTAACTACCTGTAGGTATTTCAATATAAAACCGTTCGATCGCTACATGTGATCTGGTAAAACCACTTTCTATTTCTACAGACCATTTCTTTGAAAAGCGATATTCTACCCCCAATTCGTAATCAGCTAAAAGGCTTCTATCAGGTTGAAATTTAAAGACAACTCTACGTGATTCTACGGTTTTTTCAAAAGCTTTCTTTTCAGATGAATTTTCTTGTGCGAAACACTGTAGCGAACAAATTAACAGTATGAAAATAGGTGTCTGTTTCATATTTTGCGAGTTGACTTAGACTCAAAGGTACAAAAGGACATTCAAATGTGGCTGATGTACCAAACTATAGTGCTCACTGCTCTTGAAACCTCACATTCAAACCTATGTACAGCTTATAAACTTCTTTCAAATTATAGTTATAAGAACTCGATTAAAACCCAACCGAAAACTTTAATCCAAGAACGGGAAAAGGTAGCATTCTATCGACTTCCATCGTAGTAATATAATGTTTATGAAATCCCACTATTCCCGGAGGTTTGTTTCCAATAGAAAAGTATTCACCATTAAGACGTCCAATTCCAATCCCGGCATAAACGTCTAGCCCAAAATACTTCAACAGCCAGAATTGATTACCTACTACAAAAGAAAAAAGAGTTTCATTCAAGAACCCTCTCCGGTCAACAGAATAATCGATATTGTTCTCATAGTCGTAATTCTTGAAGTAATAATAATCATTGTAACGTCTAAACTTTAAGCGAGGTGAGACATACATGTGGGCAAGTTGGCTTGCTTTTTCTTTGAAATAGTATTTAAACCCAAGTGACCCAACATACCCCAAAGCACTAGTGGACAAATCTCCTATATCAGAATAAGGGATCAACGGAAAATCAGAGTAAAATCGTTCTATTCCTTTATGAGATTTGGTGACGCCTCCTTCCAATTCTACTGACCAATCCTTCGAAACACGGACCTCTATCCCTATTTCGTAATCAGCGAAAAGGATTCTATCGGGTTGAAATTTAACGGCCAATCTTCGTGATTCAAGCTCTGATTTTTTTTGTTTTTTTGGGTTAGTGTCATTCACCTCATTAGAGACAGTTCGATCAGGTTTGTCTCGCTTGGATGTGTTTGGATCAGTTTTAATCGATATTTTAACTCCTAATGTACCAGTAAACTGACCATAAGGTCGCGGTGCGTGTGAATAAGTGTAATTAATTGATGAATAATATACGTTGTACCCGTAATGACGAACATTTTCAACACCAAACCCAATGTAATAATCCAACAATAAAAGTCGCGAAACGTTGCATTGATATCCTATCGAAAAAGTAAGTAGTGTTTCATCAACATAATCACTCAAATTATCCCGATAAACTCTGTATCGAAGTGCTGGCGATAGGTACAATTTACGCAATTCAGCTTTGTTTTTATTTAAATAAAATCGCGTAGAGAACCCTATTACACCACCTAATTTAATGGAATTGCCATAATGATCAAACGGTTCCAACCAAAAGCGATCGTTTCCAAATAAACCCGAAATAGTTGGACCGAGCGTCAGTTCAAAAGAACTCCTTTTTGTCATTCGATGCTCCCAGCTAATAGGCACCTCTCCAAGTCTCAATTGCAGCGGATCGTATTTAATGATATTGTTACTTTTCTTCACCAGTCTGGTTGAATCAAGTGTAGATGATCCCTTTTGTCCGAAGCACTGCAACGAACAGACAAACAATAAGATTATAGGTAGTACGAATTTCACAATACGACAGTTGACTTTCGCTCAAAGATACGAAAGGGAATTTAATCGTTTTACTTCACACCTAAAGGCGTTCCAGCTACTTCAAATCGGTTATCTGCTGAACAATATACATCGATGCGTCCGAGGAAAAGTCCGGCATAGCCAACCTGGTTGATCACCACATCGTTTCCGATTTTGTTTTTCACAATCTCGGGTTTTTCTAAAAACGTATGGGTGTGGCCGCCTAAAATAAGATCAATTCCTTCGGTGTTTGCTGCTAAATGCTTATCACAGACTTTTGCAGGATCAGTCGGATATTCGTATCCCAGGTGCGAAAGGCAAATAATCAAATCGCAGTGTTGTTCGCGCAATAACGCCACTTGTTCCTGCGCTTTGGTTATCGGATCCATGTAAACCATAGCCCCTGTATTTTCATTCGATACCAAACCGTTTAGATCAACTCCCAATCCGAAAATACCGATGTTGAGTTTTCCTTTTCGGATAATGGTGTGTTGTTTCACCTCATCACGAAGGCTTGTTTTAGAAAGATCGTAATTGGCGTTTACAAACGGAAACGTAGCATGTTGTTTGGCTTGTTTGAAGCCTTCCAACCCAATATCAAAATCGTGATTGCCCAATGTAGCTGCGTCGTACTTCATTTCCGAAAGCACTTTCATCTCCAAAACACCTTTAAACTTATTGAAGTAAGGTGTTCCTTGGAAAATATCGCCGCAATCAAGCAATAACACATGCTCTTCTTCGGCTCTGATTTGTTCGATAAGCGTTGCTCTGCGAGCTACACCACCCATTCCGGGATATTTACCATGGTTATCCGGAAACGGATCAATATTGGAATGTGTATCGTTGGTGTGAAGGATAACCAGCTTTTGATCTTTTTTGCCTGAAGCACTGATCAACGAAGGAGCTATCGCAGCTCCGGCCGCCACAATTCCTGTACGGTAAATAAACGTTCTTCTGTTCATAATGAGCTTATTAAAAACGTATGCGTTCTTCCAATAATTCTTCTATTGTTTTGGTTCGTTCTACTTCGCGCAACAATAAATCGCGCAATAAAACCGGACTGATAATCTTATCTGTTGCCGATTGGAAAAATAGCATTTTATCGCCACCATTGGCCAAAAAATCGGTTGTAATAATCCAAACAAATGTTGCGTTGGTTGGATTGTCAACCACCATTTTTCCGTTTACTATCACAAAACCCGAGATCGGTTCACCCCCCGTTTTTTGCACGTAAGCTTCTATCTCAGCGAATTGAGAAACGGGTAACTTTAACGCGATCAATTGATTATCGAAGGGCATCAATTTGTAGATATCACCTACCGTGAGTGGTCCTTTTGAAAGCGAAGCACGAATTCCACCTGTATTCAGGATTGCAATCACAGGCAATTTTTCCGATTGACGATTGAGCAAACTGTCTTTCCCAAATTGCAACACAATATCGGTTACCCATTGCCCAAGTGTAGAATTCGGTCGTGCTACCTGCATATCAGCTGTAGCTTCTCCAATAACGCGATTCATTTCCAATGCCAGTGCGCGTCTATATGGCGCTACCAATGAATCCACTTCAGGATCTTTCTCAACAGGCGATTTTACATCAATTCGCTGTGCGTTAAAAGCCTTGTAGGAATAAGAAGAGCAGGCCGTAAGACCTGCTCCAATGAATAGAATTCCAATGAACTTAAGCATCGGTTTATTCGATAATGAGTGATTTCTGCGCCACTCCGTATGGAGTTACCGCTTTCACAATATAAGATCCTGATTTCAGTGCCGTTGTATTCAATTTCACCAAATTCAAGTTAGCTACAGTTTCTTTAACCACTGATCTTCCTTGCATATCAAGGATTTCATAAGAAGAAATGGTTGTAGCATTTACATGCAATGACAATTCGTTCTTAGCCGGATTCGGGTAAGCGATGAAACCTGCGTTTAATGCTTCTTCGATATCAGCCACACAACCCAATGCTTCGTAGCTCATGTTGTTGAAGTTTACAAAACAAACAAAATCAACACTGTCAATAAACGGGTTACGGTTTCCTTGCAATGAATCGATATAGTCATTACGAGAAATCTCTCTGTTGTCAGGTAAATCTTGGAAGTGCCATTGTTTCAACAACCCTTGGTCTTGACCATAGTTAATAGAACCACTGATTGGGTTAGGAAGCCCCCAGTTGTTTCCGCTAACTGTTGTGTAGCAAATTGCTTCGTACATCATTGCACGTGCAGCATCGCCTTTGTGCTCGTCACGTGGTTCGTAAACCAAGTTTCCGTTTGCATCCAAACCATATTTTGCACCAAGGAACGTTGATGAAACCGTTACAACTTCGCCCAATGGGTAATTGCTACGTACTGCATTAGCTTGGTTTTGGTTAGTAGGATACAAGTGGTGATAATCGTTGTATTCTGGCAAAGATGTTGTGTTCGGATCATTTACCGTTGGCATCCAACTGTGGCAATATGTGTGCTCACGGCTGTATCCGTTTGCAGTAAAGTCGAAAGGCTCACTGTAAACTTTGTTTTCTCCACTGTAAACACAAGTTACTACTCGACGATCAAGTGTTGTATCACGTGCGTAAAAACCTTTTACCATGTAGTTTCCATAGTTACTATAGAACTGCATTTGGTGAGGATTTACCAAAGCATGCAAATCTGCAACGAATGTTGCACTAGCAGAATTGATTCCGTTGTAGTAACCTGCAGGCATCATGGTAGCAGGTGTAGTTGTTGAACCTGTCAACGGACTAGTTGTTAAGTAGTTTCTGTAAACTCCGCTACCGTTGTAAGTGTATACTGCAAAATGGTAAGTTGTATTGGCAGCAATAAAGTTAGGAGCGAAAGAAGTAGCTGAACCGCTGTAAACAACTTGTGCATCACCTACTAAATCTCCACGTTGGTAAACGGTTCCGTCAGCAGGAACTCCTGTGATTGCAGAACCTGTTTTACGTAAAACAACATATCCTTCTGCAGATGCCGAAGATGTGAACGCACCATTGAATCGGTATGTCTTAACGTTTGTGAAGTTCAACGAAGTTGCTTGAGCGCTTGGCTCTGTAGCATAACTACCTCCGATACCGATTAGGTTAATTACATAAGATGCTTCATCAGCATCGTTGCTTGCAATTGTCAAAACAGCGTTGCGTGTACCTGCAACAGAAGGAGTAAAATCAACTGTCAATGGAGCAGTTCCGTTAGCTGAAACCGAACTTGGTGAAGCAGAAACAGAAAAGTCAGCAGCATTTGCACCTGAAATAACCGCACTTGAAATATTCAATGTGTTTGCAGTACCAAGGTTTTCAACTGTGAATGTTGTTGGTGTCATTGTACTTACGGGAGAACTCCATGTGTAAGTTCCACCGTTTACAATTGTTGTAGCACCTTGTTTTACGTTGATTTCTTGTTCCGGACCTGCTGCACCTACTGCAATAGCTACGTCATCCAAACCGACATTACCTGTCACTTTGTTTGTGTAGATAAAACGGATGTAACGCGTAGTTGCCATTGGCACATCTGTAAACTGCGTATAAGTAGATGTTGGCGCTGTAAACGTATGCAATGTTGTCCAAGTTACTCCTAAGTCAGATTCTTCAACTGTAAATGTTCCACCAGAGAAACTGTTACCAGCCAAGAAATAAGTTAGATTTCCAGGGTTACTTGCAAAGTTGATGATCATGTAGTCACCTGTTCCGTCAAATTTCATAGCCGGAGGTGTATTACCCGAAGCGGTATAAAAAGCAGTTCCCGACTCTGTCCATCCAATCGGTAGCGAAGCTGTTGTAAAACTCCAGCTTGTTGGAAGCACCGCTTGTGCAACTGCATTCAAACTGAACAATACAGCGATGAATGTTGTGTAAATGATTCTTTTCATTTTATTTATTGTTAGCAATTAAAATTGAATTCCGAGTGTTACATTAAATCGGAATCCTTGTCCAAACATAACCGACGCAGAAGCCGCATCGAAATTGGTACCGTAAAAATTATTCGTTGCGTCAGCCATATACATGGTGTTCAATACGTTTGTAATCGATCCGTTGAAGAAGGTATTCACCTTACCGAAACGGTATTTATATCCTACAAATAAATTCAACAAGCCATAAGAAGGCAATTTGTATGACTCACGACCCGCATTTGCACCTTGAAGTGAAAACGGTGTAAAGTTAGCGTAATAACGATCAAACCATTGGTATTGAACTTTTAAAAAGAAGTTTTTAAACGGTTCGTAACGCAATCCGAAATTGGCCATCGTTTGAGCTGCATCACCAACGTGAACGCCTTTTGCGTCGAAGGTAAACGTGTAGTTGTTCAAATCTGGAATCTTGATTGTTTCGGAAGAATTCCATTTCCAATCTCCATACGAGAACATAAATTCTCCTGAGATTTTCTTAGAAACCTGATAAGCCAAATCTACTTCTCCACCCATGTGCAAAGCGTCCATTCCGTTAATGTTCACGTAAATACTTGCTGTTGGATCATTCGGATCTGGAATGGAAACACCAAAAGGGAAGGGTTTGTTCTGCCAATTGGTAATGTATCCGTTTACGTTGATACCGAAACGATTGTTAGTATAACCATAACCGGCTTCAGCAGCCAATATTTTCTCATTTAAAATCTCACGGAAGAATGTGTTGGTGTTGTTATCAATTACGTTGCTGAACTGAGGTGTTCTCGATAAATAACCTAAGTTCACGAATACAGTTGCCAATTCAGTTAAAGCAAAACTTGCTCCTGCTTTCACCGTTCCACCGAAAAGTGTTTTCCAATCGGTTGCAAAGTCTTTTAAACCGTCAGATGAAGCTGTATACGTTTCCCCTTGATAAGTAATTGTATCCGTAGCACCGATACGCAATGTGGTATCACCTACTTCCAATACTTTTTTCTGGAAATGGTCGATTCCTTTATAGGCGTTACTCACACCTGAAAGGTTTAAGAAAGCTGTCCAACGCGTGTCTTTGTATTCCACCTGCCCAAAAGCTCCACCCCATTGCACCAAACCATCACGGTAATTATTGTAGGTATTCAATGAGATTTTATCTCCTTCACGCTTCATTGGTGAAGCTGAATTGAGATTGGCATCATTTACATAATAATCTCCACCCAGTATATCACGGATTTCTTGATAGTGCGTTCCTTTGTAAAAACGGTAATCAATACCTCCGGAAGTTTGCCACTTTTCATTGTGTTCGTAGGTAAACTGTCCTAAGTAACCAACCCAAAAGTGATTGTTGACAGTAGAAACCAATACTTGTGTCGATTTCAATTCAGTACTACTGTAAAGTGGATCTACATTCGGACCACCAAACAATTGGTCAACCTGATTGGTTTTTACAATACCGTCCCAATCGATCGTACCGTCTGCTTTATATTGAATCCCGCTTGAGTTAGACAAACGCGTACCTCCACCTCTACCGATGGACAAATAAGCGATATTGGAAATGGATAACTTTTTATTTACGGTCCAGAAATCTTTGAGCGTTACTTGAGGTTTATTGTAGTAATTCAAGCGCTCATTCATCACCTCTTGTTTACCGTCAACGGTTCTGTATCCCCAATGTTGGTTAAAGCGAATTCCGCGATCGTAAGCTTGAGTAGAATCAATCGCCAAGCCCATATCACGAGCTGTTTTTGCGTCCCAATATTGGATACGTTGGTTAAACGAACGCTGACCATGTTTCTGAGGAGCGCCAAAAGCCGATAAAGAAAGTAAATGCTTATCCCATTTCTTTTGGATTTTCACGTAAACAAAACCACCTTGTGTATTGGTTCCGTCTACCCATCCGTTTCCTTGTTTATATGAACCGGAGAAAACAACACCAAGTCCATTCTTCATTAAACCGGAGTTGTAAGAAAGGCTTGAGCGTAAAAAAGTTCCGGTTGCTAATTCTTGTTTAAACGTAATTCCTTTTTTATTACCGATTCCCGCGGTAATGATATTCAAGGTTCCACCAACAGAAGGCATCGCTAACTTGGTAGCTCCTAAACCGCGTTGAATTTGAATTGTGTTGGTAATGTTATCCAAACCGAACCAGTTTGACCAATACACCCAACCGTTTTCCATATCATTTACCGGTACACCATCAATGAGTACACCCACGTTTCGTTGGTCAAATCCGCGAACTGTAATTCGTGAATCACCGTCACCACCGCCTGTTTGAGTGGCATAAACTCCTGGTGTTGCATTCAACAACATCGGAATATCTCGTGAAGCCAATTCTTCTACAATTTTTTCAGCACCGATTGTAGTAGAGGCAACCGGAGTACGACGCCCTGCAATTGGCGCAATTACTTTAAATTCTTCCAACTGAGTGGTATTCCCGATTTTGTATTCGAGTTCCATTTCAGGACGATCAACCTTTACATTTTCTGTCAATGTATCGGTATCTACTAAAGCAATAACAATAATGTACGTTCCATAAGGAACTCCTATCAATTCAAATCTTCCGTCCAAATCCGTAACCGCACGATACGTGTTGTTGATGGAAACATAAGCCCCAGGAACGGTTTCACTATTTCCTGCATCTTTTACAACACCTTTTACAGTTGCCGTTTGAGAAAATGCAAGTACGGGTATTAAAAAAACGAATAGTACTAATATTCTTAACATACAGTCAAAAAAAAGAGGTCTTCATTGATTGAAGACCTCAGTTGAATATCGAAATTATTTAACTACAACACGCTTAGATGTCACTGCACCGTTCTGATCGATCAATCGAACGATGTAAACACCACGATCAGTTCCTAGCTTAATTGCCATTTGAGGATTAGCTGAATTCGTTGTACGACCAACCAATTGACCCAATGCATTTAACACTTGTACTTCACGGATATCAACAGCACCTTTGATGTAAACCATTCCGTCTACAGATGGATTTGGATATACGATAACGTCAGCTTGAATTTTAGCCTCAGTTGACAAAGAGTTACAATCGCAATCGTGTGTTCCCAAAGAGAACCAGTTTCCGAAAAGAATTGGGTTTCCGTTTTGAGAAACAACTGTATCACCGTTTCCATCAAACAAATAGGTAACGGCAGGAATTGAATCGTACTCAGCCAATGCATCGAAAACAGTAACTTGAGCAGTAACACCTTTCAAAACAGTTGATTTACGAATCAACGAGTGATCAATTGTTACACCAATACCTAAACCAGTATTGTAAGGAGCTGTAGTTGTCCAAGAACCTCCAGACGGATCTTCACCGATTTTACCAAAGATATCAATGATTTGGAACCCTACAGAAGTAGTTACGTTTGCTGATGCACTTGCAGGAAGTGTTCCTTTTGCCAACATCACTGCATCATTTCCATTCCAGTAGAATGAATTTGAAGTATTGTAAACCGGGCTAAAGAAACCATCGGCACGTACAATCAATGAATCCCAAAGTGGAGCTTCTTGACCGCTACCAGCAGGATCTTGTTTATCTAAAGCAGCAACGAATACGTCATGTGGTTGAACCATACCTGACAATTGAACCGCATTTGCAACAGTTGCAGAAGCAGAACCATTTGAATAACGAGCAACGAAGTACTCACTTAAATCAATCGCTTGATTTGTTGGATTGTAAATTTCTAAGGCTTTGTTGTTTGACCAACCTTCAACATATTCGGAAATGAATAGTTTGGAACAGTCTTGCGCATAAGCAGTTGACGCTAAAAGTCCGAAAAAAAGTAACGCTTTTTTCATAATTAAACAGATTATTTGAATTGAGGATATGTACTTGTAAGTAGATACGATCTGTTACCCACGTTTGTGGAAGAATAACACGCTGCCTTTTTGATGGCAACCGCTCTATTCGTATGGGTAAACATTTTTTACTTCATCGTTCCTATTGTTTGTTTTCGCATGGTTTCAGTCTACTTAACTCACGTAGCATCAAGGAGAACATGTAAAAACTTGGCACAAAGATAGGACATTTTCATTCTACAACCATTATTGAATTGTTAACAATGAGCAAACGTTATACACGGATGATCATTTGCGAGGAATTGGTAAAAGGATTTAGTTTGCGTGATGTGTTGAAAATAAATCTTTAGTTCATTTTTATTGACAAATTGATCGATTTTTAACAATCAAAATGGTAACATTATAAAGTTCCAAATTTGCCAAATGGGCAATTTGAATCGTTACTCTCAAAATTTCGGAACAATTTCTGCAAGTGCGATTACAATTGAAGACACTATATTATGTCATAAAACACAAATCACAACAAAGGTATTTGGTTATTTTTGTTGCAAAACAAACCATACATGAAACGTTTCATCTTATTCTTATTCATTGGATTGCTAGGAACCGCCTATGCACAAAACACGTTAACCGTTGAACGCATCTGGAAATTCGGTGAGTTTTCGCAAAAAGGTGTTTCCGGATTTACTTCCTTAGCCGACGGCGAACACTTCACCAAACAAGTTGAAGAAAAAGGTGCGCTATTATTGAAAAAGTTCAGCTTCAAAGATTTCAACGGAGCAGGTTCAACCATCGTTGATCTTTCTGCGATTACAGCCGACGGAGCCGTATTGCAAATTGATGATGCCACCATGAATAAAGCGGGAACGATGTTGTTGTTGCAAACCAATACTTCTTCTATTTATCGCTACAGCTATTCAACCGTATACTATTATTATGACATTGCTTCGAAGAAAGCGACCTTATTGTATAAAACAGATGTGCCGCAAACCTTAGCTACGTTTTCTCCAGACGGAACTAAAATCGGATTTGTGGCTGCTAATAACCTTTTTGTAAGAGACCTTAAAAGCAATGCTGTCACCCAATTGACATTCGATGGACAACAAAACAGTATTATCAACGGTACCACAGACTGGGTTTACGAAGAAGAATTTGCCATTACGCAAGGCTTTTTATGGTCACCAGATTCAAAATACGTGGCTTTCCTAAGATTTGATGAATCAGCCGTAAAAGAATTCGATATGGCCATTTATGGGTCACTTTATCCTGAAGCATATCGTTTTAAGTATCCGAAAGCAGGTGAAGATAATTCGAAAGTGAGTTTACACATTATTGCTTCCACAGGCGGAACTAAAGCGGACGTAAAATTGGGAAGCTATGAATACATTCCACGATTTAATTGGTCACCGGTTGCCAATGAGTTGATCGTTCAGACAATGAATCGTCATCAAAACGAATTGAAATATCACCTCATCACCAATCCTGCAGCTCCGGTAGACAATGTATTTTATACCGAAACATCAAAAACATATATTGATATCGACAATAACCTCATTGTTTTAAAAGATGGAAAATCACTGTTGCGCAGTAGTGAAAAAGACGGCTACAATCACTTGTATCAATTGAATTTCGACGGAACACAACGTCAGATAACCACCGGAAACTGGGATGTAATCGAATTGTATGGTATCAACGAGAAAAAAGGATTGATTTACTACAATTCGGCAGAAAACGGTGCGATCAATCAAACATTGTATGCTATTTCTCTCGACGGTAAAAAGAAAACCGCTTTGAGTGCAACAACAGGTACGCATCACGCTGAATTCTCTGAAGGATTTTTATACTTCATCAGAAGCAGTTCTACCGCTAATACCGTTACTACCTACACCTTGTGCGATCAAACCGGAAAAGAGTTGATGGTATTGGAGAAAAACGATGCCTTGCAGCAAAAACTCAACGGGATGAACCTGGCGAAAAAAGAATTCATTGAAGTACCCGGTGTTGAAGGAAAACTCAACGCCTGGATCATGAAACCCGCCAATTTCGATCCGGCAAAAAAATACCCGGTTTACTTTACGGTATATTGCGGTCCGGGACACAATACCGTTACCAATGCTTTCGGTGGTGCCGATTACATGTACCATCAATTGTTGACCCAGAAAGGATACATCGTTATGAGTGTAGATCCGCGCGGAACAATGTACCGTGGCGAAGCCTTTAAAAAATCGACTTACCTGCAATTGGGTAAATTGGAAACCGAAGATGTGATCGCTGTTGGAAAATACATGCAACAACAACCGTATGTAGATGCCAATCGCGTTGGAATTCAAGGTTGGAGTTATGGTGGTTTCATGACAGCATTAGCCATGACCAAAGGAGCGGATGTATTCAAAATGGGAATTTCAGTTGCTCCGGTAACCAACTGGCGTTATTACGACAATATCTATACAGAACGTTTCATGCGCACGCCTGCCGAAAATGCATCAGGTTATGACGACAATTCACCAGTAAACCATGTTAATAAATTAAAAGGGAAACTATTATTGGTACACGGTTCGGCTGACGACAATGTCCATTTCCAAAACTCAATGGAGTTTATCACAGCCATGGTAGCTGCCAATAAACAATTTGATTTGTTTGTTTACCCGAACAAAAATCATGGCATTTATGGTGGGAATACGCGCAATCACTTATTTACAATGATGTTGAATTATACGTTGGAAAATCTGTAGGTGGACTTCAAATACAATTTCACTCGAAATAACTTAATAAAAACCCTGATCATCAGCCTAAGGCTGATGGTCAGGGTTTAATGTTCTTTGTTTAGAACTCATCTATTATTTCGACCACACCTTTCTCTTTTCAGAAACCCTGCTTGCCTGTTTCATGATTCCCGTCGGACTGGTTAATTGTGCTGTTTTCATCAATGGATTAAATGCCTTGAGAAAATTTTATTGGAAAACACTCCTGCTCGCGCTGATCAGTTGCTTGAATTTCAGTTATTTTCTCTTCATCTGGAACTCATTATACCAACTTTCGGGGTCTATGACCAATTAATTGAAGTCCATTTTCGGAAAAACAGCTCATTTACAGCAATTCAATGGAGGCATTTTTTTTATTCAAAAAGATTTATCCATTCTTATTTGTGATTTAGTTTTCTATTAGTAATTTTAGCCAACTATCAAAAAAAGATTAATTCAGCAGGCAAAATGAGCGAAACAGCGAAAATCGAATTGAACGGAAAAACATATGAATTTCCGGTTGTTGAGGGTACAGAAAATGAAAAAGCCATCGACATCACCAAATTGCGTCAGGAGACAGGTTACATTACCATTGATTCAGGTTATAAAAACACAGGGGCTACACTTAGCGCTATTACTTTTTTGGACGGTGAAGAAGGTATTTTACATTACCGTGGTTACCCGATCGAACAATTGGCTGCGAAAGCGTCGTTCATTGAAGTTGCTTATTTGTTGATTTACGGTTCGTTGCCAACTCAAACTGAGTTAGACGATTTCACAGCTAACATTACAAAACATACGCTGGTTCATGAAGACATGAAACAGTTCTTCGAAGCATATCCTGCAAAAGCACACCCAATGGGGGTTCTTTCATCTATGATTTGTTCGTTATCGACATTCTATCCTGAATCGCTTGATCCGAATCGTAGTCCTGAAGCAAAAAACCTGACCATTTTACGTTTGCTTGCCAAATTGCCTACTTTGGCTGCTTGGGCTTACAAGAATTCAATGCGTCACCCGTTTATGTATCCTAAAAACGGATATGACTACTGCAAGAATTTCATGCACATGATGTTTGCTATGCCAACTGAGGAATACGATGTAGATCCGGTTGTTGTAGATGCTTTGAATACATTGTTGATTCTTCACGCAGACCACGAGCAAAATTGCTCTACTTCTACTGTTCGTATCGTCGGATCTTCACAAGCCAATTTATACGCAACCATTTCAGCAGGTATCTCAGCTTTATGGGGACCACTTCATGGTGGAGCCAACCAAGCTGTTATCGAAATGTTGGAGAAAATCCACAACGATGGTGGTGACGTTGACAAATGGGTATTGAAAGCAAAAGACAAAGACGATTCATTCCGTTTGATGGGCTTCGGTCACCGTGTTTACAAAAACTTCGATCCACGTGCTACCATTATTAAAAAAGCATGCGACGACGTATTGGAGAAATTACAAATCAATGATCCGCTTTTGGCAATTGCTAAAAAATTGGAGAAAGTTGCGTTGGAAGACGAATACTTCAAATCACGTTCACTTTACCCGAATGTCGATTTCTACTCAGGTATCATTTACCGTGCATTAGGAATTCCTACCGAAATGTTTACTGTAATGTTTGCATTAGGTCGTCTACCGGGATGGATTGCACAATGGAAAGAAATGATTGAAGGTGGTGAACCTATCGGTCGTCCACGTCAGATTTACACTGGTGCTACCACACGTGATTACGTTGATATCGCTAAACGATAATTAATATACGATTAACATTTCAATCAAAAGGGCTCGTTTTACGGGTCCTTTTTTTGTGTCTCACATTTTTTATTAACAGTCGGAAAAATATTCATCTGCCACTAAATCGATTTTCAACTTCAACTAAATCGGTTTAAAGGAATAAAAGCTTGAATGAGTGTTTTTATTACTCAAAACTTAATCATTCGGTAATAGTGAAACCTTTTCTTAAGCCCTAATTTTGCCGTTGATTTACAGTTGGTTAATAGCATATTTATGAAACACTTATTATTCGTTCTTACTTTATTCACTTGTTCATTTGGCTTCTCGCAAGCAACGGATTTGATCATTTCAGAATACGTTGAAGGAAGCGCAAACAACAAATACATAGAAGTGTATAACGGTACTGCTAGTTCTATCAATCTCACCAATTACCAATTGCAATTATATGCAAATGGTGCAGCTACGCCAACCAACAATGTTACACTAAGCGGAACGTTGGCTAGCGGCGCAACCATTGTCTACAAAAATTCGGCTGCTACTATTTATGGTGGTGCAGCCACTGTAAATGCAGCGCTAAATTTCAATGGTGATGATGCTGTCGCTTTGTTTAAAATTTCGACTTCTTCTTTTGTTGATATAGTAGGAAATATTGGGTGCGATCCCGGAACGGCTTGGACTTCCGGAGCTTTCACAACACTCGATAAAACAATCGTTCGTAATGCTTCTGTTTGCTCTGGAGTAACAGTTGATCCAACAACCGTTTGTACGTTCCCTACCCTATCAACCGAATGGACACAATCAAACGTTGATATTGTTTCCAATCTCGGATCACATACCATGACATGTGTAACCTGTACACCTGGTGCTGCACCAAGTACACTTGCATCCACTTTTAGCGCCACAACTTTTTGTACATCCGCCAATATCTCTTTTACGGCCGGAAATGGAGCTAAACGCATTGCAGTTGTTTCAACCACAAATTTCGCAAACACACCTACCAACGGTACTGCTTATACTGCCAACACAACTTTCGGAAGCGGATCTACTGTTGGTGCCGGAAACTTTGTGGTTTTGAATGGAACAGGAAATTCGGTATCCATTACCGGACTCACAGCAAATACTACCTATTTCATTAAAGTATTCGAATACAACGGCGCCACCGCAAACTGTGATGAATCTTACTTAACAGCCGGAGTAACCAGTTTTTCATTTACCACACAAAACAACTGCGCTACTCCTCAAATCCGATCTATTTTGGCCGATGCATGTAGCAGTCAGGAAGGATTGGATGAATTGGTGATCATTGAAAATGGAGCGAATCCATTAGCTATAAGTGATATCACTTTGACTTTTCCCTCGGGAGGAAGTTTCTGCAACACAACTTGCGGTGCAAATACCTTGCAAAACAATGCGGCTTACATTACGCAGTTGAATACGCAGGCTGGTTGCTCCTTATTTCAATATGCCGACCCCATTCCTGCGGGAGCAATCATTGTTGTTTTTACCGGACTCACTCCTTCTTATGTATTCGATTATTCAACTCAATGTCCGTCGGCTACTGCTTATTATGCCGTATTCTGTAACAATGCTTCCATTAGCGGAAGATTTGCTAACAGTGGGGCTGGAACACGTACCTTAGACGCCGTTTTTGGTGTCACGAACGAATCTGTTACCTACGCTCCAAACAGTTTGTTGGGCGATGGTTCATTCGTTGATTTTGATGCTGCCGGGAACCCAACTTACAGACAAGAACTCAACTGTATTTACCCGCTAAGTGTGGAATGGGGATCTTTTGAAGCAACAACCGTTAATGAAGGTATTCGTCTTGACTGGGAAACCATCAGCGAAAAAGATGCAGACTACTTCAATATCCAGCACGCGGATTATTCGGGTGACTTCCAATCAATCGGAACGTTGGATTGCATTGGAAACAGCACCGTTGCAACCGATTATACTTTCACGGATAGAACTCCAGTTAGCGGACTCAATTATTACCGCTTAAAACAAATCGACTTGAATGGTGAAATAGACTACAGCTCTATAGTTGCCGTTAATTACGAACGCGAGGATTTAGCAGTTTATTACTTGGAAAACCAACAACAATTAGTGTTTTCGAAAGCGTTGAAAGCTGGAAGTACAGTCGCTGTTTATCAAACAAATGGCTCAAAAGTGACGTCGCTTACATTAGGTGAAACTACAAGTTCTGTTGCCCTTCCGTTAGCTGCGGGAATTTGGCTAATCGAAGTGGTAGACTCAACCGGACATCCGTCGCATATTAAATTGATGGTACACTGACCAACGGCTTGCTAAAACCGTATAGTCCGATTAACTTCAAATCTCCTTCACACTGGTTTTACAAATTTGTTAATTCCACTGAAAAACAAATTGATCAATAACACTAAAGTTCTACAAAGCTTAATTCTTTGCTAAATATTTAGTGGTGTTTAGACAGTAATTTTATCCTGTTGTTTTACCGGTTAAATCATTCGGTAACAACAGTTTAAAAAACTGTGTTATGAAAACAAAAGATTCCTTTAAATTAATCGTAGCCCTCCTCTTACCTATTTTTCTTTTAGTTACTACCACCAACTTAAGAGCCCAATGTCCGAGTGGAGCAATTGGTGTTTCCGGTGCCGGTTGTGGTTGCCTTTCAGGGTGTAACCTCACTTCTTTTGGTGGACCGAATTGCACAGGAACTGCCGGAAATTGTTCTGCTGGTCAGGTAAGCATGTCTTTTGATATTCCTGTTGCTAGCGGTTGCACTATCACGGTAAATGCAACGATGGCCAATCGTGCCGGTGGTTGTACTGCTTCAGGTGCCGATGGTGGAGATCAATTGAAAGTAGACCTTCTAGGCGGTTCAAAATCGTTTCAGGTGGGGGCTTCCAATGCTACTTTATCCGACAGTTATGTGTTAGCTGGTCCGGGAACCATACGTGTTTCAGGAACAGCCAATCGTGCCGATGAAATCATTACTTACACTTCATCTTCGGTTGGGTGTATCAATTGCAGCAGTAGTTTACCGGTAGAGTTGGTTCGCTTTGAAGCCTCAAAAACGGAAGAATACGTGATTTGCAATTGGGAAACGGCATCAGAAATAAACTGTGACTATTTTACCATAGAACGAAGTTCCAACGGAGTTGATTTCTACCCTATCGGTCAGATGGATGGTGCAGGAACAAGCAATCAACCGCATACTTACACCTTATACGATTCAAGCCCGATAAGTGAAGGAATATCGTATTATCGCCTGACACAAACGGATTTCGACGGAACAATTACCTATTCGGAAACAAAATCGGTAAATTTTTCTGCTAATTCGGATGTTACAATAGTACCGAATCCTTCAAACGGTACTTTTCGTGTAATTGCAAAGAACCTTGATGTAACGACGCTTTCTATGCACAACCTATTCGGTCAGCTGGTACTTCCAACAACGGTCAATCAACTCGAAGAAGAAATCGTTTTACAGTTTTCAGAGCTTCCGGTAGGAATTTACTTCGTAACGTATGAACAAAACGGGAAATTGGTAACTGAAAAAGTGATCGTATCGCGCTAAAAATGCTTGATGTTGGATGTTTAATTTTTGATTAGATTCTACTTCTTGACAAAAACCTTCTAACAAGTAATGATATTGTTTCCCGAAAACATTGAATTTACAGGGACTTCATCAAAAATCAAGCATCAAAAATTAAACATCAATTAATCTTCGGTCTCAGATTCTTCTTCCGTTTCCACACCATTTTGCATGTACTTTCCTTTTTTGGAACCGTCGTAGATGGCGTACTTTCTAAACGAACATTCCAAATCTCCGTTGTACAACTTAATTCGGCGATCTGGACGCAAACCGAGCGATTTAAAGCCGTGTTCGCTAGAAGAGATAATCCAGCAATCATATCCTTGAAGCGACTTCTTGAACCAATCGCCCATTCCTTTATACAAGGTTTCCACATCCGTTTCCAAACGTTCACCATACGGCGGATTCGAAACCAAAGTGCCACCACCTTCCGGAATCGGCATGTTTTCAAACGAATCAACGGTAATTTCAATAAAGCGACCGAACGAAAAACCACGCAGGTTTCTTCTGGCTTTCAGAACCATTTCCGGATCAATATCGGCACCACTGATGGTACACGGCAATTCTTTGACGGAACGTTTCGCATTATTGAAGAGTTCGTCCCACATTTCCGCATTAAACGTTTTGAGGTTTTTAAAAGCGTAATGCGTGCGTTCGATAGATGAAGGAATTCCGGCAGCCAATAAAGCCGCTTCGATCAACAACGTTCCCGAACCACAAAAAGGATCAATAAAATTCGATTTCCGATCCCAGCCCGACAAACGAATCAATCCGGCGGCTACCACTTCATTCAAAGGTGCATCTCCGGTAGATTGTCTGTAACCGCGGTGAAACAACGGCAATCCGCTCGTATTCAACGATAAAACACCTTCTTTCTCACGCACATACAAGTCAATCACAATTTGCGGTGTTTTTATATGCACATCCGGGCGTTCATCCGTCTTATCACGAAAAGTGTCCACAATGGCATCTTTTACCAGCAAAAATGGAAATTGAGAGTGTTTGAATATGGTTGAATTGACAGCTCCTTTCACGGCAAACGTTTTATCTACCGCAAACAAAGAGGTCCAATCAACCTTCATCGCTTCTTTATACAAATCTTTTTCTTCGCGAATTTGAAAGGTATGCAGTTCAACCAAAACGGTCAACGCACAACGCAAATGAAGGTTCAGAAAATAAACATCTTTCCATTCACCTTTCAGGCGCACAGCTCTGTTTAATTTTTCCGTTGCGGTATATCCCAATTCCGCCAATTCCTCCTGCAATACTTCTTCTAACCCGAAAAAGGTTTTAACAACAATATTCATTTCTGCTTTTCTGTAAACGTGATATTCGATGCTCCGGAACATCCGGAATACCAACCAAAAAGAACGAGTTTCAGTTTTGTTTACCTTCGCTCGATTTTGGTTGAATCTGCTGCAAAGTTAGCAATGAATCGATGCTAAATTCAGCGTTAGCACTCTCTCTTGAAGAATTGATGTTGAAATGAGACACCAAAAAGGGGTGAATCGCCTTTCTACAAAGTAATCTTTCAACACCCGTTTTTATTCGTAAGCAAGTTATATTGGGATAAATGACTCATTTGCTTAACAATAAGTTCACTTCCTTTTTTGTATTTTTGGGCAAAAAAATAGTGTCACCGATTAACCGATTTCTAACGATTGTAATTCTGAGCATTGTACCGATTTCACTCAGTGCACAACGTGTCGGTTTGGTACTAAGTGGTGGTGGCGCCTCCGGATTTGCACACATTGGTGTTTTAAAAGCGCTGGAAGAAAACAATATTCCCATCGATTACATTACAGGAACATCAGCCGGCGCATTAGTCGGATCAATGTATGCCTGCGGTTATACGCCTAGTGAAATTGAAGCTTTTGTCTTAAGTGAGAAATTTCAACTCATGACTTCCGGCGATGTAGAACCAAAACAGGAATTCTTGCTCCGTGAACCCGAATCCAATTCGGACATGCTTAGTTTTTCCTTTTCAAAAGACAGTATTTTCAAGAAATCGCTCCCAACCAATTTTGTGCGATCAGAATTAATGGATTTTGAAATGATGCGTTTTTTAGGGATGACCAGCGCAGCAATCGGTGATGATTTCGACAGTCTTTTGGTTCCTTTTCGGTGTGTCGCATCGGATATTGCCGCAAAAAAATCAACCGTATTCAATCATGTTCACCTCAATCAGGCGGTTCGTGCCTCGATGACTTTCCCCTTTTTCATCAATCCCATTCGCGTAAACGGTGTGTTGTATTTTGACGGTGGTTTGTACAATAACTTTCCGGCAGATGTGATGTATTCCAACTTCGTGCCCGATTACATTATCGGAAGTAATGTGTCTTACAACGCAGAGCCACCAACGGAAGACGACCTCATTAGTCAGATCACCAATATGCTTGTCAGTTATTCCGATTTTTCGTTGCCCTGCGAAGAAGGAATTATGATTCAGCCCAAAACAACTGTTAAAACATTTGATTTTACGGATGTAAAAAAAGCCATTAATGACGGCTACCAGGCTACACTTTTGCGGATGGATTCCATCAAATTAGCGATTGAAAAACGTGTGACACCGGAAGAACTTACTGCGAGAAGAGCTGCTTTCAGAAAAAAAATACCACCGTTATTGATCTCAGAAGTTAATACGCGCTTTAAAAACGGCATCGACCAAAGTTATGTGCGGAAATCGATTTTGAAAAACTCAAAACAACAATTGATTGGACCGAAACGATTCGAACGTCGTTATTTCAGAACCTACGCAACGCCACAAATTCAATACCTCTACCCAACACTGAAAATGAGTTCCGACACCACGTATTCATTGGATTTATATGTGAAAAAATCAAAGGACTTCCGTTTGGATATCGGTGGATTGGTCTGTTCGCGTGCTGTGAATACCGGTTTTGTACAAGTCAATTACGTGCATTTGGGAAGAGCCGCAGTTGATGTGCATGTCAATTCGTATTTCGGAAAGTTTTACGGATCGGGTAAAGCGGTGATTGATGTTCATTTACCTTCTTATTATCCGCTATCGTTTTCTGCTTACGGTGTGCTCAATCGCTGGGATTATTTTAGAAGTTTTGCAACGTTCTTTGAAGATGTAAAACCGTCTTTCCTCGTGCAAAACGAACAATACTACGGACTTCAATTCCGTCAACCTATTTTGAACAACTCTAAAAGTACGCTCGATTTCAGGCATGTGGAGTTGGAAGACAAGTATTACCAAACCGAAGCATTTACCAATAAAGACACAGCCGACGTAACGCGATTCAAAGGAAACGTACTCAGCTGGACCTTGGAACAAAACTCACTCAATCGCAAACAATTTGCTTCCGAAGGAACCTTGTTCATGATACGTTTTCGCTATGTTCAAGGTGTTGAAAACAGTATTTCCGGCTCCACAGCTTCAGAAACCTATGATTATCGCAAAAACCATAACTGGATCAATTTCAACGGTGAATTTAAAACATTTCCGTTTGCATTCCCTCTTTTCAAATTCGGAATTCACGCTGTGGCCAATGTAACTAGCCAATCTTTGTTTAAAAATTACACTGCAAGTATTCTCAGCATGAACAGCTTTCAGCCTATCCCTGATATGCAAACCTATTTTCTGCCAGAATACAGATCACCACAGCACATTGGCGCCGGAGTAAACGTCATTTTTACAGTCTTCAGAAACATTGATATTCGTTTCGACGGTTATCTCTATCAGCCCTTTGTACAATTGGTGAAATATGACGACGGCACCTTCGGTTATTCCAAATTATTTAAAGGCGAAACACAAGTAGCATCCCTTTCCGGTATTTATCATTCACCTGTTGGACCATTGCGTCTTACGCTCAATTATTTCCCGCTACAAAAAATCCCGCTTAGCTTTCAGGCCAGTTACGGATACGTTCTCTTCAACGAACGTGCAACCCGATAGTTGACAAATCCGGCTGATTTTCTATTTTTGACCTCAAATTTAGTCTCAATAGCATGTCAAAAATCATCTGTGGAATTCAACAAATGGGAATCGGAGTGCCCAATGTGCCTTCGATCTGGAAATGGTACCGTGAACATTTCGGTGTAGATGTTCGCATCTTTGAAGAAGCCGCCGAAGCACCGTTAATGACCCGTTACACCGGAGATACCATTCATGCTAGAACAGCAACATTGGCCCTTTCAATGGAAGGTGGTGGCGGTTTTGAGATTTGGCAATTTACTTCCAGACCAACAGAAAAAGCAACATTCACCATTCAATTGGGCGATTACGGGTTGTTTGCCTGTCGCATCAAATCGAAAGATGTGAAAGCAACCTATGCTTTTCTAAAAGCCAAAGGAGCCGATTTATTGAGCGAACCACAGCAATTACCGAATGGCCAATTCCATTTTTTACTACGCGATCCGAACGGGAATCTGTTTGACATCGTTGAAGGTGGTGGATGGTTCATGGACACCAAATTTGAAGGAAAAACAGGTGGCGTTGCCGGAGCAATGATCGGCGTAAGCAATATTGAAAAAGCCCTCACACTCTACTCAGATATTCTTGGATATTCTACAGTCGAATACGATTTTACGGAAGTATCTCCTGCATTTCAGGGAATTCCTGGTGGAGAAAACACCGTACGCAGAGTATTGTTATCACACCCCGAATTGCGCAAAGGACCTTTTGCAAAATTACTCGGTCCTACACAAATTGAATTGATTCAAACCCCCGATAGAACCGACGCTCGTTCCATTTTCGAAAATCGTTTTTGGGGCGATTGGGGCTTTATTCACTTGTGTTTCGATGTGCAAGGCATGGACTCACTTCAAGCCGAATGCGAATCAAAAGGATTTCCTTTTACAGTAGATTCCGGTAAAACCTTTGATATGGGAGAGGCCGGTGGTCGCTTCAGTTACATCGAAGATCCTGATGGTACATGGATCGAATTTGTGGAAACACACAAAGTGCCTGTGATGAAAAAATTAGGTTGGTACATTCACTTACGCAACAAAAAACCGGGAGCATTCCTTCCTAATTGGATGTTGAGAGCAATGCGCTTCAATCGCGTAAAGGACTAATTTATTGATTCAACAGTAGTTTTCCTTGATTTCGGGTACCGATCTCACAAAAAATTAATAGCTATCTTTGACAAAATACTATGACAATGAAAATTCTCCGCTTCTTTCCGCTTGTTATCGGACTGCTTACCTTAGGTTTAACTTCTTGTAATGAAGACATCGAATACGATGGCGATTTTAAAGAAACAGCCATTGTGTTTGGCTTACTCGATCAGGCAGATAGCGTTCACTTCATCAAAATAACGCGTGCTTTCGGTGGTGGTAACAATTCCTTGGAAGTTGCACAAATTGCCGACTCCAGCTATTTCCAAAATATTGATGTGGTAGTTGACGAAGTTATTAGCGGTGCTGTAACACGTTCTTGGACATTACAAGATTCTATTCTTACCGACAAAGAACCGGGAGTTTTTTACAATCCGGATCAAAAAGTATATTACTTCAAAACAACAGCTGCAAACCCATTGGTTACGAATGCAACTTATAAACTAAGAGCTACCGTTAACAACGGCGAATTTATTGTTTACGGTGAAACAAGTTTGGTGAAAGACTTGGCAATTGTGAGTCCGAACCAAAATGCTGCGCTTGCATTTGCAACGTCAAACGTTTCTCAAAACGGTTACAACACAGCGGCACTAAACATCAATGGTGGCACCTCGGAAGTATTAGACCTTCGTGTGAAAATCTTCTTCGATGAATACCGCGCTGGTGTTCCGACAGAGAAATCATTTACTTGGAAATTGGGTGAATTGAACGGATCGCAAATCAATACGGGCAACACACCGTTCTATGCTAACGGACAAATTTTCTACGAACTCATTCGCGATAATTGCACGAAAAACGATCCTACAATTGATGACCGTCAGCTTTCGCGCATTCAGATCATCGCAACCGGTGGATCGGATGATTTGAACAAGTACATTTTGCTCAACAAACCATCATCCGGCTTGGCGCAAAACAAACCAACGTTTACTAATATTACAACAAGTGACGGAAGACGTGCTGTTGGATTGTTTTCTTCCAGAAGTACAGTGAAGCAAGAAAAACCTGAATGGGTAAATGCCTTGCCGTATTACCGTGCCATTGACAATAACTCTACAAAAGAATTGTGTACAGGTCCGATTACCGGAAATTATTTATTCTGCAGCGATCATCCGTCAGATGTTGCCGCATCTTTAAGTTATATCTGTAACTAACACTAAAAAGCATTCAAAAAAGCCGTCCTGATCTTTGAATCGGGACGGTTTTTTGTTTTATGTTGACTACTTTTACACTATGAGTGAACGCCAAACGCTTTTTGTTGATGTTATCATTCCTATTGCGCTAAGTCAGGAATTTACATACCGTGTTCCTTTCGAACTCAATGATGCGCTAAAACCCTTTGTACGCGTAATCGTTCCTTTTGGTAAAGGAAAACTGTACACCGCTTTGGTAACACGTATTCACGAGGAAGTACCAACTGTTTATCAAGCAAAATACATCGAGCATGTGTTGGACGACACGCCTTTGATTACCGCTGTTCAATACCGCTTTTGGAAATGGATTGCCGCCTATTACATGTCGCCCATCGGTGATGTGATGAATGCAGCATTACCGGCAAATTTTAAGCTGGCGAGTGAAACAAAAATTGTACTTCACCCCGATTTTGATGAAAAAAACACCACACTCGACGACCGCGAATGGTTGATTGTTGAAGCACTTACTGTGCAAGACACGCTCGACTTGAAGGAAATCTCCGAAATTGTAGGCATCAAAACCATCCAGCCGATTATCAAACGAATGATCGAGCGCAGGATCGTGTTTTCCAAAGAAGAGGTCAACGATAAATTCACCCCAAAAACAGGCTTGTTTGTTCTGCTGGAAAACACCTATGCGGATGAAGAACAACTCAATTTCTTGCTTTCGGAGATCGGAGCAAAAAAATCAAGCACCAAACAAGAGCTGGTGATTTTGACACTCCTGCAATTGGGAGGATTCGATCAACACAAAGCGGTTCCTATTCTTCGCAAAGATTTGGAAGAAAAAGGTTGTTCACTTTCAGCGATAAACACCTTAGAAAAACGAGGTGTGTTGCGCATCGAACGTCGTGAAATTTCGCGCCTAGGAGCAAATGATAGTTCCGCATTTTCATTTCCGGTGCTTTCCGATCCGCAAAACAAGGCACTGGATAGTATTTACGAGCAATTCGAACACAAGAATACCGTGTTGCTTCACGGAATTACCGGTTCGGGGAAAACCGAAATTTACATTCACTTGATCCAAGAGGCATTGAACCAAGGAAAACAAGTGCTGTATCTTGTACCGGAAATTGCCTTGACTACCCAACTGATTCATCGCTTGGCAGCTTATTTCGGTCAACAAATCGGAGTTTATCACTCGCGTTTCAATGCCAACGAACGGGTTGAAATTTGGCAGAAGGTCGTAGAAAACAACTTGCAACAATTCAGAATCGTTATCGGAGCGCGTTCAGCCGTTTTCCTGCCCTTTCAAGCTCTCGGACTAGTCATTGTGGATGAAGAACACGAAAGCTCGTTTAAACAGCACGATCCGTCGCCTCGTTACAACGGAAGAGATGCGGCGATTGTACTTGCAGGCTTATTCAAAGCGAAAACCGTGTTGGGATCGGCTACTCCGGCCATTGAATCATATCAAAACGTTCGAGAAGAGAAATACGGTTACGTGGAATTGAACGAGCGATTTTCTGCCGTGAAATTGCCCGAAATCTGTTGTGCGGACATGAAAAAGGAACGCATTAACAAAACCGTTCAGGGACATTTTTCACGTTTCTTGCTAGAAGAAATGACAGCCGCGCTCGAACGAAAAGAACAAATCATTCTCTTTCAAAACCGCCGTGGTTACACTCCTATTTGGGCATGTGAAATGTGCGGTTACAACCCCAATTGCAAGAACTGCGATACAACGCTCACGTATCACAAGCAAACCAACTTATTGAAGTGCCATCATTGCAGTTATCATATTCCGCCAATTGGAACGTGCCCGGCCTGTGGTAGTAACCGCTTGAAAATGCTTGGTTTCGGGACAGAAAAAATCGAAGACGATTTGGCCTTATTGCTCCCGGATGTGAAAATCGCGCGCATGGACTTTGATTCTACCCGCAGTAAAAACAGCTATCAACAGTTGATCAGCGATTTTGAACAACAAAAAATTGATGTCTTGATCGGTACGCAAATGGTTGCTAAAGGATTGGATTTTGATCACGTAGGTTTGGTCGGGATTTTAGACGCCGATTTACTGCTCAACAAAACCGATTTCCGTGCCTTTGAACGCTCTTTTCAGCTGATGAGTCAGGTTGCGGGACGTGCCGGAAGACGCAACAAACGCGGTAAAGTAATCATTCAAACCGGAAATCCGGATCATTGGGTGATTCAAAAAGTGGTCGAACACAATTACCTTGATTTTGCAATGAACGAACTCATCGAACGCCGTAATTTTCATTATCCGCCGTTCTACAAGCTCATTATTTTCACCATCAAACACAAAGACCGTGATTTGGTCAACGAAGCTGCCGACCATTTCGGAAAACTACTGAAAGGCGTGTTTCACGAACGCGTTATCGGTCCTGAATTTCCGGCAATTGCGCGCATTCAGAATTATTATTTAAAGGAAATTATGTTGAAAATTGAAGTGTCGGCACCTCAACAAAAAGTAAAGGAACGCCTTCATGAATTAACGGATCAATTCTTTAGCGTTCCTCGATTCAAACCTGTTCGACTTATCAACGATGTCGATCCCGCTTAACCTAGGTATGTTTTGAGCATCCGGCTTCGGGACGTGTGTTTCAAGCGTCGAATTGCTTTTTCTTTGATCTGACGCACACGTTCGCGGGTCAAATCAAACAAATCGCCTATTTCTTCTAGTGTCAACGGGTGTTTTCCATTCAAACCGTAGTACAAACGCACTACATCACCTTCTCTACCCGTTAATGTTGCCAATGAACGTTCAATGTCTTTTCGAAGAGATTCTTTGTTCAGATCCATTTCAGGACCCGGAAGTGAATCGTTTGGCAATACATCATACATACTCGATGAAGATTCGTCTCCGTCGATCAATGGAGCATCCATCGAAACGTGACGACCTGTATTGGCAAGTGACTGACGTACTTCTTCGGTAGAACATTCCAAATGCTCGGCCAACTCATCAGCTGACGGTGGACGTTCATATAACTGCTCCAACTCGCTGTATGCGCGGTTAATTTTATTAATCGTACCGATTTTATTCAGCGGTAAACGCACAATACGTGCTTGTTCGGCCAAAGCTTGCAAAATCGATTGACGAATCCACCAAACGGCATATGAAATAAACTTAAATCCTCTAGTCTCGTCGAAACGTTCAGCGGCCTTGATCAATCCTAAGTTGCCTTCGTTGATCAAATCTGGTAATGACAACCCTTGATTTTGATACTGCTTCGATACTGAAACCACAAAACGAAGATTTGCTTTTGTAAGACGTTCTAATGCACGTTTGTCACCTGTACGGATACGACGTGCCAATTCAACTTCTTCTTCCGCTGAAATCAATTCTACCCGTCCTATTTCTTGCAAATACTTATCCAGCGAAGCGGTCTCGCGGTTAGTGACTTGCTTGACGATTTTCAATTGTCTCATGGCTATTTATTTTGTGTTGAGGTTTATACTAAATGTAACGACTATATGATACATATGGTTTACATGGTTGGATTAAAAATATGTTAAATGAATATTTTTCCTGTTTAAGCGGACGAATGGTAACATTCAACGAAGATTTTGCGATCATAAAAAGATGTTATCTTTGCAACCATAAGTAAAGGACTGCAATAAGGTAACACAATGCGCATTTTAATGGTTTGTTTGGGCAATATTTGCCGGTCTCCGATGGCCGACGGATGGTTGCGTCACCGCATTCTGGAAAACGGACTCCCACTCGAAGTCGATTCGGCCGGAACAGCTAATTATCATGTGGGCGAACAACCCGACTCGCGTATGCGCAAGTATGCCAAAGAAGCCGGAGTTTCCATTGAAAACTTGCGTGCACGACAATTTGAAACAGCCGACTTTGATCGGTTCGATCGTATTTTTGTGATGGATAAAAGCAACCTAACCAATGTGATTCGTTTGGCTAGAAATGAAGCTGACAAAGCAAAAGTTGCACTTTACCTCAATGAATTGTTTCCGGGTGAAGACCGAGAGGTTCCCGATCCTTATTATGGAAACGAGCACGATTTTCGACACGTGATCGAATTGCTCGACAACACCACAAATGCCTTTCTGCGCAATGCAGGATACAACAATTAACACTTAGGAGAAACTCACAGTATGGCAACAGGAACCCTGTTTTTAATTCCCAATACGCTTGGCGGCGAACAATTAGATAATATTATTCCACCGGCAGTGGCCGAAACAGCTATTCAATTGCGCCATTTCGCGGTTGAGGAAATCAAATCGGCTAGAAGATTTCTTCGCAAAATCGACCGTTCGTTCCCAATTGATGATTCCGAATTTGTGATCATGAATAAAAATACGGCTGCACCTGAATTAATGGGCTTGATCCGTTTATTGAAAAGCGGTGAGAATGTCGGAGTATTGAGCGAAGCCGGATGTCCCGGAATTGCTGATCCAGGAGCGGTTTTAACAGCCTTAGCACATGAACACAATATTCGTGTAAGTCCAATGGTTGGGCCAAGTTCTATCTTGCTTACCTTAATCGGAAGCGGTTTCAACGGACAACAATTTACCTTCCATGGTTATTTACCGAAAGATAAAAAAGAACGCGTTCGTCGATTAAAAGATTTGGAAGCACGTGTGCGCAAATCGGGTGAAACACAATTGTTTATGGACACACCGTTTAGAAACATGCACGTTCTCGACGATTTATTGAATGAATTGAGTGACGATACGTACTTGTGTGTTGCAACCAACCTGACATTGCCCGATGAACACATCAATACACGTGCAATTGTTGATTGGCGAGAGAATGCATTCGATTTGGCTAAAAACCCAACCATGTTTGCGCTAGGGAAAAAGCAATAGTAAACGTGAAATTCAGACTATAATTTAACCACAAAGGCCACAATAGGAAACATAGAAAACATAAAGAACATAGAAAACTGAAGGAAACTCAAAAACTATGTGCTCTATGTGTACTATGTGGTTAGAAATCACACTCTATTGTTTTTTCTTGTAAAAGGCGTGTTAATGATTCACCTCTAATACAAAGAACTCGCAACGGATTGAAGTTTTACACATTCCGTGTATTAACTATATAATATTCGGGATTCATCAATTCAGTGCATCAACTTTGCGAACTTTGCGCCTTCGCGTTGAATAAATCGTTGCGTTGAATTGTTAAGTTTTTTGAAAGAAACCCCTTCAATCTGTGATAATCCACACACTATTGTTTTTTCTTGTAAAAGGCGTGTTAATAAGCGTAATCTATTTTTTTTCTAACTGAAACAAACGTATTTTTCGGTTTATTACACAAATACGCATACACATGAAAGCCCCCCTATTAGTACTTGGATGGATCATTCCTTGCTTGTTATTCGCTCAACCAACGCAGTGGCAAAGCCGTGGTATTGGTGGCGGTGGCGCTTTATTTGCTCCGACAATCAGCCCGAATGACGCATCCAACATGTACCTTCAATGTGATATGTCGGAAGTCTTTCACACAACCAATCAAGGGGGAAATTGGAATGAAATTCACTTCACGGAACTCATTTCAACAGGTGGTCAGCATACGGTAGAATACACGTCCAACCCAAGTATTCTTTACAGTGTCAACTTAGATTATATTACCGACGAACGTTATCCGGTAAAAAGTTCCGACTTCGGAAATCATTGGTCAGCTTCGATTGTTGATCCTACAGGTGGAGATGTTTGGTACATTTCTGCCGATCCTACTTCAACAACGCGTTTATTGATCGCTTCTTACGACGAATTGTTTTTTTCCAGCGACGGTGGAGCAAGCTTTACAAGTGTTTATTCAGCCAACGATTTTCACATCGCAGGTGTTTTTTGGGACGGCACTTCCATTTATGTGGGAACGCGTTTCGGTTTATTGGTTTCTTCGAATAACGGAAGCTCGTTTACATTGGATAATACACCCGGATTTCCGGCAAATAGCGGATTTCTTTCATTTACAGGAAGTAAAACGGGTAATCAAGTTCGATTAATGGGAACAACTGCTGATGCTGACGATTTATACCCCGGAATCAATGCACTTGATATCGGAATTTGCACCGGGATTATTAAAACGGATTATGGTAGCACCAACTGGTTAGCTGCAAACAATGGAATAGACTCTGATCATGAAATATTTTTGATTTCCTCTTCCATGATTGATATCAATACCTTTTATACCGCAGGAACCAATACCGACAACAGTTTTCCGGTTGTTTATAAAACGTCGGATGGAGGAACAAGCTGGTCGGAAGTTTTTCTCACAACCAATAACCAAAACATCGCAACAGGTTGGAGTGGTTATCAAGGCGATAAAAACTGGTGGTACGGTGAGATTGTATTCGGTTTGGATGTAGCCCCTAACGACCCGAACACTGTCATCATCACCGATTTCGGATTCGCTCATGTTACCGAAAACGGTGGAAATACTTGGAAGCAAGCCTATGTAGAAATCCAAGATCAACATCCGGTTGGCTCACCTACTCCGGCAGACCAAGCATACGCAGGTAACGGACTTGAAAACACTTCTTGTTGGAACATGCTTTGGATCGATAGTTTGTCTATTTTCTCGAGTTACACCGACATTACCGGTATTCGTAGCGCAGATGGCGGTTTGAAATGGAAAATCGATTACAACGGCATCGATTACAATACTGTTTACCATGTAGTGAAAGCTTCCAACGGAACGCTCTACGCGGCTGTATCGAGCGTACACGACCTGTATCAAAGTACTTACTTAACCGATACACGCATTGACTCAGGTGAAGGCGCTATTCTCTTTTCTACTGATAATGGCGCGAACTGGCAAATGCTGCACGATTTCTCAATGCCCGTGATTTGGTTAGCACTTGATCCGAACGATCAAAATGAATTGTATGCCAGTGTTGTAAATAGCGTAAACGGTGGCGTTTATCGAACAACGAATCTGGGTGATGGAGCATCTTCCAATTGGGCTATGACAACTTCTCCACCACGAACAGAAGGCCATCCGTACACCTTGAATGTCTTGAATGATGGTACGGTAGTTTCAAGTTGGTCAGGACGCAGAACCAATAATTTTACTGCGAGTTCCGGAGTATTTGTATCAACTAACAATGGTGTAAGTTGGCAAGATGTTTCCATGGACGACGAAATGTACTACTGGACAAAGGATGTGGTCATCGATCCGAACGACGCTACCCAAAACACATGGTACGCAGCTGTACACAGTGGTTGGGGTGGATTAGCCAACGATAAAGGTGGTTTGTATAAAACGACTGATCGAGGTTTGAACTGGACCTTGGTTTTTAACGGTTACCGTGTAGAATCGGCCGGTATTCATCCACAAAATCCGGCAATTGTTTATGCAACAACTGAATCTGACGGTTTGTGGTATTCGGAAAATGCAACTGAAGCGAATCCTTCATTTACGCAACTGATGAGTTATGATTTTCAGCATCCGATGCGCGTATTTTTCCATCCGCAAAATGTGAACGAGGTTTGGGTGTCTAGTTTCGGAAACGGAATGAAAGTTGGACATACGGAAGTGAGTGCTGTTGCTACTTTGACTGACAAATCCGGTTTCACGCTTTATCCGAATCCGGCAAACGGACATTTTTCAATTACCTCATCATTGAATCTAGTAAACTTCCAATTATTGGATCAACAGGGAAATGTTGTGATGAAAAGTAAAATCAACGGTGTAAACCCAACAATTGATACACATTCCTTGGCGCCGGGAATCTATTTTGTATCCGTCCAGTTTGCTGATGGATTAACCGCAACGGAAAAAATCATCATCCTCCCGAATCGTTAATTTCGGAAGGATGATCAATGATCATTAACGGATCAACAAAATGTGTCCGAAATCTTCGTATTTCTTATCCGTTTCAGAATCACGGAAATAGACTTTCCATGAGTAGGTTCCTTGCGGCACCAATTTTCCAGCATAAGTTCCATCCCAACCGATCTCATGGTTGTTGGTTTCGAATATTGTTTCACCCCAGCGATTGAAAATCTTCATGTTAAATGTAAACGGATCAAAACCTGAAGTAAACACAGGTTGGAAGGTATTGTTAAATTCATTTCCATCCGGCGTGAAGGTATTCGGAATGTAATAAATCAATTCTTCAATCACTTTTACGGTTAAATCTGCCGTGTCTTTACAACCCGCTGCATTGGTCGCTATCAAAATAACATCATACCCACCTTCTCCCGGATAAGTATGACCCGGATTCGTAATTGTTGAAGAAGTTCCGTCACCGAATTCCCATACATAAGAAACAGCATTCGCGCTTCCATTCAAAAATTGGAACGAAGGATCGGTGATAGTCGCAATCGGATTATCTACCGTGAATGAGGCAATCGGTTCAGGAATTACACAAACAATATCATTCAGTGTTGCGGCGTTGGTACAACCTTGATTATCGGTAACTGTTAGCGTTACATCATAACAACCGTCACTCACATAAGCAGTACTTGCCGACGCAATAGTAGTGGCAGAACCGCCGTTTCCGAAATTCCAGCTAACACTTGCTCCAAGCGGATTGGATAAATTGGTATACGTCACCGCCAATGGCGCGCACCCTGAAGTCACATCCGCACTAAAATTAACCGTTGGTAACGCCAACACGACGATAGTTGTTGAGGAAGGTCCACCACAACCGTTTGGCACATCGTAGGTAATCGTATTGTTTCCGATTTGGGCAACAGACGGATCAAACAATCCTGTCGCTGCATTGATAATTCCGTTTCCGGTCCATGTTCCCCCCGGACTTGCACCCGTTAGTGTAACCTGACTTCCATTCGCACAATATGGTCCCGCAGGATTGATCGCCGTTGAAGCGCCAGGATTCAATGTTAAAGTAGTTGTTGCGGTTGAAGAACAACCGTTTAACGTAACGGTAAGCGTGTACACACCTGCATCTGCGGCTACAATACTTGCTGTGGTTGGATTTTGAACTGCTGAAGCAAAGCCGTTCGGTCCTGTCCAGCTATACGTTGCTCCAACAACACTATTTGCTGTTAAATTCAATTGATCTGTCGGACAAAGAGGTCCATTGTTACCTGCAACTGCTGTTGGCAACGGATTTACTGTAACTGTTGAGGTAGCTGTTCCCGTACAACCCGAGGCTGTTCCGGAAACTGTATAAACAGTGGTTACTGCAGGATTAGCCGTTACAGAAGCTCCGCTCGTTGCAGAAAGTCCACCGGCAGGTGACCAAGTATAAGTAGTTGCACCGTTCGCAGTTAGTGTAGCACTTGAGCCCGCACATATTGTCGGTGAATTCACACTCACTACCGGATTCGGAGTTACAGTCACCGTTGAAGTAGCTGTTCCCGTACAACCCAAAGTTGATCCTGTTACTGTATATACAGTTGTCACCGCAGGATTAGCTGTGACACTTGCTCCACTGGTTGCTGAAAGTCCGCCGGCAGGTGACCAAGTATAACTTGTAGCTCCAGTTGCTGTCAACGTAGCACTAGCACCGGCACAAATAGTCGGTGAGTTAACATTTACCACCGGATTCGGATTTACCGTTACAGTGGCAGTTGTAGTGCCCGTACAGCCGTTTGTGGTACCGTCAATGGTATAAACAGTTGTTACAACCGGATTGGCGGTAACAGAAGTTCCTGTAGTGGCAGATAAACCTGTGGCAGGTGACCAAACATACGTTGTGGCACCATTGGCAGTTAAAGTCGTGGAAGCACCATCGCAAATTGTGGCATCATTGACTACCACTACCGGAATCGGATCAACCGTAACGGTAGAAGTGGCCGTTCCCGTACAACTTCCCGTAGTTCCGGTAACAGTATAAACGGTTGTAACCGCTGGATTGGCTGTAACGGAAGCTCCGCTTGTAGCCGAAAGACCGCCTGCAGGCGACCATGTATAACTTGTAGCTCCGGTCGCAGTCAACGTAGCGCTTGCACCCGCGCAAATGGTCGGTGAATTGACATTTACAACCGGATTAGGATCTACTGTAACTGTTGAAGTAGCTGTTCCTGTACAGCCTCCGATCGTACCAGTGACTGTGTAAACGGTTGTTACAGCAGGATTGGCCGTGACACTGGTTCCTGTTGTGGCTGATAATCCACCGGCAGGCGACCATGTATACGTTGTGGCTCCGTTTGCAGTGAGTGTTGCCGATGCTCCGGCACAAATAGTAGGAGAGTTAACGGTAACCGTTGGATTTGGTCCGATGGTTACGGTTGCCGTTGCTGTTCCTGAACACCCTAAAGTGGTTCCTGTAACGGTATAAACGGTTGTTACAACAGGATTGGCCGTTACGGACGCACCGGTTGTTGCAGAAAGACCTCCCGGAGGAGACCAAGTATAAGTTGTACCTCCAGTTGCGGTTAATGTTGTAGAAGCTCCTGCACAAATTGTTGCCGAATTCACATTGATTACCGGATTTGGATTTACAGTAACCGTTGAAGTAGTCGTTCCCGAACAACCAGAAGTGGTTCCGGTGACTGTATAAACTGTTGTTACTGCAGGATTGGCTGTGACAGATGCTCCTGTGGTAGCAGATAATCCGCCTGCTGGCGACCAAGTGTATGTGGTTCCGCCTGATGCAGTTAAAGTAGCTGAGCCGCCTGCACAGATAGTCGGAGAATTGACAGTGATTGTTGGACCCGGAGTTACCGTAACAACACGCGAGTAAGTAACTTGATTACCACAAGCATCGGTTACAATGGAGTAAAGTGTAATGCTTCCCGCTGTTGGAAAAACAATGGAAGCACTTGATCCGGAACCTACCGAAGGTGAACCCGAAGGACTGAAACTCCAGTTATACGTATACCCCGGTACGCCGTAGGAACCTGTGGTAGAAGCTGTGATAGATCCACCTGCACAAACTGTAGTTGCAGAAAGGCTAAAAGGTGTAGCGAGATTATTGTACTGAATCGTATTTCCGGTAATGGTCATTGTCCACGGAGACGCAGCACCGATACACGTGTTGTTACAACCGGTAGTGCCCCAACAAGACCTAAAAAACTGCAAGGTAAAGTTGACTGCTACCGGCACACAGCTCGGAGCGGGAAGGCAACTTGATAAATCGCTGAAGACAGAAATGTTTGTTCCGGTGCATGTTCCTGCACTAGCTAAATTACAAAACCAATAAAATCCGGCAGTAGCAGGACTTACACATCCACCTACGGCAAAACGAGTAGCCCCATCTTCGCGCCAACATGATCCGGTTGCCAAATAGTTGAACGACCATTGTACATCTGTAATTGTAGCATTTGCCGGGCGATTTACACTTAGTGTAGAGTTGCAGGAATTCGTAAAAGTACATGTGCCATTGTATTGCGATCCCAATACTGAAGCCTGAGCCAACGTATTGGTTCCGGTAACAGTTGGATCAACCACCATTTGATATTCGTCGATGTTTTCATTGATCCAATCATAACGTACCACAACATCTACACTATTTCCATTAATACGGTAAACACCTGATTCCATCAATTCCTTCGGACCATTTTTAGCGTATAAAGCGGCTTCATTCATACGAAGAACGTCGGTTGATCCCGAAAATATGGTCAACTCACCGACTCCTTCTGACATCATACCTCCGGTAAATTCAACTGTTGGATTGAGTGGAGTATCGAAATGATCTCGGAAGATCAATTCATCGAATGTTCCCATTAAATTTTCGCGGATGATAAAACTGGTTTTGATAGCACCACGAAAAACAATCATTTCAGCATCAATTCCCGGGAATACATTGTGAATCAAAACACCATCTTCGCCCACTGTATAATTCGACCAATTGGCAGCACCTTGGTTCACCATCACATCACCTGTTTTGGTGTACAATGACCAGGTATTGAAGTAAATATCACCAATAGCGGTTTTGATATAGGATCGGTTTTCGGAAACATTAAATCCGGCATTTTCTAATGTGTTGGTCGATTCGTATACGTTGTCTGATTTTCGATCGAGCGTGTGTTCCACTCTGATCCAATCTTCTCCAACTTTCGCGTGTAACTCACCCATTGCCGATTGTGAGTAAAATTCTGTCGGATCGTTTAGGTTGATAAAATAACGTTTGTCAAAATCACGCTTGGAAATAACCTCCACACACGTTTTGCAAGGGGCATCTTCCGGCAAATAACCAAACTCAGGATGATCATAATCGGCCGGATCGTTGTATTTTTTCCATTCTTCCAAGTTGCCTTGAAGTGGAGTAATAAGTGAATTGAAATTGTATTCTTTTCCATGCATCTGATTATCTCCTTGTTGAGATAAAACACTGGAAATCAAACCAAAAAAGAATAGAATTGTTAACGATGTCTGATGCAGTATCGACGGATATTTTGTAGTAGGAGAGAAACGTTTCATCGCAGTTTCGTTTAGTATGTTGACCTATGAGTCTGAGTAGTATAATAACTTAATAAAATGACGAAAAAAAAGTGGATTCGTCAGTCAGAATGAGTAAGATCGTTATAGTAATGATCAAACTAATAAACTCATCGAACAAAAACCACTCCTCGCTGAACTAAATCAACAAATCATTTATTATTTGTTCACAATTAAACAGATGAGTCATTCAATCGAAGAAAACTTAATGAACTTAGAAACTTAGAAAACTGATCGTTTGAATTTCTAAGTTCTTGAGTGTTTAAGTTCTTTCACACTAGATTATAATCCTCTTGATTTCTTGATGTTATCGTAAGCTTCCTGAATTTTTTGGAATTTTTCTTTTGCCCCTTTCTGGTACTCTTCGCCCAAGGATGCAACTTTGTCAGGATGATATCTTACAGCCATCTGGCGATAGGCTTTTTTCACCTCTTCATCAGAGGCCGTTTTGTCAATTCCCAATACTTCGTAATCGCCTTCCAGGTTTTGCTTGAACATACCTTTCACCGAACGGAAATCCATTGGCGGCACTTGCAATAACTGAGCAATTCGCTGTAAAGTATTGATTTCAGCTTCCGAAACCTGACCGTCGGCTTGAGCAATTCCAAATAGGTAATGCAACAATTGAATGCGCATTTCTACTTGCGAACGCATGCGAATGTCATTGCAAATTTCCTCGATTGGCAGCGATGGTGAATCAAGGAAACGTTTGAGCGTTTGAAGGTGGTTGACGTTGAATTGCGGACCGAATTGCTGTGCCAAAAATGATTTCACAAAATCCAGTTCGGCTTTTACAACTCTGCCGTCGCTTTTCATAATGTAAGCCGATAGCACCAGCAATTGTGTCGGGAAATCGTAGCGTTGCGTTTGCTGGCGGTAATACGAAAAAATATCTTCAAACGACTGACCATTGGCTTGTCGCTGCTGACCTTGAGCGCCTGCTTTACGCATACGGATACTTTGATCGATCGCTCCACCTACCATGAATCCGATAATCGCCGCTAAAAAACTCGATCTGAAGACGATAAATCCCAGAATTGCAAAAATGATACTATACACGCTACACGTTCAAAATACAATCCCGCAGCAGACTTTCAGCCGCTACGGGATTGTGAAATTATTAAATAAACGCGATGCTGCGTTCAATAAAGTTGCTTAATTCTTCTCCTTTTAGCATTCCTTGTGACAACAATGCTAAGTCGGTCAATTGTTTTACTTTGGTTTGTTGCTCTTCGGCATCGGCTGTTTCCAACAACATTCCTACTTTGGAATGGTTCGCATTTACAACCATGCTATACGATTCAGGGAACGCACCGAAGAAGCCACCACCGCCCATTTTTTGTTGTTCCATCATACGACGGATAAACTCGGGTTGTGTTACAATAATCGGTGCGTCGGTTTCGCTCATCGATTTGAATTCGATCTTGAATTTACGCGCATCAACTGCTGTTTCAAACAACGGTTTCAATGTTGCTTCTTGTTCTTCAGACAATTTGGAAGGCAATTCACCTTCTTTCTGAATCAACTGATCCAGGGTATCGGCATCTACACGCAAGAAACTGAAATTCTCAAATTCCTGTTCTACTTTCGATAACCAATGTGGCGCCAATGGTCCGTCGATGATTGCGACCTGGTAACCGCGGTCTTTGGCTTGTTTTACAAACGAAAAGTGTTCTTCAACGCTGTGTGTGTACAACGCAACCACTTTGTTGTTTTTATCCGTTTGAAGCGGTGCGATTTGATCTTTGAACTCTTCGATGGTAAAGTATTTACCTTCCGAATTTTTGATCAAAGCAAACGTCTTGGCTTTTTCTGCAAATTTGTCATCCGACAGCATTCCGTATTCAACGAAAATCTTCAAATCATCCCATTTCGATTCAAAATCGGCACGGTCTTTCTTGAACATATCTGCCAATTTATCAGCTACTTTTTTGGTAATGTGCGCTGAAATTTTCTTCACGTTACCGTCGCTTTGTAAGTAAGAACGGGAAACGTTGAGCGGAATATCCGGTGAATCCAATACACCGTGCAATAAGGTCAAAAATTCAGGAACAATCTCGGCAACACTATCAGTAATGAACACCTGATTGGAGTACAAGTTGATTTTATTGCGTTGTACTTCAACGTTTTCCTTGATGCGCGGGAAATACAAGATTCCTGTCAGGTTAAACGGATAATCAACGTTCAAATGAATATGGAACAACGGATCTTCAAACGACATTGGGTACAACTCGCGGTAAAACGCATTGTAATCTTCGTCAGTCAAATCAACCGGAGCTTTTGTCCATGCCGGCGCAGGGTTATTTACTTGATTCGGAACATCTACCGAAACACGTTTTACTTTTCCGTCTTCATCTTGTTCGCCTTCCGGAGAATTGATGTATTCGGTTTTCATTCCGAAAAACACCGGAATTGGTAAGAACTTACAGTATTTATCCAGAATGCCTTGTATACGGGCTTTTTCTAAAAATTCAATCGATTCTTCGTTGATGAACAACACGATATCCGTACCGCGTGTATCTTTCTCAATGTCTTCGATGGTATATTCCGGCGAACCATTACTTTCCCATTGCACCGCTTGCGATCCTTCATGACGTGAAAGTGTACGAATCTGTACTTTTTCGGCCACCATAAAAGCTGAATAGAATCCGAGACCGAAATGTCCAATAATGCTTTCAGCACCTTCTTTTCCTTCGTATTGTTTCACGAATTCTTCGGCGCCCGAGAATGCAATTTGGTTGATGTACTTGTCGATTTCCTCGGCAGTCATACCGATTCCATTGTCGCGAATAGTGAGGGTTTTGGCTTCTTTGTCGAGCAATACTTCCACTTTCAAATCGCCCAATTCACCTTTGAATTCTCCTTGAGAAGAAAGCACTTTTAGTTTTTGGGATGCATCTACAGCATTGGAAACCAACTCGCGCAAGAAAATCTCATGGTCGGAATACAAGAATTTTTTAATAATCGGAAAAATATTTTCCGTTGAAACATGAATTTGTCCTGTTTTCATACGTTTTTGAAATTTGGGAAAGGATGGTCAAGGTTTGTGCCAAAGGAGGAATTATGACATTCTGTCATACTAATGTTGAATTTTGAATTCTGAATGTTGAATTGGATCTAGGTAGACTTCGTTCCTCAGTCGTTTTGGATCATGGAACAGGAAAATGAGACTTAAATAATGAAGATTACTTCCTCTTCATCGGCACGCACACCAAATTATCGTGCTGCGGTAAATCAGCATCCGTCAAAATAGGAATGAGCTTCGAGCGACGTTCTTTGGTGCCTTTTTGCTTGAAGAGTTGGTAGTTGCCAATGGTTTTTACGAAGTCGGCAATTTCTTTGGGACTCACACCTTTCTCTTGCTCGCGTTGTTCGGAGACCTCTATAATAAGTACCGGTAAACACGCTTTCAGGAGGTTGATTCCGCCTTTCAGGACTTCGAGTTCAAAACCTTCTACGTCCATTTTGATCAGATCGATGGTGAGATCACCAAAGAGTTCGTCTAGTTTCCACAACGGAACTTCTGTTCCTTCGGAATTGTCTTGCGAAAGCAAGGAAGCGCCACCTCTGTTGACTTCCCAGTTTTCGTAAAGCGTAGCAGTTCCGTTTTCGGAGCCGAGCGCCACAGGATAGACATCGATGTTTTGACAGTGATTGAGCGCAGTGTTGTGATGCAAAATATCTACCGTTTTCAGGTTGGCTTCAACTGCCAACACACGGCCTTTTTCACCTACCAAACGCGAAGCGATGACTGACATGAGCCCAATATTTGCCCCGACATCCATAAACGTAGAACCGGGTTTCAGAAAATCACCAAGTAGTTGAATCGTTCCTTTTTCGTAGGTTCCGGTTTCAAACAACGATAGTTCTACGCCTTTATCCACCGACGGATCAATGAGCAAATCTACACCGTGAATGGTTTTTAGAATGTGTTTTCCGGCCTTTTCAGGACTGGGCAATAACACTTTCGGAAGCACCACCGACAAGCGACGAAATCCGCGCAAGTCAATGTCTCTTAACATTGAAATGAGTTTATGCCGAAGCAGAAATGATCGGTTTGGAACACTCATTTTAGAAGCTATTGGTGTGGAAAGTTCTCCCTAAATCAAAAGCAACGCTTTCTCTGATGTTTCCAAAGAGTGATTGACTATTTAAACGCGCAAGTTTTTTCAGTAGTTGAAGTTTTGAAGTGCTAACTATTTCTGCCACGAATAAACGAATAACGAACTGTGTACCAATTCTAACGAATGCCACGCCTTGGCGTGTCTTCACAGATTTGTATGGAAACAATGTTTCCATTTATTCGCATTCAATTGATGTGTATACTTCCATTCGTTTATTCGTGGGAAACAATGATGTATTAATACAAATAGCTTACCCTTCTGCCTTAGACATAAAGGACACGCTTCTCCCTTACGCGTATAGTTCCACTTGCTGACCAGCAATTTTCTCGTCCGTCAAATAGTCATCATACGGCATCATTTTATCGATGAACCCGTTTGGCGTAATTTCGATGATACGATTGGCAACCGTAGACACCAATTCGTGGTCATGCGAGGTAAAGAGCATCGTTCCTTCAAAGGCCGACATCCCGTTATTCAACGCAGTAATCGACTCCAAATCCAAGTGATTGGACGGTTCGTCCATCATCAAAAGATTTGCTTTCGCCAACATCATGCGTGACAACATGCAACGTACTTTTTCACCTCCCGAAAGTACCGAAGCACTTTTCAACGCTTCTTCTCCGGAGAATAACATACGACCTAAGAAACCGCGTAAACTTACTTCTTCGCGCTCTTCATCGGTTTGGGCGTATTGACGCAACCAATCGATCAAGGATTCTTTTCCTGTGAAAAAGCTGGAGTTATCATTTGGCAAATAAGCAGTCGAAATAGTGGTTCCCATAATGAAATCACCTTTGTCTGCTTCAGCTTTGCCATTCAACACCTCAAAGAACATGGTAACAGCCAATGAGTTTTTAGAAACGATTGCCACTTTATCGCCTTTATTGAGCGTAAACGACAAATCTTTGAACAACGGTTCGCCTTCGTGCATTTTGGTCAAACCGCTAACGGTTAAAATCTGGTTTCCGGCATCGCGTTCCTGATGGAAGGTAATTCCCGGATAACGACGGCTGGAAGGTTGAATTTCTTCCAAATCCAGTTTATCAATGAGTTTTCTACGACTGGTTGCTTGCTTCGATTTGGAAGCATTGGCCGAGAAACGTGAGATAAAGTCTTGTAATTCTTTTTTCTTGTCTTCTGCTTTTTTGTTTTTATCGGCACGTTGACGAGCTGCCAATTGCGAAGACTGATACCAGAAGGTATAGTTACCGGTAAACAAGTTGATTTTGCTGAAGTCGATGTCGCACACGTGTGTACAAACGGTATCCAAGAAGTGACGGTCATGCGATACAACAATCACGGTATTTTTAAAATCGAGCAAGAAATCTTCCAACCAAGTGATCGTTTTCAAATCCAAGTCGTTGGTAGGCTCATCCAGAATCAATACATCCGGATTACCGAACAAAGCTTGTGCTAACAAGATACGTACTTTGTATTCTGAAGTAATATCCTGCATTTTCATGTAATGCTTGCTTTCGTCGATACCGAGGTTACTCAGCAACGTAGCAGCATCCGTTTCAGCATTCCAGCCTTCCATATCGGCAAATTCGCCTTCCAATTCTGAAGCGCGCATTCCGTCAGCATCCGAAAAATCAGCTTTTGCGTAAAGAGCATCTTTCTCTTGCATGATTTCATACAAACGTTTGTGACCCATCATTACGGTGTGTAATACCTCAAAATCATCAAACTCAAAATGGTTTTGTTTCAACACCGCCATACGCTTACCCGGCTCCAATTCCACACGACCGCGTGTAGGATCCTGATCGCCTGTAAGAATTTTGAGGAATGTAGATTTTCCGGCACCGTTTGCCCCGATAACACCGTAGCAATTGCCGGAACCGAACTTAAGGTTTACATCATCAAAAAGGATGCGTTTTCCAAACTGGAGAGAAAGATTATTTACTGAAATCATGTGAGATACTTCGAAATTTGGTGCAAAGATAGGGTGTTTAATTGAGTTTATTAAGTTTTTTGAGTTTATAAGTTAATGAGTATCTTGAGTTGATTGGTTAAACTCACCAACTTAGAAACTGTCAAACTCAAAAATTGTCAAACAATCAAACTCAACAATGAAGAAGATCGTATATTGAACCATGAAGTCCCTTTTAGCCGTTTGTTGTTTTGTTCATTTCCATGTTAGTGCGCAATATATTCGGTATACAGGCGAAATCAACGATACCGCTTCAAGGTCTTTTTATCTTCAGTATGAAAACGATTTATTTGTGCAGACCGATCGTTATTATACACAAGGAATTGCGCTGAATTACAAAACCGTTCCTAAAGCAACGTCTTTCGTTCAGGGTTTGTTTTTTCAAGTTCCGGCGAGTCGAAAACGATTGAGTTTGGGATTGGATCAGCAAGTCTTCACTCCTACTTCCATTCGATCTGATTCGTTGCTCGATAATGACCGCCCTTATGCCGCAACGTTGCGCCTAACCACTGTGTTTGAAAGTACCGATACGCTAAAAAATAGCCTGTTCGGCTGGCAATTTTCCGTTGGAATGATTGGTCCGGGTGCTTTGGGCAAAGAAACACAAACGGGCATTCATAAAGCAACCAACAATTTCCTTCCGCTGGGCTGGCAACACCAGTTGAATACCGGATTATTGGTTGATGTAGGTGCTCATGTAAATTGCCGTGTATTCGCCATTCGCCGTTGGTTGAGCCTTGATGCTAATGCCCAGGCAAATCTCGGGACGGGAAATACTTCTTTGCTCGCAGGTGGAAACCTGAATCTCTGTTTGGTGAAAAACAGGTTTGTTATTGGTTTTTATGCAAAACCGGCCTTGAGAGTTTCAGGTTATGACGCAACGCTACAGGGATCAATCATTGGGCTAAAAAGCGAATACCGCATTCCGTCCAATCAATTGGAACGACTCATTTCGGAGCAGGAAACGGGAGTTCGTTTACAACTGAATCGATTTTCGTTGGATGTTTGGTTACGCTTTCAATCGCATTTGTTTGAAGGAGCGGTGAACCATCGTTGGGGAGGCGTGAAATTAACTTACTCTTTTTAAAAGTCTTAGAACGGTCACCCTCCTTAGCACCTGCGCTGAAGCTTCGGCGTAAGCGTTAATACTCCCTCGAGGGTAATTTACTATTAAAGAGCACAACCCTTTTAGAATGTGACGTACTGCATATTTTCCACCACGAATTAACGAATGACGTATTGTGTACAATTCTATACGAATAGCCGCTATCGCGGTCTACACGAATCAAAATGGAAACAAGTTTCCATTATTCGCTTTAAATTCATGTGTAATTTTCATTTCCGCCTAAGGCGGATGGGAGACTGTGATGTGCTTTTAAATAGGAAATCGCCCCCTCGAGGGAGGAAATGGATTCACAGTGTTAATTAAGCTTACTAAACTTCAAAACTCACCAACTGTCAAACTCATTAACTATCAAACTCACCAACTGTCAAACTCCCCTACTTCAACCACTTCAAATTGCGTGAATACATAAAGATAAACAGCAACGAAGTAAAGGTGAAATAACCCACCATCATGCCGGAAACTTCGGCAGCCGGAGTGTAGAAATAAAATGAACAAATGCGCAACAAACAACCGATGATGTACAAATGAAAACCGGTTTTCTGACCGCGAAACATCATGATAACTCCCGCAATAGCTAAAGCGGAAATAACCAAATTCAAGCTTGTGGAAAGAAAATGCGCATCGTTGCTATACTGAATGGAATTGATCATTTTTTGCATCGTATCGGCAAAACCGTTCATTCCCTCGCTCCGAATTTGATCAATGTTACGCATATTCATTGCCAGGTAATTTTCCATTTCATCGCTGCTTGCAGGTCCTGCAACATACGCAATCAAAGCTCCTAATAACCCGAATCCGGAATTGATAAAAGTGAGGATTCCTAAAACCGTTAAAAATACCGGTCGTTTCCGTTGAGGAGTTACTTCTTCAAATGTTTCCATAATTGATTTTTTGCAAATTGGGTGCTTGCTGTAATAAGTGGGTGAAGGTAACGATCTTCTTCTACAAATGGAACGTTCTCACGAAACGCACGAACGATATTCTCCAGTTTCTGACTCGATTTCAACGGTCGACGGAATTCTAATCCCTGACAGGCGTGCAACAATTCAATTCCCTGAATGGTAAAACAGTTGTCGATCACGCGGTACAATTTAGTAGCCGCATTGGCGCCCATTGAAACGTGATCTTCTTGTCCGTTGCTCGAATCGATGGTATCAACACTGGCGGGCGAACACAATTGTTTATTCTGACTCACAATGGAAGCGCAGGTATATTGGGTGATCATAAAACCGGAATTCAAGCCCGGATTGGCCACCAAAAAGGCCGGTAAATCGCGTGTTCCCGAAATGGATTTATACACTCTGCGTTCGCTGATACTTCCCAATTCGGCAAGTGCGATGGCTAAGAAATCCATAGCTAACGCCAATGGTTGACCGTGAAAGTTTCCGGCAGAAACCACGATATCGTCATCAGGAAACACCGTTGGATTGTCGGTAACTGCATTTACTTCGCGCTCTACAATGCCCGCGCAATGCACCAATGTGTCATGTGATGCGCCATGTACTTGCGGAATGCAACGAAACGAATACGGATCTTGTACATGTGCTTTTTCACGCACACTGATTTCACTTCCGGCTAATAATTCACGGAAAGTTGCAGCTACGGCTATTTGACCAACTTGATTGCGAATGGCATTTACCTGCACGCCAAACGGTTCAATACGACCATCATACGCTTCCAACGAAATAGCGCCAATATGATTGAATTGATTCAACAAACGATTTCCCTGCTGAATGGCATACGACGCATAAGCGCTCATGAATTGTGTTCCGTTGAGCAACGCCAAGCCTTCTTTCGAGCGTAAAGCAATCGGTTCCAAACCGAAACGTTGATTGAGTTCGGCTGAAGTAATTTCCACACCTTCAACCATTACGGTTCCTTCGTTTAATAACGGTAACACCAAGTGAGCCAGCGGAGCCAAATCGCCCGAAGCACCCAAGCTTCCTTGTTGAAACACAACTGGAAAAATGTGGTTGTTGAAAAAGAAGATCAGGCGTTCCACCGTTTCCAATTGCACACCCGAATGTCCGTGTGATAACCCAAGGACTTTGAGCAACAACATACGTCGCACGATGTGATCCGGAACGCGCTCGCCTGCCCCACACGCATGTGAAAGCACCAAGTTGCGTTGCAGTTTCTCCAAATCGTTAGTATTGATGGCGGTGTCACACAAACTTCCGAAACCGGTGTTGATGCCATAGATCAGTCGATCGCTTTTCGTTACCGCTTCATCCAGGTAAGCACGACAGCTCAAAATGGCCGTTTTTGCTTCTTCAGACAAGGCAATTTGTTGGTTATTCTCTAGAATTTCATCGATTGTATCGAGTGAAACCCAGCTATTTGTTATGGTGAACATACTCATGTTAATGCTGTTGAAAAAAGGTCATCAATTCGGCTTCGGTCAACGCTTGTTGTTCACCGGTAGTCATATTTTTAAGCTGTAATTGTCCCGAATTGCGTTCGTTTTCACCGATCAAGGCTACATATTGCGCATTTCTGTTATCAGCATACTTGAATTGTTTTTGCATTTTGGCATTGCTCGGGTAGACATCACAATCCACTCCGATAGCACGCAACTGTTTTGACAATTTCATGCAATACGTTGCGTCTTCATCGCCGAAATTGGCAAACAACAAAGTTAGATTAGCATTGGTATCTTCCGGAAAAAGATTAAAATTAGTCAGTACATCATAGATGCGATCCGCGCCGAAAGAAATTCCTACGCCGGAAACATTTTTTAGCCCAAAAACGCCGGTTAAATCATCGTAGCGACCACCACCACAAATGCTTCCTATTCCCGAATCGTGCGCTTTTACTTCGAAAATAGCACCGGTATAATAGTTGAGTCCACGAGCCAAGGTCACGTCAAATTCAACATTAGCGCGTTCAATACCCAAGATTTCGGTTTGCTCCAATACAAATTCCAGTTCTTCGATGCCTTTCAAACCGATTTCGGAAGTTGCCAAAAACGTTCGCATAATCGCTAATCGTTCTTCATTGGTTCCTTTTAATGTAAACAAGGGCGAAATGGTCGCAATTGCCGTTTCGGAAACGCCTTTTTCACGCAGTTCCTTCACAACACCTTCCTCACCTACTTTATCGAGTTTATCGATGGCAACCGTGATATCAATCAATTTATCTGCTTCACCGGAAACTTCGGCAATGCCCGACAAGATTTTGCGGTTGTTGATCAAAATGGTAAATGCCGGAATATTCAACTTGGTCAATACCTGATCGAAAATCTGTACAAAATCAACTTCATACAACAACGAATCACTTCCAACTACATCTGCATCGCATTGGTAAAACTCTTGATAACGACTCCTCTGAGGTCGGTCTGCACGCCACACCGGTTGAATTTGGTAACGTTTGAAGGGAAACGACAATTCATTTTGGTGCTGCACTACAAAGCGTGCAAAAGGCACCGTAAGGTCATAACGAAGTGCTTTTTCAGAAATTCTGTTTGTAATACTTCCCAAACGCTTTCTGTCTTCCGAAGATAATTTATCGAAATCGTTTTGGGTATGAGTAAGTGTATCGGTCACATCCGAAGTCTCTATCTTTGAAAGATAATTCCCTGAGCGTAGAATTTGAAAAATCAATTTATCGCCTTCATCACCATATTTACCAAGCAACGTAGACGACAACTCAAACGATGGCGTTTCGATGGGAACAAATCCATAGGATTTAAACACCGAACGAATCGTATCGAAAATATACGTTCTGCGCGCCACGTCTTGCGGTAAAAAATCACGTGTTCCGTTAGGAATAGACGGTTTCTGAGCCATTGTACAAAATTTGGGGGCAAAGGTAGGGATTTTGAAGGATAGACTTGCTAAGAACCACAAAGGCACACAGTTTTTTTAATGACCGTGACTTGTTAAGGACACAAAGAGATTCTACCTAAGCCCCTTTGTGTTCTCTTAACACATCAAGCTTGTCTTTTCCCTTTGTTTCTTTGTGCCTTCGCTGAAGCTTTAGCGCAAGCGTTGTGGTAAATTTTAGTTGGGAATTAACTATGTTTGAATTGATCTTATCAAAACAATAACCATGAATGAATCCTTATGGCAACGCATTCTCGATTTCAACCTCGAACATCGCGAAGATGATTACGGTTTTGCATTGCGTTTGGCAAAAGAAAATTTTTGGACGCAACACTTCACTGCCAAAGCCATTCTGGAATACCGCAAATTCATGTACATGGCTGCAACTTCCAACTTCATGGTTTCTCCATCGCCCGTTATTGATGATGTTTGGCACCAACACTTGATTCACTCACAATCGTACAATGAGTTTTGTAAGTTGCTCGGAAAACGCATCGAACACATTCCGTCTACCAGAAGTGACGTTGATCGGCATCGTTTTGAACAAGCGAAGCAAAAAACGCACGAACTGTATCAATCTACTTTCGGAGAAGCGCCATGGGATATTTGGCAACAATACGACATGTTTACCGGATTGGGGTTACAGAAAGCGCCCATCAAAATCAGAGCGTTTTTATTGTGGGGCATACTTGCCTTCGTTAGTTGTATTCCGGTGTCTTATTTCACCATTGGATATGTGTATCCGTTCATTCCCAATCCGCATTTTCTTGTGGGGTACTTGTCACTGATTGTTGCATCGTTGGTGTTTCTTTGGGTATACAACAATCGCTTAGCCAAAAAATGGATAGCTTCCCTTCCACCCGATTCGTTTATTTTTCAAATGACTCCTTCTGAAATGATTGGATTTGAAGAGGGATTCGTTGCACCGATTATTCACAACACTGTTAATGAACTGACACGTCGTGGCGCAATACGTGTGCACCAAAACCTTAAACTTGAAAAAATCACTGAAGTAAGTAAAACCAACACCGAAGATGAACTAATTGTTCTCCATGCAATGGAAACAGGATATGGGTATTTGTACCCTACACTCTACAAAAAACTCGTGGTAAATGCACTTACCACGAGTTTTTTGTAGAGT
>Ga0302293_10000064_pt1 | contig 62821 bp, 47 predicted proteins | sample III_Fen_N2_2_FD_198758 | JGI IMG/M metagenome (GOLD analysis project Ga0302293, IMG submission 198758) | Peat permafrost microbial communities from Stordalen Mire near Abisko, Sweden - III_Fen_N2_2 | ecosystem: Environmental > Terrestrial > Soil > Wetlands > Permafrost | place: Sweden: Abisko...
TGCTTTTTTCAATGTGTAAACGCTCATCTACTTCAGTGGACATTTCCAAATCGTAGTTCTTTGCTGTTCCCGGCATAAATTGCCAAAATCCCTGCGCACCGACAGGAGAAATAGCTTGCACCAACCCACTTTCGATCACCGCCAAGTATTTAAAATCTTCCGGAAGCCCTTCTTCTTTGAGAATGCGTTCAATAGTCGGAAACCAACGATGAGCGCGTTTAAAATAACCGGTAGTGGCGCTGTTGTAATAGGCGTTCATCAGCACTTCTCTGTCCAACCGTTCGATCACATCTTCGTCGGTCAACACAATTTCTTCCCCCGCAAATGTCATTTTTTCCGGCAAATGCGGGAAGACCAAAGCTGCTGGAGCCTGTGTTTTTTCAACGGTTTCTTTTTCAGTTGGTTGAGGTGAACTGCACGCCAAGAGGAACAGTGCAGGAGCGAAGACTAACAATCGATTCATGAGCTGAAAATTCGGAAAACGAAGGTACGGTTTTTTTAGAGATGCTTGATGACGATTTAGGTATAATAACAGATTCCGGTAGAAAGATGTTTGATGTTGGTTTCATAGATTTTTGATGTTGAATGCTTGATGTTTGATTGGATTCAGGTAAAGATTAGAAATCCTGTAAACACTCATAAATCTGAGTATAGAAGTATGAACTTTAAGTTAATAGGAAGAACTTAATCAAAAATCAAGCATTTAAATGATAATTTTCAGTATCTTAATAAGTATGAAAGAAAATTTAGTGATGGAAAAATCCTTTGATTTTGCATTGAAATCAATGGAACTCTATAAGATGTTATTGTCAAAAAATGAGTTTGTATTATCCAAGCAATTCTTTAGGAGCGCGACAAGCATTGGTGCTAATATTCAGGAGGCAAGTGCTGCATATAGTAAAAGGGATTTTGCAGCGAAAATGAGCATTTCTTCCAAAGAAGCAAGAGAAACACTTTATTGGATTAAACTCATAGAAGCGGGCGGTTTTGTGGAATACGATTTTCGGGAGTTAAAAACAGAATCCGAACGACTGATACGCATTTTGACTTCTATTGTGAAAACATCTCAGAGGAGTGCTTGATGTTGAATGCTAAATGTTTGATTGGATTTCAGGTAAAGAATAGAAACCCTGTAAACAGCCAAAATCTTAGTATAGAAGTATGAACTTTAAGTTAAGAGGAAGAGCCTAATTTAACATCAAGCATTCAACATCAAAAATCACAAACATTCGACATCGTAAACGCCTTTGGCGTGAGCAAGCATCATTTCTTATGCACAATCGTATTGCGATACAGCCAACCGAAAACGACTACAAAAAACAACGACAAAAACGCTCCCATCCACGGATTCCCCCATTTGGCAAAGGTGATCGCTAAGACAGAAATCAGCGCAGCAAGTGAAGCAATAGTCAAAAACACGTACCAAACTTGTTTGTCATTTAATCCGGAATAAACCAAGTGATGTGTGGTGTGATCTTTACCTCCTACCATAGGTGAAACTCCTTTTTTCAAGCGATTGATCACAACCGTAAGTGTGTCTGCGGCAGCCGGTGTAAATGCAATAAGCGTCACAAACATTCCTGTCCAAGGAGTAAGATTCGTTGATTCGCCCACACTCCATAAATGGTGAATAGCAAAAAAGGCAGTAAACAATCCGATGAACTGACTGCCGGCATCACCCATAAACAATTGCGATGGATTGATATTAAAACGTAAAAAACCGAGTAAGGCACCAATTTGAACCAACAATGTGAGCGACCAGATATTCATGTTCCAATCAAACAAAATCACTTCACTCGCCAGGCAGGAAATCAAAATAAACAGTACAGTGGTACCTGTGATGCCGTCCATATTGTCAAGCATATTCAAGGAATTCATCACTCCGACAACCCAAATAATGGTAAGTGTAGCGTTGATCAAGTGTGGTAAATTCCACCAATCGACTGTTGCTGCCTCGTAATCAACTCCCATAACGTTAATAGTAGTTTGAGTCAACACCAAAATTACACCGCACGAAATCTGAACGGCTAGTTTGATCCAAGGTCGGGTGTTGTACGCATCATCCGATAATCCCATCACAAACGCCATAATTCCCGCAGCCATCAATCCAACGAATTGTCTGTTGTGGAATACATTTTCATCCATGAAAACAACGGCATACGCCATCGTCCCGAACACAAAAGCCACGAAGAAACTAACACCGCCAAGCGACGGCTTTGATTCGTTACTCCAACGGATGGTTACGTCATTTTTATTACGAATTCCGAGCGATTGCGAAAAGCGAAGTAAGAGTGTATTACAAATGTAGCTGGCAATAAAGCCACTGATCAAAAATGCTATCAATGTAATGATGAGTGCGCTCACTAAAATTGTTTAAAAAGGTGAATCAAAGGTATGGAAAAGAAGCGAGTCTTGATCTTTAGCAGATATAATTGGACTCTTAATCCCCCAATTTATTTCTAAATCAGGATCGTTCCACTGAATGGTGCATTCTGTTTCGGGAGCGTAATAATCGGTGCATTTGTAGTTGAAAATTGTTCCTTCTTCCAAGCTTAAAAAGCCATGTGCAAAACCAGGGGGAATCCACAATTGTTTTTTGTTTTCGGCTGATAAATTTACTGCGACATGTTTACCGAATGTTGAACTGTTTTTACGCAAATCAACCGCTACATCCAACACGGAGCCTTTTACTACGCGCACCAATTTACCTTGCGTCTTTGGTGGTAATTGGAAATGCAACCCGCGCAGTACGTTTAGATGAGAAACCGATTCATTGTCTTGAACAAACTCAACAGCATGACCAATAGCTTCCTCAAAAGCGCGATGATTGAAACTTTCGAAAAAACTACCACGATCATCTGAAAAGACGCGCGGAACAAACAGTAAAACACCTTCCAAAAGGGTTTGCTCAATCACCATTCGTTATTTTTTTTTGTTGGATTTTTTCTTCGTTTCCTCTTCGTAATAACCATAGCCGTAACCATAGCCGTAACCGTAACCATAGCCACGACCGGAAGTTTTGGTTCCGTTTAGGATAATATTGAGGTGTTCGATTTGCTTCATTTCAAACAACTCTTTTACGCGGTTGGCAAATATACGTTTCGAATAATGCGATTTAAAAATATAGATCGGAACATCTGCGTTGGCAAGGATTTTCACTCCATCAGTTACTAAACCAACCGGCGGATTGTCAATCACCACCACATCATACATCGATTTTAATTGCTCCAAAATCTCCAGAAAACCGTCACTGAGGATCAACTCGGAAGGATTCGGAGGAATGGGACCGGCGGTAATAAAATCCAGTTTCTCGATGGCCGAATGTTGGATACACTCTTCCAATGTCACTTTTTTAATGATCAGATTACTGATTCCTTTGGTATTGGAAACATTCAACCCTAAGTGAACCTTTGGTTTACGTAAATCGAGATCAATAACCACGGTGCGTTTACCCGACAAAGCAATAATTCCGGCCAAGTTGAGTGCAACAAAGGTTTTTCCTTCACCCGAAACAGAGGACGAAATGGCAATTACGCGTGCATCTGCCTTCACAAAACTCAGGTTGGTACGGATATTCCGCATCGATTCTGCAAGCATCGATTTTGGCGCGTCGTGCACCATCAACTGCGAGTATTCGTTGGCGTCTTTAAGCAATGGAATACTGCCCAGCATGGTTGCTTTTTCAGGCAATAACTGCTTGAGGTCTTCCATCGAATTGATTTCGTTGTAAGTAACGTATCGGAACACCAATACACCAAATCCTAGAATAACGCCAATGAAAATAAAACCGGCATACACCATCTTTCTATTCGGACTCACCGGCGCAGATGCAATTGTGGCTTCATTCAAAACACGGTTATTGGATGAATATCCGGCATTGGAAATGGAATAAAGCGCTAATTTATCGGTAAGAATCGCGAAGTACTTTTCGTTGAGTTCTTGTAATGATTTCAAGCGGCTGTACTCCATTTTTTTGCCCGGAAGCTGGCTGTATTCTCCTTGAAACTGATTGACCTTTCCTTGAATGATTTTAATGTTGTTGGAGATTCGCTCTTCAATGGCCTCCACGCTGCGTCTGATGGATTGAATTTTACTTTGGATGCGAATATTGATACTTTTTATTTCGGCATTATCTTCCGTAACATCGAACAACAAATCTTCCTTTCGTTCCAACATGGAATGGAGGTCGCCTATTTGTTTTGTGAGCGAAGTTTCAAAGCTTTTACCCATCATTTCAGGGATCAAGCGGTAGATTTCAAGTCGATTGGGATCGTTGCGCAATTTGGAGGAAACCAACTTCAATGTCGACATTTCTTCCTGCATCATAAACAATTGATCCTGGAATTGGTCCATGTTCTGAGTCAACGACATTCCGTCTGTTTCCGGATCGTTGAGCTGAGCGCTACGCTGAAAAAGGGTCAAACTGTCTTTCGAAATTTGCAATTCACCCGAAATCGAATCCAACTGTTTGTTAATGAACACCAGAATGTTCTCGGCACTTTTTCGTTTTACCTCTTCATCGTAGGTAAAAAAAGCTTCGGCAACTGCGTTGGTAATATCGTGACACAATTCGGCATTGTAACCCTGATAACGGATCAAAATGGTTTTGGCCTCGATATCAGCAGGTGTAATTTCCAAATTCGGCAATAAACGCGCGATCAGTGTTTTTTTATTGTTGAATGTGAAATACAGATCGTTTTGTTCATCATCCGAACGCAATTCCTGCAGGTTATCCACTTTGAATGCGATGTCGAAATGCTGATTGCTAAACCGCGAATTGATCGGTTGAACCATCGAATAACTTTTCCCATTAAGTTGGTAGGAAAGCTTTACTTTATTTCCATTGAGTTCTATCCAAATTGGAATATCACACAAACTGCTGTCTTTTAATTGAAAAGGCTGTACGTTGAACGAACTTTGCAAGTATTTTTCTTCGGTGAGGATCTGTCCTTTCGAAAAAAGGCTCACATTCATGTGCAAGCGCTCAATGGCCATTCCAAACAATAATTCGGAACGCAACAATTCGATTTCGGAAGCAATATTGTCTTTGGTATTGATGTTTTCGATGTCTACAATTTCTTTCCCTTGGTCTTTTTCACCCAATTGAATAACCATCGAAGAATCGTAAATAGGCTTTGTATAACGCAGATAAACGAAAGCAATTGCGGTAAAACACGTTACGAATAACAAAGTCCACCACCAATATCGCTTCAAAATAGTTGAAGCAACAAGCGGATTGTATTCCCGATTGATGAGTAAAGACGATTGTTGAGCTCCGTTCACGTAACTATTTTAGATTTGAAATCACGGTAAATATAATCAACGCACTTGAAAGTAGCGAAACCACCGGTGCGGCGCTTTGTACCACTTCTCTGCCGACTTGTTCGTTTGGTTCAACGTAAATGTAGTCATTGGCTTGCACGATCATATCGGCGTACTTCAATCCGTCGATGGTAGAAAGATCAAGTACATACACCACACGCGAAGTGCCAAGGTTGCGCATCAGTTTGATTTTATCGGCGCGACCTCTGTCGGCGATACCACCCGCCAACGCAATGGCTTCCATTAAAGTAGTATTATTGTTTTGCAACGGAATGACCTTGGCATCACTTCCGTTTCCGGGAAATACGATCACTCGCTGATTGGTCAATTTGACCTGCACATACGGTTCCTGGTATTCCACCGCAAACGCTTTCGCTAATGTATCTTCGCATTGTTGAACCGTAAGACCGGCTACCATTATTTCACCAACGATCGGAAGTTCTGCAGTTCCGTTTGAACGCACAATGTATTCCGGAATTTCAGGGTTCACTTGCGCATCATTCATTCCGGCCATATTTTCCACAATGCGTTTACCGCCGTTGGTATAAAGCGTGAACGAAAATTTATCATCGCGTGAAATTGTGTATTCTGTAGTGGGCCGCAACGGAATACTATCGCTTCTTTCCTGAACTCCTTTCGGTGTTTTGAACATCAGGTTACTATTGATGCCACATGACGATCCTACTCCCAGTAATAGAAGTACTAAACTGCCAAACAAACCTAATCTCATCATTGTATTCCTTTTTTTGCCAGCAATGTACGGTAGTAATTTTCCATATTGCCAACCAATGTAGTATAGTGAAATTGTTCTTCTACGAACTTCCATCCGTTTTGTGACATTTTTTCACGAATTTCTTTCGAATTAATTAAAAGTGTCAATTTTTCGGCCAATGCATCCACATTTTTCTTAGGTACGATAAAACCTGTTTCACCGTCTTTTACAATGTCGCGAACTCCGCCAACATCGGTAGAAATAACAGGAAGATTACACGCTTGTGCTTCAATCAAACTCACCGGTGTTCCTTCATTATCAGAAGTAAGACAAATCAGGTCCATTCCTGCATTGAAAGTAGCGATATCGGTAATCCAAGAGGTACAGTGAATACATTCACCATAAAGCGCATTCAATTGATTGACCCGTTCGGTGATCATCGCCTTTTCACTTCCGTCGCCCACAATAAAAAACCGTGCTTTCACACCTTGTTTTAAGACCTGTTCAACTGCATCTAGGAACAATGTGTGATTTTTGATCGGAGCCAATCTACCTACAATTGCAACGGCTACTTCATCTTCACTAAGTTGGTACTTTGTGCGTGTTTGCAAGCGTTTTTCGGGAAGGTTTTCCTGAAACTTATGCAAATCGAAACCCAACGGAATCACGGTGATTTTTTCGGGCGGACAAATCTTATGTTGCAACGATAATTCGTCTTTTTGCAAAGGACTAATGGCGATAATTCCATCGGATTGTTTGGCTAAGCGCCGTTCAATGAATTTATACAAAGCCGTTTTTGCTTTCCCGAAATAGGAGTGAAATACATGACCATGATACGTGTGAACAATCACCGGAACTTTACACGCTTTTGCCGCTTTTCTACCCAATGCACCTGCTTTTGCCGCATGTGTATGTACAATATCGGGCTTGAATTCTTCGATGATTTGCTTCAATTTCTTATACGCTGCCCGGTCAGAAGCCAAATTCGGCAGACGCTTCATTTCTTCGATCAGCGCGGGTTCTACGCCGTAACTTCTCGGTATGTGCAAAGAATCACTCTCATCGGCTTCCGGCAAACCACCCACCAAGAGGGTTTCGAAATCGTCGGATAAATAACGAGTGAGGAAAGTAGCGTTGTAAGTCGGTCCGCCTATGTTGAACCGATTGATGATTCTTAAGACTTTTGGCATAGTGTTGTCATTCGATCATACCAATGCTGAAAGACGATGTACGCCCAAGCGGTGGCTGCCGTTGTTGATGATTTACTGTTTGTTAACTGACGGAATAGTTGTTGGATGGTCGCGGGATGAAACAGGTTTTGTGCCTCGAGGTAATCTTCATCGAGCCAAAGAGGATGCTTAGAAACCAAATCGGCCGTCACCAACCATTGATGGAGCGGAACTTCAAAACCGTGTTTCGGGCGTTTGAACACCTCATCGGGCAACAAATCGGCAAATGCTTCTTTCAAAATCAATTTACTTGTTTTGCGATCGTTTTTCCAGTTTGCGGGTAAGCGATTGGCTAGTTTTACCACATCTTTATCCATAAACGGTGTGCGTACTTCCAACGAATGACGCATACTCATTACATCTACTTTTTTCAGCATATCGCCCGGAAGCACCATGAGCTGATCGAGTAACAGAAAATCGTTTAAAGAAGCCGTGGTAGCAGGCAATTCCAGCTTGTAAGGTTGGGGATGTTTCAGGAGTTTATCAGGAACATCCAACCCAATCATCGCTGCCAAATATTGGTATTGATCGGGCCAATCGTAACGCAACAACTCCCCCATTTTACCGATTTTCCGCAATTGATTCGAGAATTTTCCTTCGCGGTGACCACTCGAAAAACGCATTACCGGACTCAAGGCTTTTCGTTGCCAGGAAGGAATGCGTTGGGCTTTCAAAAAGGCTGTATGTTTATTGTAACCGCCGAAAAGTTCATCGGCACCGTCGCCGGATAAACTGACCTTGAGATGTTGTGCCGTTTCTTGCGCCAGAAAATAAACCGCGATGGCCGATGCATCAGCAAAGGGTTCATCAAAGGAAGCAAGCACCTCTTCCAATTCGGCAATTACTTTTGATTCATTGAGACGTATTTCGTGGTGTCTGGTTCCTAAAGCAGCTGCAACGCGTTGTGCATACGGACCTTCATCCAACAATTGATTGCCTTCAAAAGCAATCGAGAATGTTTGTAATTCGTCAAACTCTCTGCGGGAAATGGCCGTTACGATTGAACTATCAACACCACCACTCAAGAATGTTCCCAATGGAACATCTGCATCTAGTTGCGACAAAACTGCTCTGGTAACCGTTTCGTTGACTGCTTTTACCGCATCCGAATAAGTTGACGGAGCAGGTAACTCATCTTTCGGAAACCAATACGCTTTCAAGTCGATCTGTTGACCAGTCACTTCCACATAATGTCCGGGAAGTAACCGCTGTACATCTTCGATCATGGTCATGCGACTCGGCACGTACGAATACGTGAAATACGCCGACAATGCCGCTTGACTGACTTGAAACGGAACCCCGACCTTCAACAATAAAGGCAATTCGCTGGCAAAATAAACGCCATCTTTCTGCACCGAAAAAAGCAAGGGATTGATCCCCATTCGATCGCGGGCAAGCAACATATAATCCGTTTCAGAATCATAAAAAGCGAACGCGAAACAACCACGCAATTCTTCTAAAGCAGCTTTTCCTTTTTCAATCAGTAAATACAACAACACTTCCGTATCGGAATGGGTTGTAAATTGGTAACCGATTGCTGAAAGATCGTTCTTTAAGGCATGAAAGTTGTAAATTTCGCCATTGAACACCAACATGTAACGACCTGTTGGGTCACAAAAAGGTTGGTGAGAACGTTGTTCGAGATCAATGATCGACAATCGGTTGTGCCCGAACACTGCATTGGCTTTTTGGCAGATTTCTTGGTGATCCGGACCGCGGTGTTGTTGCAGATACAAAGCCTTCTCAAAGCGTTCCACAAGAGATATTGTAGGCGCTGTGTTAAAAAGTTTTATCCCTGCTATTCCACACACGAAGCGAATTTACCCAATTTTAATCACAAATAATTTAGTTTATGTTTTTCCCACTTCTTCGGCACCTCATTTTAACAGGAATTTTACTGGTAGTTGGCAGTGGCTGGTCACAAAATTCGGTTCAAACGGCAGTAGATGTTTTTGCCAATGATCCGGTATTTGCCAACGCCAGCGTGGGATTCTTAGCAATCGATGTAGCTACCGGAGATGTCATTGCATCAAAAAATCCGGCAACGTGTTTGTCACCTGCATCTACTGTAAAATTGTTCTCAACCGCCACGGCATTTCAGGTACTCGGAAGTGATTATGCTCCAAAAACGCGCATCTATATAGATGGAACGATCGATGCCAACGGAACGGTGAATGGAAATTTATGGATTCGCGGTGGTGGCGATGTTACTATTGGAAGTCGTTATTACAACGCCGAGGGAATTGAAGATACTTTGTTGCGTGTTTGGGCAGATACCTTGATGAAAATGGGCATCAAACACATCAACGGAGCCATCATTGCTGACGCATCCGAATTCGGTTATCAAGGAGTTCCGGACGGTTGGAGCTGGAGTGATATGGGGAATTATTACGGTGCAGGTCCATCGGGTTTACCGATCTACGACAACATGTTGCGTTACGTCTTTCAAACGGGCGCTTCGGGCGGAAAAACAACCCTAAAAGAAACCATTCCGGCCATTCCCGGATTTAGTTTTCACAACTACATTAGTTCGGGCGGAAGCGGCGATAATTCTTACATCTACGGCGCACCTTATTCGTTGGATCGATTTGGAACGGGAACCTTGGAAGCAAAAGCCAATCGCATAGTGGTGAAAGGAAGTTTACCCGATCCTGAATGGCAATTTGCCCAAGAGTTTTTACGCATTCTGAATGGTCGCGGAGTAACTGTGCGCGACAGCGTCAACACCGCTCGACAATTAACTTGGGTTTCTCCTTCTGTACGCTACGGGTCTATGAAAATGCTCCTCGAACACAAAGGCAAAACCGTTGGTTCCGTTGCGTGGTGGACCAATATGAAATCGGTGAATTTGTTTGCCGAAGAATTGTTGTGCTGGGTTGGATATTCAGCCTACGGAACCGGTTCTACCGACAATGGCGTCACCAAATTAGAGAATTACTGGACAGGGAAAATTCCGGTTTCAGGAATGTTTATCAAAGACGGAAGCGGACTTTCGCGCGGTAATGCTATTTCTCCCCGACATTTTTGCGATTTATTGAAGTTTATGACCACCAGTAAAAACTTTGATGTGTTTTACGGAACGTTGCCGGTAGCAGGAATCTCCGGAACACTTTCATCGGTTTGTAAAAATCAAGCGGGTGAGGGTAAAATTCACGCGAAAAGCGGTACGATGAACAGAATCAAATCGTATTGCGGATATGCTGAAACAAAAAGTGGAAAACGCATTGCTTTTGCGTTCATTGCGAACAATTACAATTGCACGGCGAATGCGGTTGTGGATCGTATGGAAAAAGTGTTTAATGCGATGGCGCTTTATTGATTCAAATATAATTACTTGATTTTCAAAAATATAGTAATATTGCAATATTGATTTTTTTATAAAAAGTGTTGATTCTCAATTGGTTGTAAATAATCTAGTATCGTAAGACTTAAGATCGTCTCAACAATCATCCCTCCGATTAATTGGTAATCACCTGAAAAACAAACAGATAGTAATATTGCAATATTACTCAATTTTTGGCTAGTTCTAAAGCGACTCCAAAAATCGCAACACTTGTTCCCGTTCTTTTTTTGAAAGCTCCTTAAACTTGTTTTTACTTCTTTCCGCTTCACCGCCATGCCACAAAATAGCTTCTTCGATGTTGCGTGCTCTTCCGTCGTGCAACAAAAAGGTATGTCCGTTTACCGTTTGAATCAAACCAATTCCCCAAAGTGGTGGCGTTCGCCATTCATTTCCAGTTGCTTTGTAATTTGGCAATCCATCTGCCAGTTCATCGCCCATATCATGCAACAACAAATCGGTATAGGCGCGAATACGGACATTTTTCAACGCTTGAATGCTTCCACCTGAACCGGTAACATGCAATGGTGTGTGACATCCTGTGCAATTGAGTTGCTTGAACAATTCTCTACCTTTTTTGACATCCGGATGAGTGACATTGCGCTGCGCCGGAACAGCCAAAACACGACTGTAAAGTACTACCGAAGCCAAATCGTCATCCGAAATTTCAGGAGTTCCGCCATTTGGAAGTCCGTTGCAAGCAGCCTGACCCACAGTATGATTTTCAAAAGGGAACATGTTTGAGGTAATGCCGATATCTCCATTGAACGCTCCGGCCACCTGCTGATAAATAGTAGGAACATTCGCCTTCCAACCAAATCGACCGATACCGATACCTTGGCTCAATAAATCGGATACATAATTCACGCGCCCGGAAATTCCGTCTTGATTTCCGTCAAACGGATCGGCAAGGGCTACTAAGCGCGCATCCGGAATTTGTTCCAACAAACCAAGTCCAATCATCTGTTGCGCAATACGTGGCGAAATGTGGGTAGTTGAGTTAAGCGCTCCAAATTGTTGATTACCGATACTATAGGTTGGAACACGCAATGAATAACTGCTTCCATCCGGATAATAGCCTGTTATTTCAGTGTATTGAATGGTCATTTCACCTTCTTGCGGAACACCGGAAATCGATTGATCCTGCAATTGTCCACCGAAAATGACATCCAAAATACTTCCTGAAAAATTACTGTTTGGAGTTCCTAAACGAAACAACAATCCTTCATTCATAACTGGCAATCCTCTTCCGTCGCGGAAATGACAGCCTGCGCAAGATTTGGCATTAAACAACGGACCTAAACCGTCGCGAGCTTCTGTAGAAGACGGCGCTTCCACCCAATTTTGATTAAAAAACGAATTCCCCACATAAAACTGAAGGGATTCGCTGGAGGATAAACCGTTTACTTGGTAGGAAAAAGCATAGGAAGTCTGATCATAAACCGTACAACTTCCCGCCGAAGCTGCCAGATTGGTGCTTTCAAAATCCTCAATGAGCGGTTCTTTTTTACAAGAGCTTACCAGAAAAGCTGCACAAGTTAGACCTATGAATAATCGCATTTTATCGGAGGTTAAAACGTAATACCGAATTCAACGGCAATGGACAGAATCACGGTTTGTTCCGTTTGCAATGAAGTCACCACATCTAACACTTTCGGTCTTTCAGCAGGTAGAACAATTGCTTGGTCAAATGGGGTGTACATCAAACCGATTAAGGTTTCAGTCGTTTGAAATCGCGTAAGAAGTTCAGTATTTTTCGTCGCATTCACTTCAGCTACCAAATCTTCCAAAGCATAACCACTTACCAATGTTCCTCCAACACGGGTGTAATTCCCTTTGTAAAGATTTGAAATGGCAAGTGCATTCAGGTAAATATCACGGTGAGTATTATCAGAGAAACACGAGTGCTCATCTTCCTGATTTGAATTTTCATAAGCCACATAAATACGCTCTCCGGCCAACTCAATTCCGCTCAAAACGCGCAATGAATTAAACATTTTACGCAGTGCAGTATTGCTGTCCATTGCCAAAAATGTTTGACGGTAATTTCCAACACCACCCGGATTCCAGGCATCGCTTACTTGTTGAAGAGCAGCAACCAAAATATCGCCCAACACTTTCAGGTATTCCCCTCTTCGTTGCTGATTACTATTGGTTCCACCAACCGTGAGGTAATCTGTATACGATCTGGCTCCAGCGCCATTCGCATCAAGGTCTTGCCCCCAAAGCAAAAACTCAATTGCGTGATAACCTGCCGAAATATTTTCTTCGCTTCCAAATTCATTGGTGGAAATAATCGTAGTGGCGTTAATGGTTGGATACGTTGCTACATTGTTGATGATTCCTGCATTCGGTGAACCGACTACATAATCGACATACGCTTCGTCCATCGGCCAGGCATTGATCAAGCCTTCAGGTCCGTCTGAGGCATTGTCTATCGGTCCGTCTACGAATCGGAAAATCTCCGTTTGTCCATAGACTTCGCGCGCATCTAACCAAGCTTGTTTCGCCGCATTGTGCGTTGTTAAACTCGGATTATCAACAAACGCATAGAGTGCATTTCTAAGATCTTGGGAAGTCAATAAAGCGTCATTGTAAACCGCAAATGCCATATCAGCATACGTTGTTTTTAACTGTGTCTTTTGTGTAGCGTAAGGATCTGGTGTTGATGTATTGTCGTCCTCCTTTTTCTTTTTACAAGAAACTAACACAAGTGTTACTAGCGCGATGTAAGTTATAACGTTCTTCATAGACCAATTTTGGGGCAAAGCTACCTTGACTTTACAGGTGTTACAATACCCTAAACAGGGTATTTATAATCATTCTAAATAACTTCGCTTTCGGCAATACAATAAGCCATCAAACATTCCGTTCATTTCTTGGCAAAACACTCTTATTTGCTATCTTTACGCGCTCGAAAGGCACGAAATCTTTCTGTATATAGCTAATGGAAACACAGTTAAAAAAAATAGAGATGGTTGATTTGCGTTCGCAATATCAGCAGATCAAACCTGAAATTGATCAGGCGATTCAAGGCGTGCTTGATGCGGCTCATTTCATTGGCGGGCCGGCTGTAAGCAAATTTCAACAGGAATTTGAAGCCTATTTGAATGTCAAACACGTGATTCCATGTGCCAACGGAACAGATGCCCTTCAAATAGCAATGATGGCTTTGGGTTTAAAACCGGGCGATGAAGTGATCACTCCTTCTTTTACTTACATCGCTACTACAGAGGTAATTGCTTTGTTAGGATTAACGCCTGTTTTTGTGGATGTTGATCCACGCACGTTCTGCATTGATTCTTCCAAAATAGAAGCCGCAATCACTGCTAAAACTAAAGCAATTGTGCCGGTACATTTGTACGGTCAAGCTGCCGATATGGATGCCATTATGGAAATTGCCAATCGTCGCGGACTGTTTGTTGTTGAAGACAACGCTCAGGCAATCGGTTCGGATTATTTCGCTGCATCGGGTAAAACTTCCAAAGTAGGAAGTGTCGGTCATATCGGTTGCACATCGTTTTTCCCCTCTAAAAACCTCGGTTGTTACGGTGATGGCGGAGCGATGTATACCAACGACGATGCTTTGGCAAAACAATTGCGCATGGTGGCCAATCACGGTCAGGAAAAAAAATACCAACACGATGTTGTCGGTTGTAATTCACGATTGGATGCAATTCAAGCTGCCATCTTGAGCGTGAAATTAAAACGCTTGGACCAGTACATCGATGCCCGTATTGCAGTGGCCGATTACTACGATTGTGTGTTGGGAGCTTCTGAAAAAATTGCCGTTCCTTTCCGCGATCAAAAATCGAAACACGTATTTCACCAATATACCGTTCAACTCAAGGGTGTTGATCGCGACGGATTACAGGCATATTTGGCCGAAAAAGGGATTCCTTCAATGATTTATTACCCGAAACCGGCACACAAACAAGGCATGTTTGCTTCGTTTCAATTGGGCGATTTGGATTTACCGGTGACCGAAGAGCTGACCAAAAAAGTAATCTCATTCCCCATTCATACCGAAATGGATGAAGCGCAACTGGCCTTTATCTGTGAGCACATCCTGAACTACGTTAACCAGAACTAAATGAAAAAAATTGCAGTTGTAGGAACCGGTTATGTCGGTTTGGTAACAGGTACTTGTTTTGCCGAAACCGGTAATCAGGTGATTTGTGTAGACATCGACGCCAACAAGGTTGCCCGCATGAAAAATGGCGAAATGCCCATTTACGAACCGCATTTGGATGTGTTGTTCGAGCGAAATATCAAGGCAAATCGCTTGTCGTTCACCACCAATTTAGCCGAAGGAATCAAAGACGCTGAAATAATTTTCCTTGCCCTTCCTACTCCTCCGGGAGAAGACGGAGCAGCTGATTTACGCTACATTCTTGGCGTTGCCGATGAATTGGGACACTTGATTCAGGATTATAAAGTGATCGTTGACAAAAGTACCGTTCCTGTTGGGACAGCTGAAAAAGTTCGCGAACGCATTGCCAAAAACGCCCAGGTAGATTTCGATGTGGTTTCCAATCCGGAGTTCCTGCGTGAAGGTTTTGCGGTAGACGATTTCATGAAACCGGATCGCGTGGTGATCGGAACATCTTCCGAACGTGCCGAGAAGATCATGGAGCAATTGTATAAACCGTTTGTTCGTCAGGGAAACCCGATCTTGTTTATGGATGAGAAATCGGCGGAATTGACGAAATATGCGGCGAATTCCTTCTTAGCGACCAAAATTACCTTCATGAATGAAATTGCCAATTTCTGTGAGTTGGTTGGCGCTGATGTGGATAAAGTTCGCATCGGAATTGGGTCTGACGAGCGCATCGGAAAACGATTCTTGTTTCCGGGAATCGGTTACGGCGGATCGTGCTTTCCGAAAGACGTGCAAGCTTTGGTGAATTCAGGCAACGAAAACAATTTCTCGTTTGAGATCCTGAAAGCGGTCATGACCGTAAACGAAGATCAAAAAACGGTGCTTTTCCCGAAAATGAAGAATTTCTTCAGAGGCGATTTGAAAGGCAAAAAAATTGCCATTTGGGGCTTGGCTTTCAAACCAGATACCGATGACATTCGCGAAGCTCCGGCATTGTACATGATAGACGCATTGACAAACGAAGGTGCAACTGTGACGGCTTACGATCCGGAAGCAATGACCAATGTAAAAACATTATTGGGCGACAAAATCGCTTTCGCAGATAACGAATACGATGCATTGACCGGCGCTGATGCCTTGTTGATTTGCACCGAATGGGGCGTTTTCAGAAACCCCGATTTCGATAAAATGGCTACCTTACTCAACGATAAAGTGATCTTCGACGGACGTAACCTTTTTGAGGTTGCAGAAATGAACGATCGCGGATTTTACTATAGTTCTATTGGTCGCATGACACTGGAAAAATAAACATGGAAGAACGCAAACGCATTTTAATCACCGGAGCTGCCGGTTTCCTCGGTTCACACCTCTGTGATCGGTTCGTAAAAGACGGTTACAAGGTCATCGGAATGGACAACCTCATCACGGGGCGATTAAAAAACATCGAACACCTTTTCGGAAACGAACAATTTGAATTTTACCACCACGATGTGAGCAAATTCATTCATGTTCCCGGAAAATTGGATTACATCCTGCACTTCGCCTCGCCGGCAAGTCCGATCGATTACCTGAAAATCCCGATTCAAACCCTTAAAGTAGGTTCGTTGGGTATTCACAATTGTTTGGGATTAGCGCGTGTGAAAAAAGCACGTGTGCTCATTGCGAGTACATCTGAAGTGTATGGTGACCCTACAGTGCATCCGCAAACGGAAGATTATTGGGGAAATGTAAATCCTGTTGGTCCGCGTGGTGTTTATGATGAAGCCAAGCGTTTTCAAGAAGCGATGACCATGGCCTATCATACTTTCCATGGAGTTGAAACGCGCATCGTTCGTATTTTCAACACCTACGGTCCGCGCATGCGTTTGAACGACGGTCGCGTATTGCCTGCTTTTATCGGGCAAGCCTTGCGTGGTGAAGATTTGACCATTTTCGGCGACGGTTCGCAAACGCGTTCATTCTGCTATGTAGATGATTTGGTTGAAGGAATCGTTCGTTTATTGCACAGCGATTACGCTTATCCGGTAAACGTTGGAAATCCGGATGAAATAACCATTAGTGAGTTTGCCGAAGAGATTATCAAACTCACAGGAACCGATCAGAAAGTGGTTTACAAAGACCTACCGGTCGATGATCCGAAACAACGTCGTCCGGATATTACCAAAGCTCAAGAATTACTTGGCTGGAATCCGAAGGTTGGCAGAGCTGAAGGTCTCAAATTGACCTACGCTTATTTTAAAAGTCTTACCAACGAAGAGCTAAACGAGAAAGAACACATTGATTTTGAACATTATATTCATTAAACCATGGGCTATTTTGCACACGAAACAGCTGTAGTTGACAACGGTTGTACAATCGGGGAAGGCACCAAAATCTGGCACTTTTCGCACATTATGCCCAATTGTACCATTGGCGAACGCTGTAACATCGGTCAAAACGTTGTTGTATCACCCGAAGTGATTTTGGGTAACAATGTTAAGGTTCAAAACAACGTTTCCATCTACACAGGTGTTGTTTGCGAAGACGATGTATTCCTTGGTCCTTCGATGGTCTTTACCAACGTTATGAATCCGAGAAGCGCGGTCAATCGTCGTGATCAATATTCTAAAACGGTGGTAAAAAAAGGCGCTTCTATCGGTGCAAATGCTACCATAGTTTGTGGAAACGACATCGGTGAATTTGCCTTTATCGGTGCGGGATCGGTGTTAACGAAAGAAGTTCCGGCTTATGCCTTGGTAGTGGGAAATCCTGCACGCCAAATCGGTTGGATGAGTGCTTACGGACATCGATTGACCTTCAATGAACAAGGTTATGCCGTATGCCCTGAAAGCAATGAAAATTATCATTTATCGGACGGAAAAGTCCAAAAAATTGACGCATGATTCCTGAAAATCAGAAAGTAAAATTTGCCATTGTCGGCTGTGGACATATCGGAAAACGCCATGCTGAAATGGTGACCCGCGATCCAGAATCCGAATTGGTAGCATTGGTGGATGTTCGCACGCGTGAAGCTTGTGGTGCAGACGCTTATGATGTGCCGTTTTTTAATACAATGGAAGAATTGCTCGCTTCAGGGCTTGAATTCGACATTGTAAATGTGTGTACCCCTAACGGACTGCATGCCGAACAAGCACTGATTGCTTTGGAAAACAAAAAGCATGTAGTGGTTGAAAAACCGATGGGCTTGTCGAAAGAACAATGCGAGAAAGTGATTTTTAAATCCTTACAGCAATCCAAACAAGTATTTTGTGTGATGCAAAACCGTTATTCACCGCCAAGTGAGTGGATCAAATCGGTGGTTGAAAGCGGTATCTTGGGCGAAACATTCATGGTGCAACTCAATTGTTACTGGAACCGCGATGATCGTTATTATAAAGCTGGCGGCTGGAAAGGAACTCAAGATTTGGATGGCGGAACGTTGTTTACCCAGTTCTCGCATTTCATCGATATCATGTACTGGTTATTCGGCGATATTGACAATATTCAGGGAAAATTTGCCGACTTCACCCACAAAGATTCAACCGACTTTGAAGACTCTGGTTTTGTGAGCTTCGATTTTATCAACGGTGGTATGGGAAGTTTGAATTATTCCACAGCTGTTGCCAATCAAAACCTGGAAAGCTCCATGACCATCATTGGGAGCAAAGGAAGTGTGAAAATCGGTGGGCAATACATGAATGAAGTGGAAGTCTGTAACATTACCGATTACGAAATGCCGGAATTGGCACCAACCAATCCGGGGAATGATTACGGCGCTTACAAAGGTTCAGCAGCGAATCACCACTATGTGATCACCAACGTGATCGACACCTTAAAAGGTCGCACCTCTGCTACTACAAACGCATTGGAAGGACTCAAAGTAGTAGAAATTATAGAACGCATTTATAAAGTACGCAATGAGCAACTCAATTTACAATAAACTGATTCGCAAAGAAGCCAAACTGGCGGTAATCGGTTTGGGATATGTCGGATTACCGATTGCCTTGGAATTTGCCCGAAAAATCAAAGTGGTTGGGTTTGATATCAACCAAGCACGCGTTGATTTGATGAAACAACACATTGATCCGAGCAACGAGTTGGAAGCAACAGATTTTGATGGTTGTGACATCTTATTTACTGCACAATTGGAGGATTTGAAAGACGTTGAGTTTTTCATCGTTGCGGTTCCTACACCTATTGACGACGCCAATCTTCCGGACTTAAAACCGTTGTTGGGTGCTTCGCGCACGGTAGCGCAAGTCTTGAAAAAAGGCGATTACGTGGTGTACGAATCAACTGTTTATCCGGGCTGTACCGAAGAAGATTGTATTCCGGTATTGGAAGAATTGTCAGGATTGAAATTCCACCAAGATTTTATGGTTGGTTATTCACCTGAGCGCATCAATCCGGGAGATAAGGAACATACCCTGCAAAATGTGGTGAAAGTTGTTTCAGGTTGCGATGCCGAATCACTCGAAGAAATTGCAAAAACCTATGAATTGGTGGTTCATGCAGGTGTTCATCGCGCCGCATCTATCAAAGTAGCCGAAGCAGCAAAAATTATTGAAAACACGCAGCGCGATGTGAATATTGCGTTGATCAATGAATTATCCATCATCTTCAACCGATTGGGAATCAATACCTATGATGTATTAGAGGCTGCCGGAACAAAATGGAATTTCTTGAAATTTTCTCCGGGATTGGTTGGCGGACATTGCATTGGTGTAGATCCTTACTACCTGACGCACAAAGCACAACAAGCAGGATATCACGCCAAGATCATCAATAGCGGTCGTTATGTGAATGATTCTATGGGCTTCTACATCGGGAAACAAACCGTGAAGAAAATCATTGCTCAAGGAAAACACATCCAGGATGCAAAAGTATTGGTGATGGGAGCTACGTTTAAAGAAGACGTTTCCGACATCCGCAATTCGAAAGTGATCGATGTAGTAAACGAATTAAAATCATTCCAGGTACACGTTGACTTGGTTGATCCGCACGCTTCTTCTGCAGAAATGCAACACGAATATGGTGTTGGGTTGGTAGAAATCGGTCAAAACTACGATGCCATTATTGTGGCAGTTAATCACAAAGAATACCGCGGCTTAACAGAAGCCTATTTCCAATCTATTCTGAAAGACGGAAAAGGTGTATTTGTTGATTTGAAAGGAATTTACAAAGGCAAGATCGCCAACTTGGAATATTGGAGTTTGTAATAAAGACTCTGAGACTAATAGACTTGAGACCAAAGAAAAAGACCGTGTTATTGAACACGGTCTTTTGTCTTTTAGTATAAAGTCGAGACTTCTTAACGCTTCGTGATTTTAGATCGCAACGTTTCTCCGTTCATCGTCAATTCAATAATATAAATTCCTGCTTCACCATTAATCGGTGTTTCGATTTTGGAAACATTCGTATAGCTATTGTTGCTCACTACTTGTCCTGAAGCTGAATAAACCGTTACCGAAACTTCTTCGCTTTGTTGCGTGAAGGCAATCGTGATTTGATCGGTTGTCGGATTCGGATAAATTGAAAACGGAGATACCGATGTTGCAGACAAACCTGCGGTAGCGGTAAAGGCCGTACATGAAGAAGTAGCCGAACATCCGTTTGCCGATACTGCAACCGCATAATTACCTGAACTTGCAGGAGTAAAAGTAGCGTTGGTTTCACCCACAATCGGTGTGTTTCCATTGTCACAATCCAACCATTGGTAGGTTGCTCCAACAGCATTCGAAGTTAGTGTAGAAGAAGTTACAGTAACAGTATTATCAGGAGAAGCAAAAACATCTAACGCGATCTTCTGATCCTGAGTAATAACCTGAACACCAACAAAAGGAACCGTTACCCAAGCCGTAACTGTAACAGTTATACTATCTGTTGGCGCAGTTGGTGCAGTAGGAATACCGTTGATTCCGATACAGCCTTTGATTAGATTAGGCGGATTCCCAATGACTTTACAATCTATATTGTGGCAATTACTGGTTAGCCCTGCAGGAACAGTTGAAACAACGTATTGAACAGAATCAAAACTAATGGTAAAACCAAACAATACAGTATCACTTGGAAAAATGATGGTCATCGTTTCCGAATAATTTGTACCGACACAAGTCGAAGGAAAGTTTGATGGATAAAGTCCAGGTGAACTTGGAACCGGATCAATAGTACATTGCGCCGTAGCGATTCCGGTAAAGAATACCGCTGTCAAAATAAATAGCAATTTTTTCATACGTAAAGTAGTTTTAGTGTTACTTCCGATTCGACTTTTCGCATCGAATTCCAAACAAAGATATAGCTTTTTAGTTGCTAGTAACGTTCTTAAATAGACTGAAGACCAAATAGACAGTAGACTTTAGACCGCTTCGCTAAAAGACAAAAGACCGCGTTCAGTAACACGGTCTTTTGTCTCAAGTCTCTTAGTCTTCGATCTTTTCAGTCTTTCGAACTACTTCAACAAATTCAAATGACCGTACAACAACACACGTTCATCTGTTTTATTGGTTTTAAACTCTATTCGCCAGGTATATTGACCTTCTTGCGCCATCATTCCCATGTAAGATCCGTCCCAACCAACACTTGCGTCTTTCGATTCAAAAATGGTTTCTCCCCATCGGTTAAATACGCTGAAGTTAAAATCATACGGATCGAACCCGGAAGTAAAAACTGGCTGGAATGTTTGGTTGAACTCATCACCATCCGGCGTAAACGTATTCGGCACATAATACAGCAATTCTTCTTCAACCGTAATTCTGGCCGTATCTTGATCCTGACAGCCATTGTTATCTGTGGCGGTGAGAATAACGGTATAAACACCTGCAGCTCCAACTGGGAATGCATGCGTCGGAGAAACCGAAATAGAGTTGCTTCCGTCACCGAAATCCCACGAATAATTAGTAGCTCCTGTAGAATTATTAATCATGGTAGAAATCGCACTTTCAGAACTCAATAAGGAAGGAGTTGGCGTAAAAGAAGCAACTGGTCCGCCGGTAACGCAGGTAATAGAAGGATACGTCACATTGGCAGTACAGCCATTCGCACTGATAGCCAAGACTACTAAATCTAAACATCCGGCAGTGTTAAACGTAACCGTTTGATTGCCGCAACCTGTAACAGATTGACCATCGGAAAAAGCCCATGTGCACGAGTTACTGTTAATTGTATTACTTGTAAATGTCGCCACCAACGGAGCGCATCCCGAGGTGGTGTTTACCGAAACATTAATCACCGGAATCGGATCAACGGTTATAGTGATTTGATCTGTAGCCGAGCAACCGCTTGCCGTTTCTGTAACCGTAACCGTATAGGTTGTAGTTGCTGCCGGAGTAAAGGATACATTTTGCAAAACGCCATTGTCCCAAGCAACTGCTGCCGGATTCGGTGTTAACAACGTTGCACTAAGAATGGTCGGTGATCCGGCACAAATAGCAAAATCTGCACCCGCATTAACAGCAGGAGCATTCGCAGGGTTTAGTGTAGCGCTTGAAGTTACCTGACATCCACTTGCATCTTGCACCACAATCGAATACGTTCCACCAGCCAAGCCAGCAAACACATTTCCACCAGTAAAAGACACGCCATTATCAATACTGTATTGTAAACTACCATTCGGGCTGTTGGCCGTAATATCAATACTTCCATCCGATTGATTACAAGTAGGATCAACCGTAGCCACATTAGTCACAGACGGGCCATTGGCTGTTGGAACCGTTGTTGGACTTGTTGCCTGACACCCGTTTGCATCTTGAACGGCAATGGTATAATTTCCGGGTAAAACGGTATTGAACGCATTGGAAGCCTGAAAGGTAGCTCCATTATCCATGCTGTATTGTAATGATCCACTTCCTCCGCTGGCAGTAATGGTAATTGTACCGTCTGCAGTATTACAATTGGCAGCTGTTGTTGCAACATTCGTAATGGAAATTGCCACAGGATCTACCAAGGTGTAATTTTGCGTAATCGGCGGATTTGATCCTCCTACAGCAGGAGTTGTGATCAAAACATTATTGATTGCTACAGATGGATCGGTACCAACACCGTCATCATCATTGTCCCATTGAATGCCAATTTGCAGGTTGGCTATATTGTTGCAACTTGGCGGAAGAACCACTGAGTAAGCCGTCCACAATCCTTGTCCGCTTGCACAAACGGTTGAACTCAACGCACCACCAAGCTGTACCCAACCTGATCCGGGATTGATCCAAACGGTTGCCTGATCATTCGGCTGATCTCCATTGGCAATGTAATCGAACGTCAACGTTAGATTAGAATAACCGCTGGTGTTAATCAGTCCCGATTGGGCTCTTACATGCGTTTCAGGACAAAACAAAAATCCGCACAATCCGCCGGCATCATAGGCAGCACCTCCGGTTGGGTTAAACACACTCGTGATATGTAGTGTATTATCACCATTAGTAGCAACACCACATCCTCCGGGAGCAACACCACCTTCATTGTCTGAAACGGTAAAGAAATTCGGATCGGCTCCTTCTGGTGCCACAACATTACTCAATGACCAACTGGCTGCACCTGTTTCAAAATCTTCCGAATAAACGGTTGTAGAACCGCCGCCCGAACTGGCATCTGAAATGGTTAAGCTGTAATTTCCAGCACATAAATTACTAATGATCGGCGTATTGCCACCAATGATTGATCCTGTGCCGTCATGCCAAACATACGTGTAAGGAGTTACCCCTCCAACCGGGGTGGCTTGTATAGAACCATTACAACTTCCCGAGCATGTCGGGTCGGTTACAGTAGAGGATGAAACGGTAATTTGCGCAAAGGAAAACCCATAGGCAATTAACGCCATGACGAGAGTGGAGAGTCTAATCATAAATTATTGAAGTAGTTTTTCGAATGACGCTAAGAAGGTAAAAAGGTTGTGTTTTTTATCACGATATTCGACAGAAAGCATGAATTATTCGACAGAAAATGCATTTCGGAAATTTCAGGGGGTAAGAGACTAAAGACGATTAGACTTGAGACAAAAGACAATATTTCCAAAAATGTCTTTTGTCTTTAGCGAAGCGGTCTCAAGTCTTAAGTCTACCTTCCTACCCTAATTCCTTATTCTTCAACGGCAAACGCATCAACTGATGAAACGCGTCATCTGAGAGGTGTTGTTCCATTAAATGTAAATGCTCAATACGATGACAATCGGTTCCGGCAATATCTACCAAGCCTTCTTTAACTAACTGTAATGCTTGTTTTTTAACTTCAGGTCCGTAGTGTCCGGTTAACGAATTGTTGTTGAGTTGAATCCAAACCCCCAATTCGCGCAGACGATGTGCCATTTTGGTAGAACCATGAAAATAGACATACCGCTCGAAATGCGCTATAATCGGTTGATATCCTGAAGAAATCAGGTCAAATACCACATCTTCCAACTGCGTGGGTTCATTTCTAAACGAACACTCAAACAAAATACAATTGGTGTGAAACGGCAGTAAATCTTTCGTTTTGATGCGGTCAAAAAGTGTTTCATCAAAATAGTATTCAGCAGAAGCTTCAATTTCTATGGTTAATCCAATTGCCAAAGCCGCCGCCCGAAGTTCATCGCGCTTGGATAAAATGAGTGCTGTTGTATTATTGTACACCCCGTTCATAACGTGTGGAGTGGTAATCACCTTTCGGTAACCCAATTCCTGGAATTTGCGCAACATTCCCAATGAATGGTCCATGGTTTTGGCACCATCGTCGATACCCGGAAGTAAATGACTGTGCAAATCGACTTGCAAAGCAGACAAATCAACCGGTTCTGAGTTGCGGTTTGACTTCAAAAAAGAAAAAATTCCCATAATGCTGTTGAAGATACAAAAGTAAGTCTTACGACCGGCATCCGTCATTCACAAGGCTGATTTTTAACTATAACGTAAAATTAAGTTTACATACTAAATCGATTGAGGGGCTACCACTCTAGATAAAGGTATTCGTGGCAAGTACTTTAGCTTTTACAAATTACTACTTATGAAACGGGTCCTTTTTTTAACATTCGGTTTAGTATTGGCTTCACTTTCTCTTAACGCACAGACTTTTAGCTGGAGCGGTTACACAAGTGGATCGATGTCATACACAACGGGAATTATGAACGCAACCGTTACTTCATCAGCACCGGGTTTTCAAAATACCACACCGCGGCATTTTGCGGCAACAACAGTTGGAAGCGGACAATGCGGACTAGCCGGTGGACTGGCATTGGAACATATGTTCGGAAATATTACTTCCGCACACTCCACACTAACACTCGATTTTACGCAAGGAAACAGTACTAACGGAACTTGTTCTTCTATCACATTCCCCATTAAAGACATTAACTCTGACGAATCGGTACAAACCTTTGCCGACTGGGTGGAAATTTCGGCTGTAGATGGAAACAACAACCCTATTGCAGTAGCAAGTATCACTGCAACCGGCGGAACAAATAAAGTGGTCACAACTTCCGGAAACACGCGAATTATCAAAGGCTATAACAGTAGTAGTTATGCTTCCAGAGGTACTACTGCTTGTGATAACATGAATATCAGCGTTACACCTCCGGCCGGAGTTACATTAAAACGAATTGTCATCAAATATCACCCGGATTATACGGCTTCGCCTCAATGGTATTGGAACTTTTCAGGACCAACACGTCCGGCCTATCAATACATTTCTATTGGTTCAATAACAGCAACAGCTACGGGTGGTGGTTGCCTTGTGTTACCGGTAGACTTGGTTTCGTTTACAGCGCAACGCGAAGATCGATCGGCCAAACTCACGTGGGTAACTGCTTCTGAGGAAAACAACGGACAATTTGTAGTAGAACGCACAACAGATGGCGATCATTATGAAACGGTAGCCGTTGTTGAAGGCAAAGGAACAACACAATCTACTTCCATCTATTCAATTACGGACGAACACACTCCTGATCTATTAACGTATTACCGCCTGAAACAAATCGATGCAGATGGTAACCCGACCTATTTTGATTTGATTTCACTAGAAGAATTGGAAGGTGATGAATTGATTCAACGCGTTTATCCGAATCCAGCGAATGAAGTGTTGGTCTATTCACTAAACTCCCTTGGCAATCAATCGTATGCGATTCAAGTAACTGATCAATTAGGACGAACCGTTTACAGTGAAACAAGTACGACTGATAACGGACTCTCTGAACACACACTAGATGTGGATGCTTTCGAAAACGGAAGTTATATGATGACTATCCGATTAGAAAACGGAAAAACACAATGCACGCGCTTTGTAAAGTGTGATTAAGCTTATAACTTATTCGCTACCAAATTCTTGTCTAGAATACGTTTGAGCTCTGTCATTTGATCGGCTGAAACAGCACGTCTTGGAATGAAATTGGCTACTTGCGGCGTTTGCCAGATACAGATAAAGGAAGCATTCGTGGTCACTTTATACAATTGAATCCATTTGTAATCAGTGGAAAATGATTCTCCTTGGAGCGTAATGCCGTCCTTTTTCACATGGTATTCAATGGTTTCACCAATTCTGGAAACGGCTTTGAAATTGCGTTTTGCACTCAAATACGTCATCAACGGAATCACCGATAAGCCGATCGAAATTGGAATGAGATTGAACAGTTTTCCGTCAGCCGATTGCAGGTTCATCACCAAATACACCACCAACCAGATCAAGATAGCACACATCACAAACAACACTGTTAGTTTTCTGAATTGCAGGAAAAAACTAATGCGGATGTAGTCTTGTTGGGTGAGCTTCGTTGAGATAATCATGAGTTACTTAAATAGGTGCTATTCCATTAATTCTGGAACGCAATGAACGTCTAAAATTAGCACTATTTCTATGGCAACCTTTTCACAGGCCAAAATCACTCGTAATTAGCATTCCAACAACTCACAAATTATCATACGTTAAGCTTATGTGAACAGTCCGCTTTCAGGTAACTAAATCGTTATATTAGCGCGATTAAACTACACTTCATGAAACATCTCCTCTCGATTTTCCTGTGCTTGCTGTTGGCAACTAATTATGCTCAAAATCTACAAAAACCTTCTACCGTTGAAATTCAATCGTTGCCTCTTTGGGCGAAAAAAATGTATGGTGACAACCCCAATGTTTTTGAGGTAGACGCACTTTACAAAGCCTATTATAAGCAACAAACGTTTGTAAAAAACTACCATACACAATACTATAAACGCTGGAAACGATCCATTGTAAACAGGGTTGATGCCAACGGTTTCGTAATGACACTCACTTCAGCCGAATTACAAGCTATTCAACAAGAATACTTGGCAAAACAATCACTTGAGAAAACATCCAACTGGTCGGTGGTAGGTCCGATAACCAATTACCAGGAAGGTGGAACAGAAGGATCCGGACAAACCAATGTCTATTCGTTTGATCAATGTTTGGGAACACCTGCAACCATGTATTGCGGCACAGAACCGGGCGAAGTTTATAAAACGTCCGACAATGGCGTCAACTGGACATGTGTTTCTGCAGCCCTCGATTTCGGGAGTGGTGTCACATCCGTTGAGGTGCATTTTTCCAATCCGAATATTGTCTTTGCAGGTGGAAACAATGGTGTTTTTCGCTCAACCGATGGTGGAAGTAACTGGACAAACGTACTTCCCGAATCAAACTTCGGCGTGAATGAAATTCTGATCAATCCGGCAAACGATCAACTTGTGATTGCTGCTACCGATAAAGGGTTGTATCGCTCAACCGACGGTGGAACCAACTGGACACAATTGGTGAATGTTGCCTGCTACGATGTAAAAGCAAATGTCACAAATGCTGCCACACTTTATTTGGTGCGCGATAATCCGAATGAAGATTTGTGTGAGTTTTATCGTTCTACCGATTCGGGCGCTACATGGATTATCCAAACAACGGGCTGGCACTACTCCACCGATCCGGGAAGAAATGACGGTGGCGCACGATTAGCAGTAACCGCTGCTGATCCCAATCGTGTTTACGCTTACCTCATCGGTGAATCGAAAACCGGTGATACAGGATATATCGGTGTTTACCGCAGCGATGACGGAGGAACTTCATGGACTTTACCCAACGGACCTGCGGGCGGACCTTACGATGCCAATCACATGAATCTGGCAATTGGTAGTCCAGATTGGCAATATCACCAAGGATTTTACAATTGTGCTCTGATGGCTTCTGCTACCAATGCCAATGAAATTTTGGTCGGCGGATTGAATGTGTACCGATCAACAGACGGCGGTGCAACTTTTACGAGTGTTTCCGGCTATGTTCCCGGCCCAATTAACATGCACGTAGACAACCAGGATTTCCGCATGTTAGGAACTGAAGCTTGGATCACAACCGATGGTGGAATCTACCGTTCGGCGGATTTTTTCAATACACAACCAACCTTTACCATGAGCGGTGTGCACGGATCCGATTATTGGGGATTTGGAAGTGGCTGGAACGAAGATGTTCTTGTTGGAGGTTTGTACCACAATGGAAACCTTGCTTACTACGAAGACTACGGCGATGGAAACTTCTTGGAACTTGGCGGCGGTGAAGCTTCTACCGGTTATGTGAATCCGGGAAACAACCGCAAAACCTATTTCTCGGATATTAGCGGACAAATCATTCCTGTCAATCTCAACGACCCTATCGGAAGCGCACCTTTCGGAATGTCGCCAAACGAAAGCTATTGGGCGGCCGAATCCAGTGAAATGGAGTTTCATCCGAACTGTTACAGCATTGCTTACATCGGAAATGAGAATTCAATTTGGAAAACAACAGATGCCGGCGGATCGTTTAATCTACTGCATGCATTCGGTGCTGATGCAAATGCCAAAATCACGTACATTGAGGTTTCTTCGAGTAACCCGGATGTGATTTACTTGCACCAACAACCGTCTTCGGGTTCTACCGGTACGCTCTGGAAAACAACCGATGCCGGACAAACTTGGAACAGCATCACCATTCCTGCGGGAAACAGTTCACGCATGTTATTGGCCATTAACCCAACAGATGAAAACAACCTGTGGATGGCTTATCCAAGCGGTTCGAACGGTAACAAAGTGTATAAAACAGTCAATGGTGGTACTTCTTGGACCAACATTACGTCAGCAACACTCAACAACGAAAGCATCCAAAGTTTGTCGCATGTAGCTGGAACAGATGGCGGCATTTATGTGGCTACCAATCGTGCGGTTTACTACCGAAACAATACCAATACCTGGCAAATTGACAACGCCGGATTGCCTACTTACACTTCAGGTAATATTCTACGTCCGTTTTACCGCGATGGCAAAATGCGAATGGCAACTTACGGAAAAGGTATTTGGGAAAGCGCTCTGAACGAAGCTCCTACTTCTATTATTGCGCGCATTACCGTCGATAAATTGCAACAAACCGCCGTTTGTAGTGTCGATTCTTTTTACTTCGATGATTATTCATTTATGAATCACACCAACGCATCGTGGCAATGGACATTCCCAACCGGAAGCCCGGCAAGTTCTACCGATCGCAATCCTGCAGTATTGTTTACCACAGCTGGAACGCACTTAGCTATATTGCACATCACCGACGGAAACGGAAACACGGATACCGACAGCATTTATGTTGACTTAAATTATTACACCTTGCCTTTTGCGCCATTGAGCGAAGATTTTCAAGGAAATTTCTTACCAAACGGCTGGAGCTTAAACAATGAAGATGGCGGTGGTCAATGGTCACTTTCTGTTGCGGCAGGTGGATTCGGCAATTCCAATCAATCGGCCATTTTCGATAACTACAACATTTACGGAACCGGCACAACCGATGATATGATTATTCCATTGAATGCGAGTGGTGTAATGAGTGAATTGAAACTGTTTTTCGATGTTGCTTACGCGCGCTGGGGAGCATCCAATTCAGATTCGCTTTCTGTTTTGGTTTCAACCGACTGTGGAGCTACTTACAACGAATTGTACTATAAAGGCGGAACCGATTTGTCTACATCGCCTGATTTCCAAGATCTATTTGTTCCAACTGCCGCACAATGGCGAACAGACTCAGTTGATTTATCGGCTTACATTGGCGAAAGCAACCTGCAAATTGTTTTCCGCAATCATGGTTATTATGGCAACGCGATGTATATCGACAACATCAATATCGGAAGCGATCTTTCGGTAGCATCTTCTGAAATTACAGCAATTTCTGTTTTTCCAAATCCCGTAAAAGCAGGTGGATTATTAAGTATTCAAACGCCTAAAAATGCAGAAATGCAATTGTATGACCTTAACGGAAAAAGCATTGCCTGCTATACCGGAATCGGCAATTGTCAAATCGCTATTCCGGCAGAAACACAAGCAGGAATGTACGTTTTACGCATCAAAACCGATACGCAAATTGTGAACAAACGGGTTGAGGTGTTGAAATAGTGTAAACTCAAGATAACAGCAAAGTCGGGGCTGCCACACTACAAGGCTACCCCGACTTCTTCTGCGATTATAAACCTAACTCTTATTTCCAAACAGGAATACGATCACGCGTAACCGAATTTCCCAATTGTTGGAATGTTTCTTTTGTCATGTAATGTTTTACCGGATGATAGCGCCCTAAGAATCCATCTGAATTGTTATTTCCTATTGCACCTTTTGTAAACTCAGTTCCACTCCAGGTACTTTTACTCCAAGGCAAATGTGTTTCGGTTGGTGATTGTGGAAAATCCCATTCAGGACTCACACTGATCCACCGAATGGAAAACGATTGCGTACAGGTAGTTCCCCAATTGATCCATGTTACACCATTTTCTTTTGTTGCATTCGAAGGTCGATCTTCCGGGCGCGAGTAAACAATGATGTAATTTCGGTCATTGTCCAATACCAATTCATCGTCCATTACTGAAGTCTGTTCCAATCCTTTGATTTCAGAGAACGGAAATTCAGCATCGTACGATGTAATCGACCAATAGCGACATTCTGCTGGCTTGAACAACTTCTCCCCATTTCGGGTATCCGGAAAAGTGGGTAATTTGCCCGTTATAACAAACACCTTCCCTTTTTTGATTGATGTTCCTGAAGTAAGAATGGCGGCGTAGGCGCAAGTAGTTGCATGTGGTTCATAACAAGCAGGTGCCGGCATGTTTTCACCACGGCCATTTACTCCTTTATCCAATTGTCGCACATATTCTTTGTGTTCAGGTTTTTCGCGATAAAGCGCATGTGAAAGACCAGATGAAATTTGCAGGAAAATTCCAAATTGCTTATCCCAGCCAATTGTTGGTCCATTGTAAGGTGCCGGATCGGAATCACCTTTCACTCGTTGCGCCATAGTGGTCTCGGAAGCCTTTATCATTCCATCAAATTCCGCTTCTATGAAAAATTTTTCACCTGTTTTAAGTTGATAGTAAATGTGTGGCATTCCAACCCCTGCATAAACGTCCTGATCTTTGTCGATGGCGTAGTAACGCATCCAAATATCTCCAAAATCCCATACACCACGATTATGCCCATGCTTTTCATCCTGAGCCCATGGTCCCTGATATTGAATGGCGCTTCCATAACGTTTGGCACCATTTCCACGATAAGGCGGTTTGTGGGTTGGGTCAACCTTACTTGGGTTCCCAATTGCCATTTCGTAGACAATTTCGTAAGCGCGATTGGTTACCGTTCTATCCGCATTGGGTAAAAACGGGTTTTGGTTACCCGGTTTCGGAATGACATCCGCATCCACGATACTCACCTCTCCCTTACCACTCCATTTATCAAAACGGTATTCATGTGCATCAAATGGAGGAGAAACTTGTACATTAAAAAAACGGCAATGCGGAAAATCACCTTCAATATGCACGGTACTTCCGAATGGTGCAAGCAAAACAGGCGACAATAAATAGCTTACATGCGGATCAGGGAAACTACCGTAAAGATGATTAAAATCAATGGCATGTGTCGGACGAAATACCCATTGTTTTTTCGGATTGATATCTTCGAATCGCACCAATTTAAACCCTTTGTATCGCGACGGATCATACCCCTTCGGAATCAACCTCAACGGAATCATCTCATCGGCTTTTCCAGCGTACCAAAGTCGAATATAGGCTTCAAGTGAATCGGAAATTCGTTGTGCCTCAACATTGAGCGAATCAGGATCCGGCACATTCGGATAAAGGGGTGGTTTCGGCAAACAAGCACCGATTACAAGTAGCAAAACTGCTACAACAGACAATACTACAAATTTCATCAAACTGTGATTTTATGTTTTCAAACACTTATTAAACATCAGTCTATGTAAAGTGTTTTGTTTATTCCTCTGTATTTTCCTCTGACCTTTCCTCCAACGCTGGTAGCTTGTGTAGCATTGGTTTCAATTTGTCTATCCAGTTGTGTATAAGCAGACCCGACAGGCAATTGATTTAGTTGAGATAAAGGTAAAACCAAACTAGTAGATTGCACTGAATTTTGGAGGAAAACTTGAAAATTACCGGTATTAATAGTATTCCCAATAACTAATCCAATCGTTTCATTCGCGCCCAGACTGGTACCTCCCCATGAATAGGTAAATGCATCGTCTCTGGAAATTGTATCAATGTCAGGATTGCTAATTTCTGCTGCAAGAGTTGCTGTATTGGTATATACGTTTCCATTCAAATCTTTGTAACTAAACGTACCGGTTGTCACTAGTCCTGCATATTCTTTTCGGTAATACGCAAAGGTCTGATCGTAGGGAATGACCTCGTTATTGAATTTTATTTCCGCAGGCGAATCCAGTTTCAACTGCGTTCCAGATGCGTTGCTAAATTTAAAAATAGCCGACGCATAGGTCTTGTCCTGGTTTTTATCATAGAACAATTCATATTCTACATAAATCTTGTCTTGATTTACATCACTTGACGGTTCGCTTTGGCATGAAAACAAACTGACTGCTGTTATCCATGAAATCATGGCATACTTTACTACTTTTTTCATTGTTTTTGTTTTTGGTTATGATAAAAGTGAACATAGTTTGATCTCTTCCCAAAAATCTTGAACCAACAACCAAAAATCTGAACCAACAACAATCAAACAGTTCGGAAATAGCCGTTAATTTGTAGTTGAACAACAATGGTGCAACCATCATAATTACTCAACTAAGTAAATGAAAAACCGATTTAAAAAAATACTGTTGTCCGACACCATCAACCATTGGTTGGTATGGATGATTTATTTTTTTATTTCATGGTCGTTTTACAGCGAGTATTTACCACTCAACAAAATAGACGTTTCTCCACTACGCCTTTTTCTGTTTAATTGTTGTTACATCGGGTGTTTTATACCTATTCCATATATCGTTATTCGCTGGAAAAAGCACTTGTTTCACCAACAACGTTACTTGCTGTTTTTCTTTTTAGTCGCGCTACTTTTTGTGGCAAGCTCTTCCTTTTTTGCCCTGTTGGATCATCTGTTCTTACTACAGAACCAGCCCAAATGGTTTTTCACTATGGGTCATTTACTTTCGCGCTTACCTTACCTTATTATTCTAAGTCTGATTATTAACTGGATTCAACTGAGAGCTGATTATCATATACAACGTAAGCAACAAGCTGAACTTGAAAAATTGAAAAATGAGGCAGAACTGAGCATGCTAATTGCCCAAATCAGTCCGCATTTTCTGTTCAACGCACTCAATAATCTCAACAGCCTCATCTACACGAATCCGAAACAAGCTTCCGGTGCAGTGGTTACACTTTCAGATTTGTTGCGATATGTCATTTATGAAGGATCGAAAGATGCGGTGCCTATTCATGCGGAAGTGGAATATTTGCAAAACTTTATCGCCCTAAACGTTATGAAAAAACGGTTGGAAAACAAAATTGCCTTCTCGGTTAATATCCGCAGCGAGGTGTTCATTCAACCATTGATCTTTATTAATTTCCTCGAAAACGCCATCAAACATGGGTCGCTCGAACAAGATTCCGATTTTATTTCGCTTTCACTTTATGCTGATGACCAACAATTGGTCTTTCAATGCAAGAATACCTATCGTTTCGGACTCTCATCCGACACTACTTCCGGTGTTGGTATCAGGAATGTAAAAAACCGATTGCACGTCCTTTACCCTAACAAGCATCAGCTGAATATACAAGCTGAAAATGGACATTATGACGTACATTTAACCTTGAATTTATGAAATTGCGTACCGTTTTCATCGATGACGAAGATTTAGCAATTGATTTGCTCCATCATTTCATTCATAAATACGCGGATTTTGAGGTTATAAAATCCTTTACTTCACCCAAATCAGCATTGGATTTTCTGATGGAAGAGCAACCCGATGTTGTGTTTCTAGACATACAAATGGCAGAACTTAATGGACTTAACCTTATCAAAGCGCTAAGCTACAAACCGATCATTGTATTGGTTACAGCCTATTCGGAATTTGCTCAGCAAGCTTTTGATCTGGATGTTGTCGATTATTTATTAAAGCCATATACAGAAGAACGATTTGAAAAAAGCATCGAGAAAATACTGCAGTTTGCTCGCTATAAATCCGTTGAATTACCGCCAAAAGAAGCCGTTATTTATGTCAAACACAATGGGCTACTCCAAGCAATTCCAATACACGAGCTCCTTTTTGTTGAAGGACTAAAGCAATATGTACGCATTGTAACTCCAACTGCCAAATACATTACATTGCGGTCACTTAAAGAACTGGAAACAGAACTGATAACGTACAATTTTAAGCGTATCCATAAATCTTTTCTCGTAAACTTCAATCAACCTATTTCAATCAAAGGCAATACCATCCAACTTTTTAACCACAAACTCCCTATTGGTCGGTCTTATAAAAAGAACACTGCAATTTCTAACAATTAATCACTCAACAAAATCCTTTTAGCCGAGTTATAAACCCCTGAACGTTTACAATTTATCCGTTTCTTAACCGTTAGAAACTCTTAGACTACCTATTTTAGTGAGCTTGGTGCTTTATCAATCATCAATCGAATTAAAAAGACAGTTTTAACAAATCAACATACATGAACGCATTTCAAAAAGATTGGAACGAAATTAAAACCAACGATAGTTGGGCCATATTCAAAATCATGTCGGAGTTTGTGGAAGGTTATGAACGCATGGCGAAAATCGGTCCGTGTGTATCCATCTTCGGATCTGCCCGAACAAAAGAAGAAAATCCGTATTACGAACAAGCAGTTGAAGTCGGTGAAAAACTGGCGAAAGCCGGATTTGGTGTGATTACCGGCGGAGGTCCTGGAATCATGGAAGCCGGAAACAAAGGTGCTAAGAAAGGTGGAGGTCGCTCGGTTGGACTCAACATTGACCTTCCGTTTGAACAAAACTACAATCCGTACATTGATCCGGAACATAACCTGGAGTTTAATTACTTCTTTGTGCGGAAGGTGATTTTCGTGAAATACTCACAAGGATTTGTCATCATGCCCGGCGGGTTCGGTACCTTGGATGAGTTATTCGAAGCAATTACGCTGATTCAAACAAAAAAAATCAACAAACGCCCGGTAGTATTGATCAGTCACGATTATTGGGATGGATTGGTTGATTGGGTAAAACGTGCCATGCTGGAAAAAGAAAACAACATTGCCGAAAGCGATTTGAATTACCTCAAAGTGGTCGATACCGCAGATGAAGCGGTAAAATACATTGAAGATTTCTACAAAACACACGACTTGACTCCGAATTTCTAATCGATATTCTAAACTGGGATGTCTTAAATACAAAGAGTTTCATTCTTGGATAAAACATTGAGGTGTCTGAAAAAATGATGAAATGCAAGGTGTTGAGGATGAGATGTTGGGAGTTTACTTAAGTAAATGACCAACGTCGATTTCCGAAAATAACGACGCAGGTCATTACTTTTTCAGACGCCTTCGTTTTTAAACCAAATCACCTTTCGTTTGTTTCATAGAAAAGCACTCATTTATAGTAGGATAGCTTATATTTGATCCAACATGAAACAACCTGCTCGAATTCTTACTTTTCGCCTTTTTCTCTCGGGACTAGTTGTATTCATGTGTCTAACGGCAAGTGCACAAGATGCTTTTTTGCCGGAGCAAGAAAGCCTGAATCGCATACGAAGGCAATCACTCTTTGATGAAAGCCTTCAGTATTACCGTTTGGAAAATCAACTGAACGAAAAAGGCGAAGTTGTTTCATCGCACTTGTGTTATAAGCCGCTTCTTGAGCCCATAAACGAACCCGACTGCATGTGGCTGGTAGTTGTTGATCATAACGGAACGGAAACGTATAATATTCGGAACATTGAAGAAATGGCCGATTTTTATACCGGAAATTTCCCGATGCCTACACTCGCTCCGGATTCGTTGTTTGGAACCACTGCTTATTACAAATGGCGCGAAACAGATTTCCGGGTACGATGTATCCTCTCTAAAAACCAGTCAGCAATTCCGGATTATTATTCGAATTACGGCGATAAATACGTTGAACGATTTAGTCTTGTTATTCGTAATCACCTTTCACCGGAAGGTCAACAATGGCTCGATGAAACCTTATTGTTATTGGAAGTAGGAACCGAAGCAGCATTGCTCAATGACCCGTTGGCCGAATTATCACCTCAAGAGTTGCGCCATAGGTTGTTTGAACTTCATCCTTTGGTGTATGAAACAGCCGGTTTTTTCGACTTGTCGTTGCGCGATCAATTCAATATTGCAATCCGTTTGGATGTCAAAGATTTGATTTCAAAAGAAGGACGCATTCAAGCAAAGGAATTGGCAAAAAAATTCGTTCAGCACAAACTGCCATTCTACAAGTTATTGACGGCACATTAATCAACGATGGCGTGCTTTCCAAAACGCAGCTTCTTTCCATCGTTGTTCTACTGCATATTGTTGTTGCCACAGGGGTAAATAATCGGCGAAGGTTTTTTCGATGAGAAAACGATAGGCATCTAATGCTTCTATTTCACCTGAAAGGCAATCTGCAATGGCTTGACCAGCATAATAACCGCTTCCCAACGCAGATGTCATTCCGTACGACGAAACAGGATCGTAGGCAAACGCCGCATCACCCACAGCCAGCCAATTGTTTCCACAACATGCTTCCAAATAACTCGTTCCGGCCGATTGTGTTTGTATGCCTGTCGCAAAATCGGGTTCGTAATTCTCAGGAAACACCTTTTTGATCAAAGTAGTTTGTTGTAATTGTTGCCAATAACCGTGTTGTTCTTGCGTGGATTTCTCCAATATCCGGGCATCCGTCATAAATGCCGTTACCAATTTCCCCGATCCTAAAACGGCTGCATACCACCAGCCTTTTTCAACCGATTCCACGTACGTATATTGCGCGATTGCTGTGGTTTCCGGAAGCGAAAAATAAGCGGTCGTTCCTGTCAATTCATCCAACAACCGGCGTTCAATCCCCAAACAACGCGCTACTTTGCTACTTCTACCGGTAGCATCTACCACAAAATCAGCCGGAACGGTTTGTTCACCTGACGGAGTCATTAAGGTCATCAACCACGATTCATCGGGTTGTCGGTTCAATTGTAGCAGTTTGTGGTCGGTGAGTAGTCGAATTCCTTTTTTGCGAGCGAAATCCTGCAAATCATTTTCCAATACATCTCGCTGCACATGCAAGCCATGACCAAGCGTACTTTGAATAAAGTGCTTTTCCTGCAACTGTTCACTGCCCCATTGATAGGTATTTCCAAAGCAGTGAAGGTGTTCGGGACGATCGAGCAATTCCCTAATTCCCAGTACTTGCAATACCGGTGCAACAGACGGCGGAAGTGTTTCGCCCACTTTTCGTTTGGGAGTTGCATGCGCTTCTAACACCGTTGCAATAACACCGCGCTGTTGCAATGATAAAGCAGTGACGATCCCTGCGAGACCGCCACCAATGATATAAACTTCCTTCGGGGAAAACGGATTAACGTTCGCCACGCGGAACAATTGTACGTGTACGTTTGCGTGCTTTGTCTGCCGCAGGAGCTGCTCTCAGAACAACTGGTCTTGCTGGTGCGTCGTTCGTCAGATTTTCAGCATACACTACTTGTTCGTAGCTTGGATCCACGGTTTCAAAATCACGACGGCCGGTTTCCACCCAATATGTTTCAGGCAACAAACCATCAGCTGTTGTTCCGGGCGATTCTTGTTGTGTAACAATACCCAAATAATGCCATTTGGCAATCATTGAGTTGATTTTCTTGGTATAACTAGTTCCGAAATCACGCAACCAATCTTGCCGGTAATCGAAATGCTTCAATCGTTGTCCGGTCGGTACGTCATCGTGCGATAAGCGCTTGAAACTATCCATGCTCAATACTTGATTGGGAACGCGTGCCGCCCAAAACGAAGGCAATGGAAGGTAAGTCGACGGATCATAACCAGACAAGCAACTGGCTTCATCCGTTTGCCACGGAACGCCCAGCCAACGCGTGAGTGTACCCGGACCGCTTGCAGCCAAAGGGCCACCTGCTTCAAGCGCAATGTTGGTACTTAACAACGGTCCCCAATTGTCTTGCGGAGCTTCATCTTCGGGCAATACATTCAAACGATAAGCTTCTTTCCACATTTGCGGAACCCGCATTGGCCAAGTGAGTTCTATTCCCGGATGAAAAGGTCCGCCCAAACAATCGTCGAGATTGTTTTTGGTAAGCATGTGCGGTTGATCCTGCAACGGAACTTCATTCAGATTTTTATAAACGGGTGGTTTATTGGTGGAGAAATTGCCTTTCGCCCAATGGTGCAACCACTCATATTGGGTTGCCGTTACCGGAAGATCAACAATTGCGATGTTGGTGTATTCTCCAAAACCGTCACCGTAAAACGGCGGAACTTGAGCCGGACGGTATTCTGTGCTTGCCGGATCTCTGAACCACTCAAACACACGTTGGCGCAATGAAGCCGAAGCCTCGCTAGGATCACTCAATTTACTTACCAAATCGGCTTTGGTGAAATCAGCCGGTGAGTTCTGACCAAACACCATGAAGAAACCGTGATTCACCCATTGTGTTTGCGTCATTCGGTCGAAAATAGGATAAATGTGTTCCCAAAAATCGGGTACTTCCTGTTTCGGAACCCAACCTTGTTCTACATTCATGTTGTAAACCACATCGTACATGCTCACGGCGCCATATAATCCTTGTCCGAAATTGGGCGGTGTAACAGCCACCATGGCCGGATCGGCTTCCAGAACGGTTCCATCAGCTAAAGTAACAGTAGCCCAAACCGGTCCGTCTGAAATATCATCGTGCCAAGTATCGTTGTTGGCAAAGGTAATCGCTTGTTCATTGGTATAAGATGCAGAATGTCCGTCGCCACCCAAAACAATCAACCGGCCTTCACTGTCGGTGCGCAATTCACCCAGCGGAACCGGAATTCCCATAAACGAACCTTTATCAAAACCGTATTGATCGCCGCTTTTAGAGACTCCGCCAATGGTGATTTTTCCCGGATCGATGATGAGTTGTGAACGGTCGGTGACATCCGCATTTCGAAACGAAGAAGGAATGGCTGCACCCACCAAATCGAGTGCATTGTTGAACATATACCACCCTGCTTTGCGATTGGCAATGTGCGCGCGCCATTGAATGTGACCGTCGGCAGCAGTGATTTCTTTCACCACATTTCCGTCGGAATCATAGCCGTAGATCCGGAAACGGGTCGCTTGTTTTTTTACTTGTCCTTTGGTGTTTTTAAATCCTCCGGTTGGATTAGGAACTTGTCCCGTGACTTCCGGACCGAAAAAATAGTCGGAATCGTTTTCCGCAGGAGCATTACCCACCCGTGCAATTCCCACAGCGGGATAAATGGAAACTTTTACAATTGAATTCGTCATAGCGTGTAAATAGAAGTTATCGTTCAGTCTAAAAATACTGTTTTTCGCATTTCACAACCAAGTAAGCTTATTTTTTTGATGTACAACTGGGGATTATTACGGTATTTGACTCTTGCAGAAACTACGCACTGTTGATTTTGCTACATTTGAATCCATAACACATTTCACCAATAACACGTTCATGAAACAGGTTCTACCCATCGTTTTTCTCTTTATGGGATTCTCACGAATATTCGCGCAACATGAAGTCATCACACTTGGTTTTACCGACAGCGTTCCTTCATCCGTACTTGAAAAAACACAGAGCGTAAACATTTATTTACCTGATGGCTACGATCCTGATTCGGCAGCGGCGTATCCGGTCATTTATCTGTTGGATGGCGCTGTTGATGAAGATTTTATTCACATCGCGGGCTTGGTTCAATTTTACAGTTTTCCATGGGTCGAATACCTGCAACCTTCCATCTTGGTGGGCATTGTGAGTACCAACCGCAAACATGATATGACGTTTAAACCGTCTCCGAATGCCGTTTGGCCCGAGTGGCTGGAAGGTTATCCGAACATTTATGCAATTGGTGGCGGGTCAGAAAAGTTTATGTCTTACATCGAGAAGGACCTGCAACCGTATATTGAGCAACATTACAAAACCAACGGTACCAAAACCTTGATTGGTCAGTCACTTGCCGGATTGTTTGCTACCGAAATTCTCTTTAAAAAACCGGAATTGTTTCAAAATTACTGCATTGTGAGTCCAAGCCTTTGGTGGGATAATGGATCGTTGCTGAAACAACCACTGAAGTTCCCGGAAACGCCGATGAACGTTTACATTTCGGTTGGTGCTGAAGGAAAAGAAATGGTGAACGGTGCCAAAAACATCGGGAAAGCACTCCAAAAAACAGGACAAAAAAACGTGCGTTATTCGTATACCTATTTACCGAAAGAAAATCACGGTACTATTTTGCATCATGCGGTGCAGAATGCATTTGAGTGGATGACGGAAGTTGCGGCTGTGAAAAAATGAGGCTGAATTTTCAGGATGAAATTTGCGAATTCTCAACTTTCCAAATTTGGAAATTCGGGAGTTTGGGTGTTCGGGATATCCCGAACACTTTTTAGTTAAACTAAAATATCTTCGGGAATTTCATGGAAATCAACCCACAACCCCAGCCACAACCGTCCTCGCTGCACCGCTGTTTTCCTCAAAAATGAGTCGCAACTCTTCCGCAATTTCCGTTTTTCGTTCTAGCAATTGATCTACCAATCCTTCCAGTTGATTGGAGTTCGTGATTTCAAGTGCAACCTTCCGATCCAAAAACAATTGTGCTTCAGGAAAACGTTCGTGTTTCGGTCCGAAAATAACCGGAATGCCGAAAGCTCCCGGTTCCAGAATGTTGTGCAATTTACCGGTAAATCCGCCACCGACATAAGCAATGGTTGCATAGCGGTAAGCCGAGGTCAATTGCCCTATGGTGTCTAGAATAAGAATATGGTTTTCTACTGAAGAAGAATAAGAAGTGTAACGAATCACTTCGTTTCCAAACAGAGCTGAAATAGCCGAAATGTGTTGTTCGGAAATATCGTGCGGTGCTATGATAATTTGCATGCTTTCACGCAATTCAAGCAATGAAGTCAACAACAATTCTTCGTCTACAGGCCATGAACTCCCCAAAATCAAGGTTGGTTTTTCTCGCGTGAAATCGGCTAAAATCTCATTGGAGTCACCCTTATCGCGAACGGCTATCATTCGATCGTAGCGTGTATCGCCGGAAAGTGTTGTTTGATCAATTCCAATGGAAGCCAATAAGTCTTTCGAGCGCTGGTCCTGCACATAAAAATGATCGAACAAGCGCAACGCAGATCTGAAAAAACCGCCATACCATTTGAAAAACCGGTGCGTGGGGCGAAACAAACTACTAACACCATAAACGCGTGCGCCCGATTCTTTGGCAGCCAACAGGTGGTTGTACCAAAATTCGTACTTCACGAAAAACACGTCTTTCGGTTTGAAATGTGCTATGAATTTCCGGGCATTGGAAGCCGTATCAAGCGGAAGGTAACAGGCCAAGTCGACACAATGAGTGCGTTTTCCATAGAATTCCATTCCCGAAGGACTGAAAAAAGTAACGATCAAAAAAGCATCCGGAAAGCGTTCTTTGTAAGCAAACATCACCGGTAAACCCTGATCGAATTCACCCAAAGAAGCGCAGTGAAACCAAACGGTTTGTTTGTCTGCGGGAATGTTAAAACTCGTAATGGGAGTTTTTCGACCAACAATCCATTTCTTGGCTTTGGCATTGAACAAAGAAGCGCACCACATCAAGCAGTACAATCCTCCCATTCCAATTGCGTAAAAAAAACGCATCAATCGAAGTAATAATCTTTCGGCTTACGCTGGTAAACAGGAATAAACCAGCCAACTTTAAATCCGATTTGCACATCGAGGCGCTGACCTTTCGGAACTTCTTCATCGGGCCGATCAAAAAAGATGTCACGACGGTTGTAGGTCAATCCTTGTTGGGCGTAAAATCCACCGTAAAAATTCACAATTCCTTGATTGGCAAGGAACGCATAACCGATGAACTCATGAAAGTTGATGCCGGATGTAAAACGGTCGTACCCTTTTTTGTAATCCAATTCCAAACTCGGAATCACCTGATCATTACTTTCAATGCGGAGTTTGTGTTGTAAATACCCAACGCCTCCGTGCACATAAATTCCGGAGTTTTCATTCAAGCTCAGGATGGGAAATACCTTTCCGACCATCAGGTTTACGTTGAATCCGCGACTAAACAACAAAATATGGGCAACATCGCCGTTCACATCCGTGATATTGCCGTAACTGTCGGTCAATCCGTCAAACAATCCCGTCATACGGATTTGACTTCCGAACATAAAATTGCCGTCTAAACCATACACCCAATTGCGTTTGGTTTTGTAACCGGCCATCATGCCAAGGTGATTAAAAAAGCCGTAACGGTCACCCAAATCGGCTTTGCTCCAATTACCACCATATTGAATACCCACCCATGGTGTAGCGATTGCAGAATCACCATATTTTCGCTGTGACCAAGCCGAAACCTGAATCAAAAGAGCAATCAATAAACAGAAACGTAATTTCATGGACAAAACAATGAGGTTCAAAAGTAAAAAAAAGGTTCGGGTCTGAGAACGTTAAATACGGAAGTGTAGTATTTATTGAGTTGGCGTAACATAAAATGATTCGGAATAGCGATATCTTTCATGCAACTATTCTATCGCGACTTTCATCAACAGGAAGAAATCACATTTATTCATTTAATTGGAGGAAAAATGAAACTATCAACATCATTATTACAAGCAATCGCAATCGGTGTAACGTTGGGAGCAGCTACCGTAAGTGCATCGTGCGAAAAGGAAGACCTGAAATCGAAAGTTGACCAGCGCAACGATAATGGAAATTGCGAACCGGGAACCAATTGCCCTTTTGAATGCACCGCTTGCGGAATGGGGTAAAACTTATTAAGAGACTATTAATCAGATCTAACACACTGAATAAATGCAGCCTCTTTGCGATCTTTGCGTCTCTGCGTTGAAAAATAATGAACGTAAAGACGCGAAGGATGCAAAGATTAGTTAGTATTACGGCATGAAATGTGTCATGCTTCTAGCGACACACTAACAAAACAAGTCATGAAACTTTCAGCTTCGCTTCTAAAAGCCATTGCAGTAGGAACTTCCGTTGCAGCACTTACCGCTTCTTGTCACCCCGATGAAGTAAAATCAGGTGAAAAGAACAAGTATGAAAAAACATCCAAAAAAACAGACGATACGCCATCAATCCATCATGATTGTCCGGCGTGTGGCATGGGATAATATTGTGTGAAAGAACAAAACGGCATATTGGCTTCGGTAGCTTGTAACTTAGATCAACAGTTGTTGCAAGCTACACTTCCACTTTTCATTCAAGAGGAAGTTGAAGCCATTGAATGGTCGTTTGACACGCTTTACAAAGTGAGGAACATTCCCGATTGGTTTGTGGAATTGCTCACAGCTTTTGGCAACGAAGGTCGACTCATCGGTCACGGAGTTTTCTTCTCGCTGTTTTCCGGAAAATGGAGCGCGGAACAAGAACAATGGCTCCATCACCTGAAAAAAGTATGCGGAAATTTCACCTTCGACCACATCACTGAACATTTCGGATTCATGACCGGCGAAGATTTCCACAAAGGTGCGCCCATTGGTATTCCTTACAATTCAAGCACGCTCGCCCTCGGAATCGATCGTTTGAAACGCATTCAGGATACGTGCCAATGTCCGGTCGGATTGGAAAACCTTGCCTTTTCATATTCACTCGAAGAAGTAAAACGACACGGTGAATTTCTCGAGGAGCTGATAGAACCCATCAACGGATTCATCATCCTCGACCTGCACAACCTCTTTTGTCAATTACACAATTTCTCGCTCGACGTAGAAGAACTTCTGCCACTTTATCCGCTTCACCGCGTGCGGGAAATCCATATTTCGGGCGGAAGCTGGGAACAAACGCGTCTTGAACCGCAACGAACCATCCGGCGCGACACACACGACGATGCCGTTCCAAAAGCCGTTTTTGAATTATTGCAATTAATCATCCCCCGATGCCCAAACCTCAAGTTTGTGGTCTTGGAACAGCTCGGTACTGCATTGGATACCAACCAAAATCAACTGCAATTTCAAGCCGATTTCATGCGCATGAAAAGCATCGTTTCAACCTTCAACACCACAGGTTCGATCAACAATTTCCTACCTTCTTCTCCCCTTATTTTAAATCCGGAGGTAGCCGAAGACACACTTCTTGCTTCACAACAACAGGAACTTTCCGCTATTCTGGAAAATGCGACTGATTACGAAAACGCAGTTACTTTGCTACGTCAATCGGGTTTGGCACATTCTGACTGGAAAGTCGAAGATTGGTCGCCCTACATGCTCGAAACCGCTATGCGCATTGCCCAAAAATGGAAACACGGTTGGTAGTTGGTAAGTCTTCGTTACCTGATTCTACATTAATCATAAAAATTATCATTGCGGAAATAGCGTCATTTCACGAAGCGAAGCAAAGAAAAGAAAAATGGCTGTTTCGTTGTGTTTTGTCAAAAGCGCTTGCGTTTCAGATCCTGATCTGCCACTTTTGACCTTAAAACACAGATAAAGCCATTTTTTGCAAGCGACTTTGGAATGACGCAATGCATTTTTGCTTACTTTTTTTGCATCAGAAAAAAGTAAGAAAACAGATATTCGTTCCAACCGCTCATTCAAAATCACTATCCAAACAGAAGCACTTATTTTTCCGCAATAAATCACACTGATTTTCAGTTAGTAACTAAGATTGCTGTTGCAGAATCACCATGATATTTATGCAAAAGCATCTAATTGAAATGTAGTATTAATTTACTTTCTTTGGTCGATGAACAAAACACTTCAATTTCAGTCGGTTGATCGTTTGACGCTCCTAGTCACGGTTTTGCTTCTACAGCTTTCGACTCCTCTTCTAGCTCAAGAAGAAGACTCCATAGACCTTCAATTATTTAACCATCAAGATCTTAACACAGATGCGAGTCGCCTATCGAAAACCATAGTGTCTGCCAACAGGCTTGCCGAAACTCCCGATCAAATGGCGCAGGAAGTCATCATCATTGAAGGAAGTACCATTCGTCAATTCGGTTATACAACCTTGGTAGATGTACTGGAAAGCATCCCCGGTTTTCGTACTTCACAACCCGGAAATGCCATTGAAGGAGAAACTTTTTTGATGCGCGGTTTATACGGTAACGACCACGTAAAATTTCTAATCAACGGCGTTCCGATCAAACCCGAAGCTGTGAAAGGAATGCCCATTGGCGGACAACTTCCGATACGTCATGCCGAACGCATTGAAATTATCTTAGGACCTTCTTCTACGCTTTACGGTTCCGAATCAATGGCGGGTGTCATCAATATTGTCTTACCAGAAATCGATCGTCCGGTATTTGCTTGGGCCGATGTAAGTTTGTTATCGCCCAATACAACCGATTTTAACCTGACGCTAGGTGGAAAAGCCGGAAAAGGAAAGAGCATCGTGAATTATGAAATCTTCGCCTCGTCATATCGTTCTACCAACGTTAATTTGTACATCCCCGACGATTCCATTCGCGTTCAACCCGGACAACTTAATCCCACTCAGCAACAATTGTTTGTGGGAGATTTAGGGACGGGATTACCGGAAATAGACGATCTCAAACGCGAAAGTCGCTTGCTGGGTTCTTATTTGACATACAAAGGATTGGAGTTGAGCGTGATGAATATGTACCGTGAGGAAAACAGTGGATTCGGTAGTCAGCCTTTGCAGCAAGCTTACTTCGATCCTTCCTTAACCTACGGTGAAAATATCAACTCATTCGGTTTGCGCTACAACAGTCCTTCTACCAAAAAACTGCAAATTCGCACGTCACTTTCGGCACTCACTTACCGTACTATAACGAATGCGGGATATTATGGTGTAACGCACCTCTTGTCGAATGGTCGCAACTTCATTTATGCACGTTCGTTGGATGTGAATGGCGACTTTCAAGGAATTTTTCGCGCCAACAAGTACATCAATGTGCTCTTTGGTATGTCTGGCGATTACTCCACTTCACATCCGTTTACCAACTTTTTATTGCGTCCTTACAAAAACCGATCGTTGAGTTTTAATTTAAGCGATCAAAACGACACGCTTGAAACGGCTGTTTTACAGTCGGCTGCTATTCAGAGTATCAGTATGCTGGATACAGCTCAGTTTCTGCAAGCTTTTACCAAGTATGATGTGGCGGCATTTGCGCAGTCTTCTTTCAAATCAAAATCGGGGAAATGGATGGGCGAAGCAGGATTGCGGGTCGATTTCAACAGTTTTGGAGAAATTGTTCCCTCTCCGAAATTAGGTGTGGTTTTCCGCCCTTCTTCTAAATTCAAATTGCGGGCTTATTACGGAAAAGGTTACCGCGCCCCGAAATCGTATTACATCTTTAACAACTATACCGAAACGGCTCAAAATTTCGGAAACGGCGAAAAACTCAAACGCCATAAGGTTGACATCAATTCAGAACACTTGCAAGGCATTGAAGTGGGAGCTGATTGGCGGGTAACCCAATACTGGAAAGTAAGCCTGAATTATTACGCTCACTATATGAAAAATCGCGTATTGCGTCAGGTGTTTATTCCGTCACAGGATAGTTCTCAGCCGCAACAACAGCAGCAACTCATCGGGTTCGGTTATTTCAACGGTGCTTCCTACTCCTTTTTACAATCCGTGATGCTTGTGAATTCGTTTTCGGTAAAAGTAGGCAACGTAGACCTGAATTTGCTGGTGAGCTATGAATATTCGAAAGGTAAAGAACGCGTAGATGCGCGGAACGACACGTCTGGCAACGTCGTGGTTTCTACTGGTTATCGTTTTGTTCCGATCCACGCTGCCAAGGCGAATTTTGATGTAACCTATCGCGACTTTACGGCTTCCGTGCGAGGCACCATGACAGGAACCTTCATCACCGATATTTTCCGGTCAAACAACAGCATACGCTACAGCGAATCAACTGTTCCGTTTTACAACCTCGATCTTTTGGTTTCTAAACAACTGTTTCGCCAATTGAGCATTTTTGGAGGAGTTTACAACATCTTCAACAATGTGCAAAGCGGCATTCCGAATGTGGATCTTTCGCACACTTGGACCTACAATCCGCAGTATGGTCGTGTTTTTAAATTAGGATTAAGCTTTAAACTCAACTGATATGAAGGCGTATTTGGTGCTTATTTCGTTGGTGCTTTCAGGCGTTTTTTACGCTCAGGAAATGCGTATTCAGCAAGGTGAACTCGATCGTGCGCACGTTGATCGCTACAATGCTGTAGCAGATGGTCACAAAAAACGCGACAGTATTGCTTACTATTATACCAAATCGCAACTCATTGCCGAAGAAATCGGTTATTGGGAAGGTGAAGTCACCGCTTGCAAAGGATTGATCGCCTTTCACCAAGCTGACAAAGAAATTTACGACAAATTACGCTACTCGTTGTTGTTGGTGAATATCTACGAAAAACATGGCGCTACCGATCAGAAAGTGCAAGCCTACAACCAACTAGGGAAACTCTACTTCAACGAACGCCTCTTTGCCAAATCGGTGGAACAATACAAAAAAGCCATATCGCTGGAAGGCGATCAGAAAAAGGCTTCGTTTGAAACACAAATGGGATTAATCAAAGCCCAAAAACAAGCCCGCGATTTAGACGATGCCATTGTTTCCGCGCGCATGCTCGAATACAAAAACGGACTTACCAACGCACAAAAGGTGGACGTGCTCAAGGAAAAAGCAACCATTTACCACGATCTCAAAGCCTTTCAGCAAGAGCTCGAAAGTTACGAATCCATTCTGCCGTTGGTGAACAATTCGCAGCAAGCTTACCTGGAACCGACTGTTTGGAACAATATCGGTTACACCAACAAATACCTCAACAATTATTCAGCTGCAAAAGGAGCATTTTTACAGGCAGCGCGCACTGGGAACAAAACCGACAATGAACTATTGGGCGCTTCTTTCCACAATCTCGGGCTCATTCTGTACAACGAACGCGATTTGGATTCGGCCTTGTTCTGCTTTGAAAAAGCGCGTGTGCATTATGTCAATAGCAACAATTTCGAGCAGGCAACTAGCTGTTTGAACATGCAGGCAATGACTTATTATCAGCAAAACGACGCTTTCAATTCGCAGAAAAAAGTCAACTTGGCCATTCAGTCGGCTAAGAGTCACAACCTGGAGCAAGTACTTTCCAGAAGTTACGAAATCAAATCGTTGATTCACCAGGATCTGTACGAGTTTGAACTGGCGCTGGAGAGCTACAAACAATTCCTTTCCATTCGCGATTCCTTGCTCACCGAAGACCGCGTTGCCGAAAACAAGCGCCTGTTTGACCAATACAAGATTGAACAAACGGAGAAACAATTGCGGTTGATTTGGGCCAAAAACGAACTCGACATCTTGAATCTGGCACGCGAAAAAGCCGAAAAAGAAGCCGAACGCGAACGCTTTAACACCAAACAAAAAGAAGATCAGCTGCGCATTTCATCGTTGGAAAACAAAGAATTGAAAGCCCGCGAAGAATTGCAACGCCTGATGTTGCTGGAAGAACGGCTCAACCTCGAAAACAAAGAGAAACAATTGGTGCTGAGCGAGCGCGACAATCAGCTCAAAGAATTGGCACTGGAGAAAGAGCGTTTGGTAGTCATTGCCAACGAAAAGGAAATCGAGAATTTGGCGCAGAAAAACGAACTTGTACTGCAAAAACGCCTCACCGAAAAAGCCGAGTTTAAATACCAGCTTCGATTGGTTTTCGCCGCTTTGTTGTTTATTTTCTTGATTCTTCTTGGTATTTTGGTTGCCTACCGCAAGCTGCAGCAACGCAAGAAACGCATCGAACAGCAAAACGTGATCATTGCGCAAAGCAAACAGGTTATTGAACATGAAAAGGAAAAATCAGAAGGTTTGCTGCTCAACATTTTGCCTTTTGCCATTGCCGAAGAATTGAAACTCAACGGAACTTCCAAACCCAAGTTGTTTGACGAAGTAAGCGTTGGATTTACCGACTTCTCCGGCTTTACCATGATCTCGGAGAAACTCACGCCGGAAATGCTAGTAGAAAAACTCGACGAAATCTTCTATGCCTTCGACCTCATCATTGAACGCCACGGACTGCAGCGCATCAAAACCATTGGCGACGCTTACATGTTTGCAGCCGGAGTTCCCGAACCATTGGATGATCACGCAGTGCGTATTGTAGAAGCCGCCATCGAAATGCGCGATTACATTGAACAATACAACCGCGAGCTACACCGCAACGATCCGAAATGGAACATCCGCATAGGTGTCAATACCGGTCCCATCGTTGCCGGCGTCATCGGCATCAAGAAATTTGCCTACGACATTTGGGGCGATGCTGTGAATCTTGCCGCCCGCATGGAATCGAGCGGAGAAGTAGCCAAAGTAAACGTTTCAGGAAGCACCTACGAATTGATCAAAGGTCGTTTCGCCACCGAACACCGTGGTAAAATTGCCGCCAAAAACAAAGGCGAAGTGGATATGTATTTTGTGGAGCATCGGTAGGTCATTCATCCCTCTCAAATAAGTGATTGAAAGCAAATGGCTTTTTGCAAAAAAACGAGGAGTTTTCATTATCTTTGGTAGCATGACACGAACGTTTTACATCGACGAATCACGAAAAGGCGCGAAAGAGTTGCTCGCCTATTTGCGTTCACTTGAATTTGTAGTAGAGGAAAGTGAGCCGTCATTGACAGATGATCAATTTGAATTATTGGAACTAAGACGTTCAGGTTACTTGAATGGCACAAGTAAAACCTATACGATTGAAGAAGTTGAATCCAACATTCGTTCCCGCAAAAAATGATCTTGGAAATTACCCAAGAAGCTCAAGATGATTTGTTTTTTGCCAATGATTGGTACGAATCACGAAAAACTGCACTTGGTGATGAGTTTCTCGTTCAATTCAAAGTAGCGTGTAAGGCTATTCATAAATCACCCGAAGGATTTCAAAAAGTAAGAGGTTATCATCAGGTTACATTAAAACGATTCCCTTTTTTTGTCGTCTATCAATTAATTGAAAATAAAATCATTGTCTTTGCGGTCTTTCACACCAGTAAGAATCCTAAAAACAAGTATTCGTTTAAATAAGTGAAAAAATGTGATAATGATCACTCATCCGTATTTCTCTTAATCCACTATATTTAACGTCTAGACCCCAACAATAAAACCCGATGAAAAGCCTGTTCCTATTCCTAGCATTTATCCTTCCATTATTGACTTTTGCCCAATCTGATTCGGAAGACGAAGTATTCGAAATTCGCAGTGATTCGGCGGCCATCGCCCGACAACAACTACAATCCATGATGCTTGTGCGCGAGTTTGTCATTGAAGGCGGGTACAACCCCATTACCAAACTCATGATCAGTGAGTTTAATGCGTTCGGACAACCAACCTATATAGAAAAATCGCCGCATTTTAGTGCAGACTATGATGTTTACATGCTGAGTTACAAAATACAAGAGCGTTTCGAATACAACCCGCAACACCGCCAAAGCAACTACTGCTACAATTACAAAAAACTCATCTATTGCCAGCAAACCGAATACGATGAAGCGGGAAACATTATGCGTCTTGCATCATCCAGCGATTCACCCGATACCACTGAAGTGCGGATGCAATGGAAAGCCGGCAAAATGGTCAAAGCAACGTTCAAAGATCCTTTCGACTCACAAATCCATTCTCAGCGCACCATGAACGAAGCTGGGAAAATAGAGGAATACCGTTCGGACACGTACCGCGTTACCTATACGTATTCACAAACAAGAAACGAGGAAACTACCACCATTCATACTTACCTCAAAGACACCTTGTTTCAAGTCAACATCATAAAAAAAAGAACAGACAAAGACCTACCCACCTATTCCGCTCAACTCAACCATAAGCGCGATACCCAAAGTGTCATGATTGCAAAATACGATACTTACGGAAACGCCACCTCTTACGAAAACAGAAGCTACCGTTATGAAATGGATGAAGATCCTGAAATGGGCCGTCCATACGCACCCAAACAAGCCGAAGGTGCTGAAACTCCCCAAAAACAAACCCAAGAAAACAAACCCAAGAAAAAAACCGAACCAGATATTCAGGTAGAAAAACTGGAATTGGTCAATGACTATTCTGCACAAAACCTCCTCACTAAACGATTGATCTACCGCATTTCACCCAAAGGCGAACGCACTTTGATGGCCATTGACCGGGTTATTTATGATAAAGATCCGTTGATCATCAAGCCATGGTTTGTGGAGAAGGAAAATGAGTATGGAGAGTATGGAGATGAGTAGGTTTTGCTGACTTAAAAATAATGCCACCCTCCTCGGTCCTCCCTCAAGGGTAATTTCCTGTTTATTAGCACATCCCAGTCTCCCACGAATAAACGAATGAAAATTACACATGAATTTATAACGAATAATGGAAACAAGTTTCCATTTTGATTAGTGAGATCAGCCTTGGCTGACTATTCGTAAAGAATTGTAGACAATACGTCATTCGGTAATTCGTGGTGGAAAATATGCAGTACGTCACATTCTAAGAGGGTTGTGCTCTTTAATAGGAAATTACTCCAAAGGGGGGGCACCAAAAAAAGTTTTAGGTCACCCTTGTATCCCCTGCAACGAACACAAATTGTGGTACAAGCCTTTCTTATCCAACAACTCTTGATGCGTGCCGCGCTCGGCGATTTTTCCTTTGGAAAGCACCAGAATTTCATCGGCATTTTTTACGGTGCTCAAACGGTGTGCAATAATCAACGACGTGCGGTCTTTCATCAATTCATCCAAGGCACCTTGCACAATTTTTTCGCTTTCTGTATCCAAGGCCGAAGTAGCTTCGTCGAGGATTAGGATAGACGGATTTTTCATGATAGCACGCGCAATACTAAGGCGTTGTTTTTGTCCGCCCGAGAGTTTGTTGCCGCGCTCACCAATCACCGAATCATACCCGTTTTCCATATTGATAATGAACTCGTGTGCGTGCGCAATCTTGGCGGCTTCCATGATCTTTTCCAACGGTGCATCGTCCATACCAAACGCAATGTTGCTGCGCACGGTATCGTTGAATAAAATGGATTCTTGCGAAACGATCCCGATGTGTTTGTGCAAATCTTCCAATTGGTAAGTGCGGATATCGTGCCCGTCGATGCGAATAGCTCCACGGGTAACGTCGTAAAAACGTGGTAACAAATCGGCAATCGTGGATTTACCACTCCCCGACTCTCCGACCAATGCAATGGTTTTACCGCGCTTGAGTGAAAACGATACATCCTGCAACACCATTTCATCTTTGTAGCGAAACCATACATGATCAATCTCGATACTGTGGTCAAACGTGGTCAAAGGAATGGCTCCTTCTTGCTGTTCGATTGTTTCTTCGGTATTCAGAATTTCGTTGATGCGATCAAGCGATGGCATTGCTTTGTTCAGGTTCCCGACAGAAGTGGCAATGCCCTGAATGGGACGCAAAAGCTGAGAAAAAACGACAATAAACGTCACAAATTTTTCTCCGGTCAATCCTGATCCGCCATCCAAAATCATTGAACCACCAAACCACACCAGACAAATCATCACGCCTGAACCGAGTACTTCATTCAGCGGTGGCGATAAATCGCGCTTGCGGAAAGCTTTGGTGATCAATTGCTGGTAACGCAGATTCACTCCTGCAAACTTATTTCGTACATACTCACTCGCGTTGAACGCCTTAATGACACGAATGCCTCCCAATGATTCATCCATCATGGAATATACCATCCCCATTTGTTCCTGACCGGCTTTAGCTGTGCGCTTCAAACTTTTCCCGATGCGGGAAATCACAAATGCTGAAAGCGGTAACAAAATAAAGGAAATCAATGTAAGTTGCGGGCTGATAAAAATCAACATGAAAATACTGGAAATGATTGCAAACGGTTCGCGGAACACCAATTCTAGCATACTAACCACCGCAATTTCTATTTCACCTACATCGCTGTTCATCCGCGACATCAAATCGCCCTTGCGCTCTTCGGTATAATAAGAAAGTGGTAAGCGCAATGCTTTGGCAAAAAGTTTGTTTTTAATATCACGCACTACCGCCATTCGCAATTGTGATTGGTGCCAGATAGCGCCATAGCGAAACAAGCCCTTCAGGAAAAACGCAATGAAAACTGTGATACACACAAAAAACAACGCATATTTCGGATCTTTTTCAGCCATTTCCTGCATGAAGTAATTGTACGAGTCGGCGCAGTAAGTAAAAAACTCCGAAAACCCACCATTATAGATTGGTTCCGCTAGCTTTTCGCGATGCTCGTCTGTTTGAAAAATGAGTTGCAGAAACGGTATAAATAAGATCAGCGAGACCAGATTAAAAATAACAAACAACAAGTTAAAGATGATCGTAAGGATCGCCTGCCAGCGGTACGAGAAGGTGTACCGGTAAATTTCCATCAATGATTTCATGCGCAACAAAGATAGGTTTTTTGGTTATTGTAGGCGCGGGATGCGTCCCGCGCTTACAATAACAATCACCAAAAACCCTATCTTTGCACCATGAGTTCAATCAGACAAAGCCGAATAGAAGGCGTTATTCAAGAGGAATTAGCGACTTTTTTTCAACGAAATGCCCGCGAAATATGTTTGGGTGCCATGGTAAGCGTTACCGTAGTGCGCGTGACTTCCGATCTTTCGCTGGCGCGTATTTATGTAAGTATTTTTGCCGGACCCGAAAAAGCGGTTGTATTAAAAAGCATTCAGGAAAACTCCCGTAAAATCAGAGGTGAAGTTGGTAAACGCCTGAAAAACATGCACAAAATTCCGGAATTGATTTTCTTCATCGACGACTCGCTCGATTATGCCGAAACGATCAATAATTTATTGAAATAACCATCAACGTTCCGTTTTACATAGCGCGAAGGTACCTGCGTCATACCAGAAAGCAACGCAACCTGGTACACCTCATCACTCGTATTTCGGTGATCGGTATTGCTATTACAACCGCTGCCTTGGTGATTCTCATCGCAGCGTTTAACGGAATTGAAGGAATGGTGGAACGTCTTTACAGTTCCTACGATGCGCCGCTTACCATTCGCTCTGAAAAAGGAAAAACCTTCAAGGAAAACACCATCAATCTTGCAAAGATAAAGAAGATTGAAGGCGTTGCGGAAGTGAGTCGTGCTGTAGAAGAAACCGTGATCTTAAAACACGAGAGCATCTGGGCGAATGCCTCGATGGTGGGGGTTGACAACAATTTCCTGAAAACCTGTGAAATCGAAAAGCATATAGTTGACGGATATCCGGCACTCGAAGAAAACGACAAACCCACAGCTATCATCGGTGCTAGTTTGCTCGATAAGCTCAACGGTTATATTTCTGAAGCCAACGGATACGAGCAACTGATTTTGTATACGCCTTTGCGTGATGCTTCCATTTCGCGTAGAAAAAACCCGTTCAAAACCAATATGCTAGCTGTTTCAAGTCGCATGAATTACAACCGCGAAGTCAATGCACAATTTGTATTGGTGCCACTCGATTTTGCGCAAGATCAACTCAATTACGATGGCGAAATCACAGCACTTTACCTTGGTATTCAACCCAAGGCAGATGCTTTTGAGGTAAAAGAACGGTTGCAACAGCTTCTCGGACCAAATTTCAGGGTAAAAACCGCCGCCGAAAAAAACGAATTAATTTTCAAAACCAGTCAGTCGGAAAAACGCATCGTGATCATTATTCTGGTCTTTGTGTTTATCCTGGCAGCTTTTAACCTGATCGCTTCCCTGACCATGTTGTTTATCGAGAAAAAGGAAAACATTCAAACCATGCGCCATTTCGGAGCGGGCAATCCGTTTATTTTCCGCATTTTCTTTTTCGAAGGCTTGCTCATTGCCGGAAAAGGCATCCTCTACGGGTTGATTCTCGGAACCACCGTTTGCCTCTCACAACAGTATGGAAAATTGTTGGAAATGCCCAATTCGGGCGGTGAAGCGTTCCCGATTGAATTTACCGTACAAGACGGTTTATTAATCATTGTATTGGTGAGTACACTTAGCGCCATTACGGCTTTTCTTCCGGTGTATTATCTGGTGAAGCGGGCTTCTCGCTAGTATCCGTTTTTCTGATTTTCAATTCAAGATCAAACATCTTTGTTAAGTACTCTTAATTGGAAACTAACTTTCTTCATTCACTATAAAATTCGTATCCGATAATATTTATTTTACCTATATTTTAACTTGCGGACAGCGCCAATTCTAGGAAGCGAAGTAAGAAAAATGGCTTAGAATGGCGCAAAGGATGTTTTGCTTACTTTTTCAGCCTCGGCAAAAAGTAAGAGACAATTGAGGTAAGCTTGAGGTAGATCTATGTCTTTTATGACATTCAGTCTATTCTTTTCCGAATTTTCAATTCTTTTAATCCTACAACGGTAATATCATCGGTTTGTTCATGAGATTCAGACCAGTTGCGCCATGCATTTTCGAAGTACTTCTTCTGCAACGGCATCGATTCGATGTGAACTTGCTGCAACAACTCTAAAATGCGCTTAAAACTGAATTTTTTGTTGCGAATGCTTCCGAATTGTTTTTGGTAACCGTCTGTAAACAAGTAAAAACTATCGGCCGGATCAAATTGGATACACACTTTTTCAAAGGTGGTATTCTCTTCCGTTTCCGAGGCGATTTTTGTACTACGATACACAATCAATTCTCCGTTGCGTTGGTGGATAAATGGCACACCACTGCTGGCGTAACTCATTTCGCCCTGTTCAAACACGCACACCAACGTTTCCATGCTGTCAAACATCACGCTGCCTTCATTTTTCTGCAAAATCCACTCCAACTCGCGGTTCAGCTGATTGAGGATCACATCCGGATCGCACTGCTTGCGCTCACGCACAATTTGATTGAGCAAGTTAATCCCCAGGATGGTCATAAACGCTCCAGGAACACCGTGTCCGGTGCAATCGGCCAGTACAATGATCAATTTATCGTCGATCTCTTCCACCCAATAAAAATCGCCGCTCACAATGTCTTTGGGCTTAAACAAGGTAAACGATTGTTCAAAATACCGGTTGAAAATCTGTGGATCGGGCAAAAGGTTAAACTGAATCCGTTTGGCCGAGTTAATACTCGACGTAATGTCTTTGTTTTGCTGCTCGATCAATAAATCGTTCGCTCGTTTCTCGGTGATATCCCTTGCCAAAGCAATGAATCCTGAAATGCGTTTGCGCGAGCCTGGTTCGTAGATCATCGTTACGTTTTGCCCTACCCAAAACATGCGTCCGTCTCGTGATTTGATCGGAAATTCCAAATAAGTATGGTGTAAACGATTCAAAAATTGTTCCTCGTAAAATTGTTTCACCCGATCGCGGTGATCAGGTGCAATGAGTCCAATGGAATTTTTCCCGATAATGGTTTCATTGCGGTAGCCAAACAATTGCACACAACGCTCATTGGCAAAAATGAAATTTCCATCAATGTCGGTATGATAAATCATGTCTTGCGCATTCTCAACCAATGATTGATAATTGGTCGAAATTGTGAGTTTATCTGTCACATCATGCCCCATAATCACTTTCACCGAATCGTTGAAGTACTTGCACGACCATTCGATCCAGCTCACTTCATTGTGTTTGTTATACATCGGAATCAGGAAGATGCGTCCGTCTTCAAATTCATCTCGCAAGCTGATTTCGCGCATCTTGGTTTCGGCCACAAACGGATTGAGAATAGAAACCGGTTTACCCACTACTGCCGAAAAATCAACGGCAAAAAAATCATTGATATTTTCACTGCAATAGGTAATCAATCCGCGCTGGTCAAACGAAATAGCTAATACGTTTCCTTTGTTGATCACACCACTCACGAAGATGAGTTTTTCGAGTGAATTATTGCGCAAATAGGTTGCCATTACGGCAATTCCACCCGAAATAGCAATGGCTGACACAAACAAAATCTCATTGTAAACCGTGTCTTCCAGCCATAACAACATAATGGTTCCGGCAATGAGTTGCAACATCGTGACGAAGATCACAAAACGAATGTTGGAAATAATGAATGGAACTATGCTGGTTGCCAGAATGATCGCAATCAGTGGAAACGGATGTACATTACTGATAAATGCCAAGTAAAAATACTCTAGCATAAACACAAAATAAGCCACATAGAAAATGCGCGTCATTCTGTTACGACTTCCACTGCGCGATTTGTAATAATTGCTCAGCACCACCAATAAGAACATGAGTGATGAAAAGATGGTATTCAGCCAGGAAGTATCTACAAACGTTTTGTCCACCATGTTTACAATGAACAACATGATTAGGTTGAGGAAGAAGCCAAACGCAATGATTCGCGGAATCATTTTAATATCCACCATCACTTCTTTGGTATCGAATAGATTAGTGGAAACATACGATTTAGACCATTCCAGGTAAGCCGTATTAATGATTCCGAGAATGATCACCAACACCACAATAAACCACTTGGTGCGCCAGATCGGAATGTCAATCACTATTGGGTAGCTAGCTATTTTTGATACAGTAACACCATCATAAGAAGCGCGTACTTCCAATTGATAAGAACCGTTCGGCAAATCGGGTAAATCTACTTCTTTGTCGAATGAAAAGTTAGACCACTTATCCTGATAGCCTTTGATCCGGTAAGAAAACAAAATAGCTTCCGATTTTGGCAACAAACATTTAAACGTATACAACGATTTATCGCGAAACTGAACCAATTCACCGCGCTCGTTTTCTGTTCCGAACAGAATGACCGGCTTGGGTGGTGGTGGAAAACTGCGCAATACTTCAGTATTGATCAGGAATAGTCCTTCAATAGTTCCAACGAAACAAGAATTGCCAGACTGAAATTGCGAACGCATGTGTGTTTCATATCCGCCAAATCCTTCTTTGAATGTATAATTGTTTTGCAACACCACTTGTCCGTTGGCGTTTACCTCAATGATATTAACTCCTTTATTGGTTCCCACCAGCAAGTTCCCGAAATTGTCTGAACTCAGTGTGTAGAAGAGCGTTGAAGGCAATTTATTCGGATCGTCAATTTTTACGTATTCGCCTCTATTCGTGATTCCGGCCAATCCTTTATCCAATGAAAACCAGCAGGTACCGAAACGATCTCGGGTTGAAACGCCTGAATAAGCTCCCAGATTTTTGAATGCTTTTATTAGGGTAATTTTACGCGTTTTTTTAGTGTAGGCATAAATTCCGTCGTTGGAACCAAAGTAAACTTCCGATTGATCGAAGTTGTTTTGCGCTGTGTAGAAATGGCTGGCAAAAATAGCTTCAACCGGCGTATAGCGTTTTGATTTCTTGGTAGATACATTGTACTGTACCAATCCTTCACCTCTTGGAGAATACCAAAACGATTCACCGTCCCAATGCATAAGCGAGATCGATTTACCGGCCTGATGCGGAAAAGCAGTTGGAACCATCGCATTCCCTTTCAATTCCATGATTCCAACATCGGTTGCAATGAAAATTCCCAACGGAGTTTCGGCTACCTGAAATGCCTTGTAGTCATAGGTCTGAAACGGTATATTGGAATAAAGCGATCCTATTTTTAGCGATTCGTTGGTACCGACAATGATCTGACCCGCTTTTGTACGATGAATCACTAAAATGCTACGATTTTCATAGATCGGATTCAGTTCAACTCGTGTAAACGGCTCAATGGAAACCTTAAACAATCCATAGGTACTATTGATCCAAAGATCGTTGTTTTGGTCAATCGAAATCCCATCGATGGAATAAATATTCCCGGAATAATTTTGCACCACGCGCTGCACCTTGCCGTTCTCAAAGCGGTAAATCTTTTGCTGTTTCGTGCAGAAATAACCGATATTTTGCCGCTCGCAAACACTCAAGACTTCATCTCCCTCATCTAATTTTTCACTGAGATTTGTTGAGCGAAGTTTCCCTGAAAAAATACTGCCATCGTTGGTAAGCTCTAGTGTCAATTGTTGTTTGAGATCGCTGGTGTACAATACCATTCTATTCTGGCGAAAGGTTCCATACACCGGTTTAAACGATTCATCCGCATAAGAGCCGTACCAATTATTCAGCCGAGTAATCTTACCCGAGCGCACAAAGAAATTACCCGATTCAGTAAAAATAAACACCCCTTGCGGAATCTTCAGTACCTGATGAATCACCAAACCCTTGGGTGATTTCATGGTGACTCTGCGAATGATCTTTCCAGATTGCGACAGGATATTGATTGACTTCTGGCAAATGAGTACCAATGACGAATCAACCATCGAGACATACTGACATTCGGCATCCTCAATGGCTTTCGACTGGTAGATTAAACTATAGTCATTGTTTTGGTACTTGTATAAACCGCTGTAAGAAGAGGTGAAATAAACGCTTCCGTTTGAAACCGGATAAATCGACGATACATGATGTTGTGCATTGTTTCGTTTCGATTTCACTTCAAAAAAGTGGTATCCGTCAAACCGCATAAGTCCTGCGCCATCGGTTCCGATCCATAAATTTCCTTTTGAATCTTGCGCGGTACTGAGCGTTGATTCCATAATCAACCCATCTCGGTGATTAAAATTCCGAAACGTGTACAATTGTGCTGCCAGTAAAAACTGAATGACACAAAAGCAAGCGGTTAATGTAGCGCGCAACAGGTTCAAACGTTGAAGTTTAGAGGAGCAAGTTAATAAATAAACTGTTTTGTACAAGAATACTGGTATCTCATATCGGCTAGCCGAAAGGTTCTTTTCCCACGAATTTGCGAATTATAGCTTCCGCCTCGGGTAAATACTCGCTGCTAATTATGACGGTTATACATCATTATCAAATAGACGACACGTCCGTTGCGCCTTTGCTGAAGCTTCAGCGTAAGCATTAGGTGCGTGAAAAATTGATGGAACCATTTATTATTTTCTTACGGAATCAGGCAATTACACGCAGCGTTTCGCTCACTTGTCGGCCTTTTGCCTTTACGATGTCCAATGTGTCTCCGAAAATGGTCACATGTCCCATTTTACGAAACGGTTTGGTAGTTTGTTTACCGTACAAATGCACTTTTACTCCTTTTAATTGCATCACTTCCTGCAATCCATCGTAAACGGCTTCGCCTTCAAAATCGGGAGCGCCAAGCAAGTTGATCATCACTCCGGGTGAAACCAAATCAGTATTCCCAAGTGGGGCATTCAACACACTACGCATGTGTTGTTCAAACTGCGATGTCAATGCGCACTCGATTGTATGATGACCGCTATTGTGCGGACGCGGCGCAATTTCGTTTACCAGTAATTGACCATCGGCTGTCAGGAACAATTCCACCGCTAGCAAGCCAACCATTTGTAATGAATCAATGACCTGCAACGCTAATTTAGTCGCATTTTGTTCTATCTCCAGCGAAACATCGGCCGGTGAAAACAGAAATTCAACCAAGTTGGCAGTAGGACTAAATTCGCATTCTACCGTTGGGTAAACGGCTGTTTGTCCGGCTTGATTACGCGCCACAATTACTGATAATTCTTTCGAAAAAGGAACCATTTTTTCAACCACGCATGGTCCGTCAAAAGCCGTGTTTAGGTCTTCTTGCGTGCGAATGATTTGAACACCTTTACCGTCGTAACCTCCTTTACGCAGTTTCAACACAAACGGCAATTCAGGTGCCAGTTTCAGTAATTCCTCCCGCGATTCAACCAATGAAAAATCGGCAGTCGGAATTTGCTGTTCTTTGTAAAATTGTTTTTGCAAGCCTTTATCTTGAACAATGGCTAAAACACGTGGTTGCGGGAATACAGCAATACCTTGGTTTTCGAGTTCCTGCAACGCATCCACGTTAACATTCTCAATTTCAACTGTCACTACTTGTTTGTCTTTCCCAAAAGCCATTACTTGGTCGTAATCGGTAAGCGAACCTACAGTGAAACTACTTGCAATGGTTTTACATGGCGCATTCGGATCAGGGTCCATGCAATGCACATGAACATCATAGTTCAAGGCCTCTTGAATGAACATTCTACCCAATTGACCACCGCCGAGCATTCCCAGCCTGAAGTTGTTACCGTTCCATTGTTTCATGCTGCAAAAGTAAGGCAAATCACGGAAACGCGCTCCGAATGGATTGGAGAAATTTAGCCGGCAATAAGTAAGAGAACCTCCAATTGAAGGAACGGAGCTGTTCTTTTTTTCTCAGTTATCGACTCTTCATTTCTAACTGCACAAAAAATCCAATGAATAAATGCTCAAAAAATCGTACTTTTGGACAAATTTTACACGACGAAGTGCTTCAAATTCACGATAAAACTTTCGAAATATTCATTCGCAATGAAGAGATTCAAACTGAGATCGCTTCTATTGCCGAAATGCTCAATACGGAATATGCCGGTAAAGAGGTGGTATTCATTGCCATACTCAACGGAGCCTTCATGTTTGCAGCCGATTTAATGAAACGCGTTACACTTCCATGTGAAATTTCATTTGTGAAAGTGAGTAGCTACCAAGGCATGAATTCGAGTGGTCGGGTTGACGAAGTAATCGGACTCAACACATCTATCAAAAACAAACACGTCATTATTTTGGAAGATATCGTAGACACTGGTATTACCATCAACAAAATCATGACCTTACTTGCTACAGAGCATCCTGCAAGTATTAAAATCACAACCTTACTTTACAAGCCTGAAGCGTTTATCGGAAAACACAAACCCGATTTTGTAGGATTTTCAATTCCAAATTCATTTGTAGTCGGTTACGGCTTAGATTACAATGAACACGGCAGAAATACGGAACATATCTATCAATTAAAAGGATAATACGCAATGTTGAATATTGTATTATTTGGCCCTCCAGGAGCAGGGAAAGGTACTCAATCGGAACGATTGATTGAAAAATACGGACTAGTTCACCTATCAACAGGTGATATGTTCCGAGCACACATTGAAAATGGTACCGAATTGGGTAAACACGTCAAGCAAATCATGGCCGACGGGCTCTTGGTTCCCGATTCAGTAACAATCGATATGCTTGAAGACGAAGTGCAAAAACACCCGAATGCAAAAGGATTTATCTTCGACGGATTTCCTAGAACGGTTGTTCAAGCCGAAGCACTCGACGCTTATTTGACTGACAAAGGACAACCGATACAAACTGTTTTACAGTTGGATGTTCCGGAAGAAGTCATCAAAGAACGCATCGAATTGCGCAGTAAAGTGAGCGGTCGTGCAGATGATGCAGCCGAAAAATTGCTGAAGCGAATCAACGAGTACTTCACCAAAACAATTCACGTTTTGCCTTATTACGTAGAACAAGGTAAAGTGACTACAATTAACGGAGTGGGTGAGATCGATGCCATTTCAGACAAATTATACGCGGCAATCGAACCGCACATAGACTAATAAATGGCTTCAGATAACTTCGTTGATTACGTAAAAATTCATTGCCAGTCCGGAAACGGAGGTGGTGGATCGGCGCATTTTCGACGTGAAAAATACATTCCGCAGGGTGGACCTGACGGAGGCGACGGTGGTCGTGGAGGACACATTATTCTGCGTGGAAACAAGCAGTTGTGGACCTTACTTCACCTTAAATTCAATAAACACATTAAGGCAGGACACGGAGCTCACGGTTCCGGAAACCTGCAAACAGGCTCGCAAGGTGAAGACAAGTACATTGATGTACCACTCGGAACCATTGCGCGCGATTCGGAAACAGGTGAGTTTTTATTCGAAATTACCGACGAAGGCGAGGAACGCATTTTAGTTCCCGGCGGTCGCGGTGGTATGGGGAATGACAACTTCAAATCATCTACGTTTCAAACGCCACGTTTTGCCCAACCGGGTGA
>Ga0302293_10000065_pt1 | contig 62564 bp, 44 predicted proteins | sample III_Fen_N2_2_FD_198758 | JGI IMG/M metagenome (GOLD analysis project Ga0302293, IMG submission 198758) | Peat permafrost microbial communities from Stordalen Mire near Abisko, Sweden - III_Fen_N2_2 | ecosystem: Environmental > Terrestrial > Soil > Wetlands > Permafrost | place: Sweden: Abisko...
ACGGAAGCTGTTCATTCACTTCGCCGTTTCTAATAGCGTTGGCATAAACGATCAAAGCAGCACAAATAATACCCATTACTTTTTGCGAATCGGCTCCACCGTGACCCAAAGAAAAGGCTGCTGATGACAACAATTGCAAACGTTTGTACATGGTAGATTCTTTCATGGCTGACTGACGTTTTCCGTAAATCAACTGATAACCGGTGTAGGTTAATAAGAATACACCAAGAGTAGAGGCAATGATCCAGATCATGATCGGTTTCAAATCAATGAAATCTTTGTAGTACCACGAAGCCCAAACAGTAATAGCGGAAAGCCCTGTTGCCCAAACCATTTTCTTAATGAACACACGTTGCACGGTAACAAGTGCAATAATGAAGGCAATAAATCCACCGATCAACGGTGCTAAGAAGATGAACAACAACGGCTTGATGATTTCCTCCATTTTCAACACATCAAAACCTGCGTGAGCAACAGCTGCACCGGCAAATCCACCGATCAAGGTATGTGAAGAAGAAGAAGGCAATCCTAAACGCCAGGTGAACAAGTTCCAAGCTGTTGCGGCTATCAACCCTGCCAGAATAACCCAAAGGTCAATCACGGAGTTGTCTACCGTTTTTGCTACGGTGTTACCCACACTCATATCAAATACCCAAAACGCAGCTACGTTGAACACTGCTGCCCAAACTACCGCCTGAAACGGGGTTAATACTTTGGTAGAAACTACCGTTGCAATAGAGTTTGCCGCATCATGGAAACCATTTACCAAGTCAAACAACAAGGCAATGACAATGATGACGATTAATAACGTAAACATATCTCGGTTATTAGCGTGAATTATGCGTATTTAACTACGATTGATTCGATGACGTTACCCACATCTTCGCATTTGTCGGTAGCAACTTCCATAATCTGGTAGATCTCGCGTTTTTTGATCAAGTCTTTGGCATCAATATCCGAATCGAATAATTTCTCGATACTTAAATCGAAAATATCGTCGGCTTGGTTTTCAATCGAGTTGATTTTGATGACACACTCAATGATTTTTTGCGTGTTTTTAAGATTACGCAACTCTTTTACGGCAGCATTTACAGCCAAAACAGCTTCTTGAATCGCATCAGCCATTTTCAAAATTCCTGAATCGTTCGGATCAACTTTATAGAAATTGATTTTTTTACCGGTTGCATAAATATGATCGGCAATATCATCCAATGAAGTCGCTAACGCGTGAATGTCTTCTCGGTCAAAAGGAGTGATGAAGTTTTTACCCAATTCCATGAAAATCTCATGTGTCAGATCATCATTTTGATGCTCCAAATCTTCCATTTCTTTGATGATAACTGCGCGTTTGTTATAATCGGCCTCGTTTACGCATAAAACCAACTTTCCGGCAATAGCCTCTAGGTTTTGGCTAGCTTGTTCAAACAACGAGTAAAAAATTCTGTCTTTCGGTAAAAAGAACTTCAATAATCCTGATGCCATAATCTTTAATATTTGTCAGCAAAGGTATCGCTTAGTCATTACCGCGTTACACTTCATTTCATTGTTAACGAAAAGGTAAAGTTCGCTTGTTGATTAGGCGTCTGAACAGGCGCTTTAGAGTGAAATCCTTCGTTGATAAGGCTTCTGTGTTTTGTAATATTAATTTAATGTTAAGAAATGATAAATATTGAGTAGTGGTGCTAGCTTAAGAAAGATGATTTTAGTTACCGGAAATCCGGATTTTGGTTCAAGAAAGTCGTTTTCACGGTCAAATGTTACCTCAGTATTAAGAAAATTAAGAAAACATTATGAAAGCATTTACCCTGTATTAAGCAATTGTTAAAGTGTCTACTTTCGCCACCGAATTAAGAGTTTCTGTGTTGCAATTTTTCAAAAACTAAAAAATGGGGAAGATTATATTACAAAATGGTTTGGTACTTATGTCTCTTGTAATGAGTGCGGTATCGTTTGCTCAGAGTGCAAAGCCCGAAGCGCCGAAAGATTCACTGGCAATGAAAGTGGAACAATTGGAAAAAGAGGTCACATTGTTGAAAGGCATGAAAATCAGCGGTTGGCTTCAGGCACAATACCAATGGGCAGAACGCCGAGGAGCCAAAACGTTAGATGGAGGAGATTTTCTAACCAATTCAAGTAACCGTTTTATCATTCGTCGGGGTCGAATCAAATTCACCTATACAAAAGGTATTACGCAATTTGTATTGCAATTAAACGGCACCGAACGTGGTGTTAACGTAACCGATTTTTACGCCAAAGTAAACGATCCGTGGACCAAACAATTTGCCTTGTATGCAGGTGTAATGAATCGTCCGTTCGGGTATGAAATACAACAATCTTCGCAACACCGAGAAACTCCCGAACGTGCACGATTTACCCAATTGTTGTTGCCAAATGAACGCGATTTGGGAATGATGCTTTCTTTTCAACCAACCAAAGGCAAGAAATTGTTTGGGTTAAAAGTAGATGCCGGTTTTTTCAATGGAACAGGAATCGCTGTACCGGGAACAACCAGTTTGAATAGTTCCGGAGTGGTCGATTTTGATTCGTACAAAGACTTTATCGGACGCATTGCCTATACAAAAGGATTCAAAAACGATAAATACACGCTTGGATTGGGTGCTTCTCATTACAATGGCGGAGTGGTTTACCAAAACAATAAGGTTTACGAAACCATCAATGATGTGAACGGCATCAAAACATGGATGGCTTCTGATACGTCATCTTCACCATTTAAAGGAGGAAAAGCACCACGTATTTATAGTGGAGCCGATATTCAATTCAGTGTGGTGTCGCCAATCGGTACTACGAGCATTCGTGCCGAGTATATTTTCGGAACTCAAACCGGAACAAAATTGGTGAATAGAAGTCCTGCAGCTTTGCCTACACAATTGGATGCTTATACGCGTTCGTTCGACGGATTTTACGCCTACTTCATTCAACGCATCGGTAAATCGAAACACGAAGTGGTGGCGAAATATGAATGGTACGATCCGAATACAAAATTGACCGAGGCTGATTTTGTTGCCGGAACCATCATGACCGACGCAGAATTGAAATACACCGCTCTTGGATTGGGGTATAATTTTTACTTCGATGAGCACGTGAAGTTTATGTTTTATTACAACATGGTGCGCAATGAAAGAGGAGCTGGAATTACAGGCTTTTCAAATGATTTAAAAGACGATGTGTTTACGGCTCGCGTACAATACAGATTCTAGGAAATAGTATTTCATTAAAACCAAAAAGGTGCGGATTTTACATTCGCACCTTTTTCATATCTATCAGATATAGAATATTATTCTTGTTGCTTAAACTTGTAGCCTATTCCTTTTACCGTTTGAATGTGGTTGTCGCCTATTTTCTCACGCAATTTACGCACGTGAACATCAATTGTGCGGTCGCCAACAACGATATCTGTTCCCCAAACTTTCTCTAGGATGTAATCGCGTTCAAATACCACATCGGGTCTGGAAGCTAGTAAGGCTAACAATTCAAATTCCTTCTTCGGCAAATGAATTGGATTTCCTTCTTTATAGATAAGGTACTTTTCTCGGTCAATGATCAATTCGTTTCCGACAGCCGGTTTTGCAGCAGTAGATTCTTTTCTACGCATCAGCGCATTGATACGGCTTACGAGTACGCGTGGTTTGATTGGTTTTGAGATGTAATCGTCTGCACCGGCATCCAAACCGGCAATCTGACTGTAATCTTCATTGCGTGCAGTTAGAAAACAAATCAATACTTGCTCCAATCCGGGCGTTTTGCGCAATGATTCACACACCTCTACACCATCCATGCCGGGCATCATTACATCCAGAATCACTAATGAAGGTAATTCAGCTTTGCAAATTTGAATTCCCTCTTGACCATTGGCTGCGCTAAAAACCGTAAAACCCTCTTTTACCAAATTGTAACTGAGAATATCACGGATATCTTCCTCGTCATCTATGATTACTATTTTGTCCATGGGCGCTATATTCTCTTTTTTATGGGGAATTATTGATACGAAAATACCGATTATATTGGAATCTTAAAAGACTCTTTTTTCGCCATTCTTGAATTGGAAGAACGGTCTAAAACCGTTTTAAATGTATGATCACGTTAATATTCTGTGTTATATTGTTATTAAACTGTATTTAATATACGATTTTAAACAGTCAATTCTTCCATTCCTGATAATGTGAATGAATGTTAAGGCCTCTAAAAACCATTGTAGAAATGAATCTTTCACTTACCTTTGTTGCAGTAGTAGTAGGTTAGGTTGATTAGTGTGATAAGAGTTTAGGACGCCCGTCTTAAACTCTTATCTATTTTATAGCCTTTTCATCACTCCGGATTCTTCGCTTTTTTACGTCATTTTTCTTTGTAACTTGCCAGCACTATAAGGCAGTATTATGGCATTAAAAGCAAAAATTCTTCTTGTTGAAGACGACACCAATCTAGGATTCGTTATTGCAGATCAGTTAAAATCAGAAGGTTATCAAGTTGTTCTTTGTTCCAACGGACAAGAAGGCCACATTCGGTTTACAGAAGACAATTACCATTTGTGCATTTTTGATGTCATGATGCCAAAGAAAGACGGATTCACATTGGCGCGTGAAATTCGTAAGATCAATACCGAAACTCCTATTTTGTTTCTAACGGCCAAATCGATGACCGAAGACAAAGTCGCAGGATTTAACGCAGGAGGTGATGATTATCTTACGAAACCTTTTTCGTTTGATGAACTTTCAGTACGTGTAAAAGCGCTATTAAAACGTGTCAACATTCACGAAGAAACCGAAGATAAACTGATTCAACTTGGCAACTATGTCTTCGATACCGAGAATTTCACATTAAAGCATCCCGAGTTTGAAAAAACATTGACCAAAAAAGAGGCGATGGTGTTAAAGCTATTGTGTCAGTTTAAAAATCAGGTTTTACCACGCGAAACCATTCTTACTGCCGTTTGGGGGCAAGATGATTATTTTGCCGGACGAAGCATGGATGTTTTTATCACCAAATTGCGCAAATACCTTAGTCAAGACGATTCTATTTCCATTGCCAATATTCATGGAATTGGGTTTAAACTCGAAGTGAATTGATTAATTGGGAACTCGTTTTTAGGGAACTCGGGAACTAGAGTGCCAAGTTCCCTCGAATCCTAGTTCCCCTAAAACAACCTATATTTGCCCCATGAGTTGGATCTTACACCTTGAAACGGCTACAAAAGTCTGTTCGGTAGCGCTTTCGTTAAACGGCGAATTACGTCAGTTAGAAGAAATTGCCGACGACCAATATGCCCACGGTGAACAACTTACGTTACTCATTGAAAAAGTATTAAAACAAGCATCCATTACTCCGCGTGAAGTGGCTGCAGTGAGCGTTTCATCCGGTCCGGGATCGTATACAGGCTTGCGAATTGGGGTTTCCACCGCCAAAGGATTGTGTTATGCGCTCGGAATTCCATTAATTGCAGTTGACTCATTGAGTGCTTTAGCGAACCTGGCTCGAGAAAAATATCCTCAGCAAACCCTTTGTTCCATGATCGATGCGCGCAGAATGGAAGTGTATTCAACCATATTTGCTGCCGATGGTTCGGTTCTAAAACCCATGAGTGCCGATGTGTTGGATGAAAACAGTTATTCTGCATTTGAGCCTTTTGTGTTTTTTGGTGACGGTGCGCCTAAAATGGCTGATCTTTGGAAAGAACGAAATGTAACCTGCGACCCTGAGTTACGCTGTTCAGCTTCCGGACAAGTAACATTGGCATTTGAAAAGTTCACCCGAAACGAAGTGGAAGATGTGGCTTATTTCGAGCCTCTGTATTTGAAAGAGTTTGTCGGAACCATTAAGAAGGTTTAGATCTTCCTTTCGCCGCACGACAGCGATCACTGCAATACATCACTTGTTCCCAATTTCGTTCCCATTTTTTTCGCCAGCTGAAAGGTCTCTGACAAACAACGCATGTTTTTTCGGGTAAATACGATTTATTTCCTTTCATGACTTTCGTTTGCTGCGAACATGAGTCTTCACAATGCGTTTTCCTTCTTCACGAACAAGCGCTTCATTGCGCAAATTCCAGATTGCTTCACGGTTTTCAGGAATCACTTTTTCCGGATCAACGATAGGGAACGGATAATCTTTGCCCAACTCAAACCCGGTCATTTGTTGTTCCATCATTGGCATCAACCAAGGTTCATGGATATAAGCATTGGAAACTTCCTTTAATTCCGGAACCCATTTTCGGATAAAAACGCCCTCTGGGTCGTGGTCTTTTGATTGTTTCACCGGATTGTAAATGCGAATGGTATTCACCCCGGTAGTGCCTGCCTGCATTTGAAATTGCGGATAGTGAATTCCCGGATCGTAGTCTAAAAAAAGTCGTGCGATATGGTAAACGCCCCAACGCCAATCTTGAAATAAATGGTGGCAAAAAAAGGAAACCAGCATTGCGCGCATTCTGAAATTGATCCAACCGGTTTGGTGTAAACACCGCATACAAGCATCTACAAGCGGAACTCCCGTAAAACCATTTTCCCAAGCTTTGATCCATTGATCATTTCGGGTGTGTTGTAACAATTCATAACCTTGGTTGATACAGGCGTTTTCGTACCGACATTCGACCTCAAACTTTTGAATGAAATGACAATGCCAAACCAATCGCGTGATGGCATTGTTGAATGCGCGTTTGTGTAGCGAAAAATTCGGTGCACTTCTGATGGCTTGATACACTTGCCTGATGGACAGATTTCCCCAAGCGATATAAGGAGAGAGGCGGGAACAGGAAATTCGGCTTTCGGTTGGTTTTGAAATATGGCGACTGTAATTGAAACCACGCTTTTCGATAAACGATTGCAGGTATTTTAACGCATAAGCTTCACCGGGAGGTTGAAACTGCTCCGAATACGAATCGGAAAGCAGCTTCTGTAATTCTTCTTGTAAAGGAAATGCAGTTGGTAGAGAAACTTCCGTTCTTCGCGAATACTGTTGAAAGGGAAAGACCTCATTCATCACCTTCCACCATTTTTCTTCCCAACCATCGCGGTTTTTGATGCCTCTGATAATTCCGTCGCGTTGAAATTCTACCCACTGAATGTTCGTTTCGGCAAACCATTTTTTGAGGCGTAAATCGCGATCGAATGTTAGCTGAATACCGCTTTCCTGATAACTCCAAACGGTTTGAATCGTAAATTCTTCAGCTAAGAACTGAAAGAACGTTTCGGCTTCTGTATGAGCAATGTAAACGGTTTTTCCGATAGAATACCACTGCTGATTGATTGCCTGAACTGACTGGAATTGAAACTGCAGGTGGCGATCTGAACAATCAGGATAAGCAATGACCGACGGTTCAAACAAAAAAACAACCAGATATGGCAAGTGGTGATGTTCGGCCGCGGCCAAAGGCAAATGATCCTGTGTTCTCAAATCGCGCTTGAGCCACACCACATTGATTGCCTCTTTCGCCATGAATCAGCGTTTACTGATTTTGTTCATGCTGATTGTTCGTTGGAGCGAACATTTAAAGCGGTTAATATCAGGATTGCGTTTTTTGAGGTGCTTTTGACTCACTCCTGAATTTACACGTTTGCGCCACAATAGAAAACTGGATCGTTTCAACTGACCGCGCATCAATGCAATAACGGCTTGTTCATTCAGTGAAAACTGATGGGCAATGGCTTCGAATGGAGTTCGGTCTTCCCAAGCCATTTCAATAATTCGATCGATTTCCTCTTCCGACATGCGTGTAATATGAGTGTGAGGAAAGAACAATTGTGGAAGGGGAAATGTTCTTGAAGATGTTTATTTTGGATGGTTTTAGAAGATTTTCACTCCACGTAATATTGCAAATTTACGTGTTCCTTTTTGCCCCGTAAATTTGCAATATTACGTGGCTTATTCCGGTGTGATTTTAACCTTTTTCCGCTTATGCAAAATTGGTAAATTAAAAGAGAGATACGATCACTAATAATAGGTGATTTCTCTTTTCGATACATATTGAATACTATCTAAGTCTTCTTTTTTATAAACCCAATTTGCATTTTGGTCCAGTTTTCTAATAACATTTTTTGAAAAGTCATTATGTACTCCAACAATATAGTTGTAAGAAATTTCAGGAAAGATGACCGTTACAATTTTGTTATTCTGGAATGATTCGACTTTCATAATACGACCTATTTCTTGCCCTTTATTATTCTGAATGTATGTGTATACTACAACTCCACTGGCAGATATGAGTTTTGTTTGGATCAGTCGATTCGTTAAATCATTGTACTGGAAATAACATTGACTGATGAGTTTATTCTTCTTATAATAAAGTTCAGAACGCACATTTCCTTTTGTATCATATGTGTAATTTGTTATATGATCAAAACCACTGTTATACTGTTTCAATTTTTCGGATATTATTCTTTTTTCGTGGCTCCATCGGTAGATAAGAGTTTTAATTGCTCTGCCGGAGCTACGCCGCATGACAGTTTTTATCTTTCGATGATAACGATCATAACTATGGTAATAAACCTCATCGACTTCCCATTTTTCATTAACACGATTCCAAACTAATCTTTGCTTTAAGTCATTATTTGAATCATATGTCCATTTATGTTTAAAGGAAAGATTATTATCTATATAATAAGCTTCGAGCGTTTTTGAACCTGAAGGATCAAAATAATAGAGATGGGAATGGTTAATTATTTGATGTCCTTTTTCAATTTCGTTGCTGGTGGAGAAAACGGATTTTACTTTCCCATTTAGGCGAAACTCCATTAAATTTTTGGAAGTAACAGTTGAGGGTGTTTTTATTGATTCAGGTTCTTCGCAACCAATAAAGAAGATGGTCAGTAAAGAAATCGTGATTATGTAAACGGACTGTTTCATTTCGCTAAGCTTTTTTTTGCAGATGTAAATTAGGTGAAAACGAGCAAATCAGCCTCTTTTTTAGAGGATTTTCACGCCACGTAATATTGCAAATTTACGTGGCTTATTCCGGTTTGATTTTAACCTTTTTCCGCTTATGCAAATTCGGTAAAAACAAGGTCACCATCCCGATCAATGGCAAAAACGAACAGATTTGGTACACAAAAGAAATACTGGTTTTGTCGACAAAATAACCCAATAGCGCCGAACCTAAACCGCCCATTCCGAAGGCGAAACCGTAAAACAACCCTGATACCATACCGATTTTTCCCGGAAGCAATTCTTGTGCGTACACCAAAATAGAGGAGAAAGCCGAAGCCAAAATAGCTCCCGCCAAACAGCTGAACACGCATGTCATGGTTAAATCTGCATAGGGCATTAACAAGGAAAACGGGGCGGCTCCAACTATCGAAAACCAAATGATAATCTTGCGACCGTATTTATCGCCCAACGGACCACCGATCAATGTGCCCAATGTAACAGAGCCCATAAATGCAAACAGGTACAATTGCGATTGCTGCACCGACAGCTGAAAACGATCAATCAAGTAAAAGGTGAAGTAGTTGCTAATGCTGGCTGTGTAGAAGAATTTCGAGAAAATAAGCAATAGTAAAATAGCGATCGAAATCACAATCCGTCGTTTGGAAACATCAATGGGTAAATCATTGTACGCATTGCGTTTAAACGATCGGTTGGAAAGGTAGTTTTTATACCATCGACCAACATAGGTCAGCACCATCAAAGCAATCAAGGCCGATCCAACGAACCATACAATGTGATGTTGTCCGTGCGGTACCACAATAAAAGCGACCAATAACGGACCCAAAGTAGCACCCGCATTTCCGCCCAATTGAAAAATAGCTTGTGCCAACCCACGTTTTCCACCCGAAGCATAATACGCCACACGTGATGCTTCCGGATGAAATACCGATGAACCGATTCCGATGAAACAAGCGGCCAATAGAATGGTGGTAAATCCGGTTGCAAATGCCAGTAATACAATTCCCGTCAAGGAAAACAACATGCCGCCTACAAAGGCAAACGGTTTGGGGTATTTATCAGTGAAATTGCCCACAAAGGGTTGCAAAATAGAGGCAGTTACCTGAAAAGCAAAAGTGATGAATCCGATTTGGGTAAAAGAAAGGCTGTAGTCGGCTTTGAGCATCGGGTAGACCGAAGGCAATACCGATTGAATCAGAACGTTGAGAAAATGACCGAAGCAAACGGCAAACAATATCGGAAACACAGTGGTGTAAGCGTCCTTTTTCTGAAGGGTTTCAGCGGAATTCATGGCGCAAATTTAGGTGTATTTACCATTAAACCCTTGTTTATTCTGTTAAAAAGTGTTCCAATGAATCCATCTACCTCTGGCAGATGAAATGTTAAAAATGTTTCCCACGAATTCACGTCAGCCTAAGGCTGATGCGTGCCTAACGGACACGCTCTAAGTTTGACAATCATATAATGATTAATTGTCAGCGAGTCTCTTCCAATGGGCGATTTCCTATTTAAAAGCACATCCCAGTCTCCCATCCGCCTTAGGCGGAAATGAAAATTACGCATGAATTTAAAGCGAATAATGGAAACTTGTTTCCATTTTGATTCGTGTAGACCGCGATAGCGGCTATTCGTAAAGAATTGTACACAATACGTCTTCGTTAATTCGTGGTGGAAAATATGCAGTACGTCATATTCTAAGAGGGTTGTGCTGTTTAATAGTAAATTACCCTCCAATGGCGGAAGCTAAATTCGTGGGAAACAAATGTGTCGCTAGTTGACACAGATCATGCTTTCCAAAAACAATTCAAAAGTGCCTTCAGCCAGACTTTTCAAATAGGCCGAACCGATAATTACACCATCACATTCCTGAAAACCCTGATTGCGTTTTTCGGGTGAATCGATACCGAAACCCAGAAAAAGAGGAGTTTCACCGCACAAAGTTTTTAATTCACTGTACCGCTGTTGCTTAGATTCATCAATATGGTAACCGTTGCCGGTAATACTGTTTTGACCTACCAAATACACAAAACTTCTTGCACACGAATGGGCAATTGTCTGTACACGTTCATTGTCCGTTGCCGGGGTAATGAGAAACGTAACCGGAACATCGTAAGCCTGAAAAATTTTTACGTAGCGAGTTGAATACAATTCATACGACAAATCGGGAAGGATAAGCGAAGCAATGTTGAGTTCCTGACATTTCGCCAGAAAATTCCCTAAACCAAATTGTAATACCGGATTCAAATATCCCATTAATACCAACGGAACGGAGATTTGACTTCGTACACTTTTTAGTTGCCGAAATAACAGGTCAAGCGTCATTCCGTTTTCCAAAGCAATGGAACTGGTATGTTGAATTACCGGACCGTCGGCCATTGGGTCTGAAAACGGAATCCCGATTTCAATGAAATCAACACCACTTTCCTGAAGTCGAATCAGTTGATCCGGAAGACTTTCAAGCAGTGGAAATCCTGCTGTGGTAAAAATGCTAACCTGTTTGTGCGTTTTGTAAAATGGGTTCATGATCTGCTTTTATAGTTGAATTTCAGATTGATAGGTATTCATGTCTTTGTCGCCTCGACCGGAAAGATTGATCACTACACAATCGTTTGGTGTTAGGGAGATTTGATGAAGCGCTGCTAATGCATGAGCACTTTCCAAAGCAGGAATAATTCCTTCCAAACGGGCACATTCCAGCGCCGCGTCTAATGCTTCCTGGTCTGTTACCGCTAGCGCTGTTGTTCGTCCGGTTGCAATGGTATGTGCGTGTAGCGGACCTATTCCGGGATAATCCAATCCTGCGGAAATGGAGTGAGGTTCGATCACTTGTCCGCCATGATCTTGCATCAATAAGGTGAAACTTCCATGTAAAACTCCTGCGCTTCCTAAGACAGAAGTAGCCGCAGATTTTCCGGAATGTATGCCCAATCCGGCAGCTTCAACGGCAATCAATTCCACTTCCGGCTGATCGTAATAATGGTAAAAGGCTCCGGCAGCATTACTTCCGCCGCCAACGCATGCGATAACTTTCGTCGGATTTCGGTTTCCTGTTTTTGCGAGTAACTGTTCACCAATTTCCTTGGAAATCACCGATTGAAAATAGGCCACCATTTCAGGATACGGGTGAGGTCCTACCACACTTCCGATCAAGTAATACGCATCCGGATGATTGATCCAATGACGAATGGCTTCGTTGGTAGCGTCTTTCAAGGTTTTGCTACCTGAAGTGGCCGGAACAACTTTCGCTCCGAGCATTTTCATCCGTTGCACATTCGGTGCCTGACGTTCAATGTCTTTTTCGCCCATATACACAATGCAATTCAACCCCATCAGCGCGCAAACGGTTGCGGTAGCTACCCCATGTTGACCTGCACCGGTTTCTGCCACGATATCGGTTTTACCCATGTGTTTAGCCAGTAAAATCTGACCGATGGTGTTGTTGATTTTATGCGCACCGGTATGACATAAATCTTCGCGTTTAAAATATACAGCACAGCCAAATTTCTCCGAATAACGTTGCGCATGGTACAAAGGTGTTGGTCTGCCCACATAATCATTGAGCAACGACTTGAAATCGCGCTCAAAGGCTTCCGTAAAACAATACGTGCGAAAGGCTTGTTCCAGATTTTCGACATTTTCGCGCAGTAATTCCGGAATGTACGCACCACCGAAATCGCCGTAAAAACCCAATTCGTCGGTTTCAAGATAAGATTGTGTCTTCATGTTGTAATTGTTGAATGAATGTATTGATCAGTGCTACGTTTTTCACACATGGTGCGGTTTCAAACCTGCTGTTTAGGTCGTAGCCGATGCAAAACGGATGATCGAACTGTTTAATAGAAACAAGCGTATCCAAACCGATTCCACCACTTAGGAAGAAGGAACGCGGACCTTTATAATGCGCTAAAATCTCCCAGTCGAACGTTTTCCCCGATCCACCCCGCTGTTCACTTTTGGTATCAAACAGAAAATAATCCACCACATTCGAATAAGCATAGGTGATGGCTAAATCAGTTCTTTTTTGAATCCCGAAAGCTTTGATGACTAATATGTTTTTGGGTAATTGCTGGCAAAATTCGGGCGTTTCATCTCCATGAAGTTGCACGGCAGTTAACAGGTGTTCTTCAATGGCGAGTAGGATTGTTTCAAGCGAAGCATTGACAAAAACACCCACCCGTTGTTTCCCGAATGACGGAGTTGTCTTTTGCGTAAACCGGGGTGATTGCTCAGCAAAAATGAATCCGATAAAATCAACTTCCGGAATCAGTGTTACATGTTTGCTTTCGAGGTTGTTGGTCAAACCGCATACTTTGATCTGTTTCATACGTTTAAAGTTAATTGTGCCAAATGCTGTTCGCGTAAAATACTCTCTCCGATCAAGGCTCCTTTAAATCCGGCCGCTTTTAAGGCGTCCAATTCCGCAATGGTTTTGATTCCTGAAGCTGTAATTGCAGGAGCAAAAGCGGGTAGGTAAGGTGCGATAACAAAGCTATGTTCCAATGAAGTTTTCTGAGCAGCCAAATCGCGGTTGTTTACCGCAATGATGTCGATTTCGTCGTTGATTTTTTCCAGTTCGTGCAAGGTGTGGATTTCAAACACTACTTCCAACCCCAAACTTTGAGCTACAATGGTCAAGTGATGCGCTTGTTGTTTTTCCAAAACCGCGGCTATGAGCAAAACGGCATCGGCACCGGCTGCTTTCGATTCAAACAATTGTAACTCATCGATGATGAATTCTTTGCGCAACAGGGGCAGCTGACTCACCGATCGCACTTGTTCCAAATCGTTGATAGAACCTCCGAAATAGTCATTATCCGTGAGTACACTAATGGCAACGGCTCCGTTTTCTTCGTATTCAAGTGCCAATTCTCTTGGATTGAGATGAGGTGCAATGCTTCCTCCGCTCGGTGATTTTCGCTTGATTTCTGCGATAATCCCGAATTCGTGTTGTAAAAGTTGCAGCTTCAATGAGCGGGTTTCTTGCGAAAAAAGTGGTTGCTCAATAAAGGAAGCAATGGAATTATGTTGGCGAAGCAAGTTTACTTCCTGTTGTTTATTTGCGATGATGTGATCGAGTATTGTTTTCATAAATCAGTTGTTGGGTTGAAGATGATTAAATGCAGCTCCGGATTTTAATTGCTCCGAAGCGATGAGAAATGCTTCCGTATAAGAAAGCGATGAATCCAAGGTTCTTAGCGCCAAGGCGGTGTTTCCGGCAACTACCGTGTTTTGCGCTTCTGTGCCTTTTCCCTTAAGAATTTGAACGAGCGTTTGTGCAGCTTCCTGCGCGGTAGTTCCTCCTTGAATGGAGGAGAGTAAAATGCTATTTCCATTTGGACTTTCGTGCAGTAATTCATCTCGTTCACCGCTCAAAATGCGGGTTGAACCAATAAAGGTCAATTCATCGAATCCATCCATTCCGTGAAGAACGGTATAGCCTTTTCGGGTTCTTCGCAGCACGTGTTGGTAATGTTTTGCCAGTTCCAGCGAATAAGTTCCCGTAAGTTGATGCGTCGGATTGGCCGGATTCACCAACGGACCTATTCCATTAAAAAAAGTAGGAACACCCAATGCCTTGCGCAACGGAGCCACGCGTTTTAATGTAGGGTGAAACAAAGGTGCGTGCAAGAAACAGATATTGTGTTTGTCCAACTGTTGTTGCAACTGTTTTTGATCAGTAGTAAAAACATAACCCAAGGTTTCCAAAACGGTGGAAGATCCACAAAGCGAACTCACGCCGTAATTGCCGTGTTTTACCACTTTGTGTCCTAAGCTGGCAATCACAAATGCGCTAGTGGTGGAAATATTAAAGGTGTTTTTACCGTCGCCTCCCGTTCCGCAAACGTCCATGGTTGTCTCGGCTTCCAGTTGTATGGGAAGGGCTAATTCCAGCAAGGCTTTTCGAAAACCAATTAATTCGTTGAGCTGTAAACCGCGGAATTGCAGTGCTGTCATTAAGGCCACAAGCTGTTCGTCGGTTGTTTCCGGATGATTGATCCGAAGCATGGTTTCGTAAGCTTCTTCTTCCGACAAAAAAGCGCCGGTCAAAAGTGTTGTGAGTAATTGTTTCATCGTAATGTGTTGATCCAGTTTGTAATGAGTGTTCTTCCCGTTGGCGTGAGAATGGATTCGGGGTGAAATTGAATGCCAATTGTCGGGTGCGTGCGGTGCCGTAATGCCATAATCGTTTGATCGGCGGTTCGGGCGGTGATTTTCAAATCCGCTACTTCTTCTTGACTGACTTGCCAACTGTGGTAGCGACCTACATCAATCGATTCTGGTAAACCGGCGAAAAAAGCATCTTCGCGATCAATCATTATCGCACTAGCTTTTCCGTGAATGGGCAAAGGACAAGGTTCCAACTTCGCTCCAAAAACTTCCGCAATGGCTTGATGTCCCAAACAAACACCTAGGATTCCCTTTTTGCCGGAATAGCGTCGAATGACAGATTGTAGTTCGCCCGCTTCGCTTGGAATACCCGGACCGGGTGAAAGCAAGATTGCATCGCATTGATCCAACAATTCATAGTCCACCACGTCATTGCGTTGCACAACAACTTCCACATCGTCGCATTCGCGCAGGTAACGAACCAGGTTGTAAACAAACGAGTCGAAATTATCAATTACGGCTATTTTCATGCGTTCTCAAATAAAGGTGAATGTGCTGCGGCAATGGCTCTTCGCACGGCTGCCAGTTTGTTGTTGACTTCCTGCAATTCGTTTTCGGGGACAGAATCCAATACAATTCCGGCACCGGCTCTGAAATGCAACACGTTGTTTTGACTCAACATACTGCGAATCACGATGGCCAAATTCACAGATCCGTCAATTCCCAAAAATCCGATTGCTCCGCCGTAATAATCGCGGTTGTCACCTTCTAGTCGTTGCAACAGTTCCAATGCTTTTGGTTTCGGTGTTCCGGAAAGCGTTCCTGCTGGAAAAGTTCCCGAAAAAAGCTGTAACGGATGATGATCACCCAATGTACCAATGACTTTCGACACCAAATGAATCACATGACTGAATTGCTGTACTTCTTTGTAAGCAGTTACTTCCACCTGATTGCAGTATTTGCTCAAATCATTCCGCGCCAGATCTACCAACATGGTGTGTTCGGCATTTTCTTTTTCATCGTTGATTAATTGCTGAATTGCATTTAAATCAAGCGCTTCATCTCCGGTTTTTCGCACCGTTCCCGCAATGGGGTGAATGGAAGCTATTCCTTTTTTAAGTTGGATTTGCGTTTCTGGCGACGAACCCATCAAACGATACGATTCCATATCGGCATAAAACAAATATGGTGAAGGATTCAAGCGGCGCAGCTGACGATACACTTCAAAATCATCACCGAAAAACGGTTGCGAAAACGGACGCGAAACCACCAATTGAAACACATCTCCGCGCAAAATATGCTGTTGCGCTTTATCGACTATTCTTAAAAAATCTTCGTCGCTTATCGTTGAAGTGGCTTCATCTGTAACTGAAAACGGTAAACTCTCGCGGGCATTTTTACGCAATTGCAATTCCAGTTCGTCTAGGGAAGGTTGAGCATTCGAAAAGGAATTGGTGATGATGTGTCCCGAATCGTGAAAATGATCCAACACGATGAGGTATTCATAAAGCGTCAAATGTGCCAATGGTAAATCGTTTGCACTTTCCAACGGTTGAATCTTGGTTTCCTCAAAATGCGAAAATTCAAATCCGAAATAAGAAAAGAATCCATTGTGAGGTATTTCCGGAGCTTCAAAACCGATCGACGAAAGCAAATTGACCAGTTGGTGTGTCACCGATTGCGTTGATTCAAACGGAAGAATGCGTGTTTCCGACGTAGTTTGAACTTTGATATCCGTTTCGCTTAAGATGATTTCAACCAACGGATTTAAACCGATAAACGAATGACTGTCTACCCGTGAATGGTAGTCGTTGCTTTCTAATAAAACCGGTTTTCGGTAGTGATTCCGGAGGTTTAAGTACATTCCAACCGGTGTAAGCAAATCGGCATTGAAAGGATGTGTGTGAGTGAAAATATGCATGTTGTAAAAAGTTGGGAACAAAAAAAACGGCCTGTCAAGGATGACAAGCCGCGCTTAATTATGGAGAAATACCAATGCGTTAACGCCAGTCATCTTTAAAAGAAGACTGCCACCAGCTTTGTGTATTGTTCATGCGATTCATGGGACAAAAGTAGAAATCAAGTTTCGTAATCACAAATAAAAAGTGAAATAATTTTACATTAATCGATATTCTGTTGATATTATAACATTATATTTGCCCCGATGAATTTGTTTTTATCCATACAACTCATTGGTTTTTACTGGTGGAACGCTCTCTTTTGATTGCGAAACTGCTGGTGTTTTTAAGATTTCCCGTTTCGTAGACCGAACGGGATTTTTTTGTGTTTATTTGTTATAGTTAGTGTACCCTGTTATGGGTGAAAAAGAGTAATCTTGTATATATGAACAGCTTGATTCAGAAAAGTGGAAAACGACCGTATTTAATTGCCGGTCCGTGCAGCGCCGAAACCGAAGAACAAGTGATGGATACAGTGGCGCAATTGCAACAACATTGTTCCATTGATCTGTTACGGGCAGGTATTTGGAAACCGAGAACACGACCTGATTCCTTTGAAGGAGTAGGGGAAGTGGGCTTGGAATGGCTGGTTAATGCCGGTAAAATGATTGGTGTGCCAACTACAACGGAAGTGGCCAATGCACGTCATGCCGAGTTGGCGTTAAAAGCCGGAGTCGATACACTTTGGATCGGAGCGCGTACCACCGTGAACCCATTTGCGGTGCAGGAAATTGCCGATGTATTGGAAGGTACAAAGATTCCTGTCCTTGTAAAAAATCCCGTAAATCCCGATTTGGAATTGTGGATCGGAGCTTTCGAACGCTTGGAAAAAGCAGGAATTACAGATCTGACAGCTATTCATCGTGGTTTTTCAGTTTATAAACACCCAAAATACCGCAATGTGCCGAGCTGGGAATTGCCCTTGGCATTGCGCGATCGTTTACCACAGATTCCATTGATTTGTGATCCGAGTCACATTTCCGGAAAACGCTCGTTATTGCTGGAAGTTTCGCAAAAAGCGATGGATTTGAATTTCGACGGATTGATGATCGAATCGCACCGAAATCCGGATGAAGCATGGTCGGATGCCGCACAACAACTCACGCCTGCCAACTTAAAAATCTTATTGAATGAACTTGTTCTCCGATCGCGAGAAGTCAGCGACAATGCACTTCAGGGATTGGAAGAATTGCGCGAAAAAATAGGGGTGCTCGATGATCGTTTATTCGAGATTTTGACTGCCCGTATGCGATTGAGTGAAGATGTGGGGGCATTCAAACAAGAACACAACATTACCATTTTGCAAGAAGAACATTGGAGAAAAATGATTGCCGGTCGACTGGAAAAAGCTTCAGAATACGGACTGGCCGAACGTTTCGTAAGTCTGGTGATGAATGCCCTACATCAGGAATCGATTCGTCACCAAACACGTATTATGAACCCGAACGTACACCGCAATGAACATGATTAAACAGGTGAATTCCGGATTGAGAAGTGGCGTGGTTGCCATTCCTGCTTCTAAAAGTGATGCGCAACGTGCGTATTTAGCGGCTGCTTTGGCTCCCGGAAAATCAATCATTACAGGCTGGGGAAGCAGTAATGACGAACGAGCAATGTTGGAGGCAATCACTCGACTTGGTGCAGTGGTTTCAGTAGAAGAAGAGGAGTTGATCATTGAAGGAATTCATCAGTTTCCCGAAATGGCGGTAATTTCTGCCGGTGAATCAGGTTTGGGCATTCGGCTGCTTTCCATGATTTGTGCCGCCAGAAAAGGCGTTTTTTCAGTTACAGGTGAAGGTTCGCTTGCCGAACGACCAATGGCTTTTGTTGAAACCCATTTACCGCTTTTTGGGGCAACATGTCAAACCACCAACGGAAAAGTTCCGCTCGAAATTCACGGTCCGATGCACGGCGCTACGGCGAAGGTTGACGGTTCGTTGAGTTCACAATTTATTTCGGGTTTACTAATGGCTTTACCCTTGGTAGAAGGAAACAGTGAGTTACACGTGCAACAATTGACGAGTAAACCGTACATCGATATGACTTTGCAAACCCTTGAAGCATTTGGGATTGTAGTTCGTACAAAACCACCATCGACCTACGTGATTCCCGGAGAACAAATTTATCACGCCACCCATTACCAAATCGATGCAGATTGGAGTTCGGCCAGTTATTGGTTGGTTGCTGCGGCTATCGGTCACCCAATTGCGTTGCGCGGATTGCGTTTAGACAGTTTTCAAGCCGATAAAGCACTCATGAGTTTTTTACAAGCAGCCAATTGTCAGGTTGTTTTTAAACAAGATACCATTAGCGTCGACGGGTCATCGCGCAAAGCTTTTCAAGTAGATGCTACCGATTGCCCGGATTTATTCCCGGCTTTGGCCACTTTGGCGGCAGGTTGTGTAGGAACTTCCATCATTTCAGGAGCTTCGCGTTTAACCTACAAAGAAAGCCACCGTGGATTGACCTTGCAGTCAGAGTTTGGTAAATTGGGCGTAAAAATCGATCTGATTGACGATGATATGCACATTCACGGTACAGGAATCATCAACGGAGGTGTTGTTCATTCGCACAATGATCACCGCATTGCCATGTGTTTAGCCATTGCAGCCACCATTGCTACCGATACGGTAGAAATTCATGGCGCTGAGTCCGTAGCAAAAAGTTACCCCGATTTTTGGCGTGATTTGGAGGTATTGGAACCCGTTTCCGATGAACTAAAAAACAACTAGTTGCTCATTCTGAAATAGGAATAGATTTCTTTTATCATTCATACCTCAATTGCGTGATTTTTTAGTTTGAATGAATGTAACCAATACTTTTTTTCCCATTTTTAACGTACGTTCTGTTAGTGGAGCTTGGTTTTGGCAGAATTGTTGGATAATTGGTGAAATGAGAAAGTGGTTAGTGATTCTATCGGTTGTTTGTTGTCAGTTGACAGCCATGACCGTACGTGCGCAAGATCAATTGCCTCAACTTCCCGATACACTGCAATCTGATTCTATTCCACCACCATTGTATCCGTTTCTTTCAAACGATTCCTTGATTTCGTATTATCAGGTGGAAGACACTGTCAAATACACCTATGGAATGATTTGCTCCGATTTGGATTATTTCCTAAAAACCTATCCAGATTGGGTGCATGAAGAACCGTTGGGGAAGTCGGAATTCGGTCTTGAATTAAGAACAGTCCGTATTGGAAGACCTGCGTTGAACAAACGATCGGTGTTTCTGGTGGGAAATATTCATGCACGCGAAGATTACAGTTCCAAGTTGCTGATGAAGTTTCTGAATGTTTACCTTTTGGCAATGGACGGTAAAAGTCCGCTGTATCCCAACGCGAAATTATTACTTGATTCCATTGATATTTACATCACTCCGGTAGCCAACCCTGACGGATTAAAAATTTCGCACAATGATCTAGAAGGAATAGAACAGGCTTTTGCCTTGGTGAAAGATTCAATCTTTGTGGAAGATACCTATACCGAATGGAAAGCAAACGGAATAGGAATTGATCTCAATGATACCTTCGACGATGGAAATTTCGAGTTAAAAAAGGGCGGAGTTGTGCACACTAAACCTGCTTCGGAAGGTTATAAAGGATTGGTGGCTGCAGAAGCAAAAGAAACCCAGGCGCTTCAAAATTTCGTATTAGCGAAACGCCCATTGATCACGGCATCTTTTCATACCAAAGGAAATATATTCTTTTGGGCCGATGCAAAAACTCATCCCATATTCAAGAATGTAGATACCGAGATTGTACAAAAAGCAGCGGCTGTCTCCGGATTTCGTGTATCCTCTATTTCAAAGAATCCGGCCGATTATGGTTGCGGTTTGGAAAATTACGTGCGTTCCAAAGCCGGTTTGATTGGAGTGTGTATAGAACTTTCTCGTGGTGATAAAACCCGCTTTCAGCACCCCGATAATCAGTTCAATCAGGAAGTTTGGGACCGTGCTTGGCAATTGCCGTATCTCTACATCGAAAATGCGGTTATTTACGGTTCGCGCATTGAAGAAAACGCGCGAGTTTATATGGGCGATTGATTGTTGTTGTTATGTATGCGCGGGACGCATCCCGCGCCATTATAACACCAATATCTGTCGTGCCTACTCCAAATACAACACCTGTCCTTTGGAATAATCCACCGAATAATTAAACGAAAACTGTTTGGTTTCACCTTTATTGATGGTGTTTCTCCACGTTAAAATTCCTGTTTTCTCGTTCAAAACTGCACCTGTGTAGGTTCCTTGTTTCACCTTAATGTCATCATTGATCGAAATCGGGAAATGATCTTTCATAATGAACGGAATGCTTGCTGCGCCATTGTTTCGAATGGTAAAATCCCATTGAACTTCGTACTTGGTGCGATTTCCTACAGCGCGCGTTTTGGTGTTTTCTTCACTTTGTTTGCGTTCAACTACCAATTTGCGGTCTTTCCCTAAAGAGAAACTCAAAGTGTCTTTGGTTGAATGCACATCTACATAACTTTTCCCGATAAACGTTCCGTCGAAGTACAAATTCGATTCTCCGCTGAGTAGATTCAATTTTTCCCAACCGGAAATTTGAGCCACCAAATACACCGACGGATCCAATTTCGGAACGGCGTGGTATTCATAAACAGCCGGCATTTCGTAGGTGGAAATGGCTACACGATGATCTGCATTGTCGGAAGGAATACTAAACGGAGTATTGATCTGAAACTCCATGCGCAGGTCTTTTTCAACGGCCGTGGCAATGGATTGCTCGTAATCCCAACTAACGATACTATCAGCGCCATAATAATCATAGTTTGATTTTTTAGATTCGCGGCGTGAACCTCTGCTTTGTATCGTAACTTCCTGAAGCGTTTCTGAAGCTTGACGATTCGAGCTGAATTGAACCTTTTCCATTTCATCATTGCTGTATCCTCGTCCTTTTCCACTTCCGCTTCCGCCTCCTTTTCCGCCTGAACCGTTAAATGGTGAAAGAATCCCCTCCATTGCAATCGTTTGCGGATACAGCAAGATTTTCTGGAACGGACGATCGATGTAAACTGTTTCGCCATTGTAGCCTAAATAATTGACGTTGTAAGCGGTTTCTCCACGCGGAACTACAAACGAAAATCGTCCGCCGGCATCGGTCGAAACATTGGTATTCGGGTCGCTGTTCATCTGAATTTTGGCAAAAGCTAGTGGTTCACCTGAAACGGCATCAATCACTTCACCGTAAACGGTTTCACCCGAATAATTGTACGTCATTTCAGGGCGTGGAATGCTCGGTCGGCGAGGGGCTGGTGTGTAATAATTCAAGTACCACGGATCGATTGTTGCTTCTTGCGTATTGTCATACGGATCATTGGTAGAAAGAATCAACTGTACCTGATCCCAGTTTTCGCCGGTGTTTTGAGTTACCAATCCTTTTGCTTCAAGCAACACCGGAGCTCCAACGCCATTGCTACGCATATCGTAATACGGTTTCCAGGAAGCGTTCGGAGTGATGTACGAAAACTCGAAATCAATTTTTCCTGCTGCTTCCACATCCAGTTCTACCTGAATTTCGGTGTAGTTTTTCACCGGTAAACTTCTGCGCGTATTGATTTCTTGTTCCAATTCATTGATGGCGCGAATCACCACCTCTATTTCGTCTTCCAATTGCGATTTACGCAGTTGAATTTCGGTAAGCTTGGAGTGAAAAAACACCGATGCTTCTTTTAATTCGGCAATTTTCACCGCAACTTGTTGACTTCCCAAATCATTGTTTTTCAGCAATAATTGCTCGTCGTAGAGTAAAACCGAATACTCATCACGGAGTTTTTGCTCTTCCGTTTCGTACGTTTTTCGTTTGGCATTCATCGCGTCAACATCTTGCCTGGCAATGGCCACTTCATCAAAATCTTTTCGCGTGCGCACACTCAAAATAGTGGCGTTGGAAGACGATTTTAACTGAATCGAGTTAGGATCGACATAATCCGTAAGCTTTTCAAACACCACCACTTGTTTCCCGGAGGATAAATCAACCGATTTGACGTGCTTGATCTGCGCTCCGGAGGTAAAAACCGTTACCTGACTAATGGGAGCATTGATCTTTTTATCGTCCTGTGCTGCGGTTAGTAGCGGCAAAAACGCACTCGTTATAAGAAATATCTTGAACATAATTTCGTGTTTTAGCGAACGATTATTCTAAATAAAGGGGTTGTCCGTTGGAATAATCCACCGAATAATTGAAGAAGAAGAGTTTCGTCTCGCCTTTGTTGATGTTCATTTTCCAAGTTAAAATACCTGTTTTTTCATCCAACAGCGCGTTTGAATACTCGCCTTGTTTCACTTTGATATCGTCATTCACCGAAAGCGGGAAGTGATCTTTCAAGATAAACGGAATGTTTGCTCCGCCGTTATTACGCACCGTGAAATCCCATTGTACTTCATACTTGTTTCTGCTTCCAATGGCGCGCGTCTTGCTTTTTTCTTCGCTGCGTTTGCGATCTACAACCAGTTTTTTGTCTTTTCCTAACGAGAAACTCAAGGTGTCTTTCGCCGAATTGACATTCACATAACTTTTACCGATAAAGGTTCCGTCGAAATACAAATTCGATTCGCCATTGAGCAGGTTCAGTTTTTCCCAACCTGAAATTTGTGCCACCAAATACACCGAAGGATCCAATTTCGGAACGGTGTGGTATTCGTAATTGGCTTTCATTTCATAGGTCGAAATAGCCACACGATGGTCGGCATTATCCGATGGAATACTAAACGGTGTGTTGATCTGGAATTCCATGCGAAGATCCTTTTCAACCGCCGAAGCTACCGGATTGGAATAAAACCCTTGACTGACTTCTTCACCTGAATATAAAAATCCGGCTGTGGGTGCATTGGCTTTGTTCTTTTTTCGACCACCGAAAACCCCAGATCTTCTACTATCATCCATGTCCATCATTTTCATCGGTGAGTTTTGGATCTCTTCAACAGAATAATTGTTCATGTAACTACCGCTTGATGATACGCTATTACTGATAACAATATCTTCCATTTCAATAGCCTGCGGGTAAAGCATGATTTTGGTGAATGGCGACTTAATCGGTATGTATTGATTGTTGTACCCCAAATACGAAACCGTATAAGCTGCTTCATCGCGCGGAACCACAAACGAGAATCGACCGTTGATATCTGTTGAAACAACCGTATTGGCATTATTGGCCATTTGGATTTTCGCAAACGAAAGAGGTTCACCTGTGGTTGCGTCCATTACTTCACCATAAACCGTTTCACCGGAGAAATTATATACCGGTGTAGTGCGCGCCGCAACAGGTTTACGTGGAGCTGGTGTGTAGTAGTTCAGGTACCACGGATCGATGGTGGTTTCAATGGTGTTGTCGTAAGGATCGTTAGTGGAAAGTACCAGGTTGATGTTTTTCCAGTCCTCACCGGTATTTTGGGTAACCAATCCTTTGGCTTCTAATAAAACCGGAGCTCCCACGCCGTTACTACGCATATCGTAATATGGTTTCCAGGAAGCATTCGGGGTAATGTACGAAAACACAAATTGGGTAGATCCCGATTTTTCTACATCCAATTCCACTTCAATTTCGGTGTAGTTTTTCACCGGAAGCCCGCGTCTGGTATTGATTTCTTGTTCAATCTGATTTATTTTGCGAATCACCACCTCAATTTCGTCTTCCAATTGCGATTTACGAAATTGAATTTCAGTCATTTTTGTATGATAAAATGTTGACGCTTCTTTCAGTTCGGCAATTTTTACCGGTTGTTGTTGACTGCCCAAATCATTGTTTAACAAGAGCAATTGTTCGTCGTACAATAAAACGGTGTACTCATCACGCAATTTGCGTTCTTCACTATCCAGTTTTTTGCGTTTGCCGTTCAATTCATCCACATCTTTTTTGGCAATGGCCACTTCATCGAAGTTTTTACGCGTGCGTACACTTAGAATGGTCGCGTTTTCAGACGATTTGAGTTGAATGGAATTAGGGTCAACAAAATCGGTCAGTTTTTCAAAAACCACCACTTGTTTTCCGGCAGAAAGCGTCACTTGTTTGGTGTGTTCAACCTGTGCTCCGGAGGTGAAAACCGTTACCTTCTGGATAGGCGCAGTGATTTTCTCTTCTTTTTGAGCCATTCCGGAAAGCGGGATAACGAGTAACAGCAAATACTTCAATCGATTCATAACTTGTGTAAATAAAAAAGCGTACCCATTAGGATACGCTTTAAGATGAAGAACGTTCATTCGTTCCATAAAATTCATTACAATTTAATTGGAAGTGTCAACTTATCAAGGCTAATTTCGTACATGTCCATACTACTTTTTTGACCTTGAATGGTAAATCCTGCCATGACAACTTTATTCAAATCGCGGTAAATTTTGAAATGCGTATCGTCATTCACGGTATTCACGGAAATACCTAAGTTTTTTGGTGATGTCCAGCCGCGACCGGTATTTTCGCACACATACACATCCAAACCACCCATTCCGGTATGGCCGTCTGAGCTGAAGAACAAGTAACGTCCGTCCGGTGAAATATAAGGCGTTGTTTCACGACCAACAGTATTCACGCTATCGGAAAGTTGAACAGCTGTTCCCCATTTTTTTCCTTGACGTTGCACCATGTAAATGTCAGTGGAACGTTTGTCTCCTTTTCGGTCAGAAACAAAGTACATTGTGTTTCCATCTGCTGTCAATGTAGCCGAACCTTCCATGAAGGTGGTGTTGATGGTTTTGTTGGAAATGATTTTTGGTGGAGCCCACTTTCCTTTATTGGTAAATGCTGCTTCACAAATGTCAGAGCTACCTGTCAAACGTTTGGCGTCGGTTGCCGTATTGTTGTAAATAATAATGGCTGATAATCCGTCAATTGACAAGTGCGACATCGCATCAAAACCATCGGTATTCAATCGTTCAACGTTATTGGTAACGCTGTCCCATTGTTGAGAGCCTGCATTCCAAACCGCTGTATAGATGTCTTCGAAATATTCCTGATCATCCGGATTTACGCGACCTCCGGTAGTGTTTCCTCTGCGCGAAGTAAAGTACAAACGTTGCCCGTCTTCACTCAAAATAGGTCCGTATTCATTAAACCCAGAATTGACTTCGCCACGCATGGCAACACGTTGATTGGAACCTGTTTTTTGTTGTTCCTTCACGTATTCGCAATCGGATATTTTCTTTTCGATGTGCAATTCTTTCGCACGTGTTTTCGGCAATTCTTTCAAGGCGAGTTGGTAATACACCAACGCAGTATCAATGCTTCCGATACGGTGATAACTACTTCCCAAAATATCGTAAACGTCTTTGTCTACATCTGTACCACCTTTTGTTACAGCTTCCTCACCATATTGGCGGGCATAACCGAAATTATTCAGTTTGTAGTGGCAATAGGCCGTCCAATAATCCGGTTTCCACGAATTGGGATCTTTCTGAGCTGCTTCTTTAAAGATAATCAGCGCGTCACGCACTTTCGCTTCGCGAATCAACTGTTTTCCCTGATCAATTAATAAAAGAGCCGCCGATTTATCAACGAGACCTGTTATTGTATCAGGTGGCGTAGAAGGATTGGATAGTGCCAATAGTTTTGATCCGAATCCCGCCAAAACCAAGCATAAACTTAGGATAATTTTCATACGTTAATAGTTATCTCTCCTCATTTGGAGTGAACAAAATAACACAAAATATTCTATCAATTGCGTGCAAATGAAGAAAATCAGGTAGTTGTTGATAATTCATTCTTTTCAGCAACAATCAACTTCGCTTCTTTTAAATTGACAACGTCATTCATGGCAATCGTTGCGGCCACGATGGACCATATCGGTGCAAAGGCAGCACACATCCACAAAAACAAGTTAATGATGAAGTGGTAAATGAAGATAAACGGACCGCCACCGTTGGCTGTTTGACCGAATGAACCCCAATCAAACAAGGCACGCAAATCAACCGGAACCCAAATCATAATGCTGTAAATAGATCCGATTGCAATAGCCAAACCTCTGTTTTTACGGGCAAACTGAACGCTTTGATCTACATTCAAACGCAACCGCTCGTTCACGTAATCCATGAAAGAAAAACCGTAGTAAAAGAAACCGATAACAAAAATGAGGTAAAACAAAGGACTTTCCTCGGCATCACTCCAGCCTAGCTTGGCAATGAGGTAAACTGTGATGAAGAAGAAATATTCCCACATAATGTTGCGAATAGCAATTCTAAAACCTCGCTTCACATCCTGAATCAACAAACCCATATCGAATTTGTATTCATTACCGGTAAGAATGAACTCCACTTTTTGCGAAAGATGCGATAATAGCGGGGACAATAATATAACCACTAAGTACTTAGCAAAACGCATGAGCAGAATGGAAATCGAGATCTCCACAAGCAATTGAATCATGTACCACACAATTCCGTTCATGTTAGTGGCGTTTGAACTAGGAATATGCAATTGAATCAGATGCCCCATTTGGTAGATGCCCAGCATCAAAATGGCCGGAATACCCACGTACCAATAGAGTCTGTGCTCGATGATAAATCGAAAAGCTTTGTAAAAAGCACGGTAACCATAATACAGATTCCGAAAAAAACGCATGTTCAAAAATAGGGATTTTTGATGCTTGATTTTTGATGCTTGAAGTTGGATTAGAATTTTCTTCAGAAATAAGTTTATCCTACTTAAAATCAATTTGATATTCCAAGAAAATCATGAAGTATTCTCCCTTACTGAATTGGCAGTTGTTCAGTGACTTGATGACTTTAACCATGACATCCATCAAAAATCAAGCATTCAACATCAAACATCCGCCCCATTTTCAATTAATCGTTCATAATACGTTATCTTTGCCTTTTTTTCAAAATTACCGCCAAGCGGAAAAAATACCGGATATGCAATTATCAGCACTCACAGCAATTAGTCCTATCGATGGGCGTTACCGTTCTAAAGTAGCCGAATTGGCTCCTTTTTTCTCAGAATTCGGACTCATCAAGTACCGCGTTTTGGTGGAAGTGGAATACTTTATTGCGTTGTGCGAATTGGGGTTGCAACCCTTAAATTCGGTTGATCATTCCGTATTTCCAACAATCAGAGCAATTGTAACCGATTTTTCGGAAGAAGATGCACTGGCAATCAAAACCATTGAGCGTACCACCAACCACGATGTGAAAGCGGTGGAGTATTTTCTGAAAGAAAAAATGCAAGGTTTGGGCTTGGGTGATCAGTTAGAATTCATCCATTTCGGGTTGACTTCGCAAGACATCAACAATACCGCCATTCCGATTAGCTTAAAAGAAGCAATCGAACAAGTAATTGTTCCCGAAATAAAATCACTGATTGCACAATTGCGCGGTTTTTCAAACGATTGGTCAGCTATTCCCATGTTGGCACGTACGCACGGACAACCGGCATCGCCGACTATTTTAGGAAAAGAAATCGCGGTATTTGCTGAGCGTTTACAATTGCAGTTAGATGATTTGGTAACCATTCCTTACGCTGCTAAATTTGGTGGTGCAACCGGAAATTTCAACGCGCATCATGTTGCTTTTCCCGAGGTTGATTGGGTGAAATTTGCCAATAACTTTGTGAACGAACGCTTGCAATTAAAACGCAGTCAACTCACTACACAAATCGAAAATTACGACGAGTTAGCACGTTTATTCGACGCGCTGAAACGCATCAATACCATTGTCTTGGATCTGGATCGCGATATGTGGACTTACATTTCGATGGATTATTTCAAGCAAAAACTCAAAGAAGGCGAGGTTGGTTCTTCGGCTATGCCACACAAAGTCAATCCGATTGATTTTGAAAATTCGGAAGGAAACATCGGTATTGCCAATGCGTTGTACGAACATTTGTCAGCAAAACTACCGGTTTCCCGTTTGCAACGCGATTTAACGGACTCTACCGTTTTACGTACCATCGGAATGCCGCTTTCTCATTCGTTAATTGCCTTGAAAGCTACCTCAAACGGTTTGGGTAAATTGTTGTTGAACCGCGATGCCATTGATGCTGATTTGGAAAATAATTGGGCGGTAGTAGCTGAAGCTATTCAAACAATCTTGCGCAGTATCGGCTTCCCGAAACCGTATGAAGCATTGAAAGGATTGACGCGTAAAAACGAGAAAGTCACGAAAGAAACGGTACATGCGTTCTTGGAAACACTGGATGTGAACACTGAAATTCGTGAGCGTTTAAAACAAATTACTCCTCAAAATTATACCGGAATTAATTTATTGTAATTATTACCGTTGAGCCGATATTCTGGTTATATTGACTCAAAATTACGATGAACTTGCCACGATTAGTTACGATATCCATGATCTTGTTTTGTTTGCAATTGCAAGCGCAAGATTATGTTATTGATTGGGTGCAAGATAGTAAGCATAGTATCAGTCAGATCATAGACGTCTTCCCCCAAAACGGAAATAATTTTTTCACCTATCAAGTTTCCAATTCTCAATTGCTGCAAGCACCCAAGGTGACACGTTACGAAAACGGTCAACCGGTGATTACCAAACGCATTGAACAGCACATTGAAAACAACATGGTTACGCTGGAGGAATTGGTCGTATTCAACAGTTCTTTGCTCGGCTTTCTCTCCGATAAAAAAGACGGGATGAACAGCCTCTACATGGTGAAATACGATACCGAAATCGATCCGCTCGGCGATCCTGAAGTCATTACATCCTATCCGCGCAGTAAAGGTCTATCCGGCAAAGGATTTTTTAATGTGCTGACCTCTAAAAACAAGAAGTATTTGTGCGTGGAATACGTTATTCCCGGAAAGCGTGATCATTTTGATCGCTATGGTTACAAAGTAATGGATAGTGCCTATCAAGTAGTCACGGAAGGTGAATATGAAATTCCCTACAATTCCAGAAATGCCAGTGTAGATCTGCGCTACCTTACTGATAACGGCGATTATATTCTCGGAATCTCCGTTTATTCCAACGCCACTATCAGTGCTTGGAAAGATTACAATGCATTGGAAAAAACGGTGGTAGTTCACGTGAAAGGAGATAGCTTTTCAGAATATGAATTAAACATCGAAGACAAACGCGTGTTTGATATTGGTGTGAATGCCCTCGATTCGATTTTGGTGGTAACGGGCACTTATGGCGAAGAGATGTCTTCTGGTTCGCAAGGTGTTTTTATGTTGCGCATCAACCTCGATGAAAAGAAGATCAGACAGCAATATTTTGAATTGTTTCCGCGTGATTTTATGACGCAGAACATGACACCGAATGAAATTGATCGTTTGGAACGGCGCGAAGATCGAGGTAGATTAGGTCCGCAACTTTACAATTACGCCATTCGGAGTATTTATCCACAAGACGACGGTTCTACGATTGTTGTGGCCGAACAATTCTACATCTACCAGCAAACAACCACCGATGCCCGCGGAATCAGTCAAAGTGTGAGTCACTATTATTTCAATGATATTGTTTCGTACAAAATAGATGTAAATGGTAAGTTCAATTGGATGATCCGCATTCCAAAGGAACAGCATTCGGTGAATGATTACGGGTATTATAGCTCGATCAAAAGTTTTGTGGATAACGGAAAACTGGTGTGTTTTTTCAACGACAACATCAATAATTACGATGAGTTTGGCGTCTACGAAGGGTTCAACAGAAGTATCAGCTTTCCGGTGCGAAAAAAATCATACACCTTATCGAAATGTGAGATAGACATTGCTTCTGGCGAAGTAAATAGAACGTCTTTCACCGATTACAACGAAACCCAAGGGTATGTCATTCCGCGTTTATCTACCATTGATTACCCGAATAGACAAGTATTGTTTTATGCGCAGGGTCGTTTGGATCGATTCGGTATTTTGCAGTATTGAATTTGAAGGTTCTAATTCAACATTCAGCACTAAAAATTCAACATTTTCAAGTTCGTTTTTTTCGTAAAATTTGAATCCACGACAAGCCCAAAAACACCATAAATCCGATCACAGCAAAATAGGCAATGTAATCTCCCAAGTATTGGTAAAGCGTCTTCCGGTCACTTAGTTGAATGGTTTCTCGGAATGCATCTTCTTTCCACCAGCCGGTTTCATGCAAAACATCACCGCGTTGGTTGATAATTCCCGATTTACCGGTGTTGGCAGAACGAACCACGTATTTACGGTTCTCAATGGCGCGCAAGCGGGCAAAAGCGAAATGTTGTTTATAGCCCGGTGTATCTTTCCACCAGCCGTCGTTGGTGATAATGGCAATAAAGCCCGCATCTTGTTTGCATTGACGACGTAAAAAATCACCGTAGATTGATTCGTAGCAAACCACCGGAGCGAAACGAATGCCGTTTGAACTCATTACCGACGGACCGTTATCCTGAATTCCCAATGAACCGCTGGAACCGCCTAACTCTATACTCATTTGTTCCAATTGCGGGAATATATTGGAGAACGGAATTTTTTCCACGCCAAGTACCAATTTCGATTTATGAATGATCTCGGGAGTTCTGAATTCTTTGAAGAGTACAGATGAATTGTAAAACTCCACATATTCATTTCCGCCGTCTTCCTGGCGAGAAGCACGTGAATTCGGGTATTCGAAATGCTTACGCGTTGTAGCTCCGATCAGGAAAGAGGCATTGTGCCATTTTGCTCGGCGTTCCATCAAAGCGTGGTAAAAGGTCAACTGATGCAATTCACTTTCGTCGAAAGCATAGTTGGGGGAAAGTGCTGTTTCCGGAGCAACCACCAATTGCGTACGTTTGCTTACTGTTCTGTCTGCTGCGGCAAGAATAGCCATTAATTGCTGTTCATCCGATGCACCGTCAAATTTTTCATTGTACGGATCTACATTCGGTTGAATGACGACTACTTCGTACGGTTTTTTCGCTTCGGAATAGGTACTGTAAAGTACCAGTGAAATCAACATGGGAACAAATAGAAATGCTCCGATTTGAAGTAGCCAGGGTCGGAAACTCTTCGGTTTATCTTGCTCAATATAGACTTTTCGAATCAATCGGTAAAGCATCAGGTTGATGATCAATACCCACAGTGTGCCGCCGAAAACACCGGTCCATGCGTACCATTGCACAAGCATTGGAACATCTGCAAAAACGTTTCCTAACGTGAGCCATGGCCAAGATAATTCCCAATTGAAGTGCAAAAATTCAAACGAAATCCAGACGCTAATAAGGATGGGAGCCGTCCAATGATTGCCTATGCGTTTTTTGATGCGGTGAAAGATGTAAAACACCACGGCCATCAGTAAACTATTGCAAATAAAGGCCATGTAGGCACCACTCGGATCAGCATTGTAAATCCACCACGTTGTTCCGAAGTTGTAAATCAGAAACGTGAGATAAGCTTGGGGCATTAGTGCAAATGATCGTCGGTTGGCGTAAGTTGATTCGAGCAACAAGAGCGGAATCCACGCCACAAAAGCCAATGGGAAAATGCTGCCAGTATATGGAAACGAAATCACCATCAGGCATCCTGAAAGTATCGCTAAGCACCAGCGAAAATAGCGTTGTTGCAATAAGTGAAGTAACATGGAATCAAAAATACGATAAACAATTTGGAATTATTGAGGTCTGATTCAATACGAAACGAATAGAGGTTGACGAATGATGAATTCACCATTTTTGAATCCACGTAATATTGCGAAATTACGTGGGTAAATTAAGCACGTAATTTTGCAATATTACGTGAGATAGTTTTGCTCGAAAACGCTTGTTTTTACTGGCCTTTCTGTCGCTCATTATTCTCCACAAAAAAAGCGCCTCGTTATTAAACGAGGCGCTTTCATTATTTCGTTGTAATCTCTTATTTAAAGATCACAGTCATTTCAACACGACGGTTGCGCTGACGACCTTCTGCAGTATCGTTAGAAGCAATCGGTTGCGTTTCACCGAAGAAAATAGCGTTGAGACGTTTCGCATCAACTCCTTTTTTCACGAGGTAAGCTTTCACAGCTTCAGCACGTTTTTTAGAAAGGGTCATGTTTTTCGCATCATCACCTACGTTATCCGTGTGACCTGCAATTTGCAATCTCCAGTCTTTCTTCTTAACAAGCAATTTAGCCAAGGCATCCAATGAAGCGTAAGAAGAAGTTTGGATGATAGCATTACCACTACCGAACTCTAAGTTCTCAAATGCTGTATTGATGATTTCTTGCTCAGCTTCTTCAATCTTAGGACAACCTTTGTTTTCGATTACTCCTTTAACTGTAGGACACTGATCTTCGTTGTCAGTAATTCCGTCACCATCTGTATCTTGGTAAGGACAACCTTTGTTAGCAATCGGACCAGCAACATCAGGACAAGCATCTTCGATGTCTTTCAAACCATCTTTGTCTTTATCCGCAAACGGACATCCTTTGTTTTCTTTCGGACCGTATTCCGTAGGGCAATTATCTTCGAAATCGAAAATTCCGTCACCATCCGTATCAGGACAACCTTTGAATACAATCGGACCTGGAACGGTAGGACAATTATCTTCAGAATCTTTCAATCCGTCACCATCCGTATCAGGACAACCGTTGAATGCGGCAATACCAGCAACATCCGGACAATCATCTTTCGGATCGATAATACTATCGTTATCCATATCCGGACAACCTTTGAAGTAAGCTAAACCTGGAAGATCCGGACACTCGTCATCTTTGTCGATGATTTTGTCACCGTCTCTGTCCGGACAACCTTTAAACTCAGCCAATCCTGGATCTTGTGGACAAAGGTCTTCTGAGTCAGGAATTCCGTCGCCATCCGTATCAGGACATCCTTTAAACGCCCAGATACCAGGTTGATCCACACAGTTGTCCATTTTGTCGGAAACTTTATCCAAATCGCGGTCATCAGGTGCAGTGTACAAAATCGGAACGCGTAAACCTGCGTAGAATTCCGTACCACGTACTTTTCCGGATGCGAATAAGGAATGGAAATCAACCACACCGAGGGTAAGAGGTCCTAGCCTGGTGGCGATACCAGCTTTCCAACCGGAGTATTTATTTACTGAGATAGGAACGTGTAAACCGAACCAAGCGTGATCGAAACTAGGTGTGAAAACGAATTGGTTAGGAACGTGAACACGTGAAGTTCCGTTTTTACTCATAACGTTGATCATTCCAGTAGCGTTCACGTAGAACCATTTCCAGATATGGTAATCCAATTGCAAACTGATTGCAGCAGGCGTTTTCATGCGGTATGTTTGACCTGCCGTTTCGTTTGCAGACCAGCCTGCATCATTGGTAATCAAACTGTCGATAATGGAGTCGAAACTTGCAAAATCGGAAGCTTTATCGAAAACACGCAAGTCCAATGTTGTTGTATTCACACTGAAATTACGGCTCAAACCACCTTTGGTGAATTTCATCGATCCTAAATCAACCAATGAAGCACCTGCACGCAATTTGTATTTCTCTTTATCCTGACGCCAAAGATCGGTTTCGCCATCCATGTCGTATTTGAAGTCTTTGAAATTCGGACGCCATTCGTAAACAACACCCAAGTCAAGACCTACTCCAAGTTTTGAAGCCGATTTGAGCGGGTTGAAATTTGATGTATTGTCAACCAAATCATCCAAGCTACTAGAGTAACCGTATTCTACATTTCCACGAAGTGTGGTAGCGGTGTCTTTGTTCAATAATTCGTAATCAAGATTGTCAGTATAGGCATAAACTGAAGCCAAACCTTGCAAGATTTTCACACGACCACCCACTTTGAAAAAGTGTTCACCTTTATCGGAAATAACCTGGCTATAATTCACGCCGTATTCATTCCATGCCATCATGTTGGCATTGAGTAATTTGTCGTTGAGTTTCAAGTTCCACAAAGCCGCGTAATCCAATCCGTTTTCAGCCAATTTGCTCAACTTCGGATCAATATCATCAATATTGATGATCGATCGTGATTTTGCAGAGAACCCTACAGCGATGGTTGGTTTGATGTGGAATGCAAAATTCAACACGTCTACTTGAGTGTTGATGTAGATTCCACGAACTTTCGCATTCGGATCATTGTAATCGGTGAAGTCAAAAACATAACGATCTGCGAATGTAGAATCGGGTCTGATCCAAGATGTATCCGTAGTAAATGATTTTTTCCACCATTTCGGCATGTCCTGTGTATCGAAGTATTTGGCATTTTGCCAAGCGCCGATATTCGCACTTGCGAGGTTAAGATCGAATTTGAATCGACCGTCAACAAAGCTAGCCGGTTGATTATCCAACGCCATTACTCCGGCATAGTTACTACTATGCACACCCAAGTAGTTCTGGGCGTTGACGGACAAATGACACAAGGTTAGTAATGCCGCCGAAAGCAGCAAGCGTACTCGTTTCTTCATAGTGTAGTTTTAATTGTCTATTGGGTAGCGAACCAGGTAATTGTTTGATTGAGAAATCAGCATAAGTGAACCGTCAGATAATCGGTGTAGTGTGCTTATGTTGCTCCCGTCAAACGATTCTTCTGAAATCAACTGACCGTTTAATGCGTAAATATAATTTTTATTTGCGATTCCGTCTAATAAGCTGATAATAGATTTCCCACCTGAAGTTGATTGTATAGTAGCACTTGAAATGTCGTTAAAGCTTGGGGTTATGTTTCCTAGTAATTTATTGTCTGTAGTGACGAAGCTTATTTTAGAGGCGCTTTTCACAATAATAATCTGTTGTTTCCCATTTGTTAGTATATCCTTAATGCTAACGGCTTTTCCACCCGACAGATTTGAAACAAGGCCTTTATGATTGATGGCGATTAATTGTGTTTGTTTTATTCCAACAAATAACGCACCGTTTGCCGTTTTGAGCCCCCACAAATCAATGTCGGGCAATTCAAATTCACCAAGTTTACGCTTGCGGTCGATGGAAAGATTAACGCCTTTGTTTTTTCCGGCAATGGTTGCTGTAAGTTCACCTGCATTCGACCAAACTATAAATGAACATTTGCGCGGTATGAATGGGATTTTAACGGTTGATTTTTGAGCTCCGGCTTTTGTAAGAACGATTAACTGCTGTTCACCTGCTACCGCGAGATAGTCGGCTCCTTTCCAAGAGTAAGAAACAGCTTCGGTTACTGGTGTTATAGTGAGTTTAACAGGGTTTCCGTTGGCATCATTTCCGCCCCGGGTAATTTGATGGATTTCTGTGGTAGTCGTAATCAGTAACTCATTTCCGTTTGGAGAGAGTCCCACTTTTCCAACGATGGTTCCGGAGATGGATTTTTTCCATTTTTCTTCATCGCCATTTATTCCGTAAAGCACATTTTGTTTGGATAAAACATAGAGGAAGTTGGTGCCTTGAATCGGAATTAATTGTGCAATACCGCCTTCTATTCTGACGGTGGCCGTTGTTTCTTCTTCTTGCTCTGATTCTTCCGGTTCGGCAACTTTACCGCCCAATTGTTGCACTACCGTGTGTTTTGAATGTTCTAATAAACTGAAACTGCGGTGTTCGGCTGCGTTTATTTTGCGGTAGCTAACCCGCTTTGGAGCTTTTTCGAATAAATGGGTTCTCAATGTTTGATCTTGCGAAAGAGTAGCGCCGGTTTCGTAAGCGCCGATAATGTTGTCGATTGCTTGCTCGTTGGTAGCAATGAAAACACGGTTGTTAAAGACTTCGATATGCCAGTTTTTGGCAGAAAGCAACTGATTTGGTAGCGATACATTGCGAATGAAAGCTTTGTTTTTGTCTGACGACACGCTATTTTCATCCAGATTATTTCCCAAAATAGCGATCGGATCCTGACCAGAAATACAATCGGTGACAATACAGGTTTGTTTGTTGAAATGCACTACCATAGCACCGGTTTGAACCCATTCGAATAAGGGACTTTTTGCTCCTCCAACCGATCTGAGGTATTCTTTTTCGAAAAATTCAAACTCGGAAAATTTTGCAGGAATAATGTCCTGAAATACTTCCTGATCATCCGTAATGGAGTGAACCGAAGTGGCATTTTCTGAAATGTAACTGATCTCAAATGCATTATTTCTGTAAGCATTTTCAATGACTCCGATGCCGTTTTTCCATTGTACCACTGTTGCCGAACTTTTGCGATCGACAAATTGCCATTGAATGTTTGATTCGCCCGGTGAAAAGTCATCTGACTTGGAAATCAGCAAGTATTCTTTGTTGTAGAGCGCATGCCAACCGTTGGAAAGGCTGATAGACTTGGCAGATTCTACAGTTGTTGAAATAGCCATTGAAGCAAAATACCGGTCAATTAATTCGATGGTCCAAGGCTTACTGCGTTCCAACAATACCAGTGGGCGCGAAGAGGAAAAATAAAAGTGCTGAACCCGTTCTGTATGGGTTAATAATGCGGCATAAAATTCGTTTTTGGCTAAAAAAGCGAACGTCGGTTCGGTGTAATCGGGTTCAAGCGGTTTGTGCACCACAATAATCGATTCGTCTGATTTACCGAAAACGGTGTCGGGTGTAAGTCGGTCTCCAAGTGATGAAAGATTGATGCAGACATAGCTAATCCAAAGCAAGGAAATTACACCGAGCACACTTAAAATCGTTTTTCCCACAACCGTTATTTTACTTCCAAAAGTAAGGCGCATCTTGTGCTAATTGCCAAGAATATTGAGAAGTAGTTAACAGTGTGGTGTTTAATCAAACAAGAGAGTCAATTGCTCGCTTCCCAGTAAATTGAATGTTTGGCGGTGGTGTTCACACGGGCCAAATTCCTGAATGGCTTTGCGGTGCGAAACGGTAGGGTAGCCCTTGTTTTCGATCCATTGATATACCGGAAATTGCGCGTGGAGTTGTTCCATGTATTCATCGCGGTAGGTTTTTGCGAGAACGGATGCCGCTGCTATGGATTGATAAATGCCGTCGCCTTTGATAATTGAATGCGCAATAAATTGGCCGTTTTTCAGGGTCTTATTTCCATCGATCAGCAATTCCTGTGGAAGTGGATTTAGTTCGGCAGCAGCGCGGTACATTCCGGTGAGACTTGCTTGGAGAATATTAATGGATTCGATTTCACGTTCTGAAACAAAACAAACATGGTAACTAATGGCAGCTTCTTCAATAATGGGTCGAAGTAAATCGCGTTGTTTTGCTGTTAGTTTTTTAGAATCATTTAAAAGAGGGTGTGAAAAATCGATTGGTAAAATTACCGCGGCAGCCACAACGGGTCCTGCCAAACAACCTCTCCCAGCCTCGTCACAGCCTGCTTCTATGATTCCTTCTGTTCTAAATGGTAATAATTCTGCCATGAACAAATATTGGCAAAATTCTTGTATCTTTCAACCGCGAAACAACTTTCTTAAACACTTTTACGTTTAAGATTAAAAGAAACCAAGATTATGAAAAAGATATTACTTGCATTGGTGGTGATGTTGGCAACGTTTGCAGCATCTGCGCAGAAATCGGCATCACTTTCTGCTAAAGCTCTTCAGTCCGGAAAATCAACCGGAACTTATGTATTTGTAATGCCTTCAGATATCACTACCGCTCAGGTTGATGAAGTGAAAGGTTACTACAAACAATACTTTTCAGTGAATTACAATCAAGTAAAACATGAAGCTACATTGGTGCTAATTGAGAATAAAGAAATGAATAAGCGTGTTATTTTGCGTTTCTTAGCTTCTTTAGGTACGCGCAATGTTAATGTAGATGGTACAGATAAAACGTTGGACGAATTTTTCGATAACGATTTGAAATAATCGAATAGATAGACCTCTCATAAAAAGCTCTGACAGAAATGTCGGAGCTTTTTTTTGCCTTTATGTTCTGTTTAACCACCAATTCATTACTGATTTTGCCACAAGATCTTCCTTAGGCTGACACGATGATTCAGATTTTCATAGATGAAATACGGAGTTCAATTTGAATACTATTCGTTAGCGTATAGTCCAAGATCTGTGTTAATCTGAGTCAAACTATAATTGCTTCTAATATTCTATTTTGAAAAATGGTTGTTTGTGAATTAATCTAGCGATGCACTGCCTTTTATGGAACGCTTACATTCTGATATCACTATACGATCGTTTTTCCTAGTTCAGATTCCTTAGGATTTTAAATGCACTCCTGGTAAAGGAAGTTTGGGTAATAAAAAAAGACCCGTCTGCCAGAAGCAAACGAGTCCTTTCGTATAAATGAGGTATTCTATTATTGTTTTGCAACCGAAGCAATGATTGTTCGCTCGGTTGTTTGAATCACAACTTTGTATAGGCCTTTTGCCAAATGACGCATATCTGTTGTAAAGACATTGTCTGACTTGGTTAATTCGGCGATAAATTTACCTGATGCATCCAATAACGTAATGTGAGTAATTGTTCCTTTGGTAGCTTCAATAGCCAAGAAATCAACCACTGGGTTCGGATAAATCACAACACCGTAGTCAGCTAATTCAGTGATTCCTGTTACATCTTCACCAACCGTTACACTACTTGAAGTAACGAAACATCCGTTTGCATCAGTGATGTCAACTGTGTATGTACCAGGAGTCAATCCTGTTGCAGGGTTTGTTGTTTGGCCGTCACTCCACACATAAGTATATGGAGCCGTTCCACCTACAGGTGTAGCAGTTGCTGTACCGTCATTACAGTTCGGGCAAGTCTCATCTGTTGCTACAGCCGAAGTTGAAAGTGCTCCAGGTTCGGTGATTGTTAAATTAACAATAGTAGCCTGACAAGAAGCTGCATCCGTTATGAAAACAGTATACGTGCCAGCTGAACCTGAAAGCGTATCATTTGTAGAACCATCAGACCAAATAACATTGTATGCTGGTGTTCCGCCTACGATATTGATTGCAATCGTTCCTGTTCCACCATTACAAAGTGGAGAATAGATTGAGTCTAAAGTGGCAATTGGCGCGTTCGGGTTAGTGATCACAATTGAATCAGTAAAGCTACAGAAAGCAGAAATCATTGTGTAAGTGTAAACGCCTGCAGATAAACCTGAGATCGTATCATTTGTAGAATTGTCTTCCCACAAAACAGAGTAACCCGGATCTAAGCTTAACGATGCTGAACCATCACTTTGTCCGCAACCTGCTTGCGTTAAACTAGCGATAGAACCTCCTGTTTCACCCACACATAAGTTGAAGTTTGGCCAAATAATAAATGTTTTTGTAAAAGAAGCACCAAATGATTCAACAGGCGAAAATACCCCTGCACCATTTGGGTTGGTTGGCCAGCTTACAAATACTGTGTTTGTTGTAAAGAGATTGGTGGTGTTTCCTAACGCCAATGTAGAGTCAAATTCAATGGCGAAGAACGCATATTTTCCAGCAGGGAAATTCAAAACACCACCACTAATTGGCATTGTGTATAAACGAGCAGAATCATCCGGGTAAACCAATGTATCTGTTAAAGCAAACAATGTTGTAGGAAGACCAGCACCGTTTGTGTTGTAAATCGCTCCTGCAAGGTTTGTTCCAGCATAACCTCTTGTAAAGTAGGCTGAAACCGATTCTACATCAACAGCAGTTTCGAAGTTAAATGTTTGTCCTAGTAACCCGCCATTTCCGGCGCCAATACCAAGTGCCCCAACAGGAGTTCCATCATCACGTCGCATTAAATAAGGATCAACGATCAAGTCAATCGGATCAACAATTGTATCATTACTGATCGTTTGATCAACAGCTGTCATGATCGGGTAGAATTTAAACGAGTAAACTCCGTCTTGTGTTGGTGTATAATTGATCGTTTTAGGATCTGTAGCACCTGAAGCTAATGAAGCGGTTGTGGTACTTTGAATAGTTGCGATTACTGCACCGTTCAATGAAACTTTACAACCTAAAGCCACATTGGTTGCAGCAGATATACCTTGGTTATTGATACTTCCTTTCAATAAAATGTTTTGAGCGGTAGTCAATTGAGTAGAAGGAGCTACGGTATATTCACCATGACCAACAGTGCCACTTACAACACGAAGGTCATTTGCTACTTGTACTTCTGCGACCACATCATCAATCAATAATATAAATTTATCGGTGCTGTTATTGCGGAAACCGATGTAAACGGTTTGACCTGCGTAAGCATTCAATGAAAGTTGACGAGCTGTCCAAGTTGAGTTCTCTGCAGCAATGCTGAAAAGTTGAGTAGAGTTGGTGATTTGATTTCCAATTACTCCTGGGCCACCTGTTGGTGTAGAAGGAGAAGTCATAATGCGAACTTCGTAACCATCAGGATAAGAAACATCATAGGTTACAGCATTCCATTTCAAAACGGTGTTGGGCTGAACGGTGAAAGCCGGTGTCCACATCCAGTCATTTGAAGTTCCAGCCGGTGAGTACCAAGATGTACTAAAAGCAGCTGAATCGGTAACGCTATTGGCGAAGTCTTCACGACGTTCCCAAGCTTCGTTTACGTAGCTAACAGATGCGGCTGGAGTTCCATTGTCCACATTACGAATAAGCCACCCGGATGGAAACGTATAAGTTCCTGCTCCACCTGCAGTTGGACCCGAAATTCCGTCAAAGTCTTCGCTGAAAATGGTTTGTGCTTTCGCCGACAGAATAGTCATCAAAGCAATAGAAAACAATAATATTTTTTTCATGTAAAGTAGTGTAAATTTGAGCAAATGTAAGACTTATAAGATTCGTATCAAAATCCGTTTATCGAACCATTGGTTGAATCCATCTTCAACAACGGGGTATTCAGGAACAAAAAAAGGCATCCAAAAAAGGATGCCTTCAAGAATAATAGTTCGTTTTTTTATAGCGAATACGTATTTGCCGTAATTAAATGTTGAGCAATATCTTGACGCAAATTTTTCGGATTAATTGGGCTCGTTTTGGTGAATCGTTTTAATCCGGTAAGCATCATTCGTGCTTCATCTCCTTCGGCAAACGACAAAATAGCGTCCTTACCCGCTTTTGCGATACGATCGGCAGTATCATAGAAATAGGTCTTTGCAATGGCTATTTGAATACCGGCTGCAGCCTCTCCTTTTTCGGCAATGAGTTTTTCAACACGCAACAATACCGATTCTGCTTGATACGTCCAGCAAACCAAGTCAGCCACATTCATCAATACTTCTTGTTCTTTTGAGAGCGTTTGCATTAATTTTTGAACGGCCGATCCTGCCACCATCAAAATGGTTTTTTTGAATCCTGCAAGAGATTGTCTTTCTTGAGCTAAAACACCTTCTGGAAGTTCGGTCATTTCAGGAATACTCATCAATTCTCCCGCAATTTTCATAGCCGGACCCATCAAATCCAATTCACCTTTCATCGCTCTGCGTAATAGCATGTCTACGATCAGCATTCGATTGATTTCATTGGTACCTTCAAAAATACGATTGATGCGTGAATCACGGTAAGAACGTTCTACCGGCGATTCGGCCGAATATCCCATTCCACCATAAATTTGAACAGCTTCATCCGCAACATAGTCAAGGCATTCAGAACCGGCAACTTTGATAATAGCGCATTCGGCAGCAAACTCTTCAATTCCTTTTAAAGTAGCGGCTCCTTTTTCCATTCCTCCGGCAATAAGCGCTGCGATGGCGTCATCAATATTTTGTCCTGCTCTATACAAAGCAGATTCGATGACGTAAATGCGAATGGCTTGTTCAGCTAATTTATAACGAATAGCACCATATTTTGAAATCGAACGACCGAATTGCTCGCGTTCGTTCGCATAATTGATACTGTCATTAATGGTTTGTTTGGAACCGCCCAACACACCTGCGCCTAATTTAATACGACCGATGTTCAGGATATTTAGGGCAATTTTAAATCCGTTCTCACGCTCCGAAAGCATATTCTCAACCGGAACTTTTACTCCGTTGAAGAAGATTTGACGTGTAGAAGAACCTTTGATCCCCATTTTTTTCTCCTCCGGATTGAGGCTGATTCCTTCACTTTTAGCTTCAACCAAAAATGCGGTCAGGTTTTTATCATCATCGATTTTCGCAAAAACCGTAAGCAAATCTGCAAATCCACCATTGGTGATCCACATTTTTTGTCCTTCAAGCGTATAATAAGTACCGTCGGCAGAAAGAGTAGCCTTCGTTTTACCAGAATTGGCATCTGAACCTGAACTAGGTTCCGTAAGGCAATAAGCTGCTTTCCATTCACCGGAGGCTAATTTCGAAACATATTTTTCTTTTTGTGCCGCATTTCCGTAATACAATAAAGGCAAGGTTCCGATACCGGTATGTGCACCGTAGGCTACCGAAAACGAATGTCCTTTGCCTAAGTGCTCAGTAGCAAGTAACGAGGTTTTAAAATCAACGCCCATTCCGCCCAATTCTACAGGAACCGACATACCGAGTACGCCCAATTCTCCTGCTTTTTCAAGCAATGAAGGCATCAATCCTTCTTCCATTTTATCGATGCGTTCCAGATTTGGTGTGATTTCCTGAGCAATGAAATCGTCGCAGGTTTGCGCAATCATTTGCTGTTCTTCCGACCATTGTTCCGGTGTAAAAATATCTTGATGCTGAACATCTCTGATAATGAATTCTCCTCCTTTAATTGGTGTTGACATACTCGAATCGTATTAATGTGTTTCAAACTTACAGTTAAAATTACTCAAAAATATATTATTATGCAAGCATAGCAATATTATTATTTCTAGTTTTGTTGACTTAAATATTTAGGTGGTAATTTGCCGAAAAGAAGTAGTGCAAATTGTGAATGTTTTAGTTGAAACGTTTCAAAAAGGGTCGGTAACAGTAGTAAAAGTTATTGAATAACAGCTGAATCGGTAGCAAAAACGTGAAGTAATAGGTGCTTTTTCGAGGTGTAAATGCGATGATTAGTAGCGTAAAACAAGGTGTTTAACGGTAAATTTTAACATTTTATCGAATGAATGAATAAAATCTTTAATTTCGGTAAAACACTAACAACATGAAGAATGCGAATATAGTTTCTACACTCCAACGACTGGTTTCCGGTATTGAAGAGAGTATTGTTATTTTCAATGAGCAAGGAGTTATTCTGCATGCTTCTGATCGTTTGTGTGAGTTATTGTCGCAAAAAGAGTTGGAGGGCAGGTCTATTTTTGATTTCATCGAAGGAAAATCTGATTCGGTAAAAATGTGGTTGAGTAACCTGACGCACGCCCATTTTAAAGATGTAAAGATTAAAATGATCCGCAACGGAAGTACGTTTCCTGCTCGCTTGCGAATGGCTGCTTGGTCGGTGAGCGATGGCGGCTTTGTGGTAATGTCTTCTATTGTAGACGGAACGTTTATTGAGCGAAAAAAACGAGATCTGTTACGCAAAACCATTACGATCGAACACCTTTCTAAATCACGTAAGATCAGAACCGGAAAACTGAACGAGGCGATCTATGAAATTTTGGAAATGTCATCGAAAGCAATGAGTGTAGAGCGAGTGAATGCTTGGTTGTTTAACGATACTGCAACTTCGATTGATTGTGTAGGAAATTACGATGCTTCAATTCCCGGATTAGTAGCACAAGAAAGTTTACCGAGAATTGATATGCCGAATTATTTCAAATTGTTTGAAACGGAAAAGATCATATTATCCACTCGTTCACAAGAATCTGAGATTACGAAAGAATTGTTGGATTCGTATTTGATTCCGAATGAAATCTATTCGATGATGGATGTACCGTTGCGCATCGAAGGTGAAATAATCGGGGTGATTTGTTTTGAACAAGTGAGAAAACAACGCGATTGGTCATTGCAAGATCAAAAATTTGGATTGATCGCCGCACAGATGGTTTCATTGTCGGTGGAAACGCATAAACGGAAAATTGCCCAACAAGAGTTGGAAGCGGCACTGCGTCAGCAACAACGATTAATGGTAGAAACCAATCACCGGATTAAAAATAACCTGGCAATTACGGCGAGTTTGATGCGCATGCAATTGGATAAATGCAGAGATGATTTTCACCGTGGATTGATTCAAGATGCGGTGAATCGGGTGAATTCTATTGCTGCCTTACATCAGTTACTTTCTGAATCGGAAAATAAACACAGGGTTCAATTTGCATCTTATGCCGAACAGTTAATGCAAGGACTTCGCGAATCTTTGTCAGATCCTGAGAAGCCGATTCAATTGGTGACAACCATAGAAGATTGCGAAATCTCTAGCTCGTTGGCAATTACCTTGGGGTTGATTATCAACGAAACGGTTACCAACTCCTTCAAACATGCATTCAACGAACAAAGTGCAGGAATGATTCGTGTAGACATGGAGTTGGACGGTCCAATGGCTCGTTTGACGATTTCCGATACCGGAAAAGGCTTTTCAGTCTCCACTGCTCATGGTCAAGGATTTGAGATCATTGAAGGATTGGCACAGCACATCGACGCGAAGATCACCACTTCAACAGAAGCGGGATCTACAATTCTACTCGAATTTCGCTTGCGCTAAGACCTATTTCAACAATTCAATCACTCCGGCAGCACCTTGTCCGGTTCCAACACACATCGTTACTACTCCGTATTTTTGATTTCTGCGGCGTAATTCATTCATGATTTGAACCGTCAATTTCGCACCGGTACACCCAAGTGGGTGACCTAGAGCTATTGCTCCGCCATTTACATTTACGAGTTCTGGATTTAATCCCGTTTCGCGAATGACTGCCAACGATTGCGATGCAAATGCCTCGTTTAATTCAAAAAGGTTAATGTCGTTCAGCGTTAGTCCGGCGGCTTTAACGGCTTTTGGAATAGCAACTACTGGACCGATTCCCATAATACGTGGTTCAACTCCGACAACGGAATAACTTAACAAACGGGCTATCGGCTCAATGTTGAGTTCCTTGATCATTTTTTCCGACATCACCATCACGAAAGCAGCACCGTCTGAAGTTTGGGAAGAGTTGCCTGCAGTCACAGATCCGTCTGCAGCGAATACCGGTCTCAGTTTACCAAGTCCTTCCAGTGTTGATGCTCGCGGACCTTCATCCGTATCAACGATCACTTTTTTCGCTTGACGTTTTTCCTGTTCATCTAGGAAGATATTCTCTACTTCAATAGGAACAATATCTTCTTTGAAACGACCTGCGGCAATGGCTGCCAATGCTTTTTCATTGGAATGAATAGCGAAGGTGTCTTGTTCTTCTCTGCTAACGCCGTATTGTTTTGCTACTGCTTCTGCAGTTAGGCCCATTCCCCAATACCATGTCGGATTTTCTTTTCCGGTTTTAGGGTTTGGTACGATTCGCCAGCCGCCCATAGCCATTACTGACATTGATTCTACGCCGCCTGCAATGATGCAATCTGCCATTCCGGCTTCAATCTTGGCTTGCGCAATAGCGATGGTCTCTAAGCCTGAAGAACAATAACGATTTACTGTCATTCCCGGAACTTTGTCGGTTTTTAACCCCATCAACGAGATCATTCTACCAACGTTTAATCCTTGTTCTGCTTCAGGAGTAGCGTTGCCAACAATCACGTCGTCCACACGGTCTTTATCGACTTGTGGAACAGCTTGCATTAAGTGTTCAATTACGCGGGCTGCCAAATCATCAGGTCTATAAAACCGAAATCCGCCTTTTCCTGCTTTTCCTACTGCCGATCTGAATCCGGCTACGATATATGCTTTGTTCATTTTGTTCTTTTTTTGAGATGGATCTAAATTCCTCCCTTGAGGGAGGATAAAGGAGGGTGGCCATCCCCCTCGGTCCCCCTTCAAAGGGGGAAGCCTTTAATTCCGTAGAATCTTCCCTGATTTCACCAAACTTTCCAATCGTTCCAAGGTTTTGCGTTGCATGCACAATTCCACAAATGCTTTTCGTTCCAAATCCAACAGGTATTGTTCGGAAACCGTTGTGTTTTGACTTAGATCGCCACCGCACATTACCCATCCGAGTTTTTCTGAGATTACACCGTCGTGTTCCGACATGTAATGACCTGAAATCATTGAGTTTGCTCCGACATAAATAATACCAAGTCCTTCCTGACCTAAAACGGTTACATTTTTACTGCGTTTTGGAGCTGTGTAACCTGCTTCTGCCAATTGTAAACACGCTTCTTTAGCTCTTGTCAATTGGTGTTCTCTACTCACTACGATTTCATCGATTCCTTTGCGCAGGTATCCCAATTCAAAGGCTTCCTGAGCAGAGGTGGATACTTTGGCTTGACCAATCGTCAAGAAACGTTCCCGCAGTCGATTGATTTTAATATCACCTTCTTTTAATTCATCAGATAAACGTTTGGCAAATTCTTTCGAACCACCACCACCTGGGATGAGTCCAACTCCAAATTCAACCAAGCCCATGTACAATTCGGCATGCGCTACTACTTTATCTGCGTGCATCGACAATTCGCAACCGCCTCCCAGTGCCATGTTGTGCGGAGCTACCACTACGGGAATATTTGAATAACGCACGCGCATCATCGTATCTTGGAAAGTTTTCACGGCAATGTTTAATTCGTCAAACTCTTGTTCAACCGCCATCATGAAAATCATTCCTACGTTAGCTCCAGCCGAGAAATTTCCACCGGTATTCGAAATAACCAATCCTTTATACTCTTTTTCGGCCAATTCGATCGATTTGTTGATTCCTTCGATGACACCACCTCCGATTGTATTCATTTTGGTGTGGAACTCTAAATTCAAAATTCCGTCTCCCAAATCGACTAGGGTTGTATCGGCATTGCCCCATACTTTTCCAGAACTTCTATATGCTTCCAATTGAATCAATTCTTCGGTTCCCGGAATGATGCGGTAAGCTTTATCGATTTGATTGTAGTAATACTTTTTACCGTTTTCAACTTTATAAAACGCTGTGCAACCGGCAGCTTCCATTTCCGAAACCCAAGCAGGAAGTGTTTTTCCTTTTTTTGCAACTAGTTGTTTGCCAGCCTCAAAACCGATGATATCCCATGTTTCGAATGGCCCTAATTCCCAACCGAAACCGGCTTTGATAGCGTCGTCTATTTTGTACAAATCATCTGCAATTTCAGGGATTCGATTGCAGACATAGGCAAACAAACCACCGAAAATGGTGCGGTAAAATTCACCAGCTTTATCCATACCTGCAAAGAGCATTTTGGTGCGTTGCTTGAGGTCGTCAACCGATTTTGTCATTTCCAACGTAGGGAAAGATGCTTTTTTGGCGGGACCGTACTCCAGTGTTTTCAGATTGAGCGAAAGAAACTCTTTTTTTCCTTCGGCTGAAACGGTTTTTTTATAGAATCCTTGTTTGGTTTTTGAGCCAAGCCATTTGTTGTCGAGCATGGTTTGAATGAAGCCCGGAAGCTCAAATATAGCTCGCTCTTCGTCATTCGGACAATTGGCCTTTAAACCGTTTGCTACCATGGCAAGTGTATCCAATCCAACCACATCACACGTGCGGAAAGTTGCCGATTTCGGTCTTCCTAAAACCAGTCCGGTGAGTTTATCGACCTCATCAATGGTTAAATCCATTTCTTCAACAGCGTGGAAAAGCGACAGAATGCTGTAAACCCCAACACGATTGGCAATAAATGCTGGCGTGTCTTTACAAAGCACTGTTTTCTTACCCAAGAATTTACTTCCGAATTGCATGTAGAAATCAACCACTTCTGGTGAGGTTTGCGCAGTTGGAATGATTTCTAATAAAGGAAGATAACGCGGTGGGTTAAAGAAATGCGTTCCGGCAAAGTGCGCTTTAAAATCGTCACTTCTTCCCTCTAACATCAAGTGAATGGGAATCCCGGATGTATTAGAAGAAACCAGTGTTCCGGGTTTGCGGTATTGTTCTATTTGTGTAAAAACTTGTTGTTTGATGTCCAATCGTTCTATTACGACTTCTAGTACCCAATCAGCATCAGCAATTTTGGCCATGTGATCGGAGAAATTTCCTGTGGAAATACGATTTGCAAACGATTTGGAATAAATAGGCGACGGATTACTGCTAAGTGCGGTTTGCAAGGCTTCGTTGACAATGCGGTTGCGCACCTGAGGAGATTCAAGCGTGAGTTTACTTTTTTCTTCTGCCGGAGTCAGTTCTTTCGGTGCAATATCGAGCAACAAAACCTCAACGCCAATATTGGCGAAGTGACAAGCAATGCGCGAACCCATTACTCCTGATCCTAAAATGGCAACTTTTCGAATATATCTGGTCATAATGTTGTGTTTTTAAATCTCTGTATTCGGTTCCGATAATTCTTCATCTACGATTTTCTGTACTTCCTGAATAACGGATTGGAAAATAACGAAGTGTTCCTTTGGAATGCGGCTTTCGATCTTTTTGTTGAACTCGAAAATTACGTCGCGGGCAACATAACGAGCGTTAAGACCTTCATCGGTAAGAAAAATACGTACAACACGTTTATCTGTTTTGTCTTCTTCGCGACGAATGAAACCTTTTTCTTCCATGGTTTTTAACGTTCTGGAAAGACTGGTTGGTTCCATTCCCATTCGCGGACCGAGTTGCGTGCTTGGCGTGCCTTCTTTATCAATGTGCAACAGAATAAATCCGACTGACATACTGAGTCCGTAACCGGTTGCTTTTTGATTGTACATACGCGACATACGGTGCCAGGTCTGGCGTACGTCCAAGTCTATTTGATAATTTGGTCTCTCTTGCATACATTCTTATAGGTCAACGAATATAATTAAAATTAATATGCGTACATAGTATTTTTAAGAATGTTTTGAGAAAATTTAGTTGGATGGAATGAAGTGGTGAAAAGACCAAAAGATTGATCACCAGGTTTTTTCGCTACGAAATACGGTTCCGTTGAAACGGGCAATTAGTTCACTGCGTTGATTCGTGATCTCTACAACGTAACGGGCGATTGTTTTTCCTTTTTGGATTTCGGTGCAAACTGCCGTTAGTGTGTCGTGGAGTTGAGCCGGTTTAATATGCGCAATACTTGTTTCGATGCTCACGCAATGCTGTCCGTGGCTATTGGATGCAAATGCCAATGCAGAATCGGATAGAGCGTATGAGATTCCGCCGTGCGTAATGCCAAAACCATTGAGCATTTCAGGAGAAATGGTGCAAGAAAGGGTTGAGGTTCCAAAATCAATGTGCACTACCTGAATGCCCATCCATTGAGAATAGGCATCCAGTTGCATCATTTTATCTACAATGGATTTCGGATCCACGGTTCTTATTAATTGGTTGAACGACTCAACAAAGAGATCATTGCCAATGAAACAATAAACAATTGTGTAGCTGTTTCGTCGTCAAGTGTAGCGCCGTCTTCGTCTTCCATGCTTACTTCCAATGCCATGAAACGCACCAAGTCAGGTTGATCACTGAAATCTTCCAATAATTGATCGTCTTCGGTTTCGAAGTAATTGTCGAGCAATGCAAAATACGGTTCTTCGAAATCATCGATTTGACTTTCGGTAACGGTAGCCGGATGCAATCCTGCTTGTGAGAACGCTTCTAAAATCACCGTGAAGTAATAAACCAACAGACTTTCCAAGTCTTCGTTTTCGTACTCTTCAGATGCCGACATGACATATCCAAGTAATACCGGCTGAGCAGTGGTGTGTGTTTCGGTTAAACGATCGATCGCGCTATCGTCTAACGTATCTACTTTTTTGATGGCCGCTTCGATGTGACCCAATGTAACTTGTGACATGTGTTAAAAATTTCGGATAAAGGTAGTTTGAATATTTTTAACAATATTGGTTCTTTCCGATCGACGTTACCTTTTTAGAAATCGTACATTTGGTGAAGTAAACCTATTAGTTATGCGATTCCTTCCCTTCCTAATCTTACTAGTACTTTTCGGATGCAGTAATGATCCCTCTGCAAATCAATCTGCTGACGCTAATTCAATCGATAATCAATCGATTTCCGGTAAAACAGGTGAATTGGTTACCGATTGGCTTACAAATCCGGCAGATGAATTTGTGCTTTCGCTCAACAAAGCGCAAGAGCTAATTACAGCCAAGGGTTCTCATTTACACGTTCCTGCAAATGCGTTTGTGCGAAAAGACGGTTCTGAGCCAACGGGAAAAGCGCGATTGGTGTTTAGTGAATTTCAAACCGCGGGTGAAATCATTGCCAGCGGATTTCCGATGACCTACCGCACACCGAAAGGGGATACTATTCAGTTTGAAAGTGCCGGAATGTTCGAGATTCGTGCCTTCGAAGGTGATCAGGAGTTGGAATTAAAGAAAGGAAAATCGATCAAAGTTGAATTGGCAACACCACAAGCCGGAAAATACAACTTCTACGCGTTGGATGACAATACCCGGTCATGGACCGAAAAAGTATCGAATCTGTCGCCGGTTCCCAATCGGTATTTGGAAGAACAACAGGATCTGTTGAAAAAGTTGGATTCAATCACGGCTTCTAAACCGAAACGACCAGTAGCGTACAGTCCATCTGATAAGTTGTTTGATATTAAAGTTGATCCAGCCAAATACGCCGAGTTTCAAGAAATGGGCGGTGTTATGTGGAAATACGTAGGTAAAAAGAAAGAAGCCGATCCTTCGGCCAATCCCAAGCTTTTTCACGAGAAATATGAATTCATGCGCTTGAACCCGAAAGCCGGTGAAGACATGATTTATGAAGTAGCGTTCTCTTCAAAAGACGATACGGTGGTACTGGATTTGGCGCCGGTTTTTCCGGGTAAACTGAAAGCGAAAAACGAAAAGCGCCTCAAAGAAAAAATCGCGCGATTCAATGCGGCCATGAAAGAACAAGAAAAAGTGAGACAACAACAACGAAATGAGTCTGCCTTGCTTCGTTTATTCAACGTAGATAAATTAGGAGTTTACAACTACGACCGTCAATACAAAGAAGGCACGATAGTTCCTGTTATGGCTCAATTTACATTCGATGGTAAACCGCACACCGATTTCCCGCTGGCTTCCGTTTACCTAATTCCGGAAGGAAAATTGGCTGTGATTCAATACAATCTTTCATCGGCAATAGCGTTTGCTTTTGATCCGTATGAGCGCAATCGATTGATCGCTGTTGTGGGTGAAAATGAAGTGTATTCGCTTTCGAATCGGGAGTTTCAGGCTTTGCAATTGGATCGTTTTAAAAACAAAACAGCCAAAATCGATCTGCATCGTTTTCAGAAAGAAGTCAAAACTGGGGTTGATTTGGATGCAATTTTGGCAAGTAAATGATCAAGAAATACGGTTTGCTGCTTTTCGTATTGACTTGTGCACGAATGATCGTTGCGCAGGCCGAAGGTTATGAAGTCAAACCGCCACTAGTTGTGCTGCCTTTTCCGGTTTCCGACGGGTGGACCTTTGTTGGAGATTCATCCAACTCAATTACGTATCCGGTTTATGATTCCATTGTGTTTTACGAATGGGATTTTTATATTGAACAACCTCAAATAGCAATCAATAAGGAAGGTTTCTATGGTTTGTTGTCGGTTTCAGAGCAAGTAGACACACTGAAAGGATTTGAGTATGATTCGTTGTTTTATTTCGGAGCCAATTATTTCGGGCGAAAAAACGGTACGTGGACCAATTGGCAATTGCAATGGGATTTCCCTAAATACCGTGTAGTAGAAAAACAGTTTGGCGAAGTAGAGAAATGGTTTCGTGATGAAGAGCGACTCTATTTTTGGAAAAACGGTAAAACAGGACTTTTTGATGGCCGTTGGGGAGATCCGATTCCGGCAAACTACAGCTATTGCAGGTATTTTGGGAATTATCTGCAAAGTGTCATATCGAATGTTGGTACATATGTTAAGTTGTACCTTGTTTCTGATGGTAAGTTGTTTGGCTTATTGGCCAACAACGAGTTGATTGTTCCGGTTGTGGCAACAAACATCCAATTTTGGCGCCATGGCTTTATTCGTTATTGGCAAAACGGATGGAAGTATTTGCGTCTTTCCGACAATAAACTCATCGATCCGAATGGTGCTGACGTGGTTATCTACAACCCGACATCATGGAAGATTTTCAACCGTGATCGAACAAGGTCGACGCTCTATTTAAACAACGGATCAACGATGCTTTCTGGTAGTTATGAAGATTATTTTTTGTTGGGAAATGGGAAAATAACTGCCCGAAGAGATTCTTCTATTGTTTTGTTGAATGCTTCCGGACAACAACTCTTTGATTGTCATTGCGAACAACTCGATTACTTAAAAGATAATCGCTATTCGGCCTTGCGGAAAGGGAAGTGGTATTTGCTCGACGGCAATGGAACGCAACTTTCGAAACAAGGGTTTGATCATATTAATGGGTTAAATGGAAGTGAGGATAGATTGCGTGTTCATGAAAACAATCGCATTGGTTTAATAGATTTATCAGGAAAGCTGATTTATCCGATCGAATACACGGAAGTATTTACCAATGGAATCATTTATCTGTTGGAGAAAAATAATGCTTTCGCTGTTGGAACGGCAAATGGGGTGTTTTTAAGTGAGCATTTATACCACAATCACTATTACACCAGCGAACAACCGAATTTAGTGGTGATGTACAATTCAATCAATCGAATGGACCTCTTTTCACCAAAAGCAAAACTCAATACCAATCCTGTGAATTTGTTTTTCTATGCTGATGAGGTGGTCAAATGTTACGAAAAAGAGGGACTTGAATTGGTGGTGTTTGAATCGGATCTAAGTGTTTCCGAACGCATTTTTTATCCGGGGATGTCTTCGATGGAAGTTGGTGATCTGAAAGACGATGAGTATCATTATGTTTACGGCATTAGAGGTTACAAGCGTTCTCATTTGGAAGAAAATCAGTTGAGTGGTTATTTTGGTTATCGTTTCAACTGGCAGACCAATCATATTAATCCGCCTCATTTCAAAGAGGTTGAGCAAAATTTGACTTTCGGTTTTGATTTTTGCGTTGAAACCTACGAAGATGTTCCGTTTTCAATCAATGATGAACTTACATTGACGAGTCAAAACAAGTATCAGGTGGTGGACGAAGCCGCAGGTGAATACCAATGGGAACCCATGATCAGTTCAACCTTGCCGATGGATGCTGTAGGTGGTTCTTCGTCGGATAATCGCTTGAATTATTTCGGAAACGGTGATCAGGAATGGGTGTCAGCTTTCGGGAAACATAGCCATAATGCCGATGAAATAGTGTATATTCAATACAACGCTGCTGATTTGTATAGCTACAATATTGGGGGTAAAGTTGTGCCTGCCACCGATTTAAAAAATTCGCTTTCGGTATTTGAATACATGAAGCAGTTTAACCTTCGCGGTAATTTGATAATGACGGGTGAAATGATCGATTATGTCATGAATCCGGCGAATCGCTTGAAAGTAGAAGGCGGAAAATGGTTTGTAGATATTGACTATTCAGAAGAATCGTTGAAAATTTCGGATAATCTGAAAGGTGAACTATATGAATCGATTTCGTTTTACAATTCATGGGATCCTGATTTATCGACTTATCTGACAAAAACAACGAATCCTGAAAAATATACATGGTCGTTCCAACGAAATGATACCATCATCTTAGATCGATTCAAAACCATAGAAACACCAAAGTCGGAAAGCGAATACTACATTGTAACCAGCGCTGAAGCCGAACAAGCGAAAGTACATCCATACAATCCGGAATATGTTTTCTTGGAAACCGATTCGAGTGTTTTTTACCAAAACGGACGATTGGTGAAGCATTCTGTTACAGGTTGGAGCTTAAATGCCATTTCCGGTGAAGAATTGGTTCCACCTATTCAAGATGAAATCCGTTACTTGAACAACGATTTATTTGCATTGAGAAAAGAGGCTGAATGGCAAATTGTCAATCGCGATGGCGTTACACCTAATAAACTCGTTTTCACGGAAGTTCAAGCTTTTGAAAACGGCTATGCACTGGCGCAGATGAAAGGTGCTTCGGTTTTAATTGATAGCACGGTAAATGTGGTCTTTGAATCTCTTGAAGGAACCATTAAAAATGCCGGATCAGGATTTTACACTGTTGAAAGTAAAGGGAAAACTGTCGTCTTTAAACCTGATAATCAGCTCCGGGATACTATTTTTTCTACCGAGAAAAATCTTCAAAACGGCTGGGTTTACGGAAAAGTAAAAGAACAGCGCTATTTGAGAAAACTTGGAAGCAAAGAGCGTGTTTTTGTGAAAGCAACAGCCATTCCTGAGGTAGTTGGTGATTTGATTTTGATTGACAAAAACGGGTTGTTTAGCGTCATGAAAACTGATGGAACGTTGGTTTTTCCGAAAAACAAAAAGTGGAAAGGTGTAGAAAAGGGCGAAGGAATGATTGCTTTGACCTCCGACAAGGAATGGTGTTTTTTGAATTATTCGGGTGAGCAGATTCACGCCTGTAAAAAAGGAAAATCGCTGAATTATTTTGATCGTCGGTTTGTGGTAGAGTTACAAGATTCCACCTACGGATTGGATCAATTCGGGAACATTTATACTGTTACGCGCGAAGGCATGAAACGCTTACCTGGAGACGATAAGCCCGTTCAGACAATTTCGCCTGAATACACAATTGTACAATCAGAAAACGGATATGGAGTTGTTGATCGTAATGGTGTTATGCTAGTAAAACCAATGCATGCTGCAATAATCGGGAAATTGGGAGAAGATTTTTTGGTGGAAATATCATCTAAGAAAGGTGTCTATAACAGATCGCTTCAGCAATTGATTCCGGCACAGTTTGATCAAATCATAGGTTATGATGCGCAATTCTTTCTAGTGAGACAAGGTTCTAAGTATGCTATTTACAATGCTTCTGGCGATTGGTTTTACCCATTTCAGTGATCTGATATCGAATAAAAAACAACAAGTTTCCATTTCAGATAAATGTTATATTTGACCATGGCATTTTTTACAAAAGATTATCTCGATTTTTTCATTGAATTGGCTCCGAACAATGCGAAGGAATGGTTTGATATTAATCGAAAACGCTATGAAAATTCGGTGAAAAAACCGTTTTCCGATTTTGTTCAACATTTGATTCATTACTTTGAAAAACACGATTCCAGACTAAAGGATTTAGAGCCGAGTGCTTGTATATTTCGCATCAATAGAGATATTCGTTTTTCAAAAGATAAAGCACCCTATAAGTTGTTTTGTTCTGCAGTAGTTGCGCCAAACGGTAAAAAGAGTGAAGCTGTAAATGGCATCTATTTTGAATTAGGTCCTGAAGCTTTGCGCGTTTATGGTGGTGTTTATGAAATTGATAAAGACAATTTATACCTACTTCGTGAAGGTTTAGCTGCGCATTTAAAGGATTTTCAACAGCTAATCGATGGGAAGGGATTTAAGTCGGTTTTTGGTGAAATTAGAGGAGAAAAGAACAAAATTATTCCTGCTGAATTTAAAGAAGCTGCCGAAAAGCAGCCATTGATTTATAATAAGCAGTGGTACTATATGGCTGAATTTCCGGCTGAACAATTGCTGTCCGATGATTTGGATAAGTTGTTGGAACGTTGTTATTTGGCAGGTAAACCGCTGGAAGAATTTTTTAATCAGTTTATTCAACGCTCATAATTAAGGATGAAAAATAGATTTACTATCGCGTTATTGTTCGTTTGCGTAACAATGACCTATGCGCAGAAAAAAGAGTTGACTTTAACGGAATCCGTGAGAGAACAATACCGCGCTTTTAGACCTGATCAAATGACCGGTTTTTCGTGGATTCCGAAATCGGATAATTACGTCTATGCCGATGCTTATACCACAATGAAGCGTGCCAATATCAAGAAAAATCTGTTGGAAAATTGGTTTACCGTTCAAGATGTAAATGCGGCGGCAGGTGTTGAATTGTACAACTTATTCGGATATACTTGGAAAAACGAACAAGAACTGTATTTCAATAACGGTCGACAATTTTGCGTCTATAATCCAACAACCAAGAAAGGAAAAAAACTGGCTGATTTGGCTGAGGATGCTGAAAATGCAACGCTTGAACCAACAACAGGACATGTAGCCTTTACTAGATCAAATAATCTATACATTCAAGGTGCCGATGGTGAGAAAATCATTGTTACTTCCAATGAAGATAAGGGAATTGTTTCCGGACAAACCTTTGCAAGAAGTGAATTTGGAATCACAAACGGTATTTTCTGGTCTCCGAAAGGAAATCATTTGGCATTCTATCAAAAAGACGAATCGGGCGTTTATGAGTATCCGTTGTTAAACACCAATGAAACACCAGCTTTATTGATGCCGACACGATATCCGATGGCCGGTCAGACATCAGAAAAACCGAAAGTTGGGATTTATCATTTAACGACAAAAAAGACCATTTTCATTCAACCTAGAGGTGCTGCCGATGACTACTTAACGAATCTTTCTTGGACGCCCGATGAGCAATATGTTATTATAGCCGAGGTAAACCGTGATCAAAACCACATGTGGCTGAATCTTTATGATGCCAAATCCGGAGCATTTGTTCGAACTCTATTGGAAGAAACTAACGAAAAATGGGTTGAACCGGAACATCCGGCATTTTTCCCAAGCAGCACAAGTAGCAATTTTGTGTGGATTTCAGAGAAAGATGGATTCAATAACTTGTATTATTATGACATCAACGGTAAGTTGATCAAGCAATTGACAGGGAACAAATTTGTGGTGAAAGATATCTTGAGAAGCCTCAAAAATGGTCAGGAAATCGTCTTCTCAGCTACAGGAACCAGTCCGTTGAATACCTTGTATTATGCTGTTGATTTAACAGGTAAACAACGGTGCTTGACGCTTGAAGAAGGTACGCACGTCATTTATTTAAATGATGCCGGAACGTATTTCATGGATGAGTATTCCAGCCATACAGTTGCTTCTAAAAGTATCATGAAAACCATCAGTGGTAAGATGGTGAAACAACTTTTGGTATCACCTGATAAATTGGCTGGTTATGCATTGGGAACAGCAGATATCGGTCAAATAAAAGATGCGGATGGAACAGTGCTTTATACACGTTTGATCAAGCCAAGCAATTTTGATCCTGAAAAAAAATATCCGGTGTTGGTTTATGTTTACGGAGGACCTCATGCACAAATGATCACGAATTCGTGGTTGGATGGTGCCAATTTGTGGATGTATTGGATGGCAGAACAAGGATATTTGGTATTTACACTTGATAACAGAGGTTCAGGTGAGCGTGGTTTTGCATTCGAAAGTCCGATTCACCGTCAGCTTGGTACGGTTGAAATGGCTGATCAAATGAAGGGAGTAGAGTTTTTGAAATCACTTCCATATGTTGATTCCAGTCGTTTGGCGGTTCACGGTTGGAGCTTTGGTGGTTTTATGACGACTTCATTGATGCTGAGAGAAGCAGGTACATTTAATGTTGGGGTTGCCGGTGGACCAGTAACCGATTGGAAGTATTACGAAGTCATGTACGGAGAACGTTATATGGATAGACCTGATCAGAATGCAAAAGGATACGAACAGGCATCATTGATGACTCATGCTGGTAATTTAAAAGGAGATTTATTGTTAATTCATGGTACAATCGATGATGTGGTGGTAATGCAACACAACCTGGCATTGGTTAAAAAATTCGTTGATCTTGGAATTCAGATGGATTTCTTTCCTTATCCGATGCATAAGCACAATGTTACAGGAAAAGATCGAGTTCATTTGATGGAGAAAGTGCTTACTTACGTTATTGATCATAATCAGTGATTTTTTTTGGGGAAATTTTGATTTCCCCTTTTTTGGGCGAATAAAAATGACTAAATTTGTCATGAAATATATAGTCATGGTAAAGGATTTATTGAAAGAAGCTAGAATAAACCAAGGGTTTAAGCTTCGTGAGGTTGCCCAACAGCTTGGTGTTGATCAAGCTTTGGTCAGTAAATTTGAAAGTGGAGACCGTCTTCCGACCGAAGAGCAATTGCAAAAATTGGCCATTATTCTATCAATTCCTTTTGAAAAGCTTGCCGTAGATTGGTTGCGCCAAAAAATCATGAGAGAGATTGGTTATAATCAATCCATGTATGCGCTTCAAGCCGTTAATATGGTCATGGAGGAATTAATGACATACAACTCCAATAAGACACCTGATTATTCATCTTCATTAACATCAATTTTGGAAGAAATAGATCGGATGAAAATGCGCCTTGACCAAATCCGTCATTTAGATAATCACCGTATTGCACAAGCGCTTGAATTGGAATACACATTTGAAAGTAATCGTATAGAGGGAAATACCCTTACGCTACGAGAAACTGATTTGGTTATCAATGAAGGGCTTACCGTTTCAGGGAAATCCTTAAAAGAACACCTAGAAGCGATTAATCACCAAGATGCCATTCTGTTAATGAAAGATTTGGTTTCATTGAGTACACCTTTCAACGAGCGCGAATTGTTATCCATTCACAATCTTATTTTGCGCGGTATTTATCCCGAAGAAGCAGGTCGTTTTAGAAGAGTTCCCGTAATGATTAAAGGAAGTGCACATACACCTCCAGATCCTTTTTTGCTGAGAACGCAAATGGATGACTACTTCTTATGGTACCAACAAAATCACCAAATACTGCATCCGGTTGTGCTTGCTGCAGAAATGCATGAAAAGTTAGTTACAATTCATCCTTTCATTGATGGAAACGGAAGAACGGCTCGCTTGGTAATGAATCTTATTTTGCTGAGACACGGCTATGTAATAGCCAACATTAAAGGCGATTTTGATACTCGGATGGCTTATTATAATTCACTTGAATCGGTTCAAACACATGCTTCAAGAGAATCATTTGTGTTGTTTGCCGCAGAAGTTGAAAAGAAAAGCCTCGAACGTTATCTTAGTGTAATTGATACGAAGCACCTTTAAACCATTCGTGTTTATTCAAAAAACACAATGATTATTTGAGTCATTTGGCTTTTTAATCCGAGGCATCCTTGTATCTTTGTTTGCTTAAAAAGGCATCTTCATGGGTGATACAATTTTGAACGGATCAAATCTTCAGATTAAAACCGATAAAGCAACAATCTTAAAAGCATTTAGATTGATGTCAACGGCCAAAACACTTGCTGAAAAGTACGAGGCAAACAAAGAGGTGACAGCCAAATATGTCCATGCTACTTCGCGCGGACATGAGGCAATTCAACTTGCTGTGGGGCTTCAATTGAAACCGCAAGATTGGGTTGCTCCTTACTACAGAGATGATAGTATTCTTTTGGGAATTGGAATCACACCTTACGAGTTGATGCTTCAGGTTTTTGCTAAAAAAGACGATCCGTTTTCCGGGGGAAGAACCTATTATTCGCATCCCTCGTTGAATCGTGAAGATATGCCTAAAATACCTCACCAATCTTCGGCTACAGGTATGCAAGCAATTCCTACTACTGGTGTTGCTATGGGCATTCAGTACAAAGAAAAAACAGGTATCGCTCCCGATTATAACGGCGAAAATCCAGTGGTAGTTTGCTCTTTGGGTGATGCCTCTTGCACGGAAGGTGAGGTTTCGGAAGCATTTCAAATGGCAGCCCTGAAACAATTTCCGATTGTTTATTTAGTACAAGATAACGGCTGGGATATTTCGGCCAATGCAGCAGAAACTAGAGCACAAGATATCACGCACTATGCACGCGGATTTAAGGGAATAGAAGTGCGTACCATTGATGGAAGCGACTTTGATCTTTCATTTCAAACAATGAAGGAAGTCTTCGAAATTGTGCGTAAAGAACGTCGACCGTTTATTGTTCATGCAAAGGTTCCGTTGTTGGGACATCATACATCCGGTGTGCGTAAAGAATGGTACCGAGATGATTTGGAAGAAGCAGCTTCACGTGATCCGTATCCGAAACTAAAGGAATTGGTGCGTGAAATGGCCGGAGAAGCTGATATTATCAATATCGAAGCTGATGTTCGCCGTTTGGTAGATGCCGATTATGATCGCGCTTTGAACGCAGAAGATCCTTCACCCGAGATGGTACGCGATTTTATTTTCGCACCTACACCGGTTACTGAAGAAAAAGGTGAACGCGAACCGAAAGGAAAGAAAAAAACCGTCATGGTTGATAGTGCATTGTTCGCAGTAAGGGAATTGATGCAAGCACATCCGGAAGCTTTGTTATACGGACAAGATGTTGGGGGGCGATTGGGAGGTGTTTTCCGCGAGGCCGCAACCTTGGCACAGACATTTGGCGATGATCGCGTTTTCAATACACCGATACAAGAAGCATTTATTATCGGTTCCACTGTCGGAATGTCGGCTGTAGGTCTAAAACCATTTGTAGAAGTTCAATTTGCCGATTATATCTGGCCAGGATTGAATCAATTGTTTACCGAAGTGAGTCGTTCGTATTATTTGTCGAATGGAAAATGGCCGGTGAGTTGTGTGATTCGCGTTCCGATTGGGGCTTACGGATCAGGCGGACCTTACCACTCATCAAGTGTGGAATCGGTTTTGACCAACATACGCGGAATCAAAGTGGTTTATCCTTCAACCGGAGCTGATTTAAAAGGATTAATGAAAGCTTCTTTTTACGATCCGAATCCGGTAGTGATTTTAGAACACAAAGGGTTGTATTGGTCAAAAATTCCAGGTACAGAAGGAGCAATGTCCATTGAACCCGATGAAGAATACATTATTCCATTGGGGAAAGCCAGAATTGTACAAGAAGCAACAGCAGACGCTATTTCAAGTGGTGAATCGTGTGTTGTGATCACTTATGGAAGAGGAGTTTACTGGACGTTGGAGGCTTCAAAAGCATTTGAAGGGCGAGTTGAAATATTGGATTTGCGTACCTTGAATCCGTTGGATATGGATGCAATCGCAACATCTGTTCGCAAACATGGAAAGGTAATGCTGGTAACGGAGGAATCGGTTGAAGCTTCGTTTACATTGGGGCTTGCCGGACGCATTCAACGCGATCATTTCGAAGCATTAGACGCTCCGTTGTCAATCGTTGGTTCGCAAGATACACCGGCAATTCCGCTCAATTCTGTGTTAGAGGCCGAGTTGCTTCCAAATGCAGATAAAGTGCAGCGGGCAATTGAGTTGTTGTTGAAGTATTGATTTGAGATGACAACAAAACAGTTTTACCTCATTTGTCTGATTGGAATCACACTTGTTGGAGGATTGGTTTTGTTGTTTTTATGGAGACAAATCAAACTTAAATCAAAGGAGAATAAAAGTCTTTTGTTTATTGCGTTGGCCATGTTTTCATGGACGATCGTAGGATTGTATAAATATTATGATCCGCCAATGCCATCACTCATTCACGCGATCAACGACCGTGTATTGTCAGCGTTTAGTAACTTGTTTCTAATCGCTTCATTACCTTATTTTCCTGAAGTTTTTAATCGATTTAAAGAACGGTTTTCTTTTTTCAGAAAGCCCGAGCAATGGGTGATCAATGTGTTTATTTTCTTCGCAATTATTACAGCCATTTTCACAATGATCGATCGAAATGTGGAGAATGATAGCGGTAAAAAGATGATTATAGCGATTGATTCGGTGATTTCAACCATTACTATGAGCGCCATCTCTTACGCTATTTATCAATCAATCAAACGATTTTGGCAAGACAAATGGTTGCAACGGTTTTTACTGGTGGTTTTTTTGGTGCTTATTTCTACCCAAATTGTTTTACCCTTAATTGCCATTTTCCCCGAACAGTTGAAACCCTATTACCTCGGAGCACTTCTGTTGTTGTTGCTTGGGCTCATCTTTTTTAATCTAATATCGATTGCCTATTATTCGATGTTGGGTTACGAATTGCACGCCTCGAACATTGCTAGAATACAAAATGGCGACATGGAATCTGCTGTAGAAATAAAGTTATTACCCGAACAAATTACGGTTGGCTTTAATGATAGCAGAAAAGAATATTTCGTAAGGATCCGTTTTGTAAGTCCGGATGATCCGACAATTAGTAAAGAAGAAGAAGTTGTTTCGACCAAAATCTTACAACCGTTTGCAAATTGGGTGTTG
>Ga0302293_10000068_pt1 | contig 62087 bp, 47 predicted proteins | sample III_Fen_N2_2_FD_198758 | JGI IMG/M metagenome (GOLD analysis project Ga0302293, IMG submission 198758) | Peat permafrost microbial communities from Stordalen Mire near Abisko, Sweden - III_Fen_N2_2 | ecosystem: Environmental > Terrestrial > Soil > Wetlands > Permafrost | place: Sweden: Abisko...
TTCAGTCTTGGGATGAAGGGCATTGGGTGCAAACTTGTAATAGCCACGTTTTTCATCCGATGCCCCGTAAACAATGCGGCTGATCTGTGACCATCCCAATGCTCCGGCACACATCACACAAGGTTCAACAGTGACATACAGGGTACAATCCGTAAGGTATTTACCACCCAGAAATCCGGCTGCTGCTGTAATGGCCTGCATTTCGGCATGGGCAGTGACGTCGGTGAGTGTTTCGGTAAGATTATGTCCACGGGCAATAATGCGGCCCTGACAAACAACTATAGCACCAACGGGCACTTCATCTTTTTTAAAGGCTTGTTGGGCTTCTAAAAGGGCCTGGTGCATAAAATATTCATCAGGATTCAAATCCCTTGAATCATCCTGACTGTAATAAGAAATTCCCATCTATCAAGTAAATTGTAAATCTTTAAATTGCAAATCAATCAATGTCTTCTTCCACCACCAGGTTGTCGATAATGAAATTCTGGCGTTCGGGGGTATTTTTTCCCATATAGAATGATAACAGGTCGGCTACAGCATCTTCTTTTTTCAGGGAAACCTGATCCAGGCGCATATCCTTGCCGATAAAATGTTGAAACTCATCAGGTGATATTTCACCAAGTCCTTTAAATCGTGTAATTTCGGGATTCGCACCCAGTTTAGCCAATGCCGAAAGTCGTTCTTCCTCCGAATAACAATACAAGGTCTCCTTTTTGCTCCTCACCCTGAAAAGCGGGGTTTGAAGGATATGAACATGCCCTTTCTTTATCAGTTCGGGAAAGAACTGCAGGAAAAACGTGATCAGCAACAAGCGTATGTGCATACCATCAACATCGGCATCTGTAGCAACAATTACTTTATTATAGCGCAACCCTTCGATACCGTCTTCAATATTCAAAGCAGCCTGTAACAGGTTGAACTCTTCGTTTTCATACACTATCTTTTTGGTAAGTCCGTAGCTGTTCAAGGGTTTTCCTTTTAAACTGAACACTGCTTGTGAATTTACATCCCGGCTCTTCGTAATCGAACCACTTGCCGAATCACCCTCGGTAATAAAAATACAGGAACCATCCGTATCACCTTTCGAGTCATTGTAATGAATCCGGCAATCGCGAAGTTTTTTATTATGGAGGTTTACTTTCTTTGCCCGTTCGCGTGCCAGCTTGGTAACTCCCGCAATGGCTTTACGCTCTTTTTCGGAATCCTGTATTTTCTGAAGTAATATATTTGCAGTTTCGCTGGTGCGATGTAAGTAATTATCCAGTTCTTTTTTAAGAAAATCGGAAATAAACTTATTTACCGAAGCTCCACCTTTGGACATATCACGGGAGCCCAGTTTTGTCTTAGTTTGCGATTCGAAAATTGGTTCCTCCACGCTGATAGCCACCGCAGCAATAATCCCGTTACGAATATCGGCAAGCTCCATGTTTTTGGAATAAAATTCTTTAATAGTCCGTGCCACCGCTTCACGAAAAGCACTCTGATGAGTACCGCCCTGGGTAGTATGCTGACCATTTACAAACGAATAATACTCTTCGCCATACTGATCGCTGTGCGTAAAGGCAATTTCGATATCTTCCCCTCTTAAATGGATGATGGGGTAGAGTGCCTGTGCCGTAATGTTTTCATTCAGCAAGTCAGTCAACCCGTTTTTTGAAAGAATCTTCTTGCCGTTAAAATTAATTGTCAGGCCGGTATTCAGATACGCATAGTTGCGTAACATGGTTTCGATATATTCATCTTTGTAAAAATAATTCTCGAACATAGTCCCATCAGGCTCAAAATAAATGAGCGTACCACGATCGCTATTGTCTACAAAAATATCTGAATCGCTTACCAGTTTTCCTTTTTCAAATTCAGCCTTGCGGCTTTGTCCATCACGGAAACTTTGTACAACAAATTTAGCCGAAAGGGCATTTACCGCTTTGGTACCCACCCCATTCAATCCTACAGATTTTTTAAATGCTTTTGAATCGTACTTACCACCGGTATTCATGATCGAAACAGCTTCAATCATTTTACCAAGGGGGATACCCCTCCCGTAATCACGTACTTCCACTCTCCCATCGTTCACCCGGACTTCAATGGATTTCCCGGCTCCCATACGGTATTCATCAATACAGTTGTCAAGTACTTCTTTGAGCAGCACATAAATTCCATCATCAGAATGTGTACCGTCGCCCAGTTTACCTATGTACATTCCCGGACGGCGACGAACATGTTCGAGGCCTTCGAGAGTGATAATATTGCTATCACCATAATCTACTAATTGTAATTCCTTTACTAACTCTTCCATAAGAATTCAATTTCCAGTTATTATATTATCCCACTAACTTCACCCTCGTTTTCGCGTTGGAAAAGTTGCATTAAATCAATTACTCTATTAAAAATAACGCCCTCTTCGCATCTTCATATTAACCAATCAACCAATCAACCAATTAACCAATCAACCAATCAACTACCTAGCAATCCAGCTCTCCGGGTTTTGGATATTTTTATCTTTCCAAACCTGGAAATACAATTCTGTTTTATTCCCGTTTTCATCATCGGTGTATATTTTCCCGATAGCTTGTTTAGCACTTACATGTTCGCCTTCTCGTACAAAAATCTGAGTCAGGTTGGCATATACCGTACGGTATTTCCCATGTTGGATGATGACTGCATTATTACTTCCCGGAATAGAGAACCGTTGTGTTACGATACCTTCGAAAACAGCCCGGGCTGTACTTCCTGAAGGTGTTTGAATATAAACCCCTTTATTGTTTGTAGTCACATGTTTCAAAACGGCATGTTGCTGAATTCCGAAATGCCCGCTGATAAATCCATTTGAGGTAGGCCATGGTAAACGTCCAATATTCTTTCCGAAACTTCCCGATAGTTGAGTTTCCTCACGAGTCAGTCCGGCTGTTGAATTGTTGTTGTCATCTTCATTGTCGTCCTTAGGCGCTTTTATTTCAGGTTTTACTTTAATCCGGGGAGTTCTTTTTGCTGCACTTTTTGATTTATTATCGGCAGCGATCTGTCTGTTCTTTTCAGCGATCTTTCTGTTTTCAATTGCAATTTGTCTATTTTCTGCAATACGTTTGTTCTCCGCAATACGTTTGTTCTCGGCATTCCGTCTGTTTTCTTCGGCTAAATGTCTTTTCTGGATAGCCTGACGTTTCGCCTCTGCTTTCCTGACTTCATTGGCAATAATTCTCTCTATTTTATTATTGATGTCATTTGCCTTTCTCTGTTGAATTTTTACTTCTGCCCTCAGTTTCTTTTCTTTCTTTTGCAGATCGGTCAGAAGTATCTTCTCGTTCGTTTCATCCTTGGTAAGGTTCTGAGCTTCTGTTTCTTTTTGTTGAACAACTATAACTTTGGTTGTTTTATGCGATTGAAGACTATCGTTTTTATGTATAATCTGAAGTTTAATCGTTTCAATCTCTTTTACCTGTTCTTTCCTGTAATCGGAATATTCCTGCAAGTACCTCAAACGCCGGTACGACTGGTCAAATGTTTTAGCCGAGAGCACAAACATAATTTTAGCATACATATTCTGATTGAGATGGGCTTCCTGTACCAGCCGGGCATAATCGGACTTTAATATTTGCATGTGGCTTTCGAGCTTCGCTTTTTCCAGATCCAGCCTGGCAATCTGCTCATCCAATTGTCCAATCTCAGTACTTATATTTTTTATAAGCACTTTACGGTCCGTGATATTTTTCTTAATGATTGTCAGCTTATACAAGGTACTCCGTTTTGAAGTCTTAGTTTCGTTCAACATTTTGTTTGTTGACTCGATTCTTTGAAGCGTTTGTTTCCGCTGAGCTTCCAGATCTTTAACAGTTTGTGCCTGAATGGAGAAAATAGTAGTCATGAATGAAATGATCAGGACTAATAGTTTTAAATGGTTTTGAAAGCGCATCAATATAGTTTTTATAGATATTCTTTAAAAGAGACTTTTATTTTTTTAGCAGTTGGTCAATATTACCAAGTGTATACCGGTCGGGATTAGTTGGGGAAAGTTTGATATCTGCATTAAATTCTACTCTTAAAATTGAAAAGTCACATGTTGCTTTTGATTTTTGATCCGTAGCAAGTAATGTGATTTTTTGTGGAAAGTTTACACCATTAATCAATGTATACTCGCTATAATCGGTTTGTAATAGATAATCGCTGTTTTTAGCTTTCAGAACGACCTTCTGGATCTGGTTCTGAGAAGATATTTCTGTATTTTGAAACATATTACCACTGTTAAATTCTATTTTATTCACTCCTGAGGGCAGTGTGATCAACTTACAACTATCAGTGAGCACTTCTTTTTTTCCAATGCAAAACAATTGAGCCGAAAGCAAAGCCTGAAAACTGTTGAAATCGACATCAACACCAAATTGTCTCTTAAAAAAACCATAATCAGACACATAATACCGATGGTTCATTTTATCATATACCTTGATACTATCTTCCTTTAATTCGGCCTTGAATAACTCGATTCCCATAAATGGCTGAATAGAAATAAAAATTGCTGAATCTTTTATCATTTTACAAACTGCCGACACGTTTACTTCCCGCTCGTTCACATTAAAGGCCATTGACATTTTGCTGATATTGGCCGTTTTGAATTGTGGCTGCACTTTTTTGACATTTTCTACAAGTTGACTGAGGCCGTTACTGGCAGGAAGAGTTGGCTTTGCAACTTGCCGGGTAGTCTTACAAGCTGACATGATCAGCATTGAACAAGCTATTACTACTATTATTTTTTGTTTCATTTTTATTTGTTTTATTTTTTAATTGACTGAATTGATAATTCCGTTTTCCTGGTCTCTTTTATCTTTTGTCTTTTGTCTTTTGTCTTTTGTCTTGAATCTTTTGTCTGCCTTATCTTTTCCAACCTTTATTTGTAATTTTCTGTTTTAACTCTTCTGTTTTATTCCCTGAATTATACGATTTCTGCCACATCTCCAATGCTTTTGCATCGTCTTTTCCGGTATCTTTGCTGTTCATCCATAAAATATCACCATAATGTTCGAGTACAACTCCGGCTTCTTCTTCTTTTGAAAGGTTATCAATAGCCCGTTCGATATAAAATTTTGCCAGTGAATAATTTCCCTGTTGATATAAAATCCAGGCGTAAGTATCCAGGTAAGTACTGTTCTTAGGTTCAAGTTCAACGGTTTTTGAACTCATTCGCTCGGCTTTTTTCAGGTCTTTCTTATCCAGCGAAAGATAATAGGCGTAATTATTCATGACCATTATATTCTTTGGGTTGGCAGCTAGTGAAGCTTCGTAATTAACGAATGCGGAATCTTTTTTCTCAAATTTAAAATAAATATCTGCAATCTGAGCATAAAAGTCACTTTTTAACTCTGCCTGCTCTACTGTTATTAACGGCATTCCTTTTTCATACGTAGCCAGTGAAGCTCGATAGTCGGCAAGTTGATATTGTGCAATCCCCCGATAAAAATACCAAACCGGAAGTTTTGGTAAATTCTCGATCGCTCTTGCAGTCGTACTAAGTATCTGCTTGTAATTTTTATCGTTTATATAAATTTGTATCATCCGGATCCAGGTCTGATCATTTTTCGGGTTGATATTGATCATCGTTTCGAGTTCTGAAAGTGCTTCAGCGTTTCGTTTCTGATAAAGCAGAAAAACAGTATAATACCCGTGAACCTGTTCTTCCATGGGATAGCGGTCCACCAAAAGCTTAAACAAGCCTTCCGATTCTACTAATTTTGTAGAATCCTGTGCAAATTTTTCAACATACTGACCCAACACACTTACCTTGGTTTCAACATCCAGTTTATCGCTTTTTAATGCGCTGACAATTGCTTCCATCGCTTTGTCCGGCTGATTGACCGATTTATAGTATTCCGAAAGCGAGACGTAGACATATGGATTTTCAGGATCATCCTTCAACACTTTCTGATAAATTTCAAAAGCTTTATCCGGCATTTTCTGTTGCATAAATATGTCACCCCTCAATACCTTATACCGGGTTTCGGAAGGGTATTTATTTACCAGTTTATCAATTTCGGCAACTCCCTTCTGAGGTTTATTTAATAAAATATAAAGCTGAAATTTTTCAAACGATGACGACTCATCAATTCCATTCAGGTTTTCGAGTCGGTCAAAAGCAGCAATTGCTTTATCATATTCTTTGGTTTCTTTATAAAAAGTAGCCAGCATGGTATAAATTTCTTCCTTGTTGGGATAGATTTTCTGAAGGTTGGTAGTTATTTCAATGGATCTCTTCCAATCTTTTAAGCCCGAATACATGGATATTAACCTGACATTATACCACCAGTTTGAAGGATCAATTTTAATCGCTTTTTCTAAACATTGAACGGCATTATCATTAAAACCAATGACAGCATATAATATTCCCAGTTCCGATTGAACCCCTGCATCCAACGAATCAATGGCCAGGCATAACCTGAATGTTTCCAATGCCTGATCGTACTGCTGGTTGTCTTTTTGATTGAGTCCTTCAAAGAAGTAATAATCAAATTGCCGCTGAGTTGAGTCGTTTAATGGCACTTTTACCGGTGCCGACACAATTGCATTTTTAGTTGTGGAGCAAGATAAAAAACCCAGTACAATAAATAGACACAGAGAATGTTTTTTGAACATATTTTTTTAATTCATATTTAATAATGCAAAGATAAAAAGTCTCATTCCGGTATGAATCCAATTTTTGCTGAAATCGGATTAATTTTTTCCGGTATGGCCAAATCCACCGGCTCCCCGGTCTGTTTCATTTAATTCTGTTACTTCCATCCATTCAGCCTGAGCGTGTGAAGCTATCACCATTTGACAAATCCGTTCCCCATCATTGATGATAAAATCTTCGGTTGATAAATTTACCAGAATGACACAAATCTCTCCGCGGTAATCCGCATCAATGGTTCCCGGCGAATTGAGCACCGTAATCCCTTTTTTTATAGCCAACCCGCTTCTTGGCCTGATCTGAGCTTCGTATCCTTCAGGAAGCTCTATAAATAATCCGGTAGGTATCAATTTTCGTTCCAAAGATTTAAGAAGCACCGGTTCGTTGATATTAGCACGCAAATCCAACCCGGCTGATAAAGGTGTTGCATATTCCGGCAAGGAATGTTTTGAATGATTTACTATATTAATTTTCATGTTTATAATGTTGCATGTTACAGATTTAAATCGACTGATCAGTCTACCAATATTTTCAACGTTGAACCTAAAACGGTTCTGAAGAATTGCCGAAAAATTAATTGCCGGATATGCCTTGGTACAAAAATACGACTTTTATCGATAATCGCGATTATGAATGGTTGAAAAATATGTTTTTTTCAAAATTGTGTTTATTCTATAATACTATTTGTTTGATAAAGACCTGGAATGCCCTTTTTTGTTATAGTAAAACAGTTTCTGAAATGAGAACCCGATAGTTCAAACAAAAGGAATAAATCCGGATTTTCATGATCCATTTGAAACAGAATATTTTCATTAATATTTTCAATCCGTTGATACACCAAGGATGGAAATCAATTCATTCTTTTGTTTGCTTACAATATAATAATAAGCAGTTCGTGATGTAAGTTGTCTAATTTATTTTCAAATAACAGGATCCTCAAATACAGCTTCTACATAAAAAAATTATTCATGTTTTTTTTTAAATCCATGATTTATTTTAGATAAAAAAACAGATTATCAAATTTTATATTTAAATTTGTAATTCGAATGCATCTCTAACTCTATATGTCTATGATACGGATATGGAATGGTTTTAGATTGGTTTTGGATTGGTTTTGGATTGGTAGCTATTCCGATATATCAATCACTTAACATTCATTTATCAGCCTTATATATGCCATATACCTATAAAGGTATATGGCATATTTGTTGGAATTAAATGAAAGAATTATGGATACCAAAACCAATCCAAAACCGATCCAAAACCAGTTAAAGATCAATTTAAGGAGTATAGTAAAATGGATTATAAGTTATACTTTGGGGGATTAGAATAAGAAATTTGTAGAAATCTGAATACAAAAATAATGAATTTTATTTCGTCAGACATTCTTTTTGATTAGTCTTTGCGGATAATCATATTCATTTATTTTAAAAAAAAATTTGTGGAAATCTGTGGAATCTGTGGACAATCTTTTTCTTAATTTCATTAATAAAAATTAATCTGTGGAAATCAATGGAAAATCTCTTTTTTTCTAATTTCAGCTATATTCAAACATTATTCATTGTACATTGTTGCATTCATAGAATTTAAATTAAATTTGTGACAATAAAATTATTCAACTCAGATGGCTAAAATACACGATCCACTTACAATTAAAGACGTTACGTTTAAAAATCGCATCGGTATGTCACCAATGTGTCAATATTCTGCAGTAAATGGATTTGCAAACGACTGGCATTTTGTACATTACGGGACAAGGGCAGTTGGAGGTACCGGTTTAATTATGCTGGAAGCGACTTCTGTGTCACCTGAAGGCAGAATCTCGCCCTTAGATTTAGGGTTGTGGAACGATACTCAAATCGTAGGGCTACAGAAAATAGCCAATTTCGTGCATCATCAAGGTGCAATTGCCGGGATACAAATTGCCCATGCCGGCAGAAAAGCATCTCATGATATTCCCTCAAACGGAGGGAAACAACTTTCAGTCCATGACGGTGGCTGGCCGACAGTAGCACCTTCGCCCATTCCATTCGATCCATCGGAAATTGCACCCGACAAACTCGATGTATCAGAGATCAGGACGATCATCGGTCAATTTAAAGCCACCGCTTTACGGGCTAAACAAGCCGGTTTCAAAGTCCTTGAAATCCATGCAGCCCATGGATACCTCATTCACCAGTTTTATTCGCCGCTGAGCAACAAACGAACGGATGAATACGGGGGTAGTTTCGAAAACAGAATCCGGTTGCTGCTGGAAATTACCGCAGCTGTTCAAACAGTCTGGCCAGTTGAATATCCGTTATTTGTAAGACTCTCTGCCACAGAATGGACTGAAGGGGGTTGGGATATTAATGATTCCGTAGAATTAAGCAGAAGATTACAGGAACAGGGTGTCGATTTGATTGATTGTTCCACCGGAGGGAATATCTCCAAGGCTAAAATTCCTGTAGAACCGGGCTATCAGGTTCGTTTTTCAGAAGAAATAAAAAAAACCGGCATCCTGACCTCAGCTGTTGGAATGATAACCACCGGTGAACAAATAGCGGAAATACTGGAAACAGGAAAAGCAGACCTGGTATTATTAGCCAGAGAACTTTTAAGAAATCCTTATTTTTCATTGACTACGGCTTCTAAAAGCGGAGTTGATGTTGCCTGGCCGAAACAATATACAAGGGGAAAATAGACATTGCACCATATTTCATACAGAAAAAGTCTCCCTAAGTGGAGACTTTTTCTGTTTTTTTTAATAGATACCGGATTCATTATGCTTTTACTTCAACCGAATCAAGTTGTTGAAGAGCAAAATTATAGGCACCCAGCGCAATGGCTTTACTTGCTCCCAGTTTAGAGATCGCGATTCCGATACGTTTTGACGAATGGTAATCCACTGTCCCGGGAACTCCCTGAATCGTTACCTGCTCACAATTACCCTTGATAAATGCTTTCAGCTCATCTTCGTTATCTAGGTTGTAAGCTTTCATTTGTAGCCGGTTGAATGTCTCTCCGTCCAGCCTGCCAATAGTTCCGTTGAGTTCCGACATGACCGCCGGCATAAAATACTTTGCCGCTCCTGTCAATCCGCCACCGATCACAATCAGTCCATCAATCAGAGTAATGGCTTGTCCAATGGTATCTCCCGCTTCTTCACCCATTTCGGCGAATGTACGTTTTGCAGCTTCCTGATCACCGGCTTTCGTTCCATCGGCTATGTCATAAATATCTTTTGGTGAAAGATCGGATTGCGTGTCCTTAGAAAATTCACCGTACATCCGTTTAACGGCATCAACTCCAACACCTTCTTCGGTGATGCAATTCCTGTATTTTTTATGACGGAATACCCACACATCACCCCCGGAACCGTTATCCCCAAGGTGTAAAATTCCATTTGTCACGAACCCTGCACCAAAACCGGTACCAAGAGTCACTCCGAGTAGATTTTTAAATCGTTTAGTACTCCCTGAATCCGAAAGGATCTTGTTTATTTCGGGCAGTATACCTCCCATGGATTCGCCGTATGCAAAAAGATCACCATCATTATTAATAAATACAGGGATCCCGAATTTATGATGCAGAAAAGGGCCCAGTGCAATGCCTCCCCGAAATGCTTTCAGATTAGGCAGATCACCAATGACACCATTTACATAGTCGGCCGGACCGGGAAAAGCAAAACTAATTGCTACCGGACTTTCAAACAATGCATCCTGAATTTTTGTAAATCCTTCTACCAATGTTTCGAGGCATTTTGGTAAATAATCAGCATTTGAAAATAGGCTAATGGGTTTCACAATTTCCTGGTTTGCCTGCATGGCTGAAAAAACAAAATTGGTGCCACCGGCATCCAAAGTCATTACAACACGTTTATCAAATTTGTACATAAATTATATATTAGAAATTATTGATTGAATTCTTACAATTGATTCAGGGATATTCGCAACATTAAGACTATTCAGGCAGGCCATGGATGATCTGCAAAAATAGTCTTAATATAATGTTATAGGGCAGTAATCTATTGAAATAATAAATTTCTTAGTCAATAATGACCTGTTTTTAGTATTGCAAATTTAAATCATTCATTGTTTTATGGAATAATGGGTTTGTTTCCCATATTCAGGATAAGAGAACCGCCATTTACAATGTCCGAGAATTGTATAAAGGGCGTTGTTTGAGCTTTGTCATTCAGTGTTCCGCTCTGAATGTAGATATTGGTCTTCGAATTATTTACTGTTTTAATTGTAAACTGCTTTCCTTTATAATACTTCGGATTTAACCGGATGGTAATTTCGTCGAACAACGGACTGCCTATTTGCATAGAAGGGGACGAATCGGTTAATCCTTTGACATCGAAGAGTCCGATTCCGGCAAGGACATACCAAGCACCTAGTTGACCCTGGTCTTCGTCCTGCCCGTAGCCGTAGCCATGAATATATTCCGTTCCGTAAAACTGGTCACAAATGGCACGTACCCATTTCTGAGTCAAATAAGGCTTCCCTGAGAAATTAAACATCCATGAAATATGCAGGTTTGGTTGATTTCCGTGATTGTAGAGTGCAGCCAGTCCTGCAAAAGCATCAATGGTTTTACCGCCGCCGAATACACTTTCCTGCGACAACGTAAAAATACTATCCAGTCGGTTGTTAAACTTATCACGACCAATTGTATCGATGAGTGCCTGTGGATTTTGAGGGACATAGAAAGTATACTGTGCTGCATTTCCTTCCTGAAATCCCCGCCAGGGTTCTGTCGGATTAAAAGATTCGATAAATTTACCAGCCGTGTCACGAGGATGAATAAACTTTGTCTCCGGATCGTACAATTTTTTCCAACCATTCGACAGCTCCATCAGCTTATTGAAATCATCAGTTTTATTCAATCCCTTAGCAAACTGAGCAACAGCATAGGCACTAAACGAGTATTCTAAGGTATGCGAAGCTCCAAAACCTGAGCCTTCAGTATTTGTATTATAGCCCATATTACTTATATAAGGAGAATATCCCCGTTTTACAAATTCGCCCACGTCCATTTTACCGGCACCTTCTATCCTGTTTTGAGAAATCAATTCATTCTTCAAAGCTGCTTCATAGGCAGTTTTTACATCATAATTCCTGATTCCGCAGTTATAAGCCGATGCAATAGCCAGCCCCGTGAAATTAGTTCCTACACCAGATACATATTTACTGTTGGCAATTCCATCTCCTAACCACCCGGCATCTTTATATACAAGTAACTGACTTTGTATCCAGTCGGCATAATACTCCGGATAAGCCAATGCCCACAGTTGAGTCAGGTTCCAGAATCCACCCCAAATAGCATCCGAATTATAAAAATCATATTTCACTTTTCCTTTTTTGTCCAATGGGATTTGACCTACTGCTCCATTGTTTTTTGGATAGGCGCCATTCACATCACTTGCCAATCCACGACCTAATAATACATGGTAAAGTCCGGTATAGAATTTTGTTTTATCTACTTCATTTTTTGATTTAACGGTAATCCGACCCATATAATCATCCCAAATGTTGATGTTATTGATCCTGGCCTGATCGAACGTCAGATCTTTGGCTTCGGTGCGTAAATTCAATCGTGCATTCGCAACAGATGTATACGACAAACCAACTTTCACAGTAATCTTTTCATTCTGTTTTGTTGAATAAGTCAAATAAAGACCGGCACCTTCACCGGAAATGTCTTTAGCCCTTTTTGTAATTTCGCTGTGTCGGAATGTTCCCCAGCTATCGGGTTTTCGATCAACTACCGCTGAAAAGTACATGGCTACAGTTGCCCCTTTTTGATATTTCTTTACGTATTCGGGTTCGGTAATGACATACCCTTCAATGCGACCCTCTTTGGTAAAAGTCACTCTGGCCTCTTTTACCGCGCCGCTTTCTCCCTGACGGTTCCCGATATCGAAAAGGATATGCGATTGTTTTGATTCAGGGAAAGTATACCGCTGGAATCCGACTCTTTTTGTTGCAGTTAATTCTGCTTTAATCTTATAATCTTTCAATAAAACAGAATAGTACCCGGAGGTAGCATGCTCATCTTTACGGTCGAAACGCGAACGGTATCCCTCTTCAGGGTTTTCCAGTTTTCCCGGTATAGTTTGCAGCTTACCGGTAATAGGTGCCAGCACGATTCCACCTACCTGAAATTCATGCAGGCAGGCAAAACCTTCAATGGAGGTGTCGCGGGCATCGTACCCAACGGCTTCCCATCCCTGTGCATTTCCATAATGTGCATTGGTAGAAGGTCCCAGTTTAGCCATCCCAAAAGGTGCAGCAGCCGGAGTATAGAAGAACCACCTGCAATGGGCTGTGCCTATATTTGGATTGACATATTTCCCTAAATTTTCGGAAACCAGATTTAAACTTGCAAGAGCCAATAAACTGATCAACAGGATTGATTTATTTTTCATTTTTTGAATGTCTATTTAATAATTGTGTTATTTCGATTCTCCTTTTATTATAGCAATCCGTGCATACAATTCCGCCATGCACGATTCATCAAGCAACCATTTTGGTTGTTTCTTCTCATCCCTGCGTCCTGTCCAGTCTTTGTATATTAAACCCGATTCGTCACGTGCATTTTCCCAGGCCCAATCGGCGCCTTTAATTATTGCATTGACATAGATAGGATTATGATCCACTTCGTACAATTCCTGATATCCCCTGAAAAGTACGACTACAAACCATGGAAGATCGTCAATATATGGAATGCCCAGACTGGTCTTTTTTACAAAGTACGAATAACTTCCTTTTGCCAATCGTTGAGCATTTTTAAGGTAGATCTTATTTCCGGTAATTTTATATAACCTCACCGACGATTGAATCATAGTTCCGGTATTGTAGGTATAAAATGCTTTATCCGGCGAACCGCTTACTGTTGAAAATGAATTCCATATAATATGCAATGTGCTGTCCTCAAGATGATTCATCATCCAGTTATAGAAAAGCTTCCCATCGTCCAGATACTTTTGTTCCTTTGTTACCTGATACAGTTTCAGGCACAACACAGTTGCTTTTCCATTCGAACAGGCAGGTTTCTGATCGTGAATCCCTTCGAGCCAGCTTACTCCGCCGCCAAAATCATTACTCCAACCACTTTTAATAAAAGTAAGAACTTCTTTAGCTTTATCCAGATACTCTTTATTTCTATTTGATTTGTAAGCATCTATCAAATCTATTCCCACCAATCCGTTATCATCGTAATACCGATCGCTTTTCTCAAATTGAACCGGGTAAGCCTGGTAACCGGGCGGAGATCGTTTGTTGTCGTAATACTTTCCTACCGAAGTGACCATAGAGTCCTGAAAAGGTTTGTATTTATTAGAATCAAACGCAATCAACACATTTGTTGCCGAAAACACACCACTCATAGGCCACAGAAACGATACTTCCTGAGCTTTTTTTCCGGTATTGTCTTGAAAATAGGTTAAATCGGGTTTATACGTATTGGGATAATATTCAGAAAAAAGGCCATGTTTTGTGACCCGGTACAGTTCCCACACTTTCTGATACAATAATTCCGCCCTATCTAGATAAGGGGTATTCCTGGTTTTTGCATGACCTGTAACAGTACAAACCATCATAACTAACAACACAATCTTTTTCATTGCTTTCCTTAATCAATTATTTAGTACTCAACGCTTCCTTTTTATACATCGATAATGCACCATACGATTCAACCACCGCATCCTGCATCAACAGGGAATAATATCTGCTTTGACTTGCACCGGACCAGTCTTCATAAAAGAATCCCTGTGCTGTGCGTGCCTTTGCATACCCGTTGTTGATAAAATTATAGTACACCTGAATATAAGAATCCGCATTTTTATAAAGAGGTTCAAGATCAATATACCCTCTTAACAGCTTGGTATTAAACCAAGGATCGTTTCCGGGGAAAGTAAGCGCAATGTTGTTGCGCGATTTTACAAAATAATCATACGATCCCTGAGCAGTTCCAACAGCATCATTCAGGTAGGTCTGATCACCAGTAATGCGGTATAATCTGACTCCGTTTTGAATCATAACACCGGAATTGTATGCCCATTTTGTATTATTAATGGCACCTGCTGAATTCATATCATTCCAGTAACACTTGTCGGAAGGATCCTGTAAATTTGCTTTTAACCAGGCATATTCTGATTTTGCGAAATTAAGGACAGATGTTTTTTCAGCTTGTGGGCAGGCCAGATAATATTCTAGCAGGAAAAGTGTAGCATATCCGTTGGCACAGGCAGGTTTATTTGAATTACCATTATTGGTAATATTTTTTTCATCTTCGTTCCACCACATGGCACCACCGAGTAAATTATCCACTCCGCTTTTTAGAAATGTGACAATCAAAGAGGATCTGTCAAGAAAACGCTGTTCTTTGGTAATATTATAGGCTTCCATCAAACTCACCCCGACTATGGAATTGTCATCATAAAAACGGGTTCCTCCACCGGTGGTTCCATTTGTAGAAGACCCATAACCACCAATATTATTACCATTGGCACCGGTTCTGAAATATTTCTCGTAATTATCTGTTAAAGTTGCTATGTCAACACTATAACCGATTTGATTTAGTGTGGCAGCTCCTGAAACGAGTCCAACATAAGGCCATAAGTACGAATAGGTCGGATCAGCGCTTTGAGCAGGACTGTTTTCTTTATAAAGTCCATTCGAAAGTCTATAATACTGATTTATAAGATCAAAAATTTCTTTTGCCCTGCTATTACATTTAACTGTATCGGTTATAACCGGGGGAACAATGATCGGTGGAATATAAAGTTCCGAGCCATTATTACAAGAAATGCACAAAAAAGCCAATCCTGCTAATACTAAATTTTTCATTGAATTTTTTTTATCTGCCCTTGCAGTGTAAAATAAAAGAATATGTCTTTAACGATTGAAAAGCATACAGACTGAGAGTTCATTCAGTCTGTATGCCTACTATTATTGTATGGGTACGATATTAGAGAAAGTGTGTACCATTAATCCGTCCTTATTTGTATTGACAGTAATTGTACATTTAGTCATATCCAGCGCCCCACTCATTTTCCAGAGATGATCCCATTGAGTCCATGGGAATTCGATTAATTCATAAAAATCAGGGGTTTCAGTCCCGGTGGGTCTTTCCGAACTTACTCCATCTCTTCTGCCAAAGCATTTATCAACACCATTAATGGTAGCAATAAAATAGTAACGTTCTTCGGTCCAGCTCAACCAGGATGGTGGATTCGTATCAGGCCTTGTAGACATGATAAATTTAACGGTGCAATTATCTGCTTTGAAAATACCACTGCCCTGATATTGCATAGCTCCAATCACATTAAAAGTAACTCCCCAAATAGCTTTTAAGTTGGTGACCAGGTCAATCGTCAATTTTTGAGTATTCAAATCCACGGTTATCCGATATACTTCATTGGTTGCATTTGCGGTCACATCATAAGCTCCTGCGCCTTCAACAATCTTGCCTGTGACATCCGAATGACAAACAAAAGCATCAGTTGCAGTACTGCTTTTAAAATAATAATTACCGGCTGCTTCGGCTTTGGTATAAGCAACAAAAACTCCATCAGCTTCTTTTCGCATTTCCTGTCCACCGGCGCCATTATTCTCCGTGGCTGTACCAAATAAAAAGAGCGTATTCCCGGTGTAATCAATTCCACTTCCACGGGTGACAGATATTGTTCTACTTAAATCGGATTTCTTTACGACTCCACCTTTTGAAGTGGTGACTGTCCATATGACATTACCGGTACTTGCCGTTGCAATTCCGGCTTTACGTGCAATGGTATTCAGAAGTGCATTGGTCAATGTAAAGGTAGTATCCACCCCCAAATCGCTTAATGAGCGATACACAGGATTGGAGAAGTCGCCACCCTTTTTATCGAATAATACTTCATAGATGACCAGACCGCTCTCAGCTCCCCCCCCGTTCCATGATAAATGAATGTTATCGGGTGAGGTTACATCGATAACAACAGAAGCAGGCGAATTTAATGAAGTAGGCGATTTAAATTGTGCGTTGAACACATATTCTTCTTTGCAACTCACAACCAATAATAAAAGTGTGAATATCCATATTATTTTTTTCATGATGATTATTAATTAGAGGTTACCAATTGGGGTTTTGTGTAAGGTTTGAATTTAAATCTCGTTCCGTTTGAGGTATTGGCCACAAATAATGTTTCGCTTTATTAAATATTCTTTTTTCAATTTGAGCATAGCCATTATCCGTACCAATAATATCATTAGTTTTTAATCCATGGCACCAACCATTCATAACCGTCTCAGCAGTTTGCCAACGAACAATATCGTTGTGACGAAGTCCTTCAAAGGCAAGTTCTGACCGGCGTTCACGGCGAACGATATTGATTAAATCCTGCTGGCTACTCCCGGCCGGGAAGTTTAATGCTAACGGGTTAGTAAATCCGGCTCTTACACGGAGCGGTTTAATAGTAACATCCCAGGTTGTGGCATCCATTGTACCGTTTACTGCTGCAGCTTCGGCATTCATTAACAGAATATCGGCATAGCGTATCAGAATAATATTTAATCCGGAGGAGAGTTTGACGATGGTGCTGTTGTCTTTATCCCAGTATTTCTTTAGATAATATCCGGTTGGAGTACAATCTGAACTAAACCCGTACCCATCTTTATTGGACCCTTTATCACAATTGATTACTTTCAAAGACCCATCGGCCAGTAAGTAACTGTTACCGGTATAAATAATTGTTGCAGCCAGCCGTGGATCACGGTTTAAATACGGTTTTGAATTGGAATACACCGTACTCTGACCAATTGGAAGGCCATCAGTGGCTATATAACTATCCACTAGCTCCTGCAAAGGGGCAAGTTGTGAATATCCACCCATTGAAGGTGGAAGAAAAGTATATTCCACATTATTCTCCCTGGTAGTAAGCATGTATTGGATATCAAGGATAACTTCCGAATTACCCTCATTAGAGGCATAAAATAATCCTTCATAACTTGGGAACAGGGTAAATTTACCCATCAATTTATCAGTAACCGTTTTCACTTCGGCATATCTTCCATCAAATAACAAGATCCGGGCTTCTAATGCCATTGCTGCATACCGGGTTATCCGGCCTTTATCAGTTGCCGGATATGATTCGGGCAAATAATTATTCGTAAGAATATCGTTTAAATCGGCCAGTAAACCGGTCACAATTTGGGCTTTTGGTGTTCTTGCTATAGATTGTGATTCACCGATTGAAATTGTTTTGGTAAAATAAGGAACATCCCCAAACCGTGAATATAATTCAAAGTACAGATACGCCCTGATCACTTTGGTTTCGCCAATATACCTGTTTTTCAGGTCTGCCGACAGCGCGGGTACTTTATCAATATTATCAAGCAGGATATTACAGTTTCGTATACCTTCATATTTGCTTGACCAAACCGACTGAACATAGCCATCACTGGTTGAAAACGAACCGTTCCCAATTGCCTGATCGACTCCTCCTTTACAATAAGCATTATCCGTGGTGGCATCACTGAACAGGACTTCCTGGGCACTCATCAGATTTGTATAGCATTTATTTAAAGCATCAACTGCAGCTTCACTTTTTTTCCAATACTGGATATCACTTATTTGATCGTAGGGCGTTACATCCAAATCGACGCAGGAAGTCGAAAAGAATAATGTTATGATTGAAATGGTAACTATTCCAAGTTTAAATTTATTATTTTTCATTGTAGTGATCGATTTAAAGAGTTAAATTTAGTCCAAAAGAAGTGACGGTGGAAACAGGATATATTCTTCCTCCTGATGTTGCAGTGGTTTCAGGATCCCATCCACCTACCATTTTGCTTAAAGTCAACAGGTTTTCTCCACTAAGGAACAATCTTAACCGTTGTACCCCCACTTTCCGGGTCAGTGATTGAGGAATGGTATATCCTAATTGAATATTTTTCAACCGAATGTAGGCACCATTTTGAATCCAGAAATCTGATTTTGCTGCATTATTTGTCGATTCCGAACCAACCGTTAAACGAGGATAACTGGCATTTGTATTTTGAGGAGTCCATCTGTCAATATGGAAATCGAATACCGGCCCTTCGTTGTTATTATGAAAAGCCTCAACCGATTCTCCACGAAGCCAGACACTTCGTTGTCCAACTCCCTGCCAGAACATGGAGAAGTCAATTCCTTTACAATTGATACTGTAATTAAATCCGAATGAATATCGTGGGAATGGATTTCCCAGTACAAATCGATCGCTTGCATTGATTATTTTATCCCCGTTTTTATCAAGATAACGAATATCTCCAGGTTTAGGTGTTACTCCTTCCAAATGTGGTCCTGAAGCAACTTCGGCAGCATTTTGAAAAATTCCATCAGAACGATAGGCATAATATGAATTTATTGAATATCCTTCTTTAATAATGGTATTGATATCTGACCCGTTCACCCATTCGTGACCATGAGTATCTATTACTTTATTTTGACTGTCAAAGATATTGGCTGAAATGCTGTGTTGTATCTTTCCTGTTCTAAATTTATAATTTACAGATGCTTCCCATCCCTGATTCTGAACTTTACCTGCATTTTGAATCGGGTTTCCTCCCCCGAAAGTCGTTGGAACAGGCAATCCAATGAGAATATCGTATGTCATATTGTGAAAATAATCAAACACAAAGTTTAAATTATTATCTAAGAATCCGATATCAGCTCCCAAATCAAACATGCTGGTCGTTTCCCATTTCAAATTTGTATTTACTGATGAAACATTTGATACATTGACAACATTGTTGTTAAAACTATAGCCTCCGTTTGATATCGATACAGAGGGGATATATGCGTAATCACTGATCCTGTTATTTCCAACAAGACCCCACGAAGAACGTACCTTAAGAGAAGGAAGATTTTTACTTAAATTTGTATAGAATGGTTCTTCCGATATACGCCAGGCTCCTGACAGAGAGGGGAACAGTCCCGAGCGATTTCCCTGAGCAAATTTTGAGGAATAGTCATTTCGCAAATTAAATTCAAAAAGATATCTTTCTTTAAAATTATAATTCAACCTTGCAAAACCCGAGTAGATCGACCAATCACTTCCCCAACCCTGATCATCAACATTTGTAGACTGATAATTGGCCAGTATATCAAAATTCGGACTATCGACCTTACGTAATGTCTGAAAGCTTTTATCAATTCCACCTTCGTAAGAAACACCGGCTAAAGCACCGAAAGTATGATTTCCTATCTTTTTGTCATAAGTTAATATGAGATTGGAAGTCAAATTCTCATTCCTGTCAAAATATTCTTTGATATGATTTTCAGTATCCCCGCTACCTTGTATTGCCTGGCGGTTTTCATGATTCCGGTTATTATAGAGTTGACCACCGACCATTCCTTTTAATTTCAAGCCATCTACTATGTCGAATTCCCCGTTAAAGGATCCGGATACATCATCATTTGAATTCTGGCTATACCCTCCTGTTTCAAGACGTGCCAATGAGTTGGCGTTACTTCCGGAAGGATAATTATAATTTCCGTTCACCTTGATGGGATAGATAGGTGGCATTCGCATCACCTGTTCCAAAATCCAGTCGGTCCAATAGGCATTATCCTTTACTTCATTTCGTGCATAAGCTACATTTACGCCGTATTTAAATTTTTTGGTAAGTTGCGTTTCAATGTTCAGCCTGCCGTTGTATCTGCTTAGACCGAAACCAGGTCCCTGAAAAAGACTATTTTGATTCAGATATCCTACTGAAAATAAGATGCTGGTTTTCTCATTTCCACCACTGATGGAGAAGTTATGCGATTGTTGGGGAGCGGAAGATTTATAAATGTCATTAATCCATTTATCATTGACTCCACCGTTTCTATAAGCACTGATTTGATCGGGGGTGAAAGCAATGCTTTTACCCGAGTTAACCAATGCTTCATTTCTGAGTTCGCAATAAATCCATGAATCTACAGGTTTAGGCAGGCTGGTGACTCCTTGTGTCCCATAGCTGAAATCGTAATTCACAGTAACCCTATCTTTATTTCCCTTTTTGGTGGTAATTAAAATTACCCCATTAGAAGCCCGTGAACCATAAATAGCAGTCGAGGAAGCATCTTTTAATACGGAGATATTCTGAATATCTGACGGATTTACATTCTGGATATCCCCGACCATTCCATCAATCAAAACCAACGGATCGTTGTTATTCAATGTGTTCGTCCCGCGGATATTGATACTTGGACGGCTTCCCGGTTGCGAGTTGGTTTGTTGAATGGTTAGTCCCGGAGTAGTGCCTTCTAAAGCTTCTACAATATTTACGACAGGCTTTCCCTCGAGTTCTTTCATGGATACCGAAGATACTGCCCCGGTGAGATTCACTTTTTTCTGAGTACCATAACCAACCACAACTACTTCATCCATGGCCTTTGCGGTTTCTGTAAGTACAACATTCAAAATTTGTTTCCCTGTTTTCAACTCTTGTTTTTCATATCCGATATAAGAAAATACCAGTATTGATTTGTTGTCAGGTACATTTATGGAATATTTTCCATCTAAATCGGAAATGGTTCCTATGGAGGTTCCCTTTATAAGAACGCTGGCTCCCAGAATCGGGCTACCATTTGTTTCAGTGATTATTCCTGAAATTCTTCCTGTCTGACCAAAGACTTGTTGCCCCGTGAAAAACAGAAGAAGCAACAGGAAAAGTGATGTTTTCTTTGTCATGATTTAATTATTAGAGATTAAGATTAGTTGAGTTGTTTTTGGGTTAGTTTATTTGATTTTAATTTTACTATTCATTCTGAGGTATGCCTTACGGAAGCCTTTATAGTTGCACATTTTTTCCCGGCACTCTCGCCATAAGGGCGAATGGTATATTCACCCACTGCTGCAGGAACAATAAATGTCTCGGCATAATGAATCACAAAAGGATTGAATGCATTTACCGGACTTTCTACAATTGCTTCTTCGCCTTCAATAAGATTCAACACATTTACACTGTCATTGGTCCGGTGAGTTACTTTTTTAGAAAACCAATGCCGGCGGGTTTCGATAAATTCATTTTTATGAAGCCCCGTACGTTCTTCTATCCATCCATCACCCGTAGCAATGGTTTCGACCTGACCGACCAGATTTTCTAAACAATACTCGGTGTCACGTTCCCGTTGAATCACCTTCGAACCCCGATCAATGTTGATAGCACGTGGTTCTCCATCCATTCCCAGCCTGCCCCAGTCATACAGTTTGAAAGTGAATATGTAAGGGGTTGCACTGATTTCAAGCACCATGCTGTTTGCTCCTGAACAATGTATGGTTCCATTCGGGATTAAAAAGTGATCATGTTTTTTAGCCGGAAAGATATTTATGTATTTTTCTGCATCAAAGGAAGAGCCTGTATTTTGGGATTTATGTAGCTCTTCCAGCATTTCGTCCGTATCCACACCGGTTTTAATACCTAAATAAACCGTTGCATCATCTTTGGTATCAAGCATGTAATAACTTTCATCCTGAGTATATTTCATTCCGAAAGCATCCTGAATATACTGTGTGGTAGGGTGAACCTGTAAACTTAGATTTCCGCCATCCATGGTATCCAGAAAATCAAACCGAATGGGGAATTCTTTACCGAAACGCGAAACAACAGGTTCGCCCAGTAACTCGTTGCTCTTATAAAATACGAGATTAATGCAGGGGATTTCTACTATCTGACCTTCTACTTCGAACAGGAGGCTGTTTTCTTCCGGAACACCATCAAAGGACCATGCATAGTTGACGGCCGATTTATCGAGTCCGCAGACATCTTTCATCCATTGTCCACCCCAGGGTCCCGGGTCAAAATAGGGCACCATGCGAAATGGCGTTTTGACTGCCAGTTCCAATCCATGGAGCATGTCAGAAGCAACCATCATTTTTGGTTCATCTTCTTTATTCGTATCGAGCCAATACGTAGCCTTTTCAAATAACTCCTGTTTTAATTTGTCGCAAATACGCCAGTCGACAAAATATCCCCGTTTGTATTGTATTCCGGGTGTTTCATCCGAATTATTTATTCCCAAATTACAAACCTGATGTTTCCGTTGACGCAATTGTATTTCCCATCGGGCCATGTCCGCATAAATCAGGCAATCATACTTTTCAGAAATACAGGCGGCACCATGTCCGTATATTATCACCAATCCTGTTGAATTCTCTGCTTGTTTACGAAACTCAGCTGATTTCACGGGATTAATAAGGTCGGTGTACAAAAGGCGGGTCATATATCCGAAAGTGGCATCATCCGTTACATCCGGAAAAGTCAATTCGCGAATACTGTCCTCCATATAAAATGCATCAGCCGACTGAATAATTAAATCAGGTTGAAGCAGACTAAACTCTTTCAATAATTCGGAATGATGAACTCCCTGATAACATTCCACTACCAGTACAAAATGATTTGATGTTGAATTCCTGATTTTTCTATTAACCTCTTCACGAATAGTGTCCCATTCTGAGAAAAGTTTACCCGGGATTGAAATAAATGGTTTTTTGTTGTAGTTGGACATTCTGACTTTATTATAATTTAATTTCGTAACATTCGATATAAAATGTATTTTTAAAAATAATGTTTTTTCCTTTTTGAACCGGAAATAATGTCCGGTTGATTATGATTTGATCTCTGAAACCGGTATTGTATAACATTCTCACTTCTTCTTAAAATTTTCGGAACATATTGCCTTCCTAAAGTAGAAAATCCTTAAATGTTCCATCTAAAAACGGATCAATTGTTGACCTTTATTTTCAAAGCTCCGACAAAATAAATTGAGTCATTGTAACATTCATTTTTAATTCAAACTCCTTTCAAACTCATAGCTCCAAATATAAACTTTCCCCTGAATAGCTTTTAGAATTGATCTGAAGTAAAAATCACTCTGCAAAGATGATATTGTTATTTGATAAAAAAGTATAACTTTGTTGCGATTTACTTGCACTATCTTACGATTGTAATAATTTAATCATTATGCCACAACAGAAACAAGGTTTTAAAGGACAAAGACTTATAGCAATAAGTCCTGAAATTATATTAAATAGTCAGCACAATCCTATTAACAAAACACTTTACATTACTAAAATAGGATTTTTCCCTGCAGTAAAATATCATTATAATAACAAGGAAAATGGCGTAGAATATTTCATCATTCTTTATTGTACTTCGGGGGAAGGGTGGTGCAAAATCAATGAAAAAGTCTTTACTGTTACTGAAAACCAATATGTCATTTTGCCACCTGCCACTCCCTATAGTTTTGGTGCCGCTCCCGAAAATCCATGGACAATTTATTGGATTCATTTCAAAGGAACCTTAGCATCAACCTTTCTGAATGTACCGATCATTCCTATACAAATACTCCCCGAATCCAATTCCAGGTTGCAGGATCGCATTCAGCTTTTCGAGGAAATTTATGCCAATCTCGAATTGAGTTTTCACAGCGATCATTACAGTTATGCGACCATCTGCCTGTACCATTTCCTGGGGTCGTTTAAGTATGTGGAGCAATTTCGAAGGATACGTAATGTGGATATCGTAGAAAATGGATTTAGTGAAAAAGTCATCTACTTTATGCGCGAAAATGTGGAGAATAATCTAACCCTCGAACAACTTTCAACTCATTTCAATCTATCCGCTTCCCATTTTTGTGCCCGCTTCCAGCAAGAGACAAAATTATCACCCATAAAATACTTTATTACACTGAAAATTGAAAAGGCCTGTCAGTATATTGAACTCTCAAAAATGAAGATATCGGATATCTATCCAAAACTTGGTTTTCAGGATGCCGCTTATTTTAGCAGGACTTTTGTCAAAGTAATGGGTATATCACCGACCAGGTACAGAGAAAGAGAAAGGTAAGGGTAACAAATTATGTAAAGACCATATCTTTGATTTCGACCTTGGTGTGTATTCCGAAACAAATAAAGCCATTAAATACAGTTCACTGCATTTAATGGCTTTAAAAATTTCTGATGAATAAAAACTCTTGACTCAGGTTCAAAAGATGAAGTCAAATAGACTTTTTCTTTAATATTGAATACCTGAAATTAGTTTTATTCCGGTATTTTCCCATTCATTTTTTTTATAATATCTACTTCCTGTTGATCAAAAGGTGTTTTATCCTGACGATAGATATCATGAAACCATAAGACGGGTTCTTTTTCATTCGGTTTTGGTTCATCCCATGCAAAGATTGTATTTGTTTTGCCTGATACAAATCCCCAATTGATAGCGCCCACATTATTTTTCTTCAACAATGGCATAATATTTTGGAACTTACTGTCATTTCTGCGTGCCATATATTCGGTACATATCATCGGGCGGTCCTGAATTTTCAACAGGTTAATCCATGTTTCATGCTCATTTACTTTGCCGTAGTTATGATAGGTGATTACATCAGAATTTTCAACCTGAAACACATTCAGTTCCAGACAACCGAAAGTCCATACTCCTGCTGTAAGTGGTTGGATTGGATTTACTTCCCTGGCCCATGTAAAGACATTTTTTAATAACGGCAATGACGAAATGCCATGTCCGCTGTTTCCTGGTTCGTTGTACAAATCCCACAATAAAATACGTTTGTCATTTTTGAAGGTTGTCATAATATCTTTTACATATTTTTCCAGAGCAGGGAATAATTTAAGGGTATCTTTCCTAAGTGAAACACTCGGATCCTGCACCCAGCCTGAATTATGGACACCCGGTCTTGGAGCAGGTTGTTTACCGGTAAACGATTCAGGTTTCCAGCAATCATCAAAGAAAACAAACATTGGTTTGATTTTATGCTTTGATGATATAGCCAGGAATTGATTAATATTCTTTTTGAATCCGGCCTTATCATTTTCCCAAACCACACTGCTCAAAAATACGCGCATGGTAGTAAATCCCAATTCTTCGGCCCAACCCAGTTCCTTATCGATTGTAATGGGATCAAAACTTTCGGTTTGCCACATTTCAATTTGGTTAATGGCTGAACTTGGTTGAAAATTACAACCGCTGAGCCAGGGTTGTTCTGCATACCATGCATTTGTTTTTTGTTTTGTCCACGGTGTGTTCTTGTTTCCTTCTTTATGATTTGCCGAAAAGGCAAGAAAAGTTGAAAACCCCAGGGTAAATAGTACAATAAAGATTCTTTTCATTGAGTTGTAAAATTAAATGTTATGTTATAAATAATACCTGTTTTAGTTGTTTAATAGCGTCACACGAAACCTGTAGTCCCTATCATTGAGTCTGATTTCGTGGAACCGGATTATGGCTTGTAAATGCTATTACTTACAAGATGATGCTTACATGCCGGAGTCATGATAGAAATATATCTTACTTCTTGTTAATTCAGTTTTTTATAAACTTTTTAGCAACCACAGAACCCGAATTATTACTTAACTTTATAAAATAAAATCCTTTATTAAAACCCCGAAGGTTCATTGTCCAGGTGTTCTGAGTTACCTTTGTTTTGTATATTTCCTGACCATCTGCTTTACAGATTAACAGATCCGAAAAATCATCAATATTTTTAATTGTCATTATATCACTGACAGGATTCGGGAATAATTCAACTGTATTTACTTTAGAAACGGGGTTCATAACACCCGTTGAATTTCCACTGCCTTCGGTAGTAACGGTGAAATTATCAAAATGTACATGTGAATTAAATGATCTGTAGCCAACTTTACCATTGATTAACGGATTCGGATCGGTATAATCAATTTTGGGCGTAATCATATCCGTCACATAGACCTTGATATTTGCCCCCGAAGTAACTACTTTGAGTGTATATTTCGTATTTAAAATGTAGGTACCTACTGCAGAACTCAGCTGGGTCCAACTGTAGTTTTGTTTTCCCAATAACACCGAAGTAGATGATAACGAGACAAAGTATCCCTGATAAAAATCAGTGCCCAGCATAGGATCATTTCCGGCACCACCCATAGCAGGATTATTAACCCTGAAAATAATACCGGCATTCATCTGATCGTTGTACGTGATGTCACTCTGGACTGTATAATTGCTCCATCCGGTACTTCCAAATGTCCGTTTTCCATATCCGCTGACATATGCCTGACCTGCATCAATGGTCCAGGTTCCATCACTGTAGTTCCAGTCGGGACTGTAAGCAGAAGTGAAAGTATCAGTTTTAGTTACCACCGCATTATCGGCTTCTTCAAACAGCATTTTGTACAGATCGAAATCACCGCCAACAATTTCCACCCTTAATGTCTGATAGCCAGCAGTCAATTCTAATCCTTTCAGGGTAATTGTATTCAGTGTGTTCAGGTTCCCGGTGGAAGGTAACGCAACGACACCTGTCAAATCAACATCTCCCTGCCAGATCCTGATCTGACCTGTTGTTGCAGTGGCAGCATACCTCACTCCCACGTTGTAGGTGCCGGCAGCTTTAACGTTGATATTGTATTTGTACCATTCACCTGGTTGGTTTCCGGTGATAGAATATCCTCCTTCTGTACAGTCACGGATATCAACATTGTCGTTCCGGATATATTTTCCGGGCATATTGCCGGGTGTCAAATCGTGATACCCGCCTCCTTCACCACCGGCATTGTAATGGACTGCTTCCACCGATCCGGGAACAGGTTTGTAAGTATCAAAAATTCCGGATCCGTTTACCTTGTTGCTAAATGCAACATAACTAAAGTCACTATGGCTCCAGCTGGTCATATACCCCACTTTACCGGCTTCCAGAGTACTGGTCAAAGTAGTCTTTAGTAAACCATCGACAAAGAATTTATAGTTTATTCCTGATTTTTCAATGCGCATACTATGCCATACAACAGAATTAAATCCGGCAGGCAAGGCAATTAATCTGGCTGTTCCCCAGACATTATCAAGCATAAAATTAACTTCCAATTGGTTCGTAAAACTATGAATGACAGCAATGCCATAATTAGCTTCGTCGGTATAGCCAAAAACTGCACCAAACCTGGCTGCATCATTGCCCCTGGATTCTTCCTTCATGTTAAATTCAGCGGTGTAATCCGGTGATGTCGGGGTTGTGTTAAGCGCTTTATGCCATGTTTCAGTAGCTTCATTCGAAATATTCTGGACCAGCATTTCCTGGTTTAAAATACTCCAGTTGCCTCCATTGGGCAGTATCCATGTCGAACCAGGTTCTGTCCGGTTAAAATAATCCGAAACATCGGGCAATTGAGGAGCTTGCTGCGCCCAGGTGGTAGGTCCCAGAATTAACAATTTATCCCCGTTCCAGGCCATACGATCTATATTGAGTCGTCGGTACGGTCCTACACCGTAATCACCTGCCAGGTTGTGGTAGGCAAAAAAATACGTATCCAGATCAGGTCCGATAAATGCAGTGCCATGGCCCAGACCTACAAAAGCTCCTTCTGTTTTTATCAATATTGGATTCTGTGCTGCCTGTGGGGTGAAAGAACTAACGGGACCTGAAGTATTCCGGGCGTAGTCAGTCCGATACCCTTTGCTGATCACGTGATTGCCTGTATATAGTAAATAATAAACCCCGTTTCTTTTTATCACACTCGGTCCCTCTGTCCAGTTGTTCCCCATTCGGGCATTTAGATTTACATCTGCCCCGATTGATGTCGGACTGCTCATTGGACATCCCATTATGCCATTTCCGTCGGCATGATAGAAATACCATTTTGCATCATCGTTTATAAAAACATCACCATCAATACTTTTACCCAGATTTCCGGTAATGACTTTAAACGGTCCTGTAGGGCTTGTACTTGAAAGAACATAGTGCCCGTTACCGGCAGGAGAAGTATACATATAAAAAGTACCATTCCAGTAAACTACCTCCGGTGCATATGCCGTTTTTGTAATCGGATCCGTTGAGCAGGTTATGGCACCCGACCAATTGACCAGATCTTTTGATGACCAGCATTTTACACCGGTATTGTTGTCCTTTGTACTGCAATACAGGTAATAGGTACCCCTGTACTTCATGATGTATGGATCACCGATTCCATAAAGAGACCATTCATTGGTCAGTGCAAAAGGGTTTGTCCAGGTCTGGGAAATTGAGGAAAGGCTTATCAGGCAGAAAAGAAAAAGTATGGTTTTTTTCATTGGACAATATTATTTTCTAAAAAGAAATTGGATTTAAGGAATTTGGATGCTCTTATAAATCGGATAAATAGTATTTTATAATAATATCCGGTTTATTTTTTAATGATATTTAATAACATTAAATTCTAACCTATCCGTCAACAGAAAGATATTTTTTTCGTCATTGTACATTCATTCATTTACCAGCACGGGTGTGATCAATGTCTTGTTTTCTGCACTTACATTATCCAACCCGGTCTTTTTATTGAGAATGAACTTTAAACCGGTTATAAATACCTGTCTCGGACTAACTGTGGAATCGGAATTATGGACATGAAAAACATACTGAAGATTCCCCTTTTTGTCTAGAAACAAATCACCGTGACCGGTTCCGTTATGACCTATCATACTTCTGCTGATAATTGGATTTTTTTCGTATTTTTTCCAGGGTCCTAATGGTGATTTCGAAGTGGCATACCCCACCGCATAATCAATGTTTCTAAAATCGTTTGCAGAGTAGAACAGATAATAAACCCCCTTATGCTTAATAACTGTGGGTCCTTCTGTAATCGGAGCCTGCGTTGCACCTTTCGTATTTTCCCAACCCGCTTCAGCAGTAATGCAGTGTGTGAGCGTCTTATCAACAATACCTGAAAAGTCATCTTTTAGCTCTGCCACATAAATCTTATTTCCGCCCCCTAAACGCACATGATACAGGTATTTTTTACCGTTGTTGTCTATAAAAAAAAATGGATCAATTTGTTTCGTATCAGGTGATAACGGTGCAACTTTGTTTTGAATAAAAGGTCCCTTGGGAGAATTACTCCAGGCAATGGCAATATTTTCGTCTGCGGTGTATAACATACAGAACCTGTTCTTGAATGCCACTACCTGGGGTGCCCAGAAACCTTTTGATCCAAATGTTTTTGATCCTTTCTCCAATACAAATCCGCTATCAGTACCAGTGCCCTGTTTCATCCATGTTTTTAAATCCCTGGAAGTGAAAACCGTAAACCCTTTATCTGCGGTTTGTCCTGTGCCGTATAAATAATACACCCCCTTGTCATTTAAAATCGTCGGATCACCCAGATAAACCGGTTTTCCTTTCGGGTTAGCTTGTGCCATTGTCCGTTGACCCGGCAAATTAAACACCATCAAGAGTACTATCAATACAGATTGTAATTTTCGCATATTTATTTTTATGATTATCCGCGTACTGCCCTGTTGAGGCTGATTTCCACAGATTGTTTTTTTATTGAATGAAATTAAGAAAGAGTTTGTCCACAGATTACAAAGATTTACACTGATTATTTAGATTGATTATCTTCAATGTCCGTGAATAAAGTAGATTTTCAATTTGTAAAGTGATACAAGGAGCGTTTGGTACATTCCCACCTGGGGTGAAGATCCGCCATTTTGCCGGAAAGGGTGCAATTGAACCTATTGACTCTCCTGAAGTAACAAAATCTATTTTTTAAGGAAAATGACGTTTTCGGATAAAGATTTATTTTTTAATGAATGTCATTTGATTGTACAAATATACCACTAACCTTGCAACATAAACAGTAGAATCCTGCCAATAAAGGCTACAATTATCCAATATTATGGCAATTAAGCACTTTTGTTTTTAGAAAGTAATTAGAACACTATAATGTTGTATTTATTAATCAACAGGAAATTATTTTTCTTACATTTCTGTCTTCTATAAAATTCAGTTTCTTTATTCCTTTCATTTCAATCATACCTACACTATTCATTCACTACCCATTCAACTAACCTTTACAAAAGATAAGAAAATATTAAGCTTGCTTTACGGTGCTTTTGCGGAGATATTGCGCTCTAATATTACACCGTATTAACACCGTAATACTACCGCATCATTACCGTAATACCACCGTAATACCCCAGAATGTGTGGTGAATGCGTAGTGAATGAATAGTGAAGGTTAAATGAAAATGTAACGGATAAATCTGAAAATGTAATGATTCATTGTCAGAATTCTGATTTACAGTAAAAGGATACGTCCTGTTCCAAAATGAAGTCGTGTTTGAAAAGCATCGATGAAAGCTGTAATATAAAAAAAACTTTGTTGAAGCAGGTTAATCACACTGGTTAGGCTGTAGGAAATAGATACCATGCGAATAATCATTTAAAAAAGAACTCCTGATAAAGACCATGTGCGAATAATCATAAAATTACATCAGCACTGGTTTTTACACTTCAGGAATAAAGGGGAAGGATAAGATGATAAAAACAGTTTTGTCTAGAGAAAGTGATTCTGTTTTATTTCAATAAAAAAGCCTGCTCTTTAATAGAACAGGCTTTTTAGTCATTAAAATAAATCTTTTATTTATAAATGGCATTCAGAATATTGGCCAGTTGAATTCCACCGCGATAAAGCATTTCATCCCGTTTATCGGCAAAGTAATACACGTAATGATAATTGCTGGTATCGGATGAATCGTAACCGTAAATTAAATTCCTAACGATGTAAACAGCTTCAATAGATTGAAGAACCGTGCATTTTTTTATTTCTGCCTTCCGGGGTTCAAATTTATCCTGCAAATACTGGCTGAATTCCGAATACGACATTTTTTCGCTTTCAATCAGTGAACCATCCCAGACAGAATGAAGGTTGGTCTTTTTACCAAACCAATTGAAATCAACTTTATTACCACCCTTATCGTCTTTGCGTCCCATGTGCATGGGTTGGTGCATATCTCCGACCAGGTGGACCAGGAATTTCAATGCTTCTTTATCATTTCTGTCTTTCTTCAACCGGGTAGTGAGTGTATCAAGGGCAAAAAACAGATGTTCGCCTTCCGCTTTGGGATGGTCCAACAGTTTCTTAATGTCATTCGCTGTCATATTATCGTCCAGATCCTGGAAATGCCACTGGTAGCTGTAGGCATATTTATTGTCACTCCGTACTTCATCCGCCCAGGTGGCTTCAAAAACAATCCCTTTTTTGCCGAGCACTTTATCCACTTGAGTTCTGGCCTTCGTAGTCAGGTTTTGGTAAGCTATATCTGCAATAATTCTATGACCTACAGCATCATACGCCGACATAGAAAGGGTTAATCCTAAAAAACAAATGGTGAGTAAGAGCTTGTTGATTTTCATATTCCTAATTATATAGTTAGTTGATTTGTTAAATTCATTTGTATTTACTTATTCTGTTCCGATGGACAAAGGTAGAATATTTATTCAGAAAGAAACCGAATAAGTTATTACAAGGCAGTTTTAATTTTAAGAAATTGAACCCGGAGTTGATGATCAGAGTTCAGGAATCAATTGGTGTTGTCTCTTTCAAAAAATCAATTAAGTGGATTTTATATCATTTTTTCATAATAATAACTATCCAGTAATTACTTCATGGTCATTCATTTTAGTATGAACAAAATCTTTTTAATATCTTTGCAATCTGTTTAACAGGCAGGTTCGTTATTTGAACGAAACCTGATTATATTAATTGAAACTGTACAATGCTTCCCATCCTGGATGAATACCATTTGTATTTGAAATTTGAAAAAGCATTATCTGCTAATACGATAGAGGCATATGAAAGCGATTTATTGAAACTTTCGGGATACTTATCCGATGCCCACCTGACATTAGAAACCGCAGAGACAAAACATTTGCGCGATTTCATAATAGAAATAAGCACTTTAGGTATTCACCCGCGCTCTCAGGCACGTATTTTATCGAGTATAAAATCTTTTTATCACTTTTTAATTTATAAAAACCATAGTTCCGAAGATCCCACCGAACTGCTCGAAAGTCCCAAAATCGGATTGAGACTCCCTGAAGTATTATCTGTTCAGGAAATTGATCACATTGTAAATGCCATTGATCTTTCAAAGCCGGAAGGGCAACGGAATAAGGCGATCATCGAAGTGTTGTATGGTTCGGGATTAAGGGTTTCCGAACTTATTGGACTTCAATTATCCAAACTTTACCTGGAAGAAGGGTATATGCTGGTGGAAGGGAAAGGAAGTAAACAAAGGCTGGTACCCATGTCCTCCCAGTCGATAAAACAAATCGGATTATGGAAAGCTGACAGGAATCTGCTTTCAATTAAAAAGGGACATGAAGACATCTTGTTTTTAAACAGAAGAGGGTCTAAGTTGACACGGGCAATGATCTTTACCATTGTAAAAGAACTCGCATTGATGGCAGGAATCCGTAAAAATGTAAGTCCTCATACGTTCCGTCATTCATTTGCCACCCACTTATTGGAAAACGGGGCTAATTTACGAGCCATTCAACAATTGCTGGGACACGAATCGATTACAACAACAGAATTATATACCCATATTGATGTTCATTATTTACGACAAACAGTGATTGAATGTCATCCATTATATAAAAGACAGAGGGAACAAGCCGAAGCAAAAAAGTAATTAATAATGAACAATTAAAAATTAATAATTACCGGGCAAATGGATATTAGGTTTTAATGAAAAAATAATTTGATCATTTAACTATATTAGATTACAGTACCTTAAGAAATAATTAAATTACACAACTTCCCGATGACTTCCGGCAGGTGACTTACCTAAACTTTATGAATAGAGACAACTCCAAAAATACAACTCCAAAAATACGAACTTTTTATTTTAACAACGTATTTATAAACTTTTTACTTGTATTCTTACTTTTTACTTGCGTGGTAAATGCACAAGAAACACTAGTCGTTGGACAGGTACTGAGTCAAACGGATCAAAGTCCTTTGCCTTATGTAAATATATCATTTAAGAACTCACAGACAAGTGTTCAATCGAATGAAGAAGGATACTTCATGATTCGCACAATGGAGAAACAAAGCACTTTAGTATTCACATCGGTTGGGTATAAGCGACATGAAATCAGAATTAAACCCGGGAAAAGTGTGGGCATTCAGGTGGAAATGAATGAAGATAATACTTTATTGCGTGAGATTTTTGTTGTTCCGGGATCTAATCCGGCCATCGAAATGATGAAAAAAGTGAGATTGCTTAAAAGAGTAAATGACATTAGCCAGCAAAATGGATTTAAAACTGTGAGTACAGAACAAAATATGATATTGCTGAGCAAAATCAACCAACGTACGATGAATAAAAGGATATTTGACCAATTGAAAAAAGGAAAATTATCGGGTTCCGATTCATCCATGGTTATCCCATTGTACATGACCGAAAAAAAATACCAAATCACATCAACCGAAAAAAAACAACTATCAACTAAAATATTCTCTTCTCCTGAAACGGGGGAGAAAATACTTGAGAAACTGGTCGGCGAGTTGAATACCGAACTTAATTTTTACAACAATTCCGTTTCTGTCTACGGAAAGAATATGGTAAGTCCGCTTTCAAACGTAGGGAATGTTTTTTATGAATATTATTTTGCCGACAGTGTAAAGACAAAATTTGGTAAACAATATGAGATTCATTTCAGGAGCAAAAATACGAAGAATCTGGCTTTTGACGGGAAACTTTGGATTGACTCTGCCACCTATTCGTTGACCCGTATTGAAGCAGAGTTACCGGTACAAGCCAATATAAATTTCATTCACAATTTGCGGATTTCACAAAAATATGTTCCGGTTTCCACCCATCATTGGATGCGTCAATCCGAGGAATTTGCATTAAATATGAACTATGCTTTACTCACTGACAGCCTGCATTCGAAGCCTGAAATCTTTATAAAAAAAAGCACCACTTTCCATTCAACCGATTCAAATGTTCAACAAAACACTAATTTTGCCCAGAGCAAATACAATGAGACAACGCTTGACCAAAAACTAAGTGAGTTAAACAATACCCCCTTATTACGTACTGCCAAATGGATAGCAGATGTTGTTTTTACAGGATCGATACCTGTGGGGAAAATTGATATTGGAAAAATCCAACAAATCATCCGGATAACAGATATAGAAGGGTGGCGTCTTACATTACCTTTTCATACCAATGAAAAGTTATGGAAAAATATATCTATCGGGGGATCTGTCGGATATGGTTTTAAAAATGAAGTCGTTAAATATTCCGGTTTAGCTCAATATAAATTTCACAGTGAAAAACGAAGGGTCTTGAGCTTTACTTACACCGATGATTACAGACGCATCGATTATAATTACAACAATTTCATGTATCGTGAAAATCCCTTAGTGACAGGGGACGAGGATTTTTCAAGTTCAGTTATTGCTTTTGAATCAACAGGAAAAATCAGTGAACGGAAAGAGTATTTGGCATCATTTGCAAACGATTGGAATCCGGATATCGAAAGTACTTTGTACCTTCGCTCCAACCGGTTGTATGCTAATGCTTCCATGCCTATGACAACAAGCAGTATACCGGTTGTCAATTATTTACAACAAAATTCGGCCACTGTATCCACCCGTTTTTCATTTGACGAAAAAACCTATGACGACCATATGCAGCGTATTTACGTAGCCAACACAATGCCTGTAATTTACAGTATTCTGGAAGTTGGGAACACCCACATTGGGAATAAAACAGGTCATTATGGAAAAATCATGGGAGCTGTTAAACAGTTTGTACGGTTTGATTTTGGCCAGTTAAACTTCAATGCGGATGCCGGTATTATTCTTGGAAATGTACCCTATCCTCTCCTGGGAATTCCTGCAGGTAGTGAAAGTGGGGGTTACGGATTTTACACATTCAATTTAATGAATTACAGGGAGTATGCCTTCGACAAATATATTAACTTACACACCGAAATCATGTTGAACGGGTTAATTCTGAATCAGATTCCACTGGTTAAACTTCTCAATCTACGTGAAATATTTACATTCAAGATGTCCTATGGCGGATTAAGCGAATCAAACCGGACACAGCTTGATTATCCTGAGAATATGTATCCAATGAAAAAGCCGTATATGGAAGTTGGTGCCGGGATTGCAAATATACTACATATTTTCACCTTCCAATCGGTATGGCGTCTCACCGATTTAAATCATCCCGGAGTAAGTAAATGGGGTCTGAAGGGATGTTTAGACCTGAGTTTTTAAATTCAAGCCTTTAAATTCTTCAATTTCGTCTTAAATGATGAAATAATCGTACAATACCTAAACATACAATCTATAATTTAAATATCTTATTCTATCTTTGTTGTCTGAATTTGAACATATTTTAATAAAATAAAAAAACAATGGAAACAGTTGATTTACAAATAGCCATCATTGGTGCTGGAAATATGGGCGGTGCAATTGCCCGTGGATTATCTAAGGGAAATCTGATTCAATCAAAAAATATCCGTGTAAGTGATGTATCACAAAAAAATTTAGAAGCCATAAAAGATTTTGCTCCGGATATAACGGTCAGTAATTCGAACCGGGATATTATAAAAGACGCGAATATCATCATTCTGGCTGTAAAACCATGGTTGGTAGAAAGTATTTCTGAAGAACTTGAGAATAAATTTGATTATAAAAAGCAAATCGTGATTTCGATTGCAGCCGGCGTAGAATTTGAACAGTTAACTAAATTTTTCAACACCGATGCGACCATTTTTAGGATTATTCCAAATACAGCCATTGATGTACAACAGAGTGTTTCCACCATTGCATCGTTTAATGCCTCAAAAGAACAGGAGCAACTGATTGTTGATCTATTCGCTGAATTAGGGAAAACCTTTCTGGTTCCCGAATCACAATTAAATGCATTTATGTCATTGTCATCTTGTGGAATTGCCTATGCATTCAGGTATATACGCGCTGCCACTGAAGGTGGAGTTGAAATGGGAATATACCCAAACATGGCTAAAGATGTCGTGATTCAAACCTTACGCGGGGCAATTGAATTGTTGGAAGCCAATGGTACACATCCCGAAGTGGAAATTGACAAAGTGACCACTGCAGGCGGTACCACCATTAAAGGATTGAACGAAATGGAGGCGAACGGATTTACCAACGCCGTGATAAAAGGATTAAAAGCCTCTCATATTAAATAGGATATTCATTTTCAGGGTATGATACAGGTCAGCCCATCATACTCTTAAAGTGCCGATCTCATTAAAACAGGTTAGATCAATAAAAAAACAAATAGATTATGAACACTCAAATCAAACAAATAGCCCAAAGACTTCACGGATTACGTGATTCCTTGGATTTAACAACTGAAATGGTTGCTTCTAAATGTGGTATCAGCAAGGAACAATACGAGAATTACGAAACAGGAAATTTCGATATTCCGCTGAGTTTTATTTGTGATCTGGCCCAGACATTTGAAGTGGAAACTTCAGCCCTCTTTTCGGGTGATGAACCACATTCACTTGCTTTCTCTGTGACCCGAAGAGGAACCGGAGCATCCGTGGAACGTAATAAGGTTTATAAATATCAATCGCTTGCTCATGGTTTCCGCTTTGCTAAAGCGGAACCTTTTGAAGTGACCGTTGAGCCATCGGATCAACCAATTCATTTAAATTCGCATTTGGGACAGGAATTTAATTTTATTCTGGAGGGGAGTATGAACCTACAGATTGCAGGAAATGATATTACTCTTAACGAAGGCGACAGCATCTATTTTGATTCCTCAAAACCTCATGGAATGGTAGCACTTAACAATCATAAAGTAAAGTTTCTGGCTGTTATCGTTTAAAATCAATTTAAATTAGATTTCTGTTTATCCCATTATTGGGTGTTTTACCCCAAATAGATCGTTTTTATCCCTCTTTTTTGCCACTTTAAGGCATTTGATGTTACTTTGCAGCGCAAAAAAATCAAATGCTTTAAATAAATTTATGCATATGTTAGAAAAGTTTCTTCAACAAACCGAATTCAAAGACTTTGAAGATTTCAAAGCAAATTACAAACTAATTGTCCCTGACAATTTTAATTTTGGCTATGACATCGTGGATGCATGGGCGGAAAAAGAACCCAATAAAAAAGCCTTACTCTGGACTAACGATCAGGGTGAATGCCACGAATTTACCTTTGGGGAAATGAAGAAATACACCGACCAGACAGCATCTTATTTTCAAAGCCTGGGTATCAAAAAAGGCGATATCGTCATGGCAATTCTGAAACGTCGGTATGAGTTTTGGTTCACGATTGTGGCATTACATAAAATTGGTGCCATTATTATACCAGCCACTCATTTGCTGACTAAAAAGGATTTGATTTACCGCAACAATGCCGCAGATATTAAAGCAATAGTGGCTGTGGGGGAAGAACCTATCATCACCCACATTAATGATGCAATGCCTGAGTCGCCCAGCGTTAAAATGTTGATTTCGGTGGGGCATATTGTTCCCGAAGGTTGGCTTGATTTCCATAAAGGGATTGAAAATGCCGCACCATTCACACCTATTTACCATGTAAATGAAAATAGTGATCCTCTGATAATTAGTTTTACATCGGGTACCACCGGAAATGCCAAAATGGTTTTGCTGGATTGTGTTTATCCGTTGGCACATATTATTACTGCTAAATACTGGCATAATTTACGCGAAGACAGTTTGCATCTTACAATAGCCGATACCGGCTGGTTGAAAGCTGTTTGGGGGAAACTCTACGGACAATGGATAGTAGGCGCCTGTGTGTTTGTGTACGATCACGAAAAGTTTACACCGGCTGCCATGTTGGAGATGATTGAGAAGTATCATATTACGTCTCTTTGTGCACCTCCGACTATATTTCGCTTTTTGATCCGCGAGGACCTGACTCATTACGACTTATCGTCACTCGAGTACTGTACTATCGCAGGTGAAGCGTTGAATCCGGCAGTTTATGAACAATTTTTGCAACTAACCGGCATAAAATTACGTGAGGGGTACGGACAAAGTGAAACAACACTATCCCTTTTCACTTCTCCCTGGGTAGAGCCAAAACCAGGTTCTATGGGACTTATCAATCCTCATTATGATGTTGATTTATTAACTCCTGATGGGCGTAAGGCTGAAGTCGGGGAACAGGGACAAATCGTGATCCGTACCGACAAACAATATCCTGTAGGACTTTTCAAAGGATATTACCGAAACGAAAAGCTTACAAACGAAGCCTTTAATAACAATGTTTATTATACAGGAGATGTTGCCTGGCGTGACGAAGATGGTTACTTCTGGTTTGTGGGACGGGCGGATGATGTCATTAAAAGTTCGGGCTATCGGATCGGGCCATTCGAAGTAGAAAGTGCACTGATGACCCATCCTGCAGTTGTGGAATGTGCCATTACAGGTGTTCCGGATGAAATTCGTGGTCAGATTGTAAAAGCGACGGTGGTATTGTCAAAAGAATACAAAGACAGAGCCGGTGATCTTTTAATCAAGGAAATTCAGAATCATGTAAAAGCAGTGACAGCCCCCTATAAATATCCCCGTATTATTGAATTTGTAGATGAACTTCCAAAGACAATAAGTGGGAAAATACGCAGGACAGAGATCCGGGAAAAAGACAATAAAAATTTATAATATAAATATCATAATTCTTAAGTAGATGAATGTCATCAATCTCTCGGATAATAATTCCGTTTTAAACCATTATATCAAAGAAATCCGTTCCGTTAAAATACAAAAAGATTCTATGCGTTTTCGCAGGAATCTGGAGCGGATTGGTGAAATAATGGCTTATGAAATCAGTAAAAAAATGCGCTATAAAGCCGAAGAAGTTAAAACTCCATTAGGGATAGCAAACACCGAGGTGATTGATGAAAAAATTGTAATCGCAACGATACTTCGTGCCGGATTGCCATTTCATACAGGCTTTTTGAATTATTTTGATGGTGCCGAAAATGCATTTGTCTCAGCATACCGAAAATACAAAGATGCATTGAAATTTGATATCTTTATTGAATACATTGCTTCTCCAAATTTGGATGGAAAGACACTGATTATTACCGATCCTATGCTTGCTACAGGCGGGTCGATGGAGTTGGCTTACGGTGCATTGCTCACAAAAGGGAAACCGGCTCATATCCATATTGCAACCGTCATTTCGAGTCAGGTAGCTATTGATTACATTTCAGCACATTTCCCTGAAATTAAAACAACTGTCTGGGCTGCCGCCATTGATCCCGAATTGAATGAACATTCGTACATCATTCCCGGATTGGGTGATGCCGGTGATTTGGCGTTTGGAGAGAAATTGTAGCAGGCAATTATAAAAAATATTTTTGAAGTGTGACAGGAGCAAGAGATAAGAATGATCTTTTATTTCGACTTTTCAGATTTAGATAAATGCTATCAGTATGTTATTCATAACTAAATTATAATTTATTAGTGAACTTGCCTTTCTTATTCCAGGATTGGTTTAGGTAAGTAATTTAATATTTAAAAACATCTTATTCCTGACAATCCGTAACAGGTTATAACTAAAAAGTTCCGAAGAGAATCCTTCGGAACTTTTTTTATTCGTTGAGGCAACAGGCTTTCTCCTTACTTTTTATAATACTTCAAAGCTTCAGGAAGTAACTCTTTCAATTTGGCAATCCGATTGGCATCGGAAGGATGAGTACTCATAAATTCTACCGGGGCACCGGTTGACTTCGCAGCCATGCGTTCCCAGAAAGAGATAGCTTCATTTGGATCATATCCAGCCATGGCGATAAAAATCAGGCCTAAACGGTCGGCTTCATATTCGTGTTTCCGTGAATAAGGGAGCATCACTCCGTACTGGGATCCGATTCCATAGATCATTGAAATGGTAGAACGGGTAGTTGCCGGTTTATTTGCCAAAAGGACATCGCCTAATGATGAACCATATTGAAACATCATTTGCTGACTCATACGTTCGTTGCTGTGTTTTGCAACTGCATGAGCAATTTCATGACCCAGCACAACAGCCAATCCGACTTCATTTTTAGTTACAGGAAGAATTCCTTCAAAGACGACCACCTTCCCTCCGGGCATGCAAAATGCATTCATAGTGGTATCTTTAACCAGATTAAATTCCCATGAATAAGTGGCAACATCAGCTGACATACCATTGGCATTTAGATAAGCTTCAACTACGGTTGCAATTTTCCGCCCCACCTTTTTTACCAATGCTGTATTACCAATGTCTTTGGATGCGGGGACCGAATCAATAAACTGTTTATAACTCTGAAAACTTGAAGTTAGAACATCCTTATCAGAAACCAATAGGAGTTGCTTGCGACCGGTAAGTAAAACGGTTGAACAAGACACTAAAACACAAGTAACTAAAACGAAACTGACGATTTTTCTCATATACTGTTAATTTTTGTTATTAAGTCTATAATCTTAATTTTAAAAATTTTATCTTTGTAAAAAATAATTATTATTTTTGATTTAAACGCACAAATAGTTATTATTGTTTTACTGCCTATTTAATATTGAAGTTTTTCTTTACAGATAATAACTTAACTCATTTTATGCAGCACAAATATATTTTTTTGTATTATTGGAAATCGATCCTGGTTGTTGCTGTTATATGCTATTTATCGTTTGCATCCCCTTCCACATTTAACGGAATTCCTGCGTTTGAAAATGAGGATAAACTGATACATTTACTTATGTATGGTGGATTAACAGGCGTTTTAATGTTTGATTTCAGACAATATGCAAGGTACAATCAAACAACAGTTATCACTTTTATATTAATTTGTCTGGCTCTACCTGTATTTTTGGGAGGTGCGGTTGAAATCATACAACCCACATTCTTTCCTCCACGTACAGCAGATTGGATGGATTGGTTTAGTGATAATACAGGTGTGTTGTGTGGATGGTTTTTTATGTCATTAATTACCCGTAAAATTTTCAAAAGGAAAATTAAAGATGACAACTAAAGAAAATATTATTTGTGGACTTCTAATGTGGTTAAAACTATGTATGACGAAACATTGAAATATAAAATAGGGATAACTCTTATCAAAGGCATTGGAAACAGCCTGGCTAAAAATCTGATTGCTTATATCGGAAGCGTCGAAGGTGTCTTTTCTGAAAAGCAACAAAATCTGGCAAAAATACCCGGAATTGGAGAGTTCCTATCAAAAGAAATCGTCGGACAAAACATTTTAAAACGAGCAGATCAAGAGATAGAATTTATTAGTAAAAACAAAATACAAGGAACCTATTTTACTGACAGGGACTATCCGTACAGGTTGAAAGAATGTGCCGATTCACCGATCATGATTTATTCAAAAGGGAATTGTGATTTAAATACAGGTAAATTTGTAGGAATTGTAGGTACGAGGAATGCAACCGAAACTGGAAAAGAAAATTGCAAAGAATTAATCAATGACTTAAAGAGTGTACATCCGCCGGTAATTATTGTCAGTGGGCTGGCTTACGGTATTGATATTTGCTCCCACAAAGCAGCCCTCGATTCAGGTATGCAGACTATTGGGGTGATCGGGCATGGTCTGGATCGTATTTATCCGGCAGCACATCGTCCTACTGCCATTAAAATGATACAAAATGGAGCTATACTGACAGAATATTTAAGTCTTACGAATCCTGACAAACAAAATTTCGTACAAAGAAACAGGATTATTGCTGGGCTTTGTGATGCTGTCGTAGTAGTGGAATCAGGGATCAAAGGCGGTGCCCTGATTACAGCTGAAATTGCAAATGACTATAACCGGGATGTTTTTGCATTCCCCGGAAGAGTTACCGACGAATGGTCGGTAGGATGCAATGCATTGATTAAAAATAATAAAGCTTCGTTGATAGAATCAGCAGATGATTTACTGAAGATAATGAATTGGGAGAAGACAGATTCCTTTTCAATACCTATTGTTCAAACAGCATTATTCCAGGATCTTTCGGAAGAGGAACAAGAAATCATTTCTACTTTAAGACACCATCCAGAAGGAGTTCAGGTAAATGAAATGGCATTGAAACTGGTAAAACCAATCAGCAAAATTTCTTCTTTATTGTTGGAATTAGAATTTAAAGGGTTAGTGAAATGTTTACCCGGAGGAATGTATCGCATAATCAAGTAAATCTATTACAAATTCAATATTATGAACAAATTACAAAATTATCACAAAATTATTCTTGCGTTTTTATGTTTATTCGGGCTGAGTGTGCAGGCACAAGATAGCACGGCCATTCGAAAAATAGCCGCATATTCGAAGAATTTTGCAGCTTTTACGAATTCATATCCCCAGGAAAAAGTCTATCTGCATTTTGATAATTCTGCCTATTTTCTGGGTGAGACCCTCTGGTTTAAAGCCTACCTGGTAGCCGCCGATCGAAATGCACTCAGCCAGTACAGTAAAACTCTGTTTGTAGAGTTGATTACTCCAGAAGGAAATATTTTAGAGACTAAAAAAATTAAAATTATTAATGGACAATGTCATGGTGATTTCAAGCTCCCGACCACAAAATTTGCAGGCTTCTATGAAGTAAGGGCTTATACCCGTTATATGCTCAATTTTGATAAGAATACCATTTTCTCCCGTGTATTCCCGGTTTATGATGCACCAGTGGAAGAAGGCAATTACAAACACATTATCACCGAACGTGCTCCTTCCCAAAGAATACCACTACTTCGAAAAGAATATGCCCAAAAGGATAATCTGAACATGCTGTTCTTTCCTGAAGGTGGAAATCTGATTTCAGGACTGAAATCGAAAGTTGCATTCAAAGCAACGGGTAAAAATGGTGAAAACACGGTTGTATCCGGTTCTGTATTTGATGAACAGGGGACTAAAATTACTGATTTTAATACTGAATATCTGAATATGGGTATTTTTGAATTCATTCCTGGGACAGGAAAATATACTGTAAAAGCGAACTATCAAAACAAAGATTATTCTTTTAACCTTCCACAGGCATTACCAGATGGTTATGTATTAAACATTAGCAACCCTGACGATGAGAAAATAGATATTCTGATTCAAAAGAGCCAGGCAAAAATCGCCGAACCGCTAGGTTTATCAATTTCATGCCGTGGTAAATTATATGGTTTCGAACAGATTACAGTAGGTGAAGAAAACGCAGTACTTTTATCTTTTAATAAAAAAATGTTACCAACCGGAGTCGCGCAAATAACACTCTATAATTCATTGGGCGAAGTATTGGGTGAACGTCTTGTTTTTGTAAATCACTTTAGCCAGATGAAAATTGAAATGACTCAGGATAAAGATGTTTATAAGCCGTATGAGAAGATAAATCTAAGATTTCAATTAAGTGACTTGAGAGGAAAGCCACTTGAGACTACATTTTCTGCAGCGATACACGATAATGCCACTACAAATTCGAATCCACTGAACGATAATCTTTTAACCAATCTGCTCCTTTCATCCGAATTGAAAGGGTATATAGAAAATCCGGGTTATTATTTTGAATCGAATGATGAATCGCGCAGACAGGCACTTGATTTGTTACTACTCACACAGGGATGGAGCCGCTATTCGTGGAAACAAATGGCAGGTATTGAGCCTTTTGCTATAAAATATCCTATCGAGAAAGGTCTGGTTATCGAAGGAACTGTCACTTCATTAATTCTAAAACAAAAAAAAGAGAATGTTGATGTTTCAATGATTTTGATGAACGATAGTTTGTCGCAAAGAGGAATCTGTAAAACAGACAAAGAGGGTAAATTTAATTTTTCAGTTCAGGATTTTAAAGGACAGGCGGGTTTGATTCTTCAAACCAAAGAAAATGAAAAAAGAAAGGAAAAGAATATCCTGTTGGATAGAAATTTTAATCCTGAAATTAAAAGCTATTCTTTTTCAGAATTAAACGTACCCGACTACACAAGGGCAATTAAAGATACTGTCTTGTCGAAAGAAATGTTGAATTATATTTCAGATGTTAATAAATCGACCCAAACACCTAATGAAAAAAATCTATTGCTTCAGGAGATTTTTATTAAAGCAAAAAAGAAATCAAATAATTATGGTCCTATAAAAGTGAATATTGTATATAAAGTTGACAAAGAACTTGATAAAATGATTGATACCGGAGATTGGTTACCTGCCGATATATATTTATTCATAGAAAAGATGACAAAATATTACAATTCGACAACAGGAAAGTATAAAGGGAAAAAAGTACTCTTTGTAAAAGATAATTCTTTACAGTTAATTCCGGGAATAAATGCACTCCTTTCGGGAGTAGATAATCTCTCGTCATCGAATATTAGTTCGGGTAATGCAAATCAAATGACCAATACTACTACCGGTAATCAACTTTCGGGAAACAATGCACCCGGAAATACGAATCAATCAGCAGATAATAACGCAGCTGATTTAGAGAATCAGGCTTCATATTTACCAAGGCTCGAAGATATTGAATCGATATCGGTCATTGAGGATTTCAATTCCATTTTAAAGATTTATCCATCCTTAGACCCGGCAATAACAGATCCGACAAAAACAGTATTAATGATTTTACATACAAAAAAAAATTATCAACCTGTAGCGTCCGGCATACGAAATACAAAATTTGAAGGTTATGCTTATACCCGGGAATTCTACAGTCCACATTATAATGATATGAGTCTGCCTGTAGAAAAAGATTATCGCCGTACTATTTACTGGAATCCGGATATTATGACTGATAAAGAAGGCAAATCAAGTATTTGGTTCTCGAACAACAGCACTTGTAAATCCTTGCATGTAAGTGCAGAAACGGTTACTTCTAATGGAATAATCGGTGTATTAAACAAATAGTTTCTACTTGCCAAAAGGTAAGTTTTTTCGACTAGAAGAAAGATAAAATGTATAGTAAAGAAGAATCAAAGCAGCTAAAAAAAGATTTCTGGGAAGGATTCGGCACCTATTGCAGTATGGTCCCGGCATTGAAGCGCCGGAAAAGCAAGTTCATGTTGTACAACACCAAGTTAAAAGGTGTAGAACTCAAATTTGATGCTACACGAACAGGTGCTTCAGTTATTCTGGAAATCAACTTGTCGGATTCGAAACAACGACTTGAGAAATTCGAACAATTTTTGCAATATAAATCCACTATGGAAAAACAATTTCCAAATGAATTAATCTGGAAAAGTGACTATATACGTGAATGTGGTACCGAAGTCAGTAGAATATATACAGAAAAAAACGGTATCGACCTTCACCGCCGTATACAATGGATTGAATTTTATCAATTTATGTCTACTGAAATGCTTAAACTCGAAAAAGCATTTAAAGTCGTGAAAGAGGCTATTGAATAACTGATTCTGTGTATCTTCCGGTCGGAGATATACTTTTAAATTATTATTTTAGAAAAAATCTAAGTATCTGTTCGAGAAAGGACTTACGTTCGCATTAAAAAGACCTACTTCTTATTCGATTTATTCGATCTTATCTTTTTTATCTGGAAAAAACAAAAACAAGGAATCAATCTTCAATATTTTAACCGGAAAAAAATAAATAAAACTTATTATTACGGGCTCCGGATTAAAAATAATTCAGGTTCAAAAATCATATCCTTAATTTAGTGTATTTCTGTATCAACTTATTAAATTACCTGTCCGGTTAAAATCAATCAACTTTTTATGTTGATAAAACAAGTAATTTTTTGTATTTTTGCATCCCATAATTAAACATAAAAAGGAATATGGAAAAAAAGCAAATCAAAAGAGCCTTAGTTTCTGTTTATCACAAAGATAAACTTGATATTATTATTAAAAAACTATACTCCGAAGGGGTTGAATTTATCTCTACAGGAGGAACCCAGACTTTTATTGAATCACTTAATATCCCATGCCTGGCAGTTGAGGACCTTACCGGTTACCCATCTATTTTAGGTGGACGTGTCAAAACATTACATCCAAAAGTATTTGGTGGTATTCTATCCCGTCGTGATAACGATAAAGACAAAGAACAAATTGAAGATTATGAAATTCCAGAAATCGACTTAGTAATTGTCGATTTATATCCTTTTGAAGCAACAGTTGCTGCAGGGGCAGATGAACCAACTACTATCGAGAAAATTGATATTGGTGGAATTTCATTAATCCGGGCAGCTGCCAAAAATTATAACGATGTTGTAATTGTGGCTTCACAGGACCAATACGAACCATTCTTAGAAATCATCAATTCCAATGGTGCACAAACCACTATTGAAGAACGTCGTTGGTTTGCGAAAGAAGCCTTTGCAGTTTCTTCCCATTACGATTCAGCAATCTTCAACTATTTCGATGGTCAGGAAGAAAGTGCTTTCCGGTACAGCGAAAACAACTCCAAGATACTTCGTTATGGTGAAAACCCGCATCAAAAGGGTGTTTATTTTGGTAAATTTGAAGATTTATTCGAACAATTACAAGGACGTGAAATTTCATATAACAACCTGCTTGACATTGATGCTTCAATAAATCTGATTAATGATTTCGATGACATTACTTTTGCAATTCTGAAACATAATAATGCGTGCGGTATTGCTTCACGTCCTGTTCTGGTAGATGCCTGGAAAGCGGCATTAGCCGGTGATCCGGTATCAGCATTTGGAGGTGTTTTAGTTACCAATGCCGTTATTGATAAAGCAACGGCTGAAGAGATGAACAAGATTTTCTTTGAAGTAGTAATTGCACCTGATTATGATTTGGATGCCATTGAAATTTTAAGCCAGAAGAAAAACAGAATCATCCTTATATTAAAAGATGCTAAGTTAAAAGGGAAACAATTCCGGTCGTTACTTAACGGAGTTTTAATGCAGGATAAAGATACTCACACCGAAACATCCGAAGATTTAAAGGTAGTGACTGAAAATGCTCCAACTACTGAAGAAATTGAAGATTTACTCTTTGCCAATAAGATAGTAAAACATTCTAAATCGAATGCCATTGTACTGGCAAAAAACAAACAACTTGTTGCCAGTGGTGTTGGTCAGACCTCACGTGTTGATGCATTGACTCAAGCCATTGAAAAAGCAAACACATTTAAATTTGATCTGAAAGGAGCCGTATTAGCTTCTGATGCTTTCTTTCCTTTCCCCGATTGTGTTTCAATTGCTTCGGGTGCTGGAATTACTGCCGTTATCCAACCGGGTGGTTCGATCAATGATAAATTATCAATACAAACCTGTAATGAAACCGGGGTATCTATGGTAACAACAGGATATCGTCATTTCAAACACTAATTTAGATTTCGACATACCGATTTTCAATTTGAGGTCAGTGTACAGGGAATAATAAAATTTAAAAAAAACTGAAATAAATAAAATGGGACTATTTTCATTTACTCAAGAAATAGCTATTGATTTAGGGACAGCAAATACTATAATCATTTATAATGACAAAATTGTTGTTGATGAACCATCAGTAGTAGCATTAGATAAACGTACTGACCGATTAATTGCCATAGGAGAGAAAGCCAGACAAATGCAGGGAAAAGAGAACGAAGGGATTCGTACTGTTCGTCCGTTACGTGATGGCGTTATCGCAGATTTCTATGCAGCTGAATTAATGATTCGGGGAATGATAAAAATGATACCGACCAAGAATCACCTCTTCTCCCCTACCCTTAAAATGGTAGTTTGTATTCCATCCGGAAGTACTGAAGTGGAAATTCGTGCTGTTCGTGACTCTTCAGAGCATGCCGGTGGACGTGAAGTATACATGATTTATGAACCGATGGCTGCAGCTATTGGAATCGGCATTGATGTAGAAGCTCCAAACGGATGTATGATCGTTGATATCGGCGGAGGAACAACTGAAATTGCAGTAATATCACTGGGAGGTATTGTTTCGAATAAATCGATCCGTATTGCAGGCGATGACTTAACACTTGACATTGTTGAATACATGGGACGAATGCATAACATTAAAGTGGGCGAACGGACTGCTGAACTTATTAAAATTAATGTTGGTGCTGCTTTGACGGATCTGGAAGATGCCCCCGAAGATTATATTGTACACGGTCCTAACCGCATGACCGCATTGCCAATGCAGGTTCCTGTTTCTTATCAGGAAATAGCACATTGCCTTGAAAAATCTATATCAAAAATTGAAGCTGCTATCCTGAGTGCGTTAGAACAAACTCCACCTGAATTGTATGCAGATATTGTACAACGAGGCATTTATTTAGCCGGAGGTGGCGCATTGCTTCGAGGCTTAGATAAACGATTGACTGACAAGCTTAACATACAGTTTCACATTGCAGAAGATCCATTGCGTGCAGTAGCACGGGGTACAGGTATCGCATTGAAAAATGTAGATAAATTCTCATTCCTGATTCGATAAACCAAAATTAAATTTTCGATATACATATTAGCAATTATGTATATCGAAAATTTTGTTCTATAACCGTATTTTTCCTCTGCGAAGTTTCATCAATAATGAAGAACCTGATCAATTTTTTAATTCAATACAGTGTCGTGTTTTTATTTCTCATCTTAGAAATAATTTCATTTTCACTGATTGTGAAAAATCAGGAGTATCAAAAAAGCGTTTTTCTGACTTCAAGTAATTCAATGGTTTCAGGCATGTACGAATGGAGCAATTCAGTTGTTGAGTTTTTTAAGTTACGTGCTGCGAATGATAATCTATCCGAAGAAAATACCGCCCTTAAGAACCAAATTATCAACTTACAAAATAAGTTGTCCACACTAAAACCAGAAATCTCTGATTCAATTCATTTTCGAATACCACCGGAAATGGAATACCGGTTTATTTCTGCAAAGGTTATCAACAGTTCTACCAATAAACTCTTAAACTATATCACCCTGAATAAAGGAGCCATTGATGGCATCAAAATTGATATGGGAGTCATTAGCGATGAAGGTGTTGTTGGAATTGTAAAAACGGTATCACAACGATTTTCTGTAGTGATCCCGATTTTAAATCCTAAAAGTGATATTAGCTGCAAATTCAAACGAAGCAACTATAGCGGTGGTTTAATTTGGTCGGGCGAAGATTATCGATATGCGAGCCTGACAGACATTGCACGGCATGTTGAACTTTCACTGGGAGATACCATTGTAACAAGCGGCTATACGAGTTCATTCCCTGAAGGTATACCGGTAGGGAATATTGAAGATTTTAAAATAAAAGAAAGTGATGCATATTACAAAATCAAAGTGAAACTGTCAGTCAATTTCCATACCCTTTCACATGTAAAAGTAATAAACTATTTGAACTTTCAGCAACAAAAAGATTTGGAAAAAAAATCGGAGGAACAACTTTGATGTACAATTAAACCAGTTACAAATTACAATAAAAATTTGTAGACTTGCTAATGAGTTAATTGTAAACAGTTAAATTGCAAATAGATATGCCCACAGTACTTCAAAACATATTCAGTTTTATATTTTTAGTGCTTTTTCAGGTACTGGTGCTGAATAATATCCAGTTTTTAGGATATATCAACCCATATCTTTACATATTATTTATTTTGACCCTCCCGGTTCAAATGCCTCGTTGGTTCTTACTGGTACTGGCTTTTATTTTAGGTCTTTCAATTGATATCTTTTCCAATACACTCGGCATGCATGCTTTTGCAACAGTATTTGTAGCTTTCTTTCGGAACGGAATTGTTAAATTATTTACGAATATTGAAGAAGGCAACAATCCAACACCTTCATTTTATACTTTTGGAGTAAGTGGATATGTAAAATATATTGTCGTGATGGTATTAATTCATCATGCAACATTATTTACTCTGGAAGCATTTTCATTTGTACATTTTTGGATTTTAATTACAAAAATCTTACTCAGTTCATTGGTAACTATTTTACTGATATTGGGTATTCAATCGATTAAAACAAAATAATATATGATAAATGATACGCTTCAAAACAGACGATATGTGATTTCAATCATCATGTCAGCTGTCATTGTTGTGTATATTCTGAGATTGTTCACCATCCAGATTATCGACACCAAATATAAAAACGGTGCGGATAGCAATGCGTTTTTGAAAAAGACACAGTTTCCACCCCGCGGACTATTATATGACAGAAAACACAAATTACTGGTTTATAACAAACCGGCATATGATATTGCTTTGATTTTCAGGGAAATTCATGATTTGGATACCATTTCATTTTGTAATGCCTTGAATATTGATAAACAGGCTTTTATAAATAGGATCGCTGAGATAAAAGACTATAAAAAAAATCCCGGTTACTCATCATACACACCTCAGCTTTTCATGACTCAGTTGAGTATTGAAAATATTGCCACCATTCAACAATCCATGTATAAATATCCCGGTTTTTATATTCAAAACCGGACATTACGTGAATATGCATTTCCGAGTGCTGCTCATGTGCTTGGAAGTATCGGCGAAGTATCGCAAACTAAGATTGATAATGATGATTATTACAAACCTGGTGATTTTGCAGGACGTGATGGAATTGAAAAAACTTATGAAGAGCAGCTGCGTGGGGAAAAAGGAGTTGAAATTTTACTGCGTGATGCCAAAGGAAGAATAAAAGGGAAATATGAAAACGGCAAAGAGGATATTGCTCCTAAAGCCGGTCAGAATATGACATTAACGCTTGATATTCAATTGCAATTATTGGCGGAAAAACTATTGACGGGTAAAGTTGGAAGTGTGGTAGCTATTGAGCCTACGACCGGTGAGATCCTTGCGATGGCTTGCAGTCCGGCTTTTGATCCTTCAATTTTAGTTGGGCGCCAACGATCTAAAAATTATATGCAGCTTGTTCATGATCCGACGAAACCCCTGATTAATCGTGCTACGCAAGCCCTGTATTCACCCGGATCATCATTTAAGACCCTTCAGGCATTAGTTTTGCAACAAATGGGTGGTATCAACGAACATACTATGTTCGCCTGTAACGGTCCAGAAACATATCCGATAAAATGTACCCACCATCACGGTTCGCCGGTGAACCTGATGAGTGCCGTTCAGGAAAGTTGTAACCCATATTTCTGGAATGCATTCCGGGTTACCATCGAAAAGAACGGATACGGGCCAAGAAATATAAACTTCAGAACAACCTATGACGAATGGGTGAATCTGGTGAAAAGCTTCGGGTTAGGTGAAAAATTTACCGATAGTGATATTTATGAACAATCACGCGGTTATATCCCCACTCAGAAGTTTTACAACAAAGTATACCGCTCCGATAAAGGGTGGCGGGCTATCACCATTCGATCCAATTCGATTGGACAGGGAGAGATTTTAGCTTCTCCTCTTCAAATGGCTAACCTGATGTGTGCGATTGCCAATGAGGGACATTATATCAGTCCGCATTTAAACAAGTGTGATTCGATGTTGAAAAGAATACATTACTGCAAAGTAGATAAAAAATATTTTCCTATCGTTTTCGAAGCTATGTGGCGGGTATTTGAATACGGAACAGCAAGGAGTTCGAAAATTGAAGGAATTGATATGTGTGGAAAAACTGGTACTGCCGACAACAGTCATGGCAAGCCTCACTCCGTTTTTGTAGGATTTGCCCCAAGGATTCATCCTAAAATTGCCATTGCCGTGATTGTTGAAAATGCCGGATATGGATCAACTTATGCAGCTCCAATTTTCAGTTTGTTAGTAGAGCAATACCTCAAGGGTAAAATCACACGGACTGACTTAGAGGAAAGAACAAAAAACACCGTAACGAATTCAAATGTACAAGAACGCTAGTATAAAATATTCTTTGGACTGGACAACGATATTTTATTACGTTGTCCTGGTACTTATGGGCTGGGTAAGCATTTATGGCGCCAGCTACAATTTCGATCAGGCAAGCATTTTTGATTTCAGTCAACGTGCCGGAAAACAGTTTCTGTGGATACTGACTGCATTCGCCATAGGAGGTGTTTTGCTTCTTATCGATGCAAAAATGTATAATATTTTTGCATATTTCATTTATGTAGGAGCTGTTTTATTACTGATCATCACCATTTTTGTGGCTCATGATATTAAAGGTTCCCGCTCGTGGCTGGTGCTTGGACCTATCAGCTTCCAGCCTGCTGAACTGGCGAAAATGGCTACTGCTTTGGCCCTTGCAAAGTTTATGAGTTCCTATAATTACAAACTTAAAAACTGGAAAGATTTAATCCCGTTAGGGCTAATCATTTTCGTGCCGTTCATCCTGATTATTTTACAAAACGAAACAGGAACCGCTCTGGTATACATAGCTTTTCTACTTATGCTCTACCGGGAAGGAATGGATGGCATTATCTTACTTCTGGGAAGTTTTGCAGTTATACTCTTCATAACAATTATAAAACTAAGTATAGTTCCTATACAAATCGATCGTGGAACATTGGGGATGGTACTGGCTATGGGAATTATCCTGTTGGTTCAGTTTTTCTATGCATTTTATTATGGCAGGGACCGGAAAGAAGCTTTTATCCTGCTCCTTGGGACCCTTGTGATCGGAGTCGTATCTTACGTATTGAATATCTGGTTCTATTTGAATTACAATTACGTTGCTATTTTTACAGTGTTGGCATCGTGTATATACTGGATGTTCATTGAACTCTTTAACCGGTATAAGAAATACTGGTTCCTGATTTTATTTTCTTTGGGATCTGTCGTGTTCAGTTTTTCATCAGATTATCTGTTCACCAAAGTGCTGGAAGATCATCAACAGGTTCGTATTAAGGTGTTATTAAATATGGAAAATGCTCCTTTGGGAGCAGGTTATAACGTAAACCAATCTAAGATCGCCATCGGTTCAGGAGGATTCTGGGGAAAAGGTTTTTTGAATGGTACTCAAACCAAACTAAAATTTGTTCCGGAACAGGATACGGATTTTATTTTTTGTACGGTTGGTGAAGAGCATGGTTTCGTAGGTTCAACCCTCGTTTTATTTGTATACTGGTTACTGCTAATGCGCATTCTTCGAATCGCTGAGCGTCAACACGATCCATTTAGCAGGGTATATGCCTATTGTGTCGCCAGCATTTTCTTTTTCCACCTCATGATAAACATAGGGATGGTATTAGGGATAATGCCCGTTATTGGCATTCCTTTGCCTTTTTTTAGCTACGGAGGTTCTTCACTCTGGGGTTTTACCATTTTACTGTTTACGTTGCTTAGACTCGACGCAGCAGGCTCAGAACGATTGAAGTAAAATAATCAGATATCGATTTCAAAACTTATCTGGGAGAATAATAAATAATACATACTCCAATCAAGGCAATTATTGCACCTAAAATATCAAATTTATCGGGTATAAAATGATCGAATTTAATTGCCCAAAGTAATGACATCACTATAAAAAAGCCTCCATACGTAGCATAGACCCTTGCAAAACTTTCAGTTTGTAAAGTTGCTACTATGCCATATAGCACAAGAATAGAACCGCCAAGAATTCCATACCACAATGGCTTGTCTTCTTTCATCCATTGCCATACCAGATAACCGCCACCTATTTCGCAAAAGCCTGCCAGTATAAAGATGAGTACTGATTTTAATATTATCATATCAATTGGGTTGGTAGTGTAATTGGAAATAAAATAAGGTTACCTGTTCATCCGGTTGGAAAATAATCCATTGAAATATGATTAAAAATTCACAGCCGGATATATACTTTGTTTCTATCCATTACATAACCGACTAACCAACAAGTAAGCATCCACCACACTGAGAACAAAAATGCTCCCGTATAATCGCCGGCCAAAATAAAAATGTGATGATAAATCCAGGAGAAAAGAGATTCATTTCCAATCTTAATCATCCATAGTATTGTCACTCCCAACTCACTTATCAGGTAAATAATCAGAGGATTTTTTCCTGTCACCAGAAAGAAACCCGTTCCCTTTGTTTTTCCCAACATGTCGGTCATGTATACTATTCCTGCCAGTATAATACAATCCAACCCTACTGTCAATACAGCATAGGAACTTGTCCACAGTTTTTTATTTACCGGTAGGAAAGAGTTCCAGCAATAAGCTATCAAAAGAAGTCCTATACCTGCTAAAAGAAGTTTGGTCAGACCTTCATACGATTTCCCCATTCGTTGAAGGTACTTACCTACCGCATATCCGCCTATTACATTAAAAAGTGAGGGCAATGTGCTCAGTACTCCTTCCGGATCGAAAGGAAAGCCCTCGCCGGTGTATAGATGATTAATTCCAAACAACCGTGTATCCAATCGTAATACTGCATTTCCGGTTTTAGTAAGTTCAGCTCCCTGGACTCCAAATACTATCAACAAGACCCAGTATGCAAAGAGAAAAAACACTCCGAGCCAAATCGTTTTTTTTGTTCCCAGATAGTAAACCATTAACGCCACTATCCCATAACAAAGGGCGATCCGCTGCAAAACACCCATAATACGTGTATGTGATACGGGAGATAGTATAATATGTGATTGTGCATCTATTTTAAAAAAAGGAAACCAATACATAAGGTAACCAACCAGAAAGATAAGTGCTGATCGTTTTACTATTTTAACGAGGACTTCTGTCTGTTTCATGGAGTCCCAACGTTTTCTGACAAAGCTAAGGGCATTTCCTACTGCAAATAAAAAAGAAGGAAAAACCAGATCGGTAGGTGTAAATCCATTCCAGTCGGCATGTTGCAATGGCCAGTATGTAGTAGCACCGTTTCCAGAGGTATTGACAATGATCATAAAACAAACGGTCATTCCCCGAAAAATATCCAAAGCCATAAAGCGTTGATTTGTCTGCGTAGAAGTCGGTGTATAAGTCATATTCTGAAGGTTAAAGGGATGAAAGTGCGGGTAAAAATACAAACAAATTTTGAATAAACCAACTTCCCGAATAGTTGCAACGAAGACTGAAGTTGGATTCACCATTCAAGGGCAAAAAATGCCCCGGCCTACAGATATGGAATTCTGAACAGTATATGAAGGGAAATTATTTTAATCGATTTTTTTATTTATATCAGCGAAGTAGCAGTTGGATCCTGTAAATGGATATTTAGAAAATGAGAAATTCAAATTTGACAGTTGAAACAGGAGTTCTGAAAAATCAGAATTTTACTCTAAAAGGTTGAATCAAACAGATAAAGGCATTCTCATATTTCTGAATTGGAGAAAGAAATCAGATATATTTATATACCATATACACAGCAACCCCCAACAGAAAAATGGCATACACTTTTTTAAATGCGGCAGCGGGTAATTTGATGGCTAATTTAGTTCCAAAAAAAACACCAAAAACAATCCCCAATGCCATTAGTCCTGCGTATAACCAATTCAGGTAACCTGCCTGTGCGTAGACGATCACACTTGGCAATCCTACAGGCAGCTGCAAAGCAGCAAGCGATGTTGCCGATGCAGCCTTGGCATCGTACCGAAAGAACTTTATCAATATAGGAACAATCACCAATCCGCCCCCTTTGCCAAATAATCCTGCAATAACACCTGCAAAGATACCTAAACATATAAAAACCCAAAAAGCATAATGTACTTTCTCTCCACCAACCGGCTTCTCAATCTTTTTATGGTTTTTCCCTCTAAGTAATTTAGGTATATCCAGATAACCTACTGCTACATATAACAGAAAAGCTGCATAAAGCTTAGAGAGTACTTTCACATCTACTGAAAGGGCCAACTCAGCACCAAAGAAAGATCCCGAAATCAATCCCAGGGATATCCAAAGCGCATTTCTGACATTGATATATCCTGCTTTATAATAGGTAATAACTCCAAGAACACCTACCGGCAACAACATAGCAGCCAGCGAAGTAGCATTTGCATTCAGCATTCCCATTCCAAAAAAAGCGATCAGTGTCGGAACCATGATAATTCCACCACCAATTCCAAATAAACCGGACATTATCCCGGCAATAATTCCAACTATCAGTATCCCTATTTCCATAATTCAATTTTCTGATTGTTTCACAAAAGTGAAAAAATTAGTTAAGCGGCAAAATTAGTTCATTTAATCGAATTAAACTGCTTTCAGTAAAACTCAAAGTCAACAAGTCCCAAAATAAAACACCCTGCACATTATATGCAGGGTGTTTTTTAGGGATATATAAATTATAAAATTATTGTTTTTGTATAATTTCAAGAGTATCAGAGGCAATCATATATTCTTCATCCGTAGGTATTACCACCACTTTCACTTTCGAATTGGGTGTACTTATCAGGGCTTCTACGCCACGTGATTTTACATTGATTGCCAGATCAATTTCCATACCCATAAATTCGAAACCCGAACAGACACTTTCTCTTAATTCAACCATGTTCTCACCTACTCCACCGGTAAATACAATAACATCAACACCTCCCAAAGCAGCTATGTATGAGCCAAGATACTTTTTTATTCTGTATTCATACATCTCCAATGCCAGTATTGCCCGTTCATTGCCATTTACGATGGCAGTTTCTATATCACGCAAATCTGACGATATACCGGAAATTCCCAATATACCACTGTGTTTATTGAATAATGTTGAGACGGATGCAGGACCTATCATTTCCTTCTCCATTAAGAATGTAACCACACCCAAGTCGACATCGCCCGAACGGGTACCCATCATCAATCCTTCAATAGGGGTGAAACCCATGGAAGTATCTATTGATTTTCCATTTTCAATGGCAGTAATCGAAGCTCCGTTTCCAATATGGGCGGTAATAATTTTAGTAGTGTTATAATCAAGGCCTAAAAACTCACAGGCACGTTTGGACACATACCGGTGGCTGGTCCCGTGAAAGCCATACCGGCGAATTCCGTATTTCTTATACAGCGAATACGGAATACCATACATATAAGCATATTCAGGCATTGTCTGGTGAAATGCCGTATCGAACACTGCTACCTGAGGAACCGAAGGCAATAAGTCGCTAATTGCTTTAATACCGGCTAAATTTGGTGGATTATGCAAAGGGGCTATATCGATGCATTCAACAATCTTACGGATCACTTCGTCGGTAATCAGCACGCTTGAGTTAAATTCTTCGCCTCCATGAACCACTCTGTGACCTACAGCATTTATTTCTTCAAGTGATTTAATAGCACCATGTTTTTCACTGGTCAGAATTCCCAAAATATATTCCACTGCCAGTTGATGCTCCAGAATTTCGCCTTTAAGCACTACCTTTTTACCATCACGTCGAATATGTTTCAGAAATGAACCTTTCATTCCTATCTTCTCAACACCACCGGATCCCAATACTTCATTGGTAACCATATCCAGCAATTTATATTTTACCGATGAACTTCCACAGTTCAATACTAATATTTTCATGTTTCAGTTCCTCCTTATTTAACTATATTTCCGAAATCATCGTATGTATAAAACCCTTTTTTAGAGCTAATTCCAAAATGTTTGGCACGAAAGAGTCGTAACAAAATGGGCGATGGCTTATACTTCATGCTTCCATATTCATCCCACAGATTTTCGAGTAACCGAACTATTTTTTCAATACCCATTTGATCTGCAGTCCTGAATACTCCCTGACGGTTACCAAATCCGACAGTCAACACACGGTCTATGTCTTCTACAGTAGAAATTCCTTCCATTAAAATCTGGCAGGCTTCATTCAGTTGTATCAGGTATAAACGAATACTAACCAAGCCTGCAGATTCTACCACTGATACATATTGATGATTAATCAACCGGGCAAACTGACATACTTTATCAAATGTCTCCTTTGAAGTATTGAGTCCCGGTACAATTTCAATAATCTGCGAATCCGGAATATTCGAAAGAAAGTGTAGTCCGATGCAACGTTCGGTATGCTTCAGTTCGGAAGCTAAATCGGTAACTATCACCGTCGATACATTCGAAGCGATGATAGCATTCGGTGAAAGAACTCTTTCAAGTTCTTTAAACACTTCCTTGCGTTGAAGAATACGTCTTTCGCCCGTTTGATCGTGATAACGAATGGCTTCAATCACAAAATCACAACCACCGAAATCATCATAAACCGTGGTGCCATTGATACGACCCATGATAGCCTTTTTTTCATTTTCAGTCAATCCCCAATTTTGAATCTTTTTATCCAGTTTCTCTTCAATTCGACTGAAAGCATTGGCAATACCTTCATCATTTGGCTCCAGAAAAACAACTTCCATGCCGTTAAGTGCAGCTGTAGTAGCTATAAAGCTTCCTTCTTTACCGCAACCCACAACACCTATACGCGAAAACAGAGTCCGTTTCCGGTTGCGTTTGCTTAATCCGTAGCGTTCTATTGCTTCAATAATTTCTTCTGCCATATATTTTAATTTTTAAATGGTAAGTGGTAAGAGGCAAGAAATTTGAAGAGAACAATACATATCTCTAACCACTTGCTTCTTGCTTCAATTTAATTCATTGCCTGATTCGCAGTAATAGTAATCATCTTCACAACATCATCTACCGAGCAACCTCTCGAAAGGTCATTTACCGGTGCAGCCATTCCTTGTAAAATAGGACCTACTGCATGTGCTCCTGAAAATCGTTCAACCAGTTTATATGCAATATTCCCTGATTGCAGATCGGGGAATACCAATACATTGGCATGTCCTGCTATGTTGCTTCCAGGAGCTTTACTTTGCCCTACTGATAGTACCAATGCAGCATCCGCCTGCAATTCACCATCGATTTGTAATCCGGGTGCCTGCTCTTTGGCGAGACGTGTTGCTTCGACTACTTTATCAACCAGTTCATGTTTCGCACTTCCTTTTGTTGAAAAGCTCAGCATGGCGACTTTTGGCTCAAAACCGGCCAGTACACGGGCTGTATCAGCGGTACAAATTGCTATCTGTGCGAGTTCTTCGGCAGTCGGATTTGGATTTACAGCACAATCGGCAAATACCAGCAATCCTTTTTCACCATATTGGGGTGTAGGTGTAAACATCAAAAAAGCTCCTGAAACAACTTTAATGCCGGGTTTTGTTTTTAGAATCTGAAATGCCGGACGAAGTACATTACCGGTTGTATTCCGGGCTCCTGCCAGTTCACCATCAGCATCACCGCTTTTTATCATCAAACATCCAAGGTATAATGGATTTTTTGCCAATTTTGTAGCTTCTGCCAGAGTCATACCCTTACTTTTTCGTAATTCTAAAAGTAGATTCGTATATTCCTGCATTTTCGAATCCGTTTCAGGATCAACAATTTTTGCTTCAACAATGTTCAACAGAGTGTTTTCGGCTGCCAGTTTTGTTATTTCAACTTTATTTCCAATCAGGATAACTTTCGCTGCCTTTTCTTTCAGAATAATATCCGCTGCTTTCAAAGTTCGGATTTCGGTACCTTCAGGTAAAACAATACGCTGTACGTTTTCCTTGGCACGTGCCATAATTTTTTCTAATAAATCCATCGTGTTAAGATAAAATAATATAGTAATCAGCGGGAGGATTTTTTCATCGGGCTGAAAAACAGTACAAAGATACAGCAATAATCTAAAGTTGCTATGTAGAGATGGCAATTTTTGCTAAATAAGTGATTGCTTGCCAAATTTCATGCTGTTTTTATCTTTTTTTGAGCTAAAAAATATAGATTTTAAGCTCCTGCCATTCAATTAATTTTTCAAGTGACTATTTTTTAGTTGACAAAATGAATCTATTTTCTTGGAGTAATAAATTCAAGGTTGCTCTAATTTACAGTTTGCTCATTTAAATCATAAAACTGCCTGAATTTTCGAAATAAAATTAGTTTGTTAACATTTTATGGATTATAAAGATATCTGCCGGAATTAAATCAAAAAAGTTGGTAATGCATTGGTAATATGACCATTTCAACATCCGTTAGGTTAACATGTCTCATGCAATACAAAAAGGCCTTTAAAAAGCAAAATAATATTTAAAACATTTCGATCAAACAGCTAACAATTGATCAGTTTATTTGTTATTACACTACTTAAAAACTGTTGAGTTCTATTTGTACAAGCTTATTTCATCTACTTATATGTCATAACATCCATTCGGTAAACTAAAATTCTATTTTAGATAATTAAGATCTCTAAATATATGTATTTTCATAAGAATGTATTTATTCTCGTATTTAGCATGATATTTTTCTCTGCTTATGGTCAAATAAAGGTCAATCCCGATACAATTTTGTTTTTGAGTCATCCTGATTCTTTATTGATCCCACCGAAAAATCATCTAAAAGTTGCCGGATTAGTCCTTGCAACAAATCTTGCTGTCTGGACATACGATCGTTTTATTGTAGGAGGTTCCTATGCCCGGATTAATTTAAGTACTATAAAACTTAATTTAAGAACGGGTTTAGTCGGGGATAATGATGGGTTTTTAACCAATCTTATATCACATCCTTATCATGGTGGTGTATACTTTAATGCTGCACGTTGCGATGGGCTGAATTATTGGCAGTCAGTACCCTATACGGCAGTAGGGAGTTTGATGTGGGAGTTTTTTCTTGAAAATGAACCTGCGTCTATCAACGACGTTGCATCTTCAACCTTTGGAGGTGCCCTTCTTGGTGAAATAAGCTATCGCCTCTCCGATCGGTTAGTTGACGACAGAGCAGTAGGTTTTGACAGGTTCAGAAAGGAGGCATTGCTTACCTTGATTTCGCCAATCAGGGGACTAAACCGATTACTTAGCGGTGAAGCATGGAGACACGGAATTAGTCGAGGAAATACATTACCCACTACTCCGTTTAGCTTTTATTCATCTATCGGTTATCAGATTTTTACCGACCGATTAAAAAAAACAGAGAAAAATGATTTAGCATTTGGGTATGATTTAGGTGTAGTATATGGGAATCCAATTGATCAGGAGAACGAAAAGCCATTCGATTTCTTTTCAATTAAAGTGTCAGGAAACATATTCTCGAAACAACCTGAATTAAGCCGGGTAAATTCAATTGGAATGTTGTATTCCAACAATTTCCATCTTCTGGATTCAACCAGTCAAATGACATGGGGTATTTTTCAGCACTTTAATTATTATCAGGTTAATGGGGAAGCATCTAACGAAGCACAAAATCAATATAAAATATCGGAAGCAGCATCGGTTGGTATCGGATTACTGTATAAAAACAAATTGGGTGAAAATTTAATCTTTACAGGTTCTGCCTACCTGAATGCCATCCTGCTTGGAGGGTATCAGAACGATTACTTTCAGCCAAAAATAAGAAATTATAATATGGGTAGTGGTTTTAGTCCAAAATTAGACCTGGAATTGCAGATGAACGACAAAGCAAAGCTTTCAGTGAATTTAGAAAACTATCTACTATATTCATGGATTGGAAACCTTCCCGGGATAGAAGAAATAACAGGTTCGAAGATTCAGGGAGATAAAGGGAATGCCTCTCTTAACGTGATCATGTTTGATTTAAATTATAAAATAAATCCCCATATTTTTATCACAGCAGAAGCGAGTTATTTCTTTTGCAAAAATAATTATTCGAATTTTAAAAGCGTACTACATAATATCTCCGGTACTAAATTTAGTGTGGGATATAAATTCTAAATTAGAGACTCTTTAAAACTTCCACTTCATCAGCAACCTGAGATCTGTTTTCCGATTTCCTGAAATTGTTTCATTTCCATTACTCATCGATTCACGGTCATCGGCGTAGACAGTCTGGGCTATTTTAAACCAAAAAGATACATTTCTATTCAAATCATAGTGCACATTCAGATAATAACGACTTCCCAACCCAAAGTACATGGGGATTGAAAAGGCGTAAAGGATATCCCTTTCGTAG